>Ga0335085_10007312_pt1 | contig 17202 bp, 13 predicted proteins | sample Lox_Sample_45_FD_206712 | JGI IMG/M metagenome (GOLD analysis project Ga0335085, IMG submission 206712) | Soil microbial communities from Loxahatchee National Wildlife Refuge, Florida, United States - Lox_Sample_4.5 | ecosystem: Environmental > Terrestrial > Soil > Wetlands | place: USA...
AACGCCGCCGAGGGGCGCGCCATGCTGCAGGAGGCGGCCCTCCCCGGCGTGCATCCGGCACGCACGATGAACGAGGCGGCCGAGATGGTGGTGGCCCTCGCGACCGGCGCCAACGGCGCTAGTGTGGCTGGCTGATGTCGGTACTCGTCGACGAGAGCACCCGGCTGTGCGTGGCCGGTATGACCGGTCGGGAGGGCTCGTTCCACACCCTCAACAACCGCCGTTACGGCACCACCGTGGTGGCCGGCGTGACGCCTGGCAAGGGCGGTCAGGACCTCGAGGGGATTCCTGTCTTCGACAGCTGGGCGCAGGCTGCCGAGGAGGCCCAGCCGAACACCGCGATGATCTTCGTGCCTCCGCGCTTTGCCGCCGACTCGATCCTGGAGGCCGCGGCAGCCGGCGTGGAGCTCATCGTGGCGATCACCGAGGGCATACCGGCGCACGACGAGCTGCGCGTCTACAACACGCTGAAACGTGACTTCGCGGGCACGCGGCTGATCGGGCCGAACTGCCCGGGCATCCTCTCGCCAGGCAAGGCGAACGTGGGCATCATCCCGGCGGCGGTGTTCAAGGAGGGCGAGGTGGGCCTCGTGTCCCGCTCCGGCACCCTCACCTACCAGATCGGCAACGAGATCTCTCAGGCCGGCTTCGGCAACAGCACGATCGTCGGGATCGGCGGCGATCCGGTGCCGGGCTCCTCGTTCGTGGACATCCTCGAGCTGTTCCAGAACGACGAGCAGACCGAGCTGATCGTGCTGGCCGGCGAGATCGGCGGCTCCGCAGAGGAGGAGGCGGCCGAGTACATCGAGCAGAGCGTGACCAAGCCCGTGCTCGCCTACATCGCCGGTTTCACGGCTCCGGAAGGCAAGACGATGGGCCATGCCGGCGCGATCGTCTCCGGCTCGAGCGGCACCGCGGCGGCGAAGGCTGAGGCGCTCGAAGCCCACGGCGTCAAGGTGGCGCGCACGCCCACCGAGGTGGCCGAGCTCGCCGCCAAGGCACTGGACAGCGCCGTCGGGCCCTCGCGTAAGTGAGCGCCGGGTGAGCAACGAGATCTCATTCGCGCGGGGCGCGCCCTCGCTCGACATCGTCGACGTCGAGGGACTGCGCGCCGCCGCGGACAGCGCGTTGACCGAGGACCCGCGCGGCACCACCGCCTACGGGACGGCGATCGGCTACGTGCCCCTGCGCGCCTGGATCGCCGAGCGCCACGGCGTGGGGCCCGAGCACGTGATCGTCACCAACGGCTCGATGCAGGCCGACGCGCTCCTCTTCGAGCGCGTGGTGCGCGACGGCGACGACGTGATCGTCGAGCGCCCCACCTATGACCGCACCCTGCTGTCGCTGCGCGAAAGGGGCGCCCGCGTGCACGCGGTCGATCTCGGGACGGACGGGCTTGACACCGACGCGCTGGCCTCGCTGCTGGAGGGCGGCGTGAGGCCGAAGCTCGCCCACGTGATACCCAACTTCCAGAACCCCGCCGGCTACACCCTGTCCTTGGAGCGCCGACGCGCGCTGCTCGAGCTCGCCGCGACCCACGGTTTCATGATCTTCGAGGACGACCCCTATGCCGCGCTCCGCTTCAGCGGCGAGTCGCTGCCGACCATGCTGTCGCTGGACCCGACCAATGTGACCTACGCCTCGTCGTTCTCGAAGACGGTGTGCCCGGGCGTGCGCGTGGGCTACCTGGTGGGGCCGGAGGAGCTCATCGGCGAGGTCACCCGACTGGCCACCAACACCTACATCTCGCCGAGCATGATCGCCCAGTCGATCGTCTACCGGTTCTGTGTCTCGGGCGCGCTCGAGCGCTCGATCGAGACGGTTCGCCTGGCGCTCCGCGAGCGTGCTGCGGCGCTCGGGGAGGCGCTTGCCGAGGAGCTCCCCGAGGCCCGCTTCGACGCCCCGGAGGGCGGCTACTTCATGTGGGTGACCCTGCCGCAGGGCGCCGACGTCGATGCCCTCTATCGCGCTGCCCTGGAGCGCGATCTGCACTTCGTCAAGGGCACCGACTTCATGCTCGACGGCGGGGAGAACACGCTCCGGATCGCCTACTCCGGCGTGACGCCGGAACAGATCCGCGAGGGCGTGTCGCGGCTGGCGGCAGCCTGGCGCTCGCTGAGCTGAGCCCCGGCGCCGAGGCTCAGCGACCGTAGCGCTGTCGCCCGAGCACGAGCTGCTCAGGGAGCGCGGTGCGGGGTGGTGGCGAAGGGTCGGCGACCACGGAGACGGTTTCCGCCACGCTAGGGGTGAGGGCGCAGCGGCGCCCCTCGCCGGTCTCCAGCACCACCTCCTCGTCGTCGTGCGCCACGAGCGTGCCGGCGAGCCCGGGATAGAGGCCGGAGTCCTTGAGGTAGTGCAGGAGGTCCTCGGCCTCGTTCTCGAAGCGCAGAACACGGACGCTGGCACCGACCTCGACGTCGGCCATGGGCACGCCCGGCTCGCGCTGCCCCGGTGCGATCGGATGACCGTGCGGGCAGTTCTTTGCGTCGCCCACCACCGCCCGGATGCGCTCTTCGAGCGCCGGCGACATGCCGTGCTCGAGGCTCTCGGCCTGCTCGTGCACCTCGTCCCAGGGGACGTCGAGCACATCGGTCAGGAAGCGCTCGATCAGGCGATGGCGCGAGACAACCGTCTCCGCCTCCCGGGCACCGGTTGGCGTGAACGCGATCGTCTTGTCCAGGGCGCGGGTTATGTAGCCGTCGCCTTCCAGGCGGCCCACCATCTCGTGCACGGTGGGCGCCGAAAGCTGCATGGCGCGGGCCACGTTGGCGGCGTTCATGGGAAGGCCGGCCTCCTGCAGCCAGAACAGGATCTGCAGGTACTCCTCCTCTCCCGCTGTCACGCCGCTCTCCGACATGGGACCGTGATGGTAGACGACCATGGTGGCCGCGACGGGCATGGCGCCGCCAGGCGAGGCGCCTGGCTGTCAACATCGGCGGATGGCGAGGACCGAGGATCTGATCCCGCACTCGCTGCTGCTCGTGGCGGAGGACTTCGGGGGCGGCCTGAGCGCGGCGGCCGTGGCACGCGCCGTGGCACGCGGCCTGGGCTCGGTCGATCCCGAGCGCGAGATCGGCTGCTGGCTCCCGGAGGAGGCCGGGGCTGGCGTGACGGCGGACGGGTGGCGCACCATGGGCGAGCGCGCGGCCAGGTCGCGTGCGGTCGTGCTCGCCGGCCCGCGCCTGGCCGCGGAGGCGATGCCCCGCGATGCCCTCTTCGAGCTGGCCACGCTCGCGCGCCAGGGTGGCATCCCGGCTTACGGTGTGAGCGCAGCCCGGGCGCCCGACCTGTTCGAGGCGCGCATCCTCGACCTCCAGGTCGTCGTGCGCGCCGACAGCGCGGGCGGTCTCGTGAAAGCCGGGGCGGTGCTGGCGGCCGCGATCGGAGGTCTTTGAGGCGCACTCCCGATCGTCGGCGGTTCGGTCCGGGGTCGCCTCCGGCCATCGGTTACGCTCGGCGCGGATGACCTCCCCGACGCCCGCCCCCGGAGACCGGCCTGCCACGAGCGCCGAGAGGCCGGCCCTGTCAGAGAACGGCTCGAGCGCCCCGGAGCGGGGGGCCGGCCAGCAGGGCATCGCAATGCTCGACGAGCCCAGCGACACCCCGGCCCGGCGGTCGCTGCGCTCGCGCTCGCGACCCGTGCCGGGGGTGCGGCGCGCGACGGTCATCGGGGCCGGCTCGTTCGGGACGGCGCTCGCCGTGGTGCTGGCGCGCTCGGGAATCCGGACGACGCTGCAGGCGCGGACCGAGTCACAGGCCGAGCGGCTGCAGGCCGAGCGCGAGAACCAGAGCTACCTGCCCGGCGTGAAGCTGCCCACGGGCGTCCGCATCGAGCCGGCCAGCGCCGGGGTGGGTCGGGCCGATCACATCTTCCTGGCGGTGCCCTCGCGTGAGCTCGACTCCGCGATCGCGGCGCTGAAGACCGCTGACCTGGCGCCGGGGGCGGCCGTGATCTCTGTGGCCAAGGGCCTCACGAGCCACAGCGGCCAACCACCGACTGTGGCCCTGAGCGCGGCGTTCGGCGCGCACCGCGTGGCCTGCGTGGGTGGGCCGGCGCACGCCCAGGAGATGGTTCACGAGGGCGCTGCCCTGGTGGCCGCCTCGATCGACGAGGGCCTGGCGCAGACCCTGGCGCAGGTGTTCACCCGCGCCGGGGTGGTCTGCGAGCAGTCCAACGACCCGGTCGGCGTCGAGCTGGCGGGCGCGGCCAAGAACGCCGCGGCGCTGGCCGCCGGCGCCACCGAAGCCCAGGGGCTCAACGCCGCAGGCGCCGCCGCCGGGCACATCTTCGCCGAGGTCTGGCGCTACGCCGCCGGGCTCGGGGCCCGCCCAGAGTCACTCATCGGCCTGGCCGGCACCGGAGATCTCGTGGCCACGGCGCTCGCCCGCGAGAGCCGCAACCGCCGCGCCGGGGAGCTGCTCGCCGAAGGGATGCCGGCGACGGAGATCCCTGCCCACATCGGGCAGGCGGTCGAGTCGCTGGAGTCCGTGCCCCTGCTCGCCGCCACGCTCGACCGTGCCGGTGTGGAGGCGCCCGTGACGAGCGCGCTCGGACGGCTCATAGCCGGCGAGCTTCCATTGGAGGACTGGGTGGCGCTCGTGCGCGCCACGGTGCCGCCGCCGGCGCGCTGGCGCCGGCGCTCCCAGGAGGGCGGCCCGCGGAGGTGGTGGAGGCGCCAGAAGGGTGGGCCCGGCCTCTGGCGCCGGCTGCTCGACGCGCTCCGAGGACGCTCATGAGCGCGCGCCGGGCGCTCGCCCCCGGCAATGGGGGCGGGCAGGAGGCGGCGCCTGGCACACCCCGGCGCGGCCGCGCTCAGGCGCCTGGCAACGCCCGCCGGGGCCCGGGGGGACGGGCAAGAACGCCCTGGAGTGCGCTGCTAGAGAGCGCCGGCGACGAGCGCCTGGCAGCTCGCTCCAGCGAACCGGCACGCCGCGCCAGGCTGAGGCAGCCCCCCGGGGAGCTCCACCCAGAGCTGCTCGACGCGCTAGCCCGGATCGGCATCGACCAGCTCTACTCCCACCAGGTGGACGCCGTGTTCTCCGCCTGGGAGGGGCCCACGATCGTGACCACGGGCACGGCCTCCGGGAAGTCGATGTGCTTCAACCTGCCCACGCTCGACGTGCTATGCCGTGATCGCCGGGCCCGGGCGCTCTACCTGTACCCCACCAAGGCGCTCGCCCAGGATCAGGCGCGCGCGCTGGCGCGCTTCGAGCTGACCAGCCGCGTGCGTCCCGCGATCTACGTCGGGGACACCCCGCGCGAGGCGCGCGCGGAGATCCGCAGGAGCGCGAACATCGTCCTCACCAACCCCGACATGCTGCACGTCGGGATACTGCCGAACCACTCATCCTGGGCTGACTTCTTCGCAAACCTGGCGGTGGTCGTGGTGGACGAGGCGCACGTGTACCGAGGCGTGTTCGGCTCCCACGTGGCCAACGTCCTGCGGCGACTGCGGCGCATCGCCGACCTCTACGGAACGGCCCCACGTTTCCTGCTCGCCTCGGCCACGGTGGCCAACCCGCTGGAGCTTGCCGAGCGCCTCACCGGGCTCGAGCCGATTCGGTTGATCGACGAGGATGGCTCACCCAGGCAGGCGCGCGACGTGGCGATGTGGAACCCGCCGCTGCTCGATGCCAACACCGGGGAGCGACGGCCGATGATGGCCGAGGCGAGCGAGCTCGTGGCGAGGCTCGTGCGGGACGGCGCGCGCGTGATCTGCTTCATGCGCTCGCGCAAGCGGGTGGAGCTGATGAGCCAGGCGGTAAAGGCCCTGCTCGTGGAGGGTGACCCGGAGCTGGCCGACCAGGTGGCCCCCTACCGCGCCGGCTACACGGCGGCCCAGCGCCGCGAGCTCGAGCGGCGGCTGCTGAGCGGTGGTCTGCGGGCCGTGATCACCACGAACGCGCTCGAGCTCGGCATCGACATCGGCGAGCTCGACGCGGCGGTGGTGGCCACCTTCCCCGGCACCGTGGCCTCGCTGCGCCAGATGTGGGGACGAGCCGGCCGGCGCGGTCGCGGGCTTGCGCTCTACGTGGCCGGGGAGGACGCGCTCGACCAGTTCTTCTGCCGGCACCCGGAGGACTTCCTGGCGCGACCGGTCGAGGCCGCGATCCTCGACCACGAAAGCGAGCAGATCCATGCCTGGCACCTGCTGTGCGCCGCCCACGAGGCGCCGTTGTCAGATGCCGACACGCCGGTGCTGGGGGGAAGCTGGACGGACACCGCCGAGCTCCTGGTAAGCGCCGGGGAGTTGCGCAAGCAGCCGGCGCCGGTGTCGGGTCCGCGGCAGGTGGGCCACGGTGAGCGGGGCGGCGAGGCTGGCGTACGCTATGTCCCACGCCGACCGGGTGAGTACCCGGCGGGTGCTCTCTCGCTGCGCTCGGCCACGGCGCAGAGCATCGTCGTGATCGACGTCACCTCCGGCGAGATGCTGGGCACGGTGGAGCTGGCGCGCGCTCACTCCACAGTCCACGAGGGGGCGATCTACCTGCACCTGGGCAGCTCCTACGAGGTGGTGGAGCTCGACCTCGAGCACGGCCGCGCGCTGGTGCGGCCGTTCGACGGCGATTGGTACACGCAACCCAAGCGCGAGATCACAACCACCATCGAGCGCGTGCTCGACCGCCGGGACACGCTCGGAGTGCGGCTCTCGTTCGGCCACATCGACGTGAGCGACACCGTGATCGCCTACCAGCGTCGCCGGCTCGCCGACCATTCCCCGCTCGGGCTCTCGCTGCTGGACCTGCCCCAGGTGAGCTTCTCCACGCAGGCGCTCTGGTACGAGCTGGACGCGACACGGCTGAGCGAGACGATCCCGCTGGAGGGTCTGCTCGGCTCCCTTCACGCCACCGAGCACGCCCAGATCGCCGTGCTGCCGCTGCTCGCGATGTGCGACCGCTGGGACATCGGCGGGCTGTCCACCAACCTGCATCCGCAGACGGGGACCGCCACGATCTTCATCCACGACGGCCACCCCGGCGGCGTGGGCATCTCGCGCGCTGCGTTCGCCCGCTTCGAGGAGCTCTGCGCCGACGCCCAACGTCTCGTGACCGAGTGCCCCTGCACGGGAGGATGCCCGTCCTGTGTCCAGTCACCGAAGTGCGGCAACCTGAACGAACCGCTGTCCAAGGCCGGTGCGAGGCTTCTGCTGCAGGCGATGCGGTCCGCCCAGCCGGCCACCACGACCTGACCACCGCGCGGGCATCGGCTCGCCCGGGCGCCTCGTGCTCGCCCCCCGCCCTCAGCGCCACCGGCCACTCAGACCTGGTTGCCCCGCGCGATCTTGCGCAGGTTGATGGTGGCGTCGTAGAGCCTGGCGTCGACCCCCGCCTCGAGCGCCACCTCGCGCAGGGGTCGTCCGGACTCGGTCGCCTTCTTCACGATCGCCGCCCCCTTGTCGTAGCCGATGGCGCCGTTCAGGGCGGTGGCCACGGCAAGCGTGGCCCCGGCCGAGGCGGCGCAGCCGGACTTGTTGGCCTCGATGCCGTCCACGCATTTCTCGGCGAAGGCGATGGAGGCGCTGGACAGCACGTGCAGCGAGAACAGCAGGTTGCGGGCGATCAGGGGAACGCGGACGTTCAGCTCGAACTGCCCCTGCATCCCGCCGATCGTGATGGCGGTGTCGTTCCCGATCACCTGGCCCGCCACCTGCAGGACCACCTCCGGGATCACCGGGTTGACCTTGCCCGGCATGATCGAGGAGCCCTTCTGCAGCTCCGGCAGGAACAGCTCGCCGATGCCGGCCCGCGGGCCGGAGCCCATCAGCGCGAGGTCGCCGGCGATCTTGGTGAGCGACACCGCGATCGCCTTGAGTGCTCCGGACAGCTCGACCAGGGCGTCGCGACTCGCCTGCGCCTCGAAGCGATCGCGCGGCGCCGAGAGCCCGCGCAGGCCATACTCGCGGGCGATCAGCCGCCGCACCTTCTCGGCGAATCGGGGATGCGTGTTGAGGCCGGTGCCCGTGGCGGTGCCGCCCAGGGGTATTTCGCCGACGTGGCCGAGCGTGGCGCTCACGCGTTCGGAGCCGAGCGCCACCTGGGTGGCGTAGCCGGAGAACTCCTGCCCGAGCGTCACAGGGACGGCATCCATGAGATGGGTGCGGCCGCTCTTGACGACGCCCGCGAAGCTGCGGGCCTTGCGCGCGAGTGAGCGCTCGAGCGTGCGCAGCGCCGGGAGCAGCTCCCGCTGGGCGGCATCGAGCGCCGCCAGGTGGACCGCCGAGGGGAACACGTCGTTCGAGGACTGGCCCATGTTCACGTGATCGTTGGCGTGAACGCCCTGGCCGGCGAGCGTGGCGATCACCTCGTTCACGTTCATGTTCGTGGAGGTGCCGGAACCGGTCTGGAAGACATCGATCGGGAACTGGTCGTCGTGCTCGCCGGCGGCGATCTCGCGCGCGGCGCGTTGGATGCGGCTGGCACGCCGCTTGTCGAGCAGGCCCAGTTCGCAGTTCACCGCCGCCGCCGCGCCCTTGATCCGGGCCAGCCAGTGGATGACCGCGATGGGCACGGTCTCGCCGGAGATCGGGAAGTTCTCGACCGCCTTGGCCGTCTCGGCCCCGTAAAGCTGCTTCGCTGCCATCTCGCCTAGCTCCTTTTGCTCGTCTGGTGGCCGATTCACTCCCACCGCTCGGCACCGCCGGCCTCCCTATGCCGGTGCGCGGGCGCAGACTCTAACGCGGCGTGGCGCCCGCCAAGAGGCTCCCCTGCGGACGCCCTCCGTCGTGGTCCCGGCCCACAATCCTCCCGTTGCAGCGACAACGCCGCCGTGCAGGCGGTTTTGCGGCGATTGCAGGTCCATCCAACGTGGGCAAGATGGTCCACATGAATGCCAACCCTGACGGTGCCATCCGGACCAACGCGGCCGCCGCGATGCTCGGCGTGAGCCCGAACACGCTGCGTGGCTGGGAAAGGCGCTTCGGCTACCCCACCCCAAGGCGCACCGGCGGAGGTCATAGGCAGTTCGAGTTGGGCGAGATTGAAGCGCTGCGCCGGGCCTTCGAGCAGACCCAGGACATCTCCGCCGCCGTGGCGATCGCGCGCCAGCGCGGCTCCGGACCCCCGGGCCAGATGCAGCTGTGCGCCGCGCTGAACGCCTACCGCACGGACAGGGCGGATGCCGTGCTCGAGGAGAGCCTCGCCCTGCGCTCGGTCGAGCGGACCGTCGAGGAGGTGCTGCTCACCTCCGTCGGGTCGCTGGAGGAGCGCCGGCAGGGACAGCCGGCGGGGCGACGGGAGGATCCGCCCGCCCCAGCCGAGGTGCAGCCGGGCGGGGTTGCCTCGCCCCAGTACTGCTTCGCCTGGCGCTACGCCACGGGTTGGCTCTGCGCCGCCCAGCGGGTCGCGCCACCGGCGAGCCGCCCGGAGGGCATCCTGATCTTCGACTCGAGCGCGGCTCCGGACCTCGACGGGCTGTACGTTCAGGCCCTAGAGCTGTTCCTGCGGCGGGCCGGTCTGCGCGTGTTGAGCCTGCCGACGGAGATCCATGCCGCCAGCCTCGGGAGCGCACTGCGCGCGCTGCGCCCCAGCGCGATCGTGCTCGCCGGGCAGCGCGCCTCGCTGGACACCATCGCGCGTCTGATCTACACCACGAGGCAGACCGCCGGTGACGCGGTGGTGCTCGACTTCCGCGGCGCGCTCCCGGACAGCGGCGCCTCCACGGTGGGCCGGCTCGGGCCGAGCCCGACCGAGGCGGTCCAGGCCCTGGGCGAGCGCCTCGCGGCACGCCGGTCCCCGACCTCGACGGATACAGAGCCGGATGGGGAAATCCTGGTCAGGCGTCGCCCACGATTCGCGCAGGACAGCTCCTCGCAGCACGACGGAACCGCGGGGCAGCCTGATCCTGAGCCGGAGCCGTCCGGCACCGGCGCTAGCTTCGCCGGCTGAGTTGGCGCTGACCCCCGCGGATCCCCTCGCCCATCGGGCGCTGGAAGCCTTGCTCCAAGCCGAGGCATCGTTGCGCAGGCGTCTTTCCGCCGATCTCAGACGCGAAGGGCTCTCGGCACAGGGCTTCTCGGCACTGGTCGTGCTGGTGACCGCCGGCGGCGCGCTCGAGCTGCGGGCGCTGCGCCGCAGGCTGCACACCTCGAAGCCGAACGCAACCGAGCTCCTCGGGCGCCTCGAGGCCCGCGGCTTCATCGAACGCCGCCGCCTCATGCGCGACAGGCGCGCCGCCGACGTCGTGCTGACCACGGCGGGAAGGCACGTGGTGGAGCGTCTCTTCCCCCAGCACTCCGGCCGGGTGAGCAACGCCTTCGCGGTGCTCGACGAGGAGGAGAAGCGCTCGCTGATGAGCCTCTGCCGCAAGATCGCCGCCTGAGGCGGCCTTTCGGGTGCGCCTACAATTGGCAGCCCCGTGAGAGCGATTACGCAGTGAGCTCGCAGCCTCGCCACCCCCTCGTGCCCGCTCGCGCGGTCGATCCCGCACAGGCACTTCCGGCGCTGGAGGAGGAGGTCCTCGACCGCTGGCGCCAGCGCGAGGTGTTCCGCGAGTCGCTGCGCCGGCGCGAGGGCGCCCCGCGCTGGGTCTTCTACGAGGGCCCGCCCACAGCCAACGGGCCGCCCGGCGCCCACCACGTGCTGTCGCGTGTCTTCAAGGACATCTATCCGCGCTACAAGACCATGCGCGGGCACCTCGTGGAGCGAAAGGGGGGCTGGGACTGCCACGGGCTGCCCGTCGAGATCGCGGTGGAACGAGAGCTCGGGATCACCTCGAAGGCGGAAATCGAGGACGAGCGACACGGCGGCATCAAGGGCTTCAACGCCCGCTGTCGCGAGTCCGTGTTCACGCACGTCGAGGAGTGGAACCGGCTGACCGATCGCATCGGCTTCTGGCTGGACCTCGACGACGCCTACAGGACCCTGGACGAGAGCTTCATCGAGTCCGTGTGGTCGGCGCTCGCTGAGCTGCACCGCCGGGAGCTCCTCTACGAGGCGCACAAGGTGGTCCCCTATTGCTATCGCTGCCAGACCGCCCTCTCCTCGCACGAGGTGGCGCTCGGCTACAGCGATGTGGTGGACCCGTCGATCTACGTTCGCCTGCCGCTCGTCCCCGCCGGCGAGGCGGGCGACGGAGGCGCCGGGGCGGACCTCCAGGAGGGCGACTCGCTGCTCGTCTGGACCACGACCCCATGGACGCTGCCGGGCAACGTGGCCGTGGCGGCCGGCCCGGACATCGAGTACGTGCGCGCCCGCGCGGGGGGCGAGGTGGTGATCGTGGCCGCCGAGCGCGTGGAGGCGGTGCTGGGCGAGGGCGCCGAGGTCCTCGACCGGTTCCCGGGCACGGCCCTGATCGGCCAGCATTATCGCTGGCCGATCTTCACCCTGAGCGACCGGCCGGCCGGTGAGGCCCCGGTGATCGCGGGCGGCTTCCTCAGCACCGAGGACGGCACCGGGCTCGTGCACATCGCGCCGGCCTTCGGTGCCGACGACTTCGACGCGGCCGCGGCGGCCGGGCTCTTCGACCCGAACGACCCGCGCTCCCTCTACAACCCGGTGCGCGCCGACGGCACCTTCGACGATCGCGTGCACAGCACCGACGGGGGCCGCTCCTACGAGGGCCGCAAGGTCAAGGACGCCGACCTGGCCCACGAGCTGATCGCCGATCTGGAGGCGGCCGGGAGGCTCTTCCGCTCAGTCCCCTACGAGCACTCCTACCCGCACTGCTGGCGCTGCGGCACTCCGCTCATCTACTACGCCAAGGCGAGCTGGTACATCCGCACCACCGCGCTGCGCGACCGGCTGCTCGCGGCGAACGAGACCGTGAGCTGGCATCCCGAGCACGTCAAGCACGGGCGCTTCGGGGAGTGGCTCAAGGGAAACGTCGACTGGGCCCTCTCCCGCGAGCGCTACTGGGGCACGCCGCTGCCGGTCTGGCGATGCGCGGCTGGCCACGTGCGCGTGGTGGGCTCGTTCGCCGAGCTCGAGCGCGACTCGTTGGCGGCGCTCGGGGAGGACCAGCGGCGCGACCACCATCGCCCCTACGTCGACGACATCGAGCTGCCCTGTCCGGATTGCCAGGGGCCGATGCGTCGCGTGAGCGAGGTGATCGACGTCTGGTTCGACTCCGGCGCCATGCCGTTCGCGCAGTACCACGCGATGCCCTTCGGCGAGGCGGCCGGTGCGGCCGAGGAGCTCTTCCGCGAGCACTTCCCGGCCGACTTCATCTGCGAGGCGCTCGACCAGACGCGCGGCTGGTTCTACTCGCTGCTGGCGATCTCGACGCTGCTGTTCGACCGATCCCCCTACCGCAACGTGGTTTGCCTCGGACTGATCCTTGACGGCGAGGGCCAGAAGATGTCGAAGTCGCGCGGCAACGCGGTCGAGCCCTGGGAGGTGATCGACTCCTTCGGCGCCGACGCCTTCCGCTGGTACCTGTTCACGGCCAAGGCCCCGTGGGACGGCTACCGCTTCTCCGAAGAGGCGATCGGCGAGCAGGTGCGCCTCTTCCTGAGGCCGCTCTGGAGCACCTACTACTTCTACGTCATGTATGCGCTCGTGCCGGCCAACGCGCAGGCGCTGGGCGAAGCCCCCGCAGAGGGCGCCGCGCCGACCGACGACCTCGACCGCTGGGCGCTGTCGCGCACGGCTGCCACGGCCGGGCTGGTGGACGAGCGGCTCGAGGCATACGACGCCACCACGGCGGGGCGGGCGCTGGCGGAGCTGCTCGACGATCTCTCCAACTGGTACGTGCGACGCTCGCGCCGGCGCTTCTGGGACGGGGACGCCGCGGCGTTCGACACGCTCCGCAGCTGCCTGCTGACGCTCGCAAAGCTCCTCGCCCCGTTCTGCCCGTTCCTCGCGGACGAGATCTACGACAACCTCGACGGGGCCCTGGGCAGCGTGCACCTCTGCGACTTCCCGAGCGCGGACGATCTGCCCGCGCGCGACGAGGAGCTCGAGCGGGCGATGGCGACGGCGCGTCAGACCGTCCGCCTCGGCCTGGCGGCCCGGGCGAAGGCCAAGATCAAGGTTCGCCAGCCGCTCGGCGAGGCTCTGGTGGTGGCTGACGGCGCGGAGCGCGCCGCGATCGAGCGCCTGGCTGACATTGTGCGCGACGAGCTCAACGTAAAGCGCATCCGCTTCGTGGCCGCCGCCGAGGAGCTCGGCCGCTACGAGATCAAGCCCAACTATCAGCGTCTGGGCCCGCGCTTCGGCAAGGACATGCCGCTGCTGGCGAGCGCCATCGCGGCGCTCGACCCCACCCACGTGGCCGCCGCCGTGCGCGACGGCACAGCGCCGGGTGTCAGCGTGGGCGGACGAGAGCACTCACTCGACCCGGAGGACCTGCTGCTCAACATGCAGGCGCCCGAGGGGTTCTCGGTCGAGCGCGAGGGCACACATGCGGTGGCGCTCGACCTGCAGATCGACGAGGCGCTGCGCGCCGAGGGCCGCGCCAGAGAGATCGTGCACGCGGTGCAGAACGCCCGCCGTAACGCCGGGCTGGCGGTCGAGGACAGGATCGAGCTGCACCTCGGCGGCGACCCCGAGCTGCTCGGCGCCGCCGCCCTGCACCGCGACTACCTGGTCGGCGAGACGCTGGCCGTGGTCCTGCACATCGACGGCGACGGGGCCGCCGGGCCGGTCGCCGAGCACAGCGAGCGGGTCACCGTGGACGGGCTCGTCCTCGAGATAGCACTGCGCCGCGCCGACCGGACCTGAGACGGCGCGGCGGTCCGCCGCGCCGTGCCCTGGCTCGGGTCAGGCGACCAGCGCCGGCTCGAGCTCGGCCTGCAGCTTCTGCTTGGGGTAGGCGCCGACGATCGTCTTGACCGCCTGGCCGCCCTTGAAGAGGATCATGGTCGGGATCGAGAGCACCTGGAAGCTCGCCGCCGTCTGCTGGTTCTCATCCACGTTGAGCTTCACGATCCTCAGGTCCTCACGCTCACCGGCGATCTCCTCGAGCACGGGCCCCACCACGCGGCAGGGGCCGCACCAGGGCGCCCAGAAATCCACTAGCACCGGCTGATCGGACTCGATCACCTCGGCCTGGAAGGTCGCATCTGTGACTTCGCTCAGGTTTCCTGCCATCGCTCTACCTTTCGTGTGTGGCCCTCCGGGTCAACGTACCACGCTCCGAACCGGCCGCGTGAAAACTCTCCCTATCCACTATACAAAGTGTAGTGTGTAACCCGAAGGGCCGGGGGGTGGGCCGCCACCTCGGCCCGCGATCGGCCGCAGCGCGGCGCCGGAGGCTACTTCGGGGCGGGGACATGCGCCTCGGTCGCGGCCACGCGGGGAGCCCGCGAACCACCGAAGCGCAGCGCCGGGACCAGCCACATGGCCTCGGCCGTGATGCGCCATGACATCTTGCTCTGCCCCTTCGTGCGGTCGCGAAACACGATCGGCACCTCCACCACGCGGAACCCGCCGCGCACCGCGCGATAGGTCAGCTCGACCTGGAACGCATACCCGCGCGAGCGCACGCTGGCGAAGTCGATCGCCTCGAGCACCTCGCGGCGAAAGCACTTGAAGCCGCCCGTCAGGTCGCGCACGCGCAGGCCGAGCACGATGCGCGCATAGGTCGAGCCGCCCTTGCTGATGATCCTCCTCAGGAGGCTCCAGTCGGTGACGCCGCCGCCGGGCACGTAGCGGGAGCCGAGCGCCAGATCGGCGCCGTCGTAGGCGGCCCGCAGCAGGCGCGCAAGATCGGCGGGGTCGTGGGAGAAGTCGGAGTCCATCTCCATCACGAAGCCGGCGCCCGCGTCGAGCGCGTGGGCGAAGCCCGCCAGGTAGGCGGGTCCGATCCCGGCCTTCTCGCCGCGATGCAGCACCTCCACGGACTGCGAGGCGGCTGCCAGCCCGTCCGCGATCTCACCCGTCCCATCGGGCGAGTTGTCATCGACTATCAGCACCCTGTGGCCGTCCGGGGCGGCCTTCTCCAACACCTCGCCGGCGGCCTGCACGATCGCCTCGATGTTCTCCGCCTCGTTGTATGTGGGCAATATGAGCCAAGCTGGGCCGGGCATCGCGGACGTACCCTACAGCGGCGCGGCTCGCGCATGACTCAGCTGTGGGCGCCCACGGATCCGCCTCGCAGCGGCCACGGATGACCCCGTGAGGCACGCCGGCCGCGCCACCGGAGGCCTGTCAAGCTCAAGCCCCGATGCCATCCATCCCGTCCAACACCGCCACCCCGTCCAACACCGCCATCGCCGAGGCGCTGGAGGAACTCGGCGATCTCTACGAGCTGGACGGGGCCGTGGTGCATCGCGTGCTCGCCTACCGCGCGGCGGCGCGCTCGGTGCGGGAGGCCGCCAACTCGGTGGCCACGCTGGCAGCCGCCGGCCGCGCCACCGAGCTGCCCGGGATCGGCGCCACGATCCAGGACAAGATCAACGCGCTGAGCGAGGCCGGTGTGATCCCGGCGGCGGAGCGCCTGCGCGCCAAGTTCCCGCCGGGGCTGGTGGCGCTGACCCGCCTCCACGGACTCGGCCCCAAGCGGGCCCGCCTTCTCTACGACGAGCTCGGCATCGATTCGCTGGAGGCGTTGCGCGACGCCGCCGTGGCTCAGCGCCTGCGCACCGTGCGCGGCCTCGGGCCGAAGTTCGAGGCAAACGTGCTTGCCGCGATCGAGGCTGGCGCCGCAACGGCGGGGCAGCAACGCCTCCTCCTGCCGGACGCGCTGGAGGTGGCGGGCACCCTGATCGAGGGCCTCGCCGCAGACGCGCCGCAGGACGCGCGCCTCGAGGTGGCCGGCTCCGCCCGGCGCGGGGTGGAGTCAGTCAAGGACATCGATCTCGTCGCCACCACCGCGGAGCCTGAGCGCCTCGCCGGCTGCCTGGCCGGCCTCGAGCAGATCGCCTCGGTGGGCTCGAGCGGAGCGGCCGGAGCGCGGGCGCGCACCCACGCCGGCGTGGGCGTGGACCTGCGGATCGCGGCACCTCCGCAGCACGGGAACCTGCTGCAGCACTTCACGGGCTCCGGCGCCCACAACGCCGCTCTGCGCGAACGCGTGGTGCGCCGTGGGCTGCACGTCTCCGAGTACGGCATCCTCGACGACGCCAGCGGCGACACCGCCACCTACGCCGAGGAGGCTGCGGTCTACGAGCACCTGGGGCTGTTCTTCATCCCACCGGAGCTGCGCGAGGACCGCGGCGAGCTCGACGCCGCCGCGCCGGGCGGGACCGGGCTGCCCGGGCTGGTCCAGGAGCGCGACATCCGCGGGGACCTGCACTGCCACACGGTCGCCTCGGACGGGCGCGCCGGAATCGAGGAGATGGCCGAGGCGGCGCGCGAGCGCGGCTACGAGTACCTCGCCTTCACCGACCACTCGGCGAGTCACGGCTTCGGCAACGCCGTGTCCGCCGGGGAGCTGAGGCGGCAGATCGAGCGCATCAGGGAGGCCGACGCCAAGCTCGACGGCATCGAGCTGCTGGCGGGCTCGGAGGTCAACGTCCTGCCGGACGGCTCGCTCGACTACGACGACGAGCTGCTGCGCGAGCTCGACTGGGTGATCGCGAGCGTGCACACCGCGTTCAACATGGCGGAGGACAACATGACCGCCCGCATGGTGACAGCGGTCGAACACCCGCTGGTCGACGCCATCGGGCACCCGACTGGGCGCCTGATCGGGCGACGCCCTCCCTATGCCCTCGACGTCGGCCGCCTGATCGAGGCAGCCGCTGCCAGCGGCACGATGCTCGAGATCAACGCCAATCCGCGGCGGCGCGACCTCTCTGAGGTGCACGCGCGCGCCGCGGTGGCCGCCGGCGTGCTCGTTGTCGTCGACTCCGACGCCCACGCCCCGGCCACGCTCGCCAACATGCGCTGGGGAATCTCCACCGCACGGCGCGCCTGGCTGGGCCCGCAGGACGTGGCGAACACGCGACCTTGGAGCGAGCTGGCGCCGCTGCGCAAGCGCGCCCGCGTCTAACCGGCGCGCGTGGCGGCCACCAGGCGCGGCAGCAGCTCGTCGGCGACCAGCCCGTCCACGGCGCTTCGCCGGAACGGCTCGAGCAGCTTGCTCGCGCGCTCCCGGTAGCGGGGCGGCGGGTCCTCGAGCGCCAGCCGCACGGCCCGTCCCAGGTCCTCGTCCACGAGCCGGGCATCGAGCTCGCGGGCGATGGGAAGCGCCACGTATGGGCCGCTGCCGGGTGCCGTGACGAGCAGGCAGCCGTCGGCGAGCGCCTCGAGCTGCGCGATGCCGTAGTCCTCGCGCCGCGGGGCGCACTCGAAGATGCGGGCGCGGCGCAGGAGCGCCCG
>Ga0335085_10007313_pt1 | contig 17201 bp, 14 predicted proteins | sample Lox_Sample_45_FD_206712 | JGI IMG/M metagenome (GOLD analysis project Ga0335085, IMG submission 206712) | Soil microbial communities from Loxahatchee National Wildlife Refuge, Florida, United States - Lox_Sample_4.5 | ecosystem: Environmental > Terrestrial > Soil > Wetlands | place: USA...
AATGTTGCGCATGTGAATCTGGTAGATCTTCCCGCGCTCGCCCAGGTATTGAACGATGGGCAGCACTTCTCGCCTCGGGTCCTTCAATCCCTCGGCCGTGGTTCCCAGGCAGAGTTGAAACCCATTGTAGGGGCTATCCACCAGCGATTCGTAACGCTTGAGGGCGGCAAAGATGGAAGGGGAATCCCAGTTGTCGGCACCCTGATAGCCGAAGGGTAACCCGGGGGGATCGTAGGGATGGCAAGCCATGCGGACATTGGACTGCTTCGCCACGGGGACCACCTTTTCGAGAAAGTAGCTGATGCGCTCCCAGTAGTCTTCTGTGTCTACTCTGCCGGCCTCACCCACCGGCAAATCCCGCCAGTTTTCCTCGAGTTTAAAGCTTGTGTACGTTGAGCCGCCCCGTCCCGGAGTCTGCGCGTTGCGGCGAATGGGAATGACGGTCCAATGGTAGGTGATGAACTTTACGCCAGCTTCCGACGCCAGACGAACGTTCCCCAGAATGGCGTCCAGCATGCGGTCGCGCTGCGGGCCCTTGCGCTGAAGGATATAGCCGGGATCCATACGGATGGCTTCCAGTTCGACCCCCGCGCGGGCGCAGTTGTCTTTCATGTGCAGCAGTTCATCGCGGTCCCACGCGCCATCGGGGGATTTCTTGGAGATTTGTGCGGTAAGGTGCTTAACCCCATAGCGCAGGTTGTATTGAAGGTTCTCCCGCGAGGTGATGCCGTGGCCGGCGACGCTGTGGTAGTCGCCGCCTACGTGCATCAGGGTGTTCTTCCGTGGCGGACCGGCGGTTCCGGGTGATACGGCGCCACGAAGGCCTAATGCGCCCATGCCTGCGCCCATGGCGCCCGTGGCGATCTTTCGTGCGAACTCTCTGCGTCTCATGATTGGCCACCTCAAACTTGGGGGAGTTACTGTTTCGGCGAGCCCGGATTCTTCTGTTGACGCTCCCATTCCGTCTGGAACGCCGCCTCACGCTCGGCCACATAGGCCCGATAGCCTTCAGGATCGATAAAGGGATTGGGTCCGCCGGCTTGCATCTTCGCGTATTTCGCCGCAAGGCCGAAGTATGCGCCATGCGCTCCCAGGAAAAGGTCGCAGGGAAGGGACTTCAGCACTGCAAAGGTTTTGACATAATCCTGGGCGATTTGCGGATAGTTTTTGTTGCCGACCAGTAAGTAACCCGGATTCACGTTGGGGCTGCCGACGATCACCGCATTGAGCGTGCGTGCGCCGTCGCGGACCTGCAATGTCCACGTCGTGCAGCCCTTGGTGTGGCCCGGGGTCAAGCGGGCAGTTAGCCGGGCGCCGCCCAGTTCCACCGTATCGCCGTCGTGCAGAATGTGGTCCACATGGGCCCCGGGGCGGCCAGGGGCGGTGCTCTCAACTTCGGGCACATCGCCATCCATCACCATGAGCTTCGCGCCTGTCTCCTGGCGAATTAAACCCGTGCCCTCATCGTGATCGCCATGGGCGTGGCTGATCAGCAGAATCTTCGTGTCCCGGTATTGAAACCCCAGCTTCTCAATGCTGCTCCGCACAAGCGGGACGTCCTGCCTGTAATCCGAATTGATCAGAATGTTTCCCCGCGGCGTGTGGATGAGATAGGCGGCCAAATCTGCCGTGCCCACATAGTAGAGATTGCCCGCGATCCGGAAGGCCGGAAAAGGACGGTGCCATTCATCATTGCCCTGCGCCAGCAGGCTGGCAGCAAGTGCGAGAACGAGAATTCCAAGATATCGAAGCATTGTGCGGACCCTCATGACCACACCCTCTCCACTGCTCTTGGCAGTATCATTCGAGAAATGCTAATCTAATTCGGGGCTTGACGACATGCATTTTACTGCATTCCATCGCTGTTGTTGCCGCTAGGCAGCGCGACCGCTAGTTTCCCCGCATCCTTCAACTGAATTCAGGACACGCTGTGGGCAAGACATTGACGCACCGAAAAGGCCAAGGATCTTTGGCTCCAAGGAGGGACACACGATGAGCATCATTGATGAACTATTGAAGAATAACGAAGCCTATGGAAAGGAATTCAAGCTGGGCACACTGGCCATGCCGCCGGCCAAGAAAGTGGCAGTCGTGGCCTGCATGGACGCCCGCCTGGTGGTTTCCAGGTTGCTGGGGACCAAGGAGGGCGATGCGCACATCATCCGCAACGCCGGCGGAATCGTGACCGAAGACGCCTTGCGCTCACTGCTGATCTCGCATTACCTGTTGGGCACGCAGGAGTTCATGATCATTAACCATACGGACTGCGGCATGCTGACCTTTAAGGACGAAGACTTGCGCGCCCGGCTGCAAAAAGAGACGGGAACCGATGCGGTGGCACCCGGCCGGTTCTATGCCTTTCCTGACCTTGACGCCAATGTTCGGCTGCAAATTCAAAAGGTGAAGTCGCACCCCTGGTCTCCCAAGAACGTCGTTGTGCGAGGGTTCGTTTACGATGTCAAGTCGGGACGGTTGCGCGAAGTCCCCGCTTAGCATGGCCGCGAGGGCTAGCCCGGCAGGATGGGAAGAGCTAATCCGCTGCATTCGCTTACCTGCGGTCGCAGCGTCAGGATGCCTCAAAATCGTGGGCCGCTCTTCGGGGCGCCGTTGCGGGTGTGTGCCTGCGCGAGCCGCGTGGCGGCCTTGCCGCGAAGGGTTGAAAGGCACTGCGACCTGCGATATCCTCTAGGACAGGCGCCAGATTAGGTGGCCCCGCGCATTCGACAACTTACATCGACACCGATGCTGGAGAAGGCAGAGCATCTTGGCAGTCGGACGAATCTTCATCAATTACCGGCATGAAGACACACGCGGTGACGCGCGCTCGCTCTTTGAGCGCCTCAACACGAACTTCCCCAAACAGGTCTTCATGGATGTCAGCAAGCTCGAGCCGGGTGAGGATTTCGTGGAGGCGATCGAGCGCGAAGTCGCCTCGTGTAATGCCCTCATCGTTCTGATTGGCAAACAGTGGCTCACCCTGATCGCCGAGGATGGCAGACGCAGGTTGGATGATCCCGCCGACTTCGTCCGGCTGGAGATTGCGACGGCGCTGCGGCGCAAGACCCTGGTGATTCCAGCCCTGGTGGGCGGCGCCTCCATGCCCGCTTTGGATAGCCTCCCGGAGGACTTGCACCCGCTCACCCGGCGCCAGGCGCTCCACATCACCGATCAGGATTGGGACCACGATGTCGGACGCCTGATTCAGGTCCTTCAGAAGGTGCTGGGAGCGCCGCCGCAGAAGGCTCCCCCCGCCGGCCCGACCGGCGTCTCTGCCCCTCGCCGCCGTGCGCAGGACGCTATGGGACGCGAGGACTGGGCCACGGCCATCGCCGCGCTGCGCGAGTGTCTGGCGGCCAACCCCAATGACGCAGGCGCGGCGGCGGATCTGCGTGCGGCCCTTGAACGGCAGAACCTGGAGCAGACCCACTCCAACATCCCCGAGCGCTCTCCCGACCATGGGCTGAACCCCATGCCCAACCCGCCTCAGCAGACACCGTTCAATCCCGCCTTTCTGGTCGGCCGGTGGCAGCTCAAAGAGGTGCAGGCCATCGCTCAGATCATGGGTTTCATGGACATCTACCCGAACTACCAGTTCCAGGTTCTGGTGCAAGGTGTTGTCGCCATGGCGGGGCTTTGGGGCTACAACCCGATGGCCGTGACCCTCGAATTGCAAGGTCAGAACCTCTATGGGCTGGGGTTCCGGGGCAGCTTGAGCGCCCGGGATGGGCGCGGCGGCGCTTTCTTCGGTACCTGCATGGATGCCTTGGGCAATACCTGGACGTGGGAACTCAACCGCTAATCCCGGCCAATCCTTGCCACTCCCGGGACATCGGCCGCTTCCGATCGAAAACCCCGTCCGCTTGCCGGCCCGCCGATCGGGCAATCGGGCGAGCGCGCCATGGGGTCGAAGCTTAACGCGGAGGGTTCGCGCCGGGGAATGGGCGGCCCGCGCCGCAGGAAAACACTGCCTGGGGAGGCCGGAATGGGGAGAGGGTTAACCGTGGCGGGCACCGTGAAGCGGGCGGCTTGCTGTGCCGTGTGTTTCTCGGTGCTAGCCGCATGGGCTATGGCCGGACCCCCGGCGCCCGGCATCGTCAACATCCACGTGCAGGAGCGCACCGGCATCCGCCGGTTCGGTTACCCCGCGAATGCCCGGGTTCCGTTCCCCCAGGGGGCGCTGCCCGATGCGGCGCACGCCCGGCTGCTGCTCAACCATGTCGAGGTGCCGGCGCAGTACAACGCGGAATCAACATGGCCTGACGGGTCGGTCGAGTGGCTGTGGGTGGACTTCAACGTCAGCTTCGGTCCCCATGAGCAAGCCGTCTACCAGCTTGAGTATGGCGGCGAGGTGGGGCGGGGAATCACCCCCCAGCCCTGGCCCCTGACAGAGACGGCGGAGGCGATCCAGGTGGGCGATATGCGCTTCAGCAAGTCGGGCGCGCCGCTGCTGCTTTCCGTAAAGTATCGCGCCGAGGCAATCCGCGAGGGGACCAATGGGCTTTTCGCCTCCGAACGAGTTGGGGAAACTCAAGAGGCTATCAAGGTAGTCTCCACAAATTTCCGGATTCTCCGCAGCGGCCCCTTGTATGTCGTCTTCCGTTATTCCGGGCGGGCGCGCTGGGGCGGCGGCGCGCCGCTGCCCTTCACGCTGACCATTGAATTGCCCAGAAGCAAGTCGTGGTGGAAGGGCACTGCCGTGCTGGAAGACCCGGCGGCGAAGGTTCGGGAAATCTCCTTCCACACGCCGCTGGCGCTTGGCCCTTACCCCTGGATTTGGGATTTTGGCATTGGAAGCTGGACCTATGGCACATTGCAAAACCGCACCGACTCCGTGCTATTGACCCAGTCCGTCGCGCCCCCGAACAAATCCCAATGGGAAATCCGTTCCGGCGAAAAGGGGCATGAACGACCCTACGAGACGACGGGGGGAAGCCGCCCGCCCGTGGCGGAAGGGTGGGGCCACGTCCAGAATCAGAAGGAAGCTGTTGCCTTCGCCGTCGAGGGGTTTGGCCGGCAGGAGGGAACCTACACGATTGCTCTCGATGGGGATGGGCAAGCGGCGTTCACCTTCGCTCCCGCGCGACCATTGACCCGCCACCAACTGACCATCTACGAGCATTTCGTCGCCCCACCCGCGGCCATCGGCGCCGCCACCAGCCCCGTCTCCATGTTGAATCCGCTGACGGTGTTCTGCGAACGCGAGCAGTACCTCAAAAGCCGCCTGCCACCCCCGTAATGGGCCATTCCCGGCTCTTGCGTAGAGGCTGTGTCGTGGTTCCATGGTTTTCGCAAATATCGCCGGATGCACCGGCATTTTTCGAGAGCAGAAAGTCAGAAACTCGACACGGGTTCGCGTGAGATGGGGACCCATGAGCTAATTCGTGGCCTGTAGGGTCGTTTGTGCGCCCCGGGCGCTCCCGGGGGAAGCGTAGCCACGGTCGATGTCGTTTCGTGGCTGCCGAAGACGGACATTAAGCCCTTGACAGGCCATCCCTCGGGCGCTAGTCTGGGGGCAGGGAAGTCAAAAACATTCGAATAAAGCAGGAAAGGACCCCGGGAGGCTCTGGGGTACGAAGATGTCGTAACATCATGCCCTTTCGACGATCCAAAACCGCACTCCATGGTGAGAACTGGGGGTGGTAGCCCTTTGGCGGCATCGAGATTTTCCCATAAGGGGACAGGAGGCGATTGTATGGCGGCAAACAATATCATCATCAGGTTGACGGACGATCAACAGAAGCAGATTCGCGACGCGACCGGCAAGACCGTAACGGAGTTAACTCTCGGGCCGGTCGCGACAGGCCCTCTCTCCGACCAGGAGTTGGATGGAGTTGCGGGCGGACTGCAATTCTCTTTCAATCTGGTGGCCGTTAAAACCATATCGTGGAGTGGGGCGGATTGACACGGGCGGTCATCACGCTTACGCCGGAGCAGCGCGCCCTCATTCGGCAGGCCTCGGGCAAAGACGTTGCGGAGATGCCAGTCGACCAGGTGATGGCGAACTGTGGCTGGCTCTTCTCCGCTGCGGAGGAGCAGGTCTGGCAGCTAAAGCCCGTCGGCCCAGCGCCTGATCCCGCCCCTCATGGAAAGCGCAAACCCCGCATCGATCCCCACCTTGCCCGCTTCCGGCTGAAAATCGGCAAATCCCGAATCCATGGCTGGGGCGTCTTTGCCGCGGAACGAATCCCGGCGTCGAACGATGTGATCGAATACGTCGGTGAGATTGTCGATCGCGAGGAATGTTGCCGGCGGTTGAGGAATGCCCCCGAAACGTATGCTATAGAGCTCGACAGCACCCGCTTGATTGACGGATCGGTGGGCGGAAGCGGTGCGGAAATCATCAATCACAGTTGCCATCCCAACATGCGCTACCGGCTCGCGGAGAATCGCGTTTACTGCCAGAGCGTTCGAGCGATTGAACCGGGCGAGGAACTGACGGCAGACTACCGCTTCCGCAGCGAAGGCCCGGAAATCCAATGCCGGTGCGGGTCACCCAACTGCCGCGGCACGATTAATGTGGCAAATAAAGCCGGATCGGAGCCGTAACACGCCCCCCCGACAAAAGCTCCAGAATCCCTGTATACTTTAGCGAGGGGCTGCTCAACGCAAATTCCGGGCTAAGTGGCACTGTCAATCATGATTGTTGTGTCATTTTGCACTGGGGGCCATCATGGGAAATCAGCGGGTTCCGGGACCACTCTCGCAGGCGGACCGCCCGGTTACGCTCCACCCCGGGATCAATGCGCTCACGCACGCTGCGGTGCCGGGACCGACGGGCGCCAAGGCCAAGGGTTCCCGGTGGATCTCCCTTAGCGTTGACAGTGCTGAGTCGCTGCCGCGCGGAGACAATGCCCCGGCGAACACCCGCTTCTACGCGCTAACCGCAGGGTTGGCCAGTTGCATTCCCATTTACATTGAAGCGAAGTCCTCGGAAGACCCTCCGCCGACGTTGCGTTGGACGGGAGGCGAACCCTCTCCTGACAAGATCGCCACAGAGCGCTTACTCCTCACCAATACGCAGGGCAAGTTCTCCATCACCTGCACCGACGGCCAGGTGACCGCGACTGCCGTCATCTACGTCGTGAAGGTTGTGCTGACCGAGTTCCGAGGCGACAACGGCGGTACGTTTCACACCGACAACAAGAAGACCATCAAGCGCAAGGACGGCAAAGTCTTCAACACCTCGGGCCTCAAGACCGGGCGAAATACGCCCACGGGCAACATTGTCGACTTTAACGACTTTTGCGAAACGCAATATACCGTCCAACCTTCCGAATTCGTTGCCGACGGCAAATCCGGAGTCATTGACACCACGGGCATTCAGTTCCTGTTGACACGCCAGAAACAAGCCCAGGCTTTTCTTGGCGACCCCACCAACTGGGCGCCGATCCAGCGGGATGCCGCGTTTGTGGACGATACGGACACGGAAAACCAGATGAATGATCCTTGGAATGCCGACGGCCACCTCTACAGTAATGATGGCCCCGGGTTCCAAATGGCCAAAGCCCTGCCCACCGCCAACCGGTTAGTGGTGAAACAGCGTCTGCGGGAGCGCGTCAAGGTGACTTTCGACGGTAGTCCTCCGGCCGAAATGTGGACCTGTTCCGATGAGTTTGCCTGGCATGACTTTCGCAGCATGGAACTGCGGGGGCCGAAGTGGGTTGAAGTTGTGACCTTCGGTGGCAATGAGCTGATCGCGGGCGACAAAGACTTTCTGCCGTTGCCGATGTAGACCGATCTGCCGGCAGAGATGAGTTCGGCCACATCGGGGTGCGGCACGGGCGTCCGAAGCTGTGAAAGAATCGTGATTGTAGCGACGGTCTACGACCGCCGGATTTTGAAATCCATAACTTCGGCGGTCGTAGACCGCCGCTACAAATGGCGAATTCGATTTTTTCACAGCTTCCAGGTACCTTTGTTCTTATCTTTGTATGGTAGGGAACGATGGGGTAGAATGCCAAAATGGCCAGAGGTCGGCGAGTTGATGTTGGCGGGATGATCTACCACGCCCTGAACCGGGCGAACTTTCGCTCCCAGCTTTTCCGGAAGGTTGCGCATTACGAAGATTTTCTAGCGGTCGTGGAGGAAAGCTTGACCTTCGTGCCCATGCGCATTTTGGCTTACTGCCTGATGCCGAATCATTGGCATCTGGTGCTTTATCCGCGGGCGGACGGCGATCTGTCAAAATTCCTGCAACGAATCACCTTGACCCACACGCAGCGATATCACTCGAAAACCCGGACCGCCGGATATGGCCACGTCTACCAAGGGCGCTATAAGTCGCTGCCGTAGAATCCGACCGTCATTTCCCTGACCCCTTTCTCCCTTCAAATGGAGTCGGTTGTTTCCGAGCCTCTGTTCCTCGAAATCCATTGATGCCGTGACCTGTTCCTCTAAAGCTGCAAACAATGGAAAGCAGGGTAGCACAGCGCGGCGGAGCCGCGCTCTGGAGTTTCTACATTTTCACGCGTCGCCGGCCTGGGTGAGGGCGCGGTGGGTAAGGTGGAAGCCCAGGGATTGAGGGCATTCGGGGTGGTCGACCATTTCTTGGCGCAGGAGGGTGACCAGGTCGAGGCAGGAAGGACGGTGGGCCTTGCGTCGCCAGCGGGGCAGGGCCTGATAGGCGTCGGTGCGTTGGGTGCCGAAGGCTTGCAGAGCGGCCAGGAGCAGTGCGCTGTAGGCGGCCACCACCAGGGCAGGCTGTTTGGGCACCGCATCGATGTTCCACAACTGGGCTTGTCCCACGCCCAGGGTCTCCTTCTCGTCGCGGTGGTTGACTTCGATCTGCCAGCGGTCGAAGTAGATTTGCAGCAACTGGGGAGCAGAGTGCCGCAGGTCGGTGGAGAGCAGATAGGCGGGCTGGCGGTAGTAGAGTTTGGAGCTTTTGCGTTTGCGATAGGGAGTGGGAGCGACGACGAAGAGGCGCAGGGGGATCTGGCCGGCGCCGGTCCGCCAGTAGACTTGCGCCAGCTCTTTATAGCGGATGCGGCGGCGCTTGCCTCCATAGAATAACTTGGTCTGCTGCCACGGCAGGGACTCGTCCTGGCGGACCTGTTCGGGAGTGAAGGGGGAGGAGGCGTAAAAGCGCGGAGAAGGCTGGGGGGCGCGAAAACAGAGGCGCGCATCTTTGCGGGCGCGAGCGATCAGCTCGGTGCGCTGGCGCGCCGCCCGGAAGCAGGTGCGGTTGCAGAAGCTGCCATCCAGAGCCAGCACCAACAGCTTGGCGGCTCCTCCGGCTTCATCCATCGCCTGCCGCAAGGGGGCCATGCTCTCGACAAAACGCTGCGAGAGGTTATGGAGCTTGCACATCTTTTTATATTCTTGCCAGGCTTCCGCACTGGCCTTGCGGGAAGGCTTTTTCACGGGCGCCGCCTCTTCAAAGCGCACGGGCAGCGCGCGGCAACTGACGTTGCCTTGCCGATGCAGGGGCAGCAGCAGAGACGCTTGCAGAAAACGCAAGCCGCGCATGAGGTTGACATGAAAGGGCGGGGAGAGGGGATCGCGATGATAGCGTGCTTGGGGAATGGCGCGGCCGGTCTTGCGCAGGCGGGTGTCGTCGACGGCGACGCCCACCAGGCGACCCGGACAATAGGGCAAGGCGCGCCGCCACACGCCCGCAAACAACGTCTGCGGCTCCCAGCGGCAGCGCGAGTGGAGAAAGTACTCGCTCGACCAACTGCGCTGCTGGCGGCCCTGCGTCCAGATGATGCGCGAAAGACAGCGTCGGCCCACGCAAAGCAAAGAGCCCAGGGCTTGGCGCGTGGCGCGCCGCAGGGTGCGGCGTTGCGGGAAACTGGCGTCCCAGTCAGCCACGATCTGGGACCAGGCGGCGAAGAGAGTCATCGGGCCTCCGGGCGTAAAGCGAAAGTGTTCTTGCCGGTGCGCAGGAAACGATCGCCGCGGGCGACCTTTTTGGTGAGGGAAGAAACCAGGCTTTCGCGATCGACGGTGACGTGGAAGGTGGAGTGGATGCGGGCCAAGAGCTCGGAGACGTGCAAGGGAGCGCGGGCCTTCTTGAGTATGTCAAATGCCATGTCCACTTGGGACAGACTTGCGCGGGGGCGCGGCGGGGCGGGGACGGGAGAACCGCCGCGGAGACGGCGAACGGCCCGCAGTTGTGCTTCCAGAGAAGCTTCGAATATAGAAAGAAGGGAATCCTTGAGATCGTCGGGCAAGTGCACCTCCAGAGCTAGAGCTCAGGAGGAAGGTAGCAAAATCAGGTCGGTCTGTCAATGGAAATCTTTCTTGCCAGACCTAAATGTAGAAACTCCAGGCCCAGGCTGAAGGCCTGGGTCAACGGGGCCCCAACCGATACCCAGCCCTGAAGGGGCGGAACAATCCTTTTTAATCCCACGCGTACCGCTCGTCGCAAGCGACTCCGTGTGCGTCTGGCCGTGGTGGGTTTCTTGTTGTACGGGGATGGGGAAACACGTATCTCGCCCTTTCAGGGCTGGTACCGAAATGGGGGGAATCTGAACCCAGGCCGTTGGCCTGGGCTGCGTTAGTTCGCCCCTTTGGGGCTAAATCTGTAGCCTTCTGGGGCGTAAAATACTGGCAGGTTTCCCCGCGAGCGGCAAGCACATGGACGTATTGTCGCCTAACTATACCCATGGAATCTGCCGCCAATTTTGGAGGTTTGAGACCGCGGAAGCACTCTCAGAATGTAGAAACTCCAGTCGTCGATCGGAGATCGACGCTACAAGACCGCAGCGGGATGAAACCTCCGGATGGTCCTTCGTATGAGCGATGAGAATAATAAGTTCGGCGACGAAGCGCCCGATGCCACGCTGACGCGCCGTGAATGGCTGCTGAGTTTAGGCAGCGCGGTGGTACTGGCAGGGACGAGTGGCGCGCCCGTTGAGCTATGGGCAGCGCAGGATGCTGCGCCAGGACCCGGCGCTCTGCCCCCCGGACTCTATCTTCCTGCGCCCGAGCACCTGGCGCACGCGCTCTCCGGCGACGACCCGTTTCATTCCATTCCCGCCGGCGCAGAAACCGAGTATACCCGTCCCCGCACAGGACCGTTCGTCCCGCAAGCGTTTACACGCGATGAATTCCGCATCATCCGCAGGCTAGTGGAAATCATCCTGGGAGAAGATTTGCACGATGTGAGCGAGAAGCCCGTACCCGGTGCGCCGGCAACAATTTATGATGAAGTCGCCGAGTGGATTGACCTGGTCGTGGCGAGCGCTCCCGCCGTCCGCGCCCAGGCACGCGGTCTTTCGGCCGGCCAGCGCGCGGTGGCAGCAGGCTACTTCGGGAGTGACGAGCCACTGCAAGAACTCGCGACTTTCGAACCTGAACGGGTGTGCCGTAATGGGCTGGCTTGGCTCGGCGGTGAATCGCAGCGGCGCTTTTCCAAGGCCTTTCTGGAGACCGCCCCGGCTGAACAGGTGGAGCTCGTAACTTCCATCCGTGACGCGCGGCAGGATGAATCTAAGGGGCCGGCGGGCACGTCCTTCTTCTCATTTCTCAAGGCGGAGTCGATTCGCGGATTCTATACGTCGAGCCGGGGTCTGAAGGAGCTCGACTACAAAGGAAACGCTTTTTACCCAGAGTCCCCCGGTTGCCCGCACACAGAATCTCCCCAGGGCCAGAATCCCCAATAACGCGGACATCCACAGAAGGCGTCCGCGTCGATTGGCAACAACCTTTACAGACGACCGAACTCCTGGGGCACGAACTTCGAGCCGCCCAAGTCCGCGTCGGTGAAGCCGAAGGCAAAAGACTGGCTGGAATTCAAAATCGGATTTCCCTTCGCATCGTTAGAAGATGACGATCACGTGGAGGTCAATGGCGTGCTGTTCCCCCCTTATCGTCGGGGGGCGGAACCTCCATGCCTGGGCGGCGGATAGAACCGCGCGTCCCAAGCCGTTCTCGTCGGACTCTGTTTCGCCGGGACTAACGTCACCGCCTATGTTGACGCGCATGGGGAAGGCGACAAACGCCCCCGGGGGGGCGTTACTCGAGGTAGGGACGGTAAGTTTGCCAACGGGCTGGAGCACGCGTTCGATGTCATCCTGCGGAATCGACTCCTCGGTTACGCCCGGGTGGACCACGCGGTGATAGCTGGCCGGAGGAATCAGTTTGATAAATGGGGCGCGGGCGCCGCACGTAAAGGGCACGGGCACGGTGGCTCGATCCCTCTCGCAGGCTCTTATGGCCGCGTTGAGCTTGCTGTGGAGCTCGGTGCTCGAAGGGGCCAGCTTCAAACCTTCCTTGTAGGAGTCGATGGCCGCATCGTACTCCCCGCGTTTGAACTGGGAATCGCCCACCGTCCGCGCTTCAGTTGCCGACTTGGGAGCCGGGGGAGCCGCTCCGCACAGGTAGTCCCCGCCAATAACGCGGATCTCCGCCTTGCAGTAGCGAATGGTCTTCGTGATCCTTCGGACTATCTCGGAATTGGAAGGAGCCAGTTGCAGGCTTTGCCGATAGGCAGCAATGGCCTCATCATACTCTCCCCGGTGGAATTTAAAATCACCCATTACCAGCCCTCGGGTTACGGTGTTCGGAGTGTGCGGAGCCTTGCTGAGCGGTGGGGGAGGCTGCGTTGAAGTGGGCGCCGGCGAGGGGCCCTGCGTTTGCGCCGCCAGAAACGCGAGCGGCAAACCCAGGGCCAGAATCGCCGCAAGGGCCCACCGTTGGGGCGAAGCGCTGCTCTTCAACTCCGCGGCATTTGATCCGGCATCGCACATAACTGTTTCACCTCCGCATATAGACATCAAGGGAAAACGGGCGCTGTCGATGCGCAGTCCGCAGATAAGAACGACAAGCGGCCGGAGAGAAACGGCCGATGCAAACGCAACATAGCGATAATCTACGCGTCCTCGAGGGTGTCCGCAAGGCGAAGAGCCGCGACCTTGGGAAACAGGCCCGTGATGCCGCCGCCCGCACAGCGGACCTGGTCCCCGGCATGGGCAGGATGTCCATGGCCATGCCCGTTTTCATACTCCGTGCTTCAAAACCCAACCGGGTGTACTATAGCTGCTATCTTACTTTCTTCGGAGGTAACCATGTCGAACTCAAAGAACACAGAGTCCGCGAACGTGACCCGGCCGGAAGCCGCGGGAGTCGATCGCCGAACCTTTCTGGCAGCTACGACCGGCTTGGCTGCCTCATCCTTGCTCGTGAAGAGTCAGCCGGCCACTGCGGCTCCGGCGGGGCTTGCCGCGAATATGGCCGCGGCCGCCGGTCCCCTGGCCATGAACGGGGGCACGCCCGTGCGCGCCACGCCGCTCCATGCCAGAAATCCCGGCCCACAATATTATGACGAAGAAGAACGGCGCGAGGTCCTGGACATCCTCGAATGGCGCAGCCCCTTCCGCTGGAGCCGCTACGATAAGAATGCAGGGCCATCCAAGGCCCTCAGTTTTGAGAAGGAGTTCGCAGCGCATCAGGGCACCAAGTACTGCCTGGGCGTGACGTCGGGAACCACGGCCCTGATTACGGCCTTGGGAGGCCTCGGCATCGGGCCCGGCGATGAGGTCATCCTTCCCGCCTGGACCTGGTACGCCTGTTATGACGCCATCCTTTTCCACGGAGCGCTGCCGGTCTTTGCGGAAATCGACCGGTCTATGGACATCGATCCCATGGATGTAGAGCGCAAGGTCACACCGAACACCAAGGTCATCATGACGGTGAATATCCAGGGTGAGCCGTCGGACCTCGACGCTATTCTGGATATCGCCAAGCGGCACAATCTAAAAGTCCTGGAGGATTCCGCGCAGTGCGTGGGCGCATCTTACAAAGGCCGACGCGTGGGCTCCATCGGCGATGTGGGGATTTACAGTTTCCAGGAGAGCAAGACTATTACCGCGGGCGAAGGTGGCGCCGTAGTAACCAGCAATCCCGAGATTTTCGAACGCGCCGTACGCTTCCACGACGTTGGAATGATACGGCCCGGACACACCGAATGGCTCGGTCAGCCACCCCATTTGAAGCAAACCGCCGGCGGCAATTTCCGTATGAATGAGTTCACCGCTGGAGTCATGCGGGCGCAGGTACGCAAACTTGACCGTATCCTGGGTGATCAGCGCGATAAGCAGACGCGGGTTCTGGCCGGAATTTCCGACCTGCCCGGAATTGAACTTCGCAAGAAGAATGTTCCGGAAGGCGGCACGGGCTCACGCATCCTGATTTGGACCCAGAGCCGGGAACAGTGCGACCTCTTCATTAAAGCCATGAAAGCGGAAAACGTCCAGGCGGGCCATTCCAGCGGCTCAGCGCTTCTGCCTGTCGTTCCCCACATTGAAGCCAAGCAGGGACTTGAGGAAGGCTGGCCGTCGTTCTCCACGCCCCACGGCAAGGAGATCGTCTACGGCCGCCAATGCTGCCCCCGGACGCTGGAAATTTGGGACCGCTACGTGGAAATCTACATGGACCCGAAGTACAGCGATCAGGACGTGAACGACATCATTGCTGCCGTGCGCAAAGTTTACCTCGGCGTGATGAAGTCGTAGCCATGCGGCTGGGAATAGATTTCGGTACAACCCGCATCATCGTTGCGTACGTCGATCGGGGCAATTACCCCGTAGTGTCGTTTGACGCGGCGGATGGCGCTGCCCGCGAGTGGTTTCCTCCCCTGGTGGCCGTGAAAGATGAGCGGCGCGTCTATGGGTGGGAGGCGTGGGCGGCGCAAGAGGAGCCGGGCTGGACATTGGTCCGCTCTCTGAAGCGGGCGCTGGAGGGGGCGGGTCCGGAATCCCTAGTTCAGATCTCGAGCCAAACCGTCCCCATGCTTCAACTTCTGCGGGAGTTGTGCTCAGCCCTACGCACCCAATTACTGGAACATTCCAACCTGCCCAATGCGGAAGCCGGCCCCCTGGAAGTGATGCTGGGGGTTCCCGCAAACGCCAATAGCAATCAGCGATTCTTAACGACCGAGGCTTTTCAGCAAGCCGGATTCCAAGTCTTGGGACTGTTGAACGAGCCTTCCGCCGCAAGCATCGAGTTTGGCCACCGCGACCGCGCCGCGCGGCCCAAGAAAGACAAGACTCGAATCCTGGTGTATGACCTGGGGGGCGGAACCTTTGACGCCTCCCTGGTCGAACTGGGTGAAGGCGAGCAGTGCGTCGTCGCGTCCGAGGGTATCGGGGCTCTCGGGGGAGACGACTTTGACGACATCCTCGCAGAGCTGGCGCTCGAGTCCGCGAGAATTCCCGCTGCCCAGCGCGACAGCCTCACCCAAGCGGAAACGTTTCACCTCCACGAGGAGTGCAGGACCCAAAAGGAAAACCTTCATCCCAACACCCGCCACATGTCTATCGACCTGGGTGCCGTGCGGGAAGGCTGGCCGCAGGTTTCACTGCCGGCCGCCAGTTTCTACGAGCGCGCCCAACCGTTGGTCCAGGAGACTTTGCACGCCACGGAGGATTTGCTGGAGTCGCACGGGTACGGGGTCTCAGGCTCCTCGGCTTCTGGTGCGCCTGGAGAACAGAATCTCGACGCCCTCTATGTCACGGGCGGCGGAAGTGAGCTGCCCATCGTGGCGCGCATGTTGCGCGAGGTCTTTGGCCGCCGGGTGAAGCGCTCCGCGTACACGCGCTCCGCCACCGCCATCGGTTTGGCTGTGCAGGCGGACGCGCAGGCGGGTTACCTTCTGCGCGACAAATTCACTCGCCACTTCGGTGTGTGGAGAGAGGCGGACACGGGCCGCACCGTGATTTTTGACCCGCTGTTCTCAAAGGGGACGCTCCTGCCGGCGCCCGGAGAGCCGCCCCTGGTGCAGTCGCGGCAATATTCGCCGGCGCACAACATTGGCCACTTCCGCTACCTCGAATGCACGCAGCTCACGAGCGAGGGCCGCCCCGCCGGAGACATTACCGTCTGGGACGACATCCAGTTTGCGTTTGACCCCGCCTTGCGCGATGAGTCCGACCTCAGCCGCGTGCCCGTCACCCACCTGAACCACGGCCTGCAGCAACAGGCTGAGGAGAGCTACTCATGCGACGCGGGTGGAACGGTGAAAGTGACCATCGCGAATTTGTCGGAAGGTTACAGCCGCTCCTATCGATTGGGGGGATGGGCACGCTCCGAAACCCGCATCGTTCCTGGCCGTAAGAAGAAGAGTTCACCCCGTAAGTAACGAGCTGCAGATCACTTGCTTCGCAATCGCACATTTACCGATGCCGCCTGGCCCGGTTTATTTATGGATGCCCTGTAAGGCAAACCAAGGCAAACAGTCTCGCCGTTCGGTATAAGGCAGAGCGCAGATCGCGACTCTACGGTTTGGCTGCGGCTGAGCCGCTCCGTAATACACCGTCGTAAATACCAGTTTCTTGGTAAGGTTTAAGAAGGGACCCCTCATCCCCACAACCTTCAAAACGTGGGGCCCCCTGCCTCGTCCCCCAGACACCCTCTCCCCAAGGGAGAAGGAAAGGAGAACATATCTTTCCCTCTCCCTTGGCGAGAGGGTGTCGGCCATGTGCCGACCGGTGAGGGGTTACGTTCGTTGCCGCTTCGCCGTTCCGTGAACTCGGTGTAAAACGCTCTTAAATCTGCCCTCCCTCACTTCCCGCTTGAATAATCTAAGCTAGGTGGACGAGCCACTAGAGGTCGAATCCATGGGCATAACGCCCGCCCCGTGTTTTGGTTCCTGAACCATGAACCAGCAGGGAAGTATCGCCAGCACCAAAACCAGAGGCGCCAACGCAAACCCCGGGAAGTAAGAACCTGTGCGGCTGATCAAGATGCCGGTAATCAGCGGCGAGAGGACCCCACCCAGATTCCCCACAAAGTTGCTGGCGCCCGTCCATGCCCCAACCTCGTCCGGGGGTGAACAATCCTGGATCATGACCAATATGCTGCCCGAAGATAAACCCACCAGAGACGAGCCGGCAAGAAATATCATCGCGGTGGTTTCGCCTGTGGCTCGAATGGCCGGGATCAGCAGGAGGCCCGTCGCGTATGCGAAGGTCACGACGCCTTTTCGCACGCGCAATTCGTTCCATCCCCACATCACCAGGCGATCGCCGATCCAGCCTCCGGCAATTCCCCCCAAGCCCCATATCAAATAGCTCACGGCAGCGGAGAAACCCGCGGCAAGAAGTTGAAGGTGGCGGACATGAACAAAGTAGTCGGGCAGCCAAGTCATGAGTACATACTGGTAATATCCAAATCCAAAATATCCCAAGCAACAACCTGCCAGATTGCGATTGATGGTGAGAAATCGCCGCGCGGGTTTGTCTACAGATCCCGCCGTG
>Ga0335085_10007314_pt1 | contig 17198 bp, 15 predicted proteins | sample Lox_Sample_45_FD_206712 | JGI IMG/M metagenome (GOLD analysis project Ga0335085, IMG submission 206712) | Soil microbial communities from Loxahatchee National Wildlife Refuge, Florida, United States - Lox_Sample_4.5 | ecosystem: Environmental > Terrestrial > Soil > Wetlands | place: USA...
GGTTCTCGGACGGGCTGGCCGCCGCCGAACCGGAGGCCCAGGCGGTCTTGTCGCGCGGAGCCTTCGCGCACGCCTTCCTGCCGGCGATGTCTCTGCGCAAGCAGGGCGGCGCCTGGAAGGCCTCCGTCGCGCCGCCCCCGACGCGGCCCCTGGCCGGGATCCCCGTCGTCCTGCGGGTCGATTCGGACCCGGAGTTCGCATCGGCCCTTTCGCCCGGCGCCGAGGAAGCCCTGGCCGGTGCGATCGGGGAGGGGCTCGGAAGGCTGCTCGCGGCGCGTGGCGCCTTCGGAAAGGTCGAAGGAGTGCACCTGGACCTTCCCTTCTCCGCATCGGCGGCCGAGACTTTCGGCGCGCTCGTCGGGAAGCTTCGCTCGCGCGTGCCGCCCGATCTCTTCCTGACCGGCTCCCTGCGCTTCGCGCCGGCCGAAGGACAAGCCGAAGACCTGCGAAAGCGGCTTGCTCCACTGGATGGCCTCGTCGCGTTCGTCTTCGGAGAGGGAACTTCCGCCGATCCGATCTCGACCGACGCCCTGGGAAAGCCGTGGTGGGCGGGATACCTGGCCGGCGCCCGCGGGGAGTGGACGGACGCCGCCGGCACTCCGCGGCCCGCTCTCGGCGAAAAGTTCTTGCGGGCCTTGACCGACGAAGCGCGTGTGCCGCTCCGCCACGATCTGGCGCTCAACCAGGAAGGGGTCGCCGGCTTTCTCTTCCAGCCCGCCGCGCCCGTCGAGATCGAGGGCTCGACGTTCGGTGCGGGAGACCTGATCTCCTTTCACCAGCCGCTGGTCACGGAGCTGCTCTATCGGTTCGGCTCCGACCTGGCCGGCCGCAAGCTGATGAAGGGTCGGCTCGTCGTGATGGATGGATCGTCGGAGTCCGAGAGGATCTTCACCCTGGCGGCCCTCTCGGACGTGCTGCTGGGACGGCCGCTCCTGCCCGAGCTGCGCGTATCGGTGACGCCCGATACGACGGGTGTACGGGTCGAAGCCGAAAATCGCTCCATGCACGCGTCGGTCATCTCGCGCACGACCAACTGGGTGGAGGTCGACATTCCCTCCAATCACATCAGCGATGTCCAGCCTGGCGGCTTCGACCGGTACGAGGTCTTCGACGCGGAGGGTCGCCCGGTCACGCCGGGCCGCGCCACACGGGTGCGCTTCTACGAGACGCTGGTGGGCCCGCAGGAGCGGATCTCCGGCGCGGCGATCCTCCTTCGCGGCCGGCCGCCCGCCGACTGCTGCCGGTTCCGCTCGCACGTGCTCGCGGCATCCGGCACCGAGCTGGCCGGCGACTGGAGCGCCCCTCCCGTTGCCCCGACCCCGACGCCGGGGAAGACCAAGGCGAAACCCAAAGCGGGGCGGCGCTGACCGCGAGCCGGGGTTACGGGCTCGGGAGCGGGGGCGAGGGGGGCTTCCTCCGAAGGAGCGAAAAGAGCTTTGCGACGGGGCCCGAAGCCGCGAACGTGATGGAGACGGTCAGGAGGGCGATCTTGGGCGCGAGCGCGATGACCACGAACAGGGCGGCGATCAGCGGCAGGATCCAAGCCGGGCGACGCCGCCGGAGGTCGAGATCCTTGAAGGAGCGGTAGCGAATCGTCGAGATCATCAAGTAGGAAACCAACACCGTCATCACGAGCAGACCCGCCATCCACACCCGTGACACGAGCCGGTCCGGAGTCGCCAGCACGAGGCTCACGATCGTGGCCGCCCCTGCGGGAATCGGCAGTCCGACGAAGTAGCGCTTGTCGACAACCTTGGTCTGGATGTTGAACCGGGCGAGCCGCATCGAGCCGCAAACCACGAACAGGAAGGACCCGATCCAGCCGACGCGGTCGAAGTCGGACAGGCCCCAGGAGTAGGCGAGAACGGCTGGCGCCACACCGAAGGAGACCAGGTCTGCCAGCGAGTCGTACTCTTCCCCGAACTCCGAAGTCGAGTTGGTCAGGCGCGCAATGCGGCCGTCCAGGGCGTCGAGAATGGCGGCCACGATCACCAGCACCGCCGCGCTCTCGAACATTCCCCGGATAGACGCCCAGATCGAGAGATAGCCGCAGAAGAGGTTGCCGACGGTGAAGAGCGTCGGGAGGACGAAGAGTCCCCGGGACAGTCGCAAACGCGAGGAGGGTTTCATGAGAGGGGTGAGGGGCGAGGAGTGACAGGCGAGGAGGGGAGGCACCGGCCGGAGGCCTCGGCGCGCTCTCTCCCGGTGCGGGCCGGAGGCTCGCGCATCACTTCCATCGGGCGATTCCGGTTCGACCCGCGCGCACCTTGTCGCCGCGCCGGACGAGGATCTCAACCTCATCGGGGGCGAACAAGTCGACGCGCGAGCCGAACTTGATCATGCCGATTCGCTGAGCGCGCGCGAGCTCGTCTCCGGGTCGCGCCGTGAAAACGATCCGGCGCGCGAGCGCCCCGGCAATCTGCTTGAACGTGACGGTCCCGCGCGCCCCCCCGACGGTGATCCGGTTCTGCTCGTTCAGCGTCGATGCCTTTTCGTCGAAGGCGGCCATCTTCTTGCCGGGGCTGTAGGAGTAGTGCGTCAGGCGGCCCGTAATGGGGGAGCGGTTGACGTGGCAGTTGAAGACCGACATGAAGATGGAGATCCGGCGCGCGGCGCCCGCCGGCGCTTCCGGGGCCGACTCGATCGAGAGAACCGTTCCGTCGGCGGGCGAGACGATCGTCTCTTCCCCGCCCTCCGGGGATCGTTCGGGGTCGCGGAAAAACTGCAGCAGAAAGACGAGAAGGAGCAGGCAAAAGACGGCCACGGCCGGCTGTCGCAAGAGGAGAGCGGCCGCCGAAGCCGCAAGGGCGACGCCGAGGAAGGGCCAGCCCTCCCGGGCGATCGGAATCTTCAGTGGGCGACCCCGCCGCGATGGCTTCGGGCGATTTCCTCCATTCGGTCCTTGAGGAGGAGTTTCTCCTTCTTCAAACGCTTTTCCTCGAGCTCTTCGTCCTCGGAAAGGCGCGTCTTGCCGGCGAGAGCTTGGAGCCGCAGCTCATGATCGCGGTGGGATTCGAGCAGGCGACGGTATTCCGCGTCGATCTCCGTCAGGTCCTCCGAGTGGGCTTGGTTCATCGCTCGATCCTCCTTAAGTTGTTGAATTGGGTTCGGGAAGACGGGCGGGTCACGACCGAAGTCTAGCGGCGGAAGAAGGGCGTTTCAACCGGCAGGGCGGCGACCGGCAAGACCAGGGCGAAGGCGTCCTCCCCGTCCTGGTAGTACGCCTTGCGCCGATAGGCCTCTCGGAAACGATACGAACGGTAGAACTCTCGCGCCGTCGTGTTCGAAACGCGAACCTCCAGAGTCACCGTGGTCGCTTTCGTGGCGCGGGCGCGCTCGAGGGCGTCCTCGAGCAGCCGGCGGCCGTAGCCGAGCCGTCGCAACTGCGCGTCGGTGGCGATCTTGTTGATGTGGAACTCGTCGTGGAGCGAAATGGCAAAGAGATAGCCGCCGACGAGAGGAGGCGGACCGTCGGGGCGCACGAGCACGCGAGCGTAGCGAAAGGCCTCTCCGAGCTCACTCTCGAAGAACTCGCGCTTCCAGGGGACCGGGAAGGACTCCTGCTCGATTCGAGCGATCTCGTCCAAATGGGCGGCCTCGGCCGGGACCAGGCGGTAGTCCGCCGGATCCGGCCTACGCAGCGCCATGCTTCTCCTCCGCGGCGCTCGTCCGAGCGTAGATGGCGTGAAACGGATCAGAAGTCGCCGGGCGGGGCGCGCGGGCCACGGCGAGCGCGAGGGCGTGGGCCGGCGAGCGGGGGAGCGCCCGTCCCTGCGGCGTCAGCAGATCCCGGGGCAGCGCCACCTGGTCGTCCGTGCCAACCCGTCGGGCGGCCTCGACGCGCGAAAGCCGCGCGGCGGGCCGTCGTGCCTCGGCGCGCGGTCCCTCCAGTCCGAATTCCTGGAGAACCACCTCGCCGCGGCCGGCGTCCAATGCGGTCCAGACCGGGCCGCCGGACACGCCCCGGCAGGCCTCCGCCATGGCTTCGAAAGTCGGGACGGTCTCGACGGGGATTCCCGCCGCCCGCGAGAGACCCCAGGCGGTCGCGAGCCCGACGCGGAGTCCGGTGAAGGAACCGGGCCCGGCGCAAACCGCCAGACGCGAGATCTGCTCGAGTGAGAGACCGCTTCGCGCGAGGCAGCGGCGGATGGCGGGCAGCAGTTCTTCCGAGGCCTGGCGGTCGGGCGGAAGATTCTCTTCGAATGTCTCGCCGCGGGCGAGCAGCGCCACGCCCGGAGCGGGGCTCGCGGTGTCAACGGCGAGCACGTTGCGTTCGTCCGCCACGACCGTTCTCCTGTTTTATGCTAGCAGACGCGTGAGCGCTCCGCCTCCCCGAGCTACTCCGATGCTCCGGCAGTACTTTGAAATGAAAAACCGCGTGCCGGACGCGATCCTCTTCTACCGCATGGGCGACTTCTACGAGATGTTCTTCGACGACGCCCGCGAGGCCGCTCCGTTGCTCGGCATCGCCCTGACCGCTCGACACAAGGACTCGGACATCGAAGCGCCGATGTGCGGTGTGCCCTACCACAGCGCGGACCATCACATCGCGCGGCTCGTCGCGGCCGGACGCAAGGTGGCCGTCTGCGACCAGGTGGAGGACCCCCGAGCCGCCCGGGGGCTCGTTCGGCGCGACATCACGCGCGTCATCACTCCCGGAACCGTGCTGGACGCGGAGTCGCTTCGGCCCGGAGAGCCCTCCTACCTCGCCGCGATCCTGCCATCGGGCGAGACCAGTGAGGTCGCTTTCCTCGACGTGTCGACCGGTCGCTTTCACGCGGGCAGCGTTCCCTCGAGCGGGCTCCCCGACCTGATGGCGCTCTTCCGGCCCCGAGAAGCACTGCTTCCGGCGGGCTCCCGGCTTCCGCCGTCGCCGGGCGCGATCGAGACGCGCCGGCCGGAGGCGTGGTTCGAGGCGGCCCTTGCCCAGGAGCGTTCCGCCGCGGCTTCGCCGGAGGTCCCCGGCGCGCGAGCCGCGAGCGCCGCGCTGGCTTACGCGCGAGAGGTGAGGCCCAACGCGCTCGTGCATGTGCGGCCTCCGAGCCCGCTGCATTTCGGCGGGCGAATGAGCCTCGACCGCTCGGCGCTCGCGACCCTGGAGGTGTTCGAGTCTTCTGACGGCGAGGCTTCGCGCAGCCTCTGCGCCCTCCTGGACCGCACGCGAACGCCGCTCGGCGCGCGGGCGCTGCGGGAAGCGCTCGCCCGACCGTCGACGGACCCGATCGAACTGGAGGCGCGTTGGGACGCGGTCGGGGAGCTGGCGGCCGGAGCGGCGAGCCGTGAGGCGCTCCAGGCGGCCCTCGGCGAGGTCGGGGATCTCGAGCGGCGCTTTGCCCGGATCGCGGTAGGAACAGCCGGTCCCCGCGACGTGGCGGCCTGGGCCGCGGGCTTGAAGGCGGTGCCCGCGGTCCGAGCGGCGGCGGGGGAGCTCAGGGCGAATCGGTTGCGAGACCTCGCCGATGGCGTGCCGGATACGGGAGATCTCGTTCGACTCGTCGAGGAGACATTGACGCCCGAGCCCCCGGCGCTGGCGTCGGCCGGAGGCGTCATTCGAGACGAGGCGGACGCCGAGCTCGGGCAGTTCCGAAGCCTGCGGCGCGACGCACAGGGCGCGCTGCTCGCGATCGAGGCGGAGGAGAAGAAGCGCTCCGGGATCACAAGCCTGCGCGTCCGGTACAACCGCGTTTTCGGTTACTCGCTCGAGGTGGGTCACGCCCACCGAGACCGCGTGCCCGCCGAATGGATCCGGCGCCAGTCGCTGGCCAACGCGGAGCGGTTCGTGACGCCCGCGTTGAAGGAGCTCGAGGAGAAGATCCTCGGCGCCGAGGAGCGTATCGCCGCGATCGAGGAGCGCCTTTATCGGGAGCTGCTCGGCCGGCTGGCGGCGGGAGCCGACCGCGTGGCGCAGACGGCGCGGGCAATGGCGGGGCTCGACCTCCTCGCGGCGCTCGCGCAGGCCGCGGAAGCGGGCGGCTGGGTGCGCCCGCGGCTCAGTTCGACGCCTCTGCTGCGGATCGTCGAGGGCCGGCATCCGCTGATCGAGAGCCTGAGACGGGAGGAGCCGTTCATTCCGAACGACTGCGATCTGTCCCCGGACAGAAGGATCCTCGTCGTGACGGGCCCGAACATGGGTGGCAAATCGACCTACTTGCGCCAGGTCGCGACGGCCGTGCTCCTCGCCCAGACGGGTTGCTTCGTGCCGGCGGCCTCGATCGAAATGTCCATCGTGGATCGGATCTTCACCCGCGTGGGGGCCGCCGATTACCTCTCGCGCGGGGAGTCCACGTTCATGGTCGAGATGCTCGAGTCGGCGGCGATCGTACGGGAGGCGACACCCCGCTCCTTGATCCTCTTGGACGAGGTGGGCCGCGGCACGTCGACCTTCGACGGGCTGTCGATCGCCTGGGCCCTGGTCGAACACCTGCACGACACGCCGGGCAAGAGCGCGCTTGTGCTCTTCGCGACGCACTATCACGAGCTGACGGAGATCGCACTGGTCAAACCGGCGGTGGTCAACGCGACCATGGCCGTCAAGGAGACCGGGGGAACCGTGCTCTTCCTCCGCAAGGTCATCCCCGGGACGGCCGACCGCAGCTACGGCATCCACGTGGCCGAGCTGGCCGGTCTGCCGGCCGCCGTGACCGCGCGCGCCCGGGAGATCCTCCAGAACCTCGAGAAACAGGAGCTGGACGTGAAGGGGGCGCCGGTGCTCGCGCGCCGCCAGGGAGAGAGCGCCGGCGAGGGGCAGATGCTGCTCTTCACGGCGCAGGAGGAGCTCGTGCTCGAGAAGCTGCGCGAGATGGACGTCAATCGCTTGACGCCGATCGCCGGCCTCTCGCTCTTGGCCTCGCTTCAGGAGCGCCTCAAGGGCTCGGGGTGACCGCGTCCCTCTTCGGCGTCGGGCTGTCCGGTCCCACGATCACCCGAGCCGAGCGGGCGATCCTCGACCGGCATCCGCCGCGCGGGGTGATCCTTTTTCGTCGCAACCTCGAGAGCCTGGACCAGGCGAAGGCGCTCGTCGGGGAGCTCCGGCGGTGCGGCCTGCTCGTCTTCCTGGATCAGGAAGGCGGCCCGGTGGATCGTTTGAAAGAGATCCTCGGCCCTTCGATCTCCTTCCGCGAGGCCGCCCGCAGGGGGGTGGCGCAGCGGGCCGGGGAGCTTGCGGGAGAAGCCTGCGCGCGTTTGGGCGCCTCCGTCGATCTGGCTCCCGTCGTGGACCGGAGGATAGCCGGCGCCTCCGCCGACGTCCTCGGAGAGCGCTGCGCGTCCGACGACCCGGCGGCCATTGCGCGTGCGGCCAACGGGTTCCTGTCGGGCCTTCATTCGCGCGGCGTGGGAGGCTGTGTGAAGCACTTCCCCGGCCTCGGCCGTGCCTCGCTCGACACGCACCGGGCCCTCCCCGTCATCCCGGCCGACCGCCGGGAGCGTGAACGAGACCTCACGGCCTTCCGATTGACGCAGAAGCGCGCGAGGGCGGTGATGATTTCGCACGCGGCGGGCGGCGATGGTGTGCCGGCTTCTCTCTCGCGACGGACGGCTCACGGGCTGCTGCGCTCGACCCTTGGGTTCCGCGGCGCCGCGTTCTCCGATGATCTGGAGATGGGCGCCCTTTCCGCGTTCGGGGATCTCCCGCTGCGCTGCGTGCTCGCCTGCCGGGCCGGGTGTGACCTGCTCTTGGTCTGCAGCCGCATCGAGGAGTACGGCAGCTGCGTCGAGGCGGTGGAGCGAGACGTGCCGGCGCGCCGGCGCGCCGAAGCGGCCTTGCGCCTCGACGCTTACACCCGCCACCTGCGGCGGATTGCGGGCGCCGCCCGGCGCCCGCGCGCGGTTCCGCGTCTCATCGAGGCCATCGCGGGGCTGCGCGAGGGAGGCGAGTCGGCCTGAGACCCGCCTCCGGCTCGACCGGCAGGCCGGCGAGTCCTAGAACGGCACGTCGTCGTCGTAGGTCGGCGCCTCGGCGACTTCGCTCGCCTCGCGAGCGCCGACCGGAGCGACGGCTCCGACCGCACGCGAGGCGTCGCGCGGAGACAGCATGACGACGTTGGAAGCCTTGATTTCCGTCTTGTAGCGCTTTTGCCCGTTCTGGTCCTCCCAGCTTCGGGTCTGAAGACTCCCTTCGACGTAGACCATCTTTCCCTTGTGCAGGTACTCTCCGCAGATCTGGGCCAGCCGCTCCCAGGCGACGACGTCATGCCACTCGGTCCGCTCCTGCTTCGCTCCGGAGCTGTCCTTCCAGGTCGTCGTGGTGGCAACGGAGAAACGTGCGAGGGCGGTGCCTTGCGGTGTCGTCCGAATTTCCGGGTCCTTTCCGAGATTTCCGATCAAGATCACTTTGTTGACGCTGGCCATGTGTTCACCCTCCTTTCAGGTGCTCGGAAGAATAATCCCGAAACCGGGGGACAGATGATGTCCGATCGATTCGCTTCCGCGGGACGCGGATCGGCTCGATAGAATCCGCGCACCCCATGTCTTCCGCCTCGACCGACGAGACGCACGGCCGCCTGGTGCGCTCGGCTTCTGCCATCACCCCCTGGACACTTCTGTCCCGGCTGACGGGCTACCTGCGCGAGAAGATCGTCGCGCTTCTCTTCGGAACGAGCGCGCAGACGGACGCCTTCATCGTGGCGTGGCGGATCCCGAACATGCTGCGCGACATCGTGGGCGAGGGCGCGATGTCCTCGGCCTTCATCCCGGTCTACGCACAGATCCAGTCCACCCGAAGCGACCGGGAGGCCCGAGCCTTCGTCGGGCGGGCCCTCGGGACGTTCGCCTTCCTGCTGGCGGCCCTGACCGTCGCGGGCATCGTGTGCTCTCCCTTCCTCGTCGACCTGCTGGCTCACGAGTTCCGCGCCCAGCCGTGGCAGTTCGCCCTCGCGGTCTCCCTGAACCGGTGGATCTTTCCGTACATCCTCCTCGTCTCGCTGGCGGCGCTCTTCCAGGGGGTCCTGAACGCCCATGGCCGCTTCGCGATCTCCGCCGCCGCACCCGTGTTCATGAACGTCGGGTTCATCCTCGCGACCCTCGCCCTCTTCTCGCGGCTCGAGCAACCCGTCTACGCCCTGGCGGCCGGTGTTCTGGCCGGAGGGGTCCTGCAGATGGCGGTGCAGTGGCCGCAGTTGAAGAGGCTCGGAGCCGTCGGGAGACCCGCGCTCGGCTGGCGAGACCCCGACGTGCGCCGCGTGTTGCTTCTGGTGGCGCCGCGCCTCTTCGCTTACGGGATCAACACCATCAACCTGACGTTTGCGACCCGGTTCGCGACGGAGCTCGGAACGTCGAACGTTTCGCGGCTCTACTTCGCCAACCGGCTGAAGGAGCTCGTCCTGGGCGGATTCGCCGTGGCGCTCGCCACGGCGATTCTTCCCCTGCTCTCGCGCCAGGCGCTCGCCGAGGACCGGGAGGATTTCAAGACCACCCTCGCCTTCGCGCTACGCTTGATCGCCTTCGTCACGATTCCGGCCACCGTGGGCCTGATCGTGCTTCGCCTCCCGATCCTGCGTGTCTTGCTCGAGGGCGGGAAGTTCCGCGTGGCCGATACCCAGGCGACGGCTGGCGTTCTGGCGACCCTGTCCGCGGGGCTCTTCTTCTTCGCCGTCGTTCGGGTCGTGGTCCCGGCCTTCTACGCCCTGCACGAGACGCGGCTGCCAGTCGTCGCCGCGCTCGCGGACTGCCTGGTCTTCGTCTTCGGCTGCTTCTGGCTCGTCCCGAGGATGGGTCTGCCGGGAATTGGACTGGCTGCCTCGCTGGCCGCCGGGGTGAACGTCGCGGTCCTGCTCGGCGCGCTCCGGAGGTGGCAGGGGCATCTGCGCGGAGGGGAAGTTCTCGGGTCGCTCCTGCGGATCGGAGCCGCTTCCGTGGTCATGGGCGCGGTGCTCGGCGTGGCAGACCGCGCGCTCTATCCCGCGGGCATGCGCGTCGTGCCGGCAGGACTGGTGCTGCTCGCGCTGATTCTGGGCGGCACGGTCCTGTACTGGGCCTGCGCGCACGTGCTCGGCGCCGCGGAGCCCTCGGAATTGAGAAGAATCGCCTCGAGGCGACGCGCCCGCAAGGCGGAGCCGTCCGGGGGCAGCTCGTGAAGCTCTTGATTCAGAGGGTCTCCTCGGCGGAAGTTTTCGTCGGGGGAAAGTCGGTGAGCCGCATCGGAAAGGGGCTGCTCGTGCTGCTGGGGCTGGAAAAGGGAGACGACGCGGCGCTCGCCGAGGAGGCGGCACGCAAGGTGGCGGGCCTGCGAGTGTTCGAGGACGAGGCCGGGAAGATGAATCTCGCGATCGGCGAGGTCGGCGGGGCCATCCTCGTCGTCTCGCAGTTCACATTGTCTGCGGATTTGTCGCGGGGTCGGCGGCCGGGTTTCGAACGGGCGCTGCCGCCCGGCGAGGCGCGCCCGCTCTACGAGTACTTCGCGAAAGTCGTCGGGCTTCTGGGCCTGCCGGTGGAAACGGGGGTCTTCGGCGCGATGATGGATGTGTCGTTGGTCAACGCGGGTCCCGCGACATTCTGGATCGACCTGCCGCCGCGCGCCCGCGCTAATCCGATGTGAACTGCAAGGGGACGGGGGTGAAGCAGAGCACGAAGACGACGGCGCAGAGCACGGCGATCGAGGCGCGCCGGAGGCCGAGGGGTTCCGCCTCGTTATCCACCGGCGGGTGGGCCACTCCGACGAAGAGCGCCGCGAAGACGCCGAAGAAAGCCCAGGTCGGGCCTCGAAAGGCGGTCGCCACGGCGCCGATCAACACGGCGTAGGAGATCCAGGGCTGGCGCCGGCCCGCAGCCGCCCGGAGAACGTGGCCGCCATCGAGCTGCCCGATCGGTAGCAGGTTGAGCGCCGTCACGAGGAGGCCGAACCAGGCCGCCATGAACGTGGGGTGCTCGCGGACCGCGGCACTCGAGTAATGCCCGACCCCGGCCAGGTCCTGGGCGAGGCGTACGGCCAGGGGATATTCGAAGAGGATGGTGCCCGGCGTGCTCGCTCCGGTCAAGGGCGTCGATCGCGCGACGCCGTAGAGCAGGAAGGGGATGGCGGCAGCGAAGCCAGCGAGCGGCCCGGCCGCGCCGACGTCCAACAAGGCGCGCTTGTCCCGGATCGGTTGCTTGATCCGGATCAACGCCCCGAATGTTCCGATCAGCGTGGGGATCGGTGCCGGCAGGAAATACGGAAGGGTCGCTGCCAGGCCGTACCGGCGGCAGGTCAGGTAGTGGCCCATCTCATGCACGCCGAGAATGAGGAGAAGAGGGACGGAGAACGAGAGTCCGCCCCAGAAGCCGCCGCCTCCCTCGCGCTGGAAGATCCTTCCCCCGAAGTAGGTGGTGGTGAAGAAGGTGGCGACGAGCAGGCCCAAATGAAACAGCGGGTGCTCGATCCAGCGACGGCGGGGCCGCGGGGGGGGGAGCGAGACCATCCCCGGGAAGCTCTCCATCGCCGCCTTTATCTCACGTCGGAGGAGTCTCGCGCCGCCCCGCAGGCTCCTACCGCAAACTCTCCGGCGGCGCCTTGGACAGGACCGCCGCGATGTCCGCGGCCGCGCGGGCGAGCCGCGCCGTGTCCTCGAACTTCATGGGCTTGCCGCGCCGATCTCCGTAGAGAAGCGCGACGACGCCCCGGCCCGATTGGATCGCAAAGACTCCGCAAGGCGGAGGTCCGTCGAAGAGCCTCCAGAGCGACTCCGGCCACAGTTCCGGCGAGACGCTTCCGAAATGATGCGTTCCGGACCGGGCGACCGAGGCGAAGACCGACGAAGCCTCGCGGGCGATCCGAATCGCCTGGAGAGCCGTGGCGTCGAGACCACGGGCCCGCCAGCCGACGAAGATGCCCTCGCGCAACGCCAGGAGAATCAGTCGGGGAATTTCCGGGGAGACGCTCGCCAGCACGCGGTCGAGTCGATCCTCCGTGGCGCTCGGCCGAGATGTCGCTTGGGGCGAGCGGTATCGGTCGGCTCGCTCCGCCCCTGTCGGCGGAATGATTCCGACGGGTGTCGCGGAGCCCGCGGCGTCGCGACGGAGTCCGGACGGCGGCCTGGCCGGGGGGAGATCCGGAATCGAGATGGGAGGCGCCTCGGCGGCCGTCTTTTTCGCGGTCGGCTTGCCGAGAACGGGAACGGGCGTCGCCGGTGTCGCCGCGCGTGGCTCGGCGGCGGCCGGTCGAAGGGGCTCGGCGCGGGGAATCAGGCGGCGGAACTCGAGCGGGATCGAGCGACCGTAGTATCGGCGGTGCGCCTGGAGCAGGCGCAGTTCCGTGACGACACCCGGAACGCAGCGGTGCCCGGTGATGGCGGTCACTCGATCGATGGCTTCCAGATCCGAGGGGTTGGCGAAAGCCACCCGAATGCTGGAACGAAGCCGCGCGTAAGGAATCGCGTTCAGCCGAAGGGCATCTTGTGCCGGGAGCATTCGGATGATGTCGAGCGGGACGTTCGACAGCATTTCGCTCGTGACCGCTTCGCAATGGTGGAGGGCGGCGAGGGCCTTGAGCAGGCTCTCCTCGTCGATCAGATCCCAGCTCAACAGAATGCTGCCGAGCCGGACGGGCCGAGCCGCCGCCTTCTGAAAGCCCAGGGCCCGATTTACTGCGGCGGGTGCCAGGGAACCCTGGGCGATGAGCAGCTCCCCGATTCGAGGCCGCGGCATGCGCCCGTGCCTTCCGGACCGGCCTACTGGAGGTCGCGCAGGTCTTTGCCCGGCTTGAACCGAATCGTGTTCCCCGGGGGAATCGTGACCTCGACACCCGTCTTCGGGTTGCGGCCGATTCCTCGCTTGCGGCGCTTGACCTGGAAGACGCCGAACCCTCGCAGCTCGATGCGATCGCCCGCGCCGAGCGCCGACCGCATCGACTCGATGACGGTCTCCACTGCCGTGGCCGCCTTGGCTCGCGGAATGGCCGCGCGATCCACCACGAGATCGACGATATCCGCCTTGATCATTGTGCCTCCGGAGAGCGCCGACAAATTATATTACGGCCCCCTTCTCGACCGAATGGAAGCCGCCAGGGCCGTCGCAACGGCGGCGGCCAGACCGCGCAGGTAGGCGAGGTCCATGGGTGTCGCGCCGCGGTCGAGGTCGAACTCCGCGTAGAGAAAAGCGACCGGCTTGTCCTTGATCCAAACCGGCTGCACGACACATTCCTCGGCACGCTTGCCCATGGCTTCGGCGATTGGGCGGTGGCGCGGGAGGGGCGGCAGCGCCCCGAGGTAAAAGGCCCGCGAGAGCCGCACGTTCAAGAACACCGAGGGGTCGCCCCACGGTATTTCGATCGCGGCGATCTTCGCGGGGTCGATGCCCGGTCCCACGCCGGCCAGGCCCGCCACACCGGCGGGTTTGGAGCCAAACACGGCGACTCGGACGAAACGACGCGAAAGCGCCGCAAGCGCCTCCGCAACCACCCGGGACCGGTCCGTCGCGACGAGCACCTCCGGGAAGTCGAATGTCTCCGGCGAGAGTCGCCGGGCTCCCGACTCGGAGGGAGGCGGCGGGACCGTTCGCGGAGCCACGGGCTTGGCGGGTGATTCCCGCTGGGCGGCCTTTCGGCGGGAGCGTTCTGCCGGCGCAGCCGGCGGAGCCGGAGCCGCCGGCACCGCGCGGGGAGTCGCGGCGGCAGCGGGGGGCGGTACCGCCGCCGAGACGGGCGGCAGCGGCGTGGCGCTGCGAGAAGGCTTCGGCGTCGCGGGTTTCTCCGCGGCGGGGGCCGGAATCCAGAGTGACGGAGGTGACAGTTCTTCCCAGGAGATGACCTCCTCCTCGTCTTCTTCCTTGGCCGGGGTGCCGCCGGACTGAGCGAACGACGCCCAGGGCACCGCGGGCATGTCCGGAACCCTGGTCGCGGTCGCCTCGCGTTTTCCGCTGTTCGCCGATCCCGTCGTGGCGCCCGGCGCGGCGGCGCGTGCCTGTGATTCCGGGAAGAAGTCGGGAGGCGGGGGAGGCGCGGCGGCCTTCGTCCCGGGCCGGGTGGCGACCCGCGAGAGTTTCTCGGCCAGGATCGCGTACCGCGGCGTGCGGCGTTCCCCGTAGTACTTCTCGAGAGCCTGGAAGATCCGAACCTCGGGAGCGACGCCCGGAACGATCTTGCGGCCGGTCACGAAGAAGAGCTCGTCTTGGATTCTCAGGTCCGACGGGTCGCGCAGGGCGACACGCAGGAATCCCTCGCCTCGGTCGTAAGGCACGGCACCGTGGCGGATGGCAAATTTGGCGGGAAGCGCCGCGACCGCCGCCGGGGAGACGCTGTCCAGAACCTGCCACGGCACGTACTCGCAGCCGTGCTGCTGCGCCAGGGTCCGTCCGAGATCGTCCTCGTGAACGGCTCCCCGCTCCAGCAAGAGAGTGCCGATGCGGCCGCCGGCGAAATGCTGGACTCCGAGGGCGCGCGCGAGATGGTTCTCGGTGACGAGATCGGCCCGGACCAGGAGTTGCCCCAGTCGCGTCATGCCCCTGCCTCGGTCACGGTGCGGAGACGGAATTCGGCCTCGCGTCGAGAAATCTCGCCGAGACGGACTCCGCGGGCCCCGGTCGGAGCGGCCGCGCAAGTGCAGTGGCAGAGAACCATTTCATCGCGGCTCCTCGCGATTTGTCAGCATATCGCGGGGCCGGCTCGGTCGCCGGTGCCGCGCGCCGGGCGGCGAGCGCCTCGAGGATGCTACATTGTGAGGGTGAGGAAGCTTCTGCTCGTGCTCGTTTGCGGCGCGGCGCTCGTCGTGGGTGTCGCCGCCGAAACACCGGACCCGGCGGCGGAGAGCCGGAAGCTGTTTCTGCGGGCTCACACCGCGATCGCGGAGGGACGTTTCCAAGAGGCGCTCGACCTCTACCGGCGGGTCATTCAGATTCTTCCCGACGACCCCATCGTCCGACTCGAGTACGCGCAGCTCCTGCGGGACCTGAACGTTCCGGACGAGGCGCTCCGTCAAGCAAAAGAGGTCGTGCGTCTGGACCCGCAGTTCCCCGACGGGCGCCGGCTTCTCGGTTCTCTCGAGCTCGGAGCCGCCGAGCGCGATCCGTCGCAGCTTGAGGCGGCCGTGGCCGACCTGCGGGCCGCCAACGACCTTGCGCCCGGGGATCCGACGACCGTCGCGGCGCTCGCCCGAGCCCTGCTCGCGCAGGGCAACCCTGCGCAAGCGGCGCGGGTGCTGGACGAGGTTCCGCAGACACGGCGCCAGGTCGCACTGATGCGGCTCGCCGCGGAGGCGAAGGCCAAGAGCGGCCGCTTCCGGGAGGCAGAGGAGCTGTATCGCGATCTCTACGAGGCGAACCCGAGGGACCGGGAAATCGCCGCCGCGCTCATCGAGCTGTATGAAGACGAGGACCGCCTCGACGACGCGCTGACGCTGCTGCAAGCCCTTCGCAAAGCGGATCCCGACAACGGGGCGCTCGATGAGCGGATCGCCCTGGATCTGGCGCGGGCGGGGCGGTTTGCCGAGGCCGAGAAACTGGCGCGGCAGCTGGCGGCCCGGCGACCCGAGAATCGTGCCATCCGGCGGCTGTTGGCGCAGGTTCTCTTCGAGAAGGGGGACGTCCCCGAGGGAGAAAAGATTCTGCGCGCGCTGCGCGAGGCGGACCCGGAAGACGAAGCCACCGCTCGTGCGCTCGCGTCCGAGCTCATTCGAGAGCGGCGCTTCGACGAGGCCTCCTCCATCCTGGACGACCTGTTGAAGCGCGCCACCAACGATCCGAAGAAGGCCGCTTCGCGCCGCGCGACGGTGACGGAGCTCGGGTACCTGGCATTCGTGAGGAGGGATTTTGCCGGGTCGCGCAAGCTGCTCGGGCCGATTGCCGTCTCGGGCAGCGACATCGAGCCGCGCGCGCTGCGGATCTATCTGGGCGCCTGCCGGGAGAGCGAAGATTTCGCGGAAGCCCTCGCCAAGTCGCAGGCGGCGGCCGCTCTGGAACCGCGGAATCCCGAGTGGGCGGCGGACGTCGGAGAGTTCGAGATCCGCGCGGGCGACCGGAAGAAGGGGGAAGAGATCCTGTCGGCGCTCGCGGCCTCGGAGGATCCCGAGCGGGTGCTCGCGGCGGCCGATGCCTACGCCCGGGTCAAGGACTTCACGGCGGCCGTGCGCGTCGCCCGGGACGGCTCCGGGCGCTTCCCCGAGAGCGAGGAGATGCTCTTTCGCCTCGGTTCGAGCCTCGAACGGGCGGGCAACTTCTCGGAAGCGGAGGACGCGTTCCGCAAGCTGCTCGTCCTGCGCCCCAACGACGCGGCGGCCCAGAACTACCTCGGCTACATGTGGGCCGACAAGGGGGTACACCTCGACGAGGCCTACGCCATGATTCAGAAGGCGGTCGCTCGAGAGCCGCGAAACGGCGCCTATCTCGACTCGCTCGGCTGGGTCTGCTTCCGGTTGGGCAAGACCGAGGCGGCGGAGCGAAACTTGCTGGAAGCGCACCGGCGAGATCCCGATGATCCGACCATCGAAGAGCACCTCGGGGACCTTCAGGCCAGGCAGGGGAACATGGATCGCGCCATCGCTCATTGGGAGCGGGCTCTCACCCTCAAGCCCGAGGAGCCGGAGAAGATCCGCCAGAAGCTCTCGCAGTCGCGGGCCCGGCTCTCGGGCCGCTGACCGCCGGCGGCTCCCCATGAGAGCGCCCGGCGCCTTCCCGTGCGGCCGGGCCGTCGGACTCGGATCCCGGCGCTCTCTGGCTCGCCTCTTGGCCGTCGTCCTGCTCGGCACGGCCTGCGCGTCGCGTGCCCTGCGATTCGGCCCGGCCTCGGCCGAGACTTCCGTCGCGGCTCTACGCGAATGGGAGAGGGCGACGGCCCGGGCCGGGCAGGCGGGCGATGAGAACATCCTGTACGACGCGGCCATGACGCAGGGTCTTTTTCGCGCCGCCGGAACGCTTGCCGTCCGGCTCCGCGGGGAGCGGGTGGAGGGCACGCTGGCCGGCCCGTTCGGATCGCCCATCGCCACGTACTCCGATGGTGAGCTTCGGGGAGAAAAGATCTCGCCCGTGCGCCTGCCGGCGGAGGAGCTTCGAGCCGTTCTGGCGGGGATCTGGATCGGTCCGCCAGCGGAGATCGCCGGGGAGAACGGGTCCGAGGTGCTGCTCCGTTGGAGTGGCGCGTTTCCCGCCGAGGGCGTCTTCAATCTGGACCGTGCGGAGCTCGGAATGCTGCGGGTCCAGAGGGCGGAGGGGCAGCTCGAGGCCCGATTCTCGGGGCGGCGCGATCCCTGGCCCGACCGGATCGAGATCGAGGAGAAGCGTACCGGAAGCACCTTGAA
>Ga0335085_10007315_pt1 | contig 17197 bp, 16 predicted proteins | sample Lox_Sample_45_FD_206712 | JGI IMG/M metagenome (GOLD analysis project Ga0335085, IMG submission 206712) | Soil microbial communities from Loxahatchee National Wildlife Refuge, Florida, United States - Lox_Sample_4.5 | ecosystem: Environmental > Terrestrial > Soil > Wetlands | place: USA...
CTGCGCCTCTGTGTGATGGCTTCTCGACATACCCGCTTCCCCTTTCCTTCGCTCAAATCATACTCAGCTTTGTGCGGAAAACGGGGAGCAGGTCACCCGAACATCGTGGTCGGAGCAGTGTAGAAGCCAGCGTCTGTGATCGTCCCGTACCCGCCGTACCATACTGTGGTCGGATTCGAAACGCCGCTGACGGTCGCAGTGAATTGTTGTGTGTGATTGTAATAGACGCTTGCAGGAGAAGGAGTAACAGTCAACGTGTATACCGGCACGCCGACGGAGCCGGACTTGCTAGGATCGGCAGTGCTGGTGGCCTTGATTGTGACCGGGTTCGTACTCGGTAGACTCCCAGGTGCGGTGTATGCTCCGTATGCCGAGATCGTGCCGTTCGCTGCGTCTCCGCCGTTGACGCCATTTACAGACCAAGTGACCGCAGAATTGAACGCTCCAGTACCTTGCACGACTGAGGCCAGAGCAATCGCTTGTCCTGCCCGGACCATCGATTGGTTTGGCGGTAATGCCACCTTCACCGACGTTACGGTTGGATTCTGAGACGAGGAAGAAGGCCCACCTCCGCACGAAATCAGAAACGCTGACACGAGCAAGGCAATGCACGCAATTTGCAGCTGTGGGAATACGCGCCCGACAAGATTAGATCTATGCACTGGATGAGCATATGTCGGTCCTTCGACACTCGCCGTGATAGTAATCACGTTTCGCAGTTGTCACTTCTCTTCGGCACCAACTTGGCATTCCTCTTTTGCTTAGTCCACCAGTCCTTCCACGGCGTCGTTGCGCGATGGCCGTTGGCTGGCACCTTCTCAAAGGACTGTCCAGTAACCTGTTCTAGGAGACGGACCGCCTCATCTGACACGAAGACGTCCTGCTCTCGTGCTGGATCGGTTAAGGAAGCGTGCATGCAAACAGCATGATCGTCTAACCTGCTCATCAACAGTGGAATTGCATCTTGCGACTTCATTTCCACGAATGCGTCCAAGGCTGGACAACGAAACTCAGGACTGCCGCGCTCAGCCAACTCAGCAAGTGCTCGTTCTGATTCGTTAGTCCTGAACGTAGCCATTAGATAGATGGCACGCGTTCTCCGCGCGTATGACCCTTGCGTGGACTGGGCGATACTCATGAGCACAGCCACCGGATGATCAGTGATCTTTGAAATGAGGTCGTGACCCTTCTCGCGACCGGGGCTGGAGTCTAATACCGATTCCACTTGAGACCGCACAGAGTTCTGGGACACGCCGAGATCGAGGGCACAAGCTACTAGGCATAGAATGGCAATTCGATGATGTTTCATTGCGAGCAGTTCTCTCCTTTGTTACGGGTGCATTTGGGTTTCAAGATCTGCTCAACAGCCTTGACGTCTTCCTCGCTCGGTTTGTCCGGGAGCTTACCCAGCGCTTTCTCCGCCGCCTCAGAGCCGGTCTCATCCTTGAAATTCACGCTATCGATGAACTGAGTTTCAGGATTACTTTCTGCTGCATTGAGCACTTCGGCAGTATGCCCACCGATTTCGTGAGCTAGTACTTGAGCGGGATCTTTCCCGATTTCAGCTGCCTGACTTCTGTCGATGATCACCTCAATAGGGTGCCCAGAGGTCGTATTGGGACTGTCTGCGGCGAGGATCTTATGGCCTTGGTAGGTCTGGACTGGAACTCTCGTTTCTCCGCCCTCCACTTGTGTCTTACCTCCGAACACAATCGTTCCTGGGGGAGCTTTGGTTAGGTCAGTACGGCCAAGGTGTCCGGTTCCCACAGTGACTTTGAACTGGCTTCTGTCGGCTCGTTCCAGAAAATCCTTGCCTTTAGGTGTCGCGTACATTCTGGCCAGATTGTTCACGACGTAGGCGCGGTCCTTGTCATTGAGGCTTGCAGCTAAGACGACATCCATGCCATCGGGGTCAACAAATTTCAGTGGATTGCCTAGGGTGTATGCGTAACGATTCCAGCTCTGCGGATTGACAATGTGAGCACTTAGACCTTTTGGATCAGTCTGCATGAAGCGTCCAAGGCTTGAGGCGTAGTAGCGGGCGCCGAAGTTATCGAGGCCGCTCTCTGCGTCGCGTTCTTTGCCGGTGAACTTGTAGTTTTGCGGCACGTTCTCCGTGCTCGTGGGCACGATCCCGCCGTAAGGATAGTAGTCAAGCTCCTCATCAAACGAAGTTCCCGCAGAATTGGTCACCGCACTTGCCGAGCCGAGGTGATCGGAAAAGTAGTAATGTACGTTCCCGCCGCTCACATCCCGCCGCGCGACGCGGTCGCCTCCAAAAGAAACATATTCCTCTTGCGGCGATCCGGCAAGGTTGATCTCTGACATTGAATCGCCAGCCAAGTTCCTCCAATAGAGCGTACCAGTCCCACTCGTCGGACATGACGCTGGCGGTGAGACGTTGCACTTTTCAACCCGATTGCCATCGCCATCATACACATAGGTCCACCCACCGGCTGAGATGAGGCGGTTTTCGGCGTCGTGGAAATAGCTCGGATAGAGAGTCCCTTGCGGACACGTGCTGTTCAGCACCAGATTGCCAGCCGAATCGTGGCAGAATCCGTTGAGCTGGTTCTTGGTGCTGGCCGGAGCTGCATTCAGATTCTCATGGGCGGGTGGCCCACCCTTCCGACCCTGGTTCTTGTTCTGGGCCGGGTGCCGCGGGTTTTTAGCAGCTGACACAACCATGATGCGGGTGCCCCATTCTCCGCGCATTTTGCGGAGGGTGGGTACCTCGACTGCCGACAGGGCGAGATTCCACGCACGAAAGCTCCTGCCCACAAGATCCCCGAAAAGAAAATCTATCCAATCCTGGATTCGCTCTCCTGCACTTTTCCACATCCCAAATGTGCTCGCGGTGTGACATCTGCCCTTGCGTTCCACAGCCTCTAAATCCGATCATGGTATTGCCGGGAGGCACCCAGCGCGGGAGTCGCGCCATCAGCTAAGTTCTTTGAAAACAAGATTTTGCGTGTAAGCTCAACCGGCTCAAGATTTTGCGAGGATTGCTCACAGCCTGAATCTAGCAACTGCTATGCTTTCAAGATTTTGCGAGACTTGATCAGCAAAAAAGTGCGATCAGATTGAAGTCTGCAGCGTCTTGCGCTCGCACGCACTCCGGAACTCAGGATTAGGGGACTCACGATTGACCGAGATAAGTCTTCTGAAAGCAAGATTTTGCCGATAAGCCCAAGCGGCACAAGATTTTTGCGAGGATTGCTGGCCTTACCCAAGGCGAAAGCGGCGAAGGCACGAATCAGCCAGCACCACCTAACTCCTTGCGGCTCAAGATTTTGCCCCTAAGTCATTGAGCCCCATAGATTATTTCGCAGTTTTCCGCTAACTCGATGATTCCAATAGACCCCAGGGGACGGGGTTGGGTTACCAACCAGTAATATTCCCAGAAAAGGAAATTCGCCCTCGCTGCTACACTCCCTTCATGCAAGTCAAAATCCTCGGCTCGGCCGCTGGCGGAGGCTTCCCCCAATGGAATTGCGCCTGCCCCAACTGCCGCGCGCTGCGCGCCGGAACCTTTCGCGGCAAAGCCCGCACCCAAACCCAGGTCGCGATCAGCGCCGATGGCGACCACTGGTTTCTACTCGGGGCTTCTCCTGACCTCCGCGCGCAAATTGAGTCCAGCCTCGAACTTCATCCACACCCTTCCGACAAAGCGACTCGCCACTCCCCGATCAATGGCGCTGTTCTGCTCAATGCCGACATCGACCACGTTCTCGGACTTCTTCTCTTGCGCGAACTGCAACCGTTAAGCGCCTACGCGACGCTCTCGGTTCGCCGCATTCTCTCGGAAGACAACTCGATGTTCGCGATGCTGCAGCGCGTATCTCCTCAACTGACCTGGACCGATTTCACCCTCGATGAAGAGTTTCCCCTGATCAATGTCTCGGGGGAAGATTCGGGATTGCGCTGCCGCGCGCTCTCGCTCGGAAGACACTATCCAGCGTACGTTTCCCAGTCGCGCCAACAGCAACTCAGCCGCAGCGAAGCATCGTTAGGCCTGATCGTCGAATCGCCATCAGGCAAACGTCTCGCTTACATGCCTGCAGTTCCGCAGATCGATGATGTCCTGCTGAAAGAACTCGACGCAGCCGATGTCCTGCTTTTCGATGGCACGTTCTGGAGCGACGACGAATTGATCCGCATTCAAGGCAGTGGACAGGCAGCGCAGGAAATGGGACATGTCCCGGTTTCATCCGAGCAAGGCAGTCTCGCGCGGTTGGCGCAACTCAAGTGTCCACGTAAAATCTATCTACACGTGAATAACACGAATCCGATGCTGGATGAGGGTTCTGCCGAGTATCACCAGGTACGGAACACGGGCTGGGAAATTGCGGAGGATGGATGGCAGTTCGAACTCTGAACGAACAAGCAGACTCGTTGCTGTCATTCGATGAGCTGCGTGCCGCGTTGCGAACCGTAGGAGAAGAACGCTACCACCATCAGCATCCGTTTCACCTGATGATGCACGAAGGTCGCCTTAGCCGCGGACAGCTTCAGGCTTGGGCTTTGAATCGTTACTACTACCAGGCAATCATTCCGATCAAAGATTCCATCATCCTGTCGCGCGGACCTGACCCCGCGTTTCGCCGTGCGTGGCGTAAACGCGTCGTCGATCATGATGGTGACGCGACCAGCGAAGGCGGAATCAAGCGCTGGCTGAAACTCGCCGAAGCAACGGGATTGAACGCAGAACAGGTTCAGGCAGGAACCGGAATTCTTCCTGCAACGCGGTTCGCCGTAAACGAATACCTGAATATCGTCCGTAGCCGCAGTTTGCTGGAAGCAGTGGCTTCGTCATTAACGGAACTGTTCTCGCGTGACCTGATCTCGCTGCGCATGGAAAAGCTTCGTCAGCATTATCCATGGCTTTCCGGAGGGCTCGACTATTTCCAGGCTCGCCTGACACAAGCACCCGAAGACGCGAAGTTCGCCATCGAATATGTTCACGAACACGCGAAGACGCGCGCAGACCAGGAACTCGCGATTCAAGCATTGCGCGACAAGTGCGACATTCTCTGGGCACAACTCGATGCACTCTACTTCGCCTACGTGCAGCCAGGTTGGCCTCCGCCGGGCGCGTTTCGCATCGAGGAGAAATAATGGCTCTTCCCACTGATACGAGCCAACCGCGCCTCGCTACGGGATGTCGCTGGGGACCAACGGCGCAAAGCGGCAAAGAAGAGACGCGGATGATTCTGTTTCCCGAAGGCGCGATCAAGTTACAGGGAACGGGAAAATTGGTACTAGAGCGCTGCGACGGCCAGCGCACTTTCGGCGAAATCATTACCGATCTTCAGAAGGAATTTGGGAAAACGGATCCGGAGAAGATACGCGCCGACATCAGCATGTTTCTGGAGCAGCTGCAGAAGAAACGGATCGTGGATTATTAAGTAACCGCTCAATGCCCTCTCCTCTTGCCCTCATTGCCGAAGTCACACATCGTTGCCCGCTGCATTGTGTTTACTGCTCGAATCCGATGCAGTTGGCATCAGTGAGCAGTGAGCTCTCGACGGAAGAATGGACGAGTGTCTTTCGACAATGTGGCAAGCTTGGGATGCTGCACGCGCACTTCACCGGCGGTGAACCGCTCGCTCGCACCGATCTGGCGGAGTTGATCGCCGCAGCGCGCGCTGCAGGACTCTACACGAACCTCATCACATCTGGCATTGGGCTGAACGAAGAGAGATTGCAACGTCTGGTCGATGCTGGACTCGATCACATCCAGGTGAGCTTTCAAGATTCGCGCGAAGAATCCGCAAACTGGATTGCCGGCGCGAAGGCACACCTTCATAAGGTTGAGCTGTCGCGCGCGATCCGCAAACAGAAGATTGCCTTCACCGTAAACCTGGTCGTACACCGGCAAAACCTGGATCATCTCGAGGAGATGATCACCTTCATCGAACAGCTGCATCCCGAGCGCGTCGAGATCGCGCACACTCAGTATTATGGCTGGGCGCTCGCGAATCGAACCGCTCTCATGCCAACGCGCACACAACTGGAAAAGGCAGTCACGATCATCGGCGACGCCGAGAAACGGCTCGCTGGTAAAATCCGGATCGATTCGGTCGTCCCCGACTACTACGCGAAGTATCCGAAAGCCTGCATGGGAGGTTGGGGACGTCGACTGATGCTCGTCAATCCCTCGGGCAAAGTTCTGCCATGTCATGCAGCCGAAGTCTTGCCGGGATTGTCATTCGAAAACGTGCGCGAAGAGTCGCTCGAGTGGATATGGCAAGAGTCGCACTCATTCCGCAAGTTTCGCGGTGAAGAGTGGATGACGGAACCCTGCCGTAGCTGCGAGCAGCGCACGGACGACTTTGGGGGTTGCCGCTGCCAGGCATTCCTGCTCACGGGAGATGCGACTGCGACAGACCCAGCGTGTTCGCTCGCGCCCAGGCATGAGTTGGTCGAACTTGCGGTGCAGGAAGCGAATTCGACAAGCAAGGTCGCGCAGCCTGCGGCAGGTTCGTCGTTTGCGCAATGGCAGAAACTGACTGCCGATCTGTGGCGCTACAGGACGAATCCGGAATAGGCGGACGCGAACTGTCGGAACCCTCGCGTTCTCACTCCAGCTTCTTGGCTTTTCGCTAACGGCTCACCAGCGAATGCCGATCGTGATAGGACTCAGGTCCGTTGAGATGTCGTTGTGCTTACCGTGAAGGTAACGGTATTCGGCGTAGAAATCGATGTTGGGTCGGATCTTTCGAGTGACGCCGCCTCCAAAGTTGACTCCAAACTGGTTCTGGCTCGCGGAGAGGAAATCTCCATTCAAGGGCAGGCTTCCGGCATGACACTCTCCCCACCAAAGAAAGAATCCATTGCAGGCCGATCCGGGAATGGCGCTCGAGGAATCGAGTTTCCCCGAACGATGGAAGTAGGAAGGGCCGAAGACGACGTATCCACCCCAGTTCTTGGTCACAGGAAAATTTATGATCGGATCGATCATGAACGAATAAACGTGGCTGTTCGCTCCCGGCGCTTGCGCTAGCGCAAGGGCCGAACTGCGCAAGGGCAGATTGTCAAACTGGAAATCGAACCGGAACCCGAAGTACTTGCTGTAATTGCGCGCAACGCCCGCGGCGAAGACTCCTCCGCCTTCGCGCACATACGTGTTCGTCGTCCCATGCATGAGGCTTGCGCCGCCGCCAACGTTGAAAGTCCAGTTTTTGTAGTCATGCTTCTTCTTTACTTCGGGCTTCTGGGTTTCTTCGGGGGAAGCTTCCTGGCTGCTGCTGGATTGGTCGGGTTGCTGGGCCTGGGGCTGAGGGTTCGACGGCTGGGCGGGAGTATGCTGGGCGTGTACGGTTGCGATTCCCATCAGGACTGTCAGGCAAAATGCGGTCAGCACAAATTGGGGAATCGTGGCGAGCTTTCGAATCATTCATTCTCCTCCCGCTGCCGGGTTGCGGATCACGCGCACGAACTTAAACTCGTCAACGACAGGCGCCTGAGAAAGAGCGTGTCCGCGATCGTCCCGCCGTGGTTTCCACTTGCAGCAGGCAAGCACCATATTATCAACTTTGGATGCCGAGCTGGCCTCATAAGCCGCCTGCGGTATCGTTCCTTGAATCGCAAGGGGGATATTTTCGTCTTCGCGAGAAGGGTCGGATCGATGCCGCGAAACTTCTGCTGACGTTCGCCGTCACCACGGGATTTTTGGCGCTGGACATGTACATCTTTCAACCACGCTACTCGGGCATCTTCCCGCAACTACTGCACCCGCGGCTGCCTTGAGTAGGAATTCGGAGGAAGGTGTTCTGACAGACTTTGAAAGACGCTGGGTAACCATGCGTTCCACTGGTTCCAGTCGTGGCTGCCGCGAACAGTGTGGAATTCGTATCTGAGATGCCGCTGAGCCAGGAGGCTTGCAAACTCGCGGTTCGCAGGCAGCAGTCCCTCCTGCTCACCGCAAGTCAGAAAGAAGTATGGAGCTGTACTGGCATCGGCTGCCCGTACGAGAATGAATGGATCGTTGTCTCGCCGGTTTTGACTTCCATGAACACCGAAGATCGAGTTGTAATGTCGTGACTGCCGGAGCCGTTTGATCGAGAATGCCCTCCGGGGTACATCGATTGCGGAACTGATCCCACCTACGAACACGAACGAGTCGGGATGGCGAAGTGCAAGATTCACCGCTCCAAACCCTCCCATCGAGACACCGATGATTGCACGATTCGCGCGCCCCTCAGCGACGGGAAATCTACTGCTCACATCTCTGATCAAGTCATGCAGGATGTAGTCTTCATAGCGATCTTGTTGTGGGTCGACTGCATTCGTGTAGTACGAGGATGCACCCTCGGGCATCACGAGGAGCCAGCCCGATTCCGCGAATCGTGCCACGTCAGAATAGTTCGACCAATCTCGATATCCTCCACCTCCACCATGCAAAAGGTAGACGACCGGCAACCTCTGCCCCGGGGAAAGGTTCTCGGGAAAGATGACTCGATATTGCATCTCGCGAAAAAGCGCTGAACTTCGAAAGGTGACGTCTCGGAGAACGACATTGGGCGTGAGTCGAGGATGATCCGTCGGGACCGGCGTCTTCGTGCATCCTGCTGCTATAAGATTGGCAGCAATCGCAAGGGAAAAGCAGAATCGCTTTCTTACTGCAAACATGACGGACCGATCATAGCTAGAAAATCCCATGATCGAAGTTTCGCCGACTCTGCCTGGTCAACAGCCGTTGCCTTTGGCCACCAGCCGTTTGTAGTTCCAGAAATACGTTAATCGCACGTATGATGGGAGATTCACTTTCTCAACGTGACCGAACCTGTGGCCAAGACGGCTGACCTGCATTTGAAACAAGGGCCTTCTTCTGCCTGCAAAATCGGCCTGATTGGCTTTGGGACCGTAGGGCGCGCCGTCGCGAAAATCCTGATCGAGAGTGGAGACAAGACTCTCCGTCTTACTCACATCTGCAACCGCAACATCGAACGGAAAAAGCAAGACTGGGTTCCCCGCGACGTAATCTGGACTGAAGATGTCGCCTCGATCCTGAAGTCTGATATTGACATCGTGATCGAACTGATCGGTGGACTGAATCCAGCCGAGCAGATCGTCCGTAAAGCACTCGAGTCGGGGAAGTCGGTAGTCACGGCGAACAAGCAACTGATCGCACGGTGGGGATCCGATCTGCTGCAACTCGCCTCCAGCAAAGGATGTCAACTCGAATTTGGCGCTTCGGTTGCGGGAGGAGTTCCCGTTTTACCTTCGCTGCGCACTGGGTTGTGCGGCGACCGGTTGCATGGGATGGCAGGTATTCTCAACGGAACCTGCAACTACATTCTGAGCCGGATCGAGAACGCGAGGGTGCCATTCGGCGAAGCCCTGGAAGAAGCGCAAGCTCGTGGATACGCCGAGGCCGATGCTTCGGAAGACCTGGATGGTGGCGATGCACGGGCCAAGCTGGCGATTCTGGCGCTCGCGGGATTGCGGGCGCGAGTGGTGCCCGAAACAGTCCGGGCTCGATCAATCCGTCCAGTCGACGCTGTCGACTTCGACTACGCCGCGGAACTCGGCTGTACGATCCGCCAGATCTCGCGTGCCGACCTGCAGGGACAGACGCTTTTTACGGATGTCGGTCCTTGCCTGGTTCCTTCCGATTCACCATTTGGGCGAGTGCAGCGAAATCTCAACCTGGTGTTGACTTCGGGACAGTACGGTGGGGATATGGCTTTCTTGGGCGCAGGTGCCGGAGGAGATCCAACCGCGGTGGCAGTGGTGTCGGATGTGATGTTTGTGGCGCAGGGACTCTCTGGGGCGAAGAGAAACGTTGCCAACAGCGTCTCGTCGCCAATCATCAGCTGTGATTTCGAGACGGCCTGGTATTTGCGATTCTTCGTGCGCGATCAACCCGGAATCGTGGCTCGTCTGGCGCAGATTCTAGCGGCACACCGGTTGAATATCGATTCGCTCTTACAGAAACCCGGATACGACAAGGCGTCGCTGCCATTTGTCATCACGCTGGAACCGTGCCGCGATTCGCAACTGCATCCGGCGCTGGAACAGATGGCGGGACTGGACTTCTCGATCCGGCCATGCCTCTGCCTGCCTATACTTCGCTAATCGTATTTTTTAGGGTAAAAGCAGCGCCGGCTACTCGGCGTGAACCGGCGCTGGCGGGGCTAATTCCAGAACGGATTCTTCAGACCTGCGGGCGCGAGGGCGCTGTCGCTTTTTGTTTCCGTGCCCGACTCATCGGAGATCTTCTCATCGATGAAGCGCGATGGAGCAGGCGGTGCGTTCAATTCGTCCTTCTTGCCGGGAGTTGGGGTAAAAGGGTATTCGGATTTCATTGAGAAACTCCTCCAACTTTATGATCTGTTCTTATTAAACACCTTGGGCGTCAGGTTGAGGACGCAATAATTTTGATGACAGCTATCAAAAAAACGCAGGCACACACGTTTCGGATGAACGACGGGGAGTCAAGCGCCAAGAGGGCTCTTCGATATATGCTGTTCAGTCCTGTTTTGAGGCACTGGACTTAATCGAACATATCATCCAAGAGGACGCCATCATGAAATACCGCAAGCTTGGCCGTACAAATTTCGAAGTGAGCGAGATTGGGGATGGCCTGTGGGGGATGAGCGGATGGACCGGGTCGGATGACAAAGAATCTCTCTCATCGATGCAACTGGCGGTGGATTCGGGATGCAACTTCTTCGACACGGCCTGGGCCTATGGCGATGGCAAAAGCGACGGACTGCTTGGTGAGATCATGTTGAAGAACACGGGCAAACGGCTGTACGCGGCTTCGAAGATTCCGCCAGCGAACGGACAGTGGCCGGCTCTTCCGCAGTACAAGTATCACGACGTTTTCCCCGCAGAGCATGTGTTCAAGTATGCAGACCTCATCCGTAAGAAACTTCGCGTCGACTCGATTGACGTCCTGCAGTTTCATGTGTGGGACGACGGCTGGACGAACGAGCCGGAATTCCGCTCCACGGTGGAGAAGTTGAAGAAGGACGGATGGATTAAGTCCTTCGGACTCAGCATCAACCGCTGGGAGCCCGAGAACGGACTCAAGGCCTTGCGCACGGGAGTCGTCGATGCTGTGCAAGTAATCTACAACATTTTCGACCAAGCTCCCGAAGACGAACTCTTCCCGCTGTGTCAGGAATTGAACATTGGGGTGATCGCGCGCGTGCCGTTCGACGAAGGCAGCCTGGGTGGAAAGATGACGCTGGAGACCCGCTTTCCGAAAGGCGATTGGCGGGCCGGATATTTCGGACCCGAGAATTTGTCCAAGACGATTGAACGAGTGGAGAAACTGAAGGGAGTTGTGCCTGAAGGAATGTCACTGCCCGAGATGGCCCTGCGTTTCATCCTTTCGCATCCTGCCGTGAATACTACGATTCCGGGCATGCGGAAGGCGGAACACACCCGGCAGAACATCGCCACGAGCGACGCGGGACCTCTCGACAAAGGCTTGCTGAATGAACTGAGAAAGCATCGCTGGGATCGCAGGCCGGCGCATTGGTCTGACTAGAGGTCAGCGAGGGTTCCCAATCCGGCGCAGTCCCCTACGACCTATGGTAGTAGTCGACGACGTCAAGCTACCTTACCCTACTGGCGATGAAGCCGCGCAGGCTGACATCGTCTAACTTGTCTCACATCCCTGAAATGCCTATCTGAGGGGAACCTTGCTGAACAAAGCTATGCGCCCATTGTCTTACCCAAGCCCTGTGTGTCCTCCGTTCAGCCTGATACGCAGAATTGCTTTTCTTGCCATAAGCACATGTTGTGTTAGCTCGGCCTTCGGCCAAAATTCAGCTCCTGCGTCAGTTCCGCAGCAGAAGCTTCCCGTGGTTCAGGAGAAGGTGGAGGTCACCGCAACGCGTTTGCCGGAAGACCCCGAGAAAGTTCCAGCGCCGATAGAAGTATTCGCGGGGGACGATCTGCAGGCTCGTGGAGCCCGCGACCTGCGGACTGCATTGTCCCCGGCGATCGGGGTTGAGATCGCGCCGGGCGGGGATGCGGGGCCTGCCAGTTCGGTTCCTGATTTCTGGGGACTGAAGGAGTTTGATGCATTTCTGCTGGTGGTGGACGGGGTGCCATGGGGTGGAACCTTCAATCCGGCATTGACCACACTGGACCTGAACGACCTTGATCGTATCGAGGTATTGCGCGGACCCGCGCCAGTGACATATGGCGCCACTTCCTTCGTCGGCGTTGTGCAAGTGGTGCACAAGGGCGTGGAGGCGAAGGATCGCACTCTCACGTTGCACGGAGGAAGTTACGGAAGCGGCGGCGCGTCGTTCTCTACGCCGATCCCGCTCGGTGGGAACTGGTCTTCCCGACTTAGTGTGGATGGTGATCGCCAAGGATTCCCGGATGATCGCACGAGCTACCGCCGTGGTCATGGATTGTGGCGCGTTGGGACCAAACCCGTTGGAGAGAATCGAGTATGGTTCAACACGGATTTGAATTGGCTGGACCAGGATCCCGCGAGTCCGCGGACCGAAGAAGATGGCGCTCCCGGATGGTCGCCGGTTACTCCGTTGGATGTGAATTACAATCCGCCGGGTGCGTACCTGAACGATCACAGGTTCACCGGCATGGCTGGATTCGACCGTAAGGCGGGAAGCGCGCTCTGGTCGACGATGGGCAGCGTGTCGCAGAGTCGTCAAGAGCTGTTTCGAGGTTTCCTCACTACTCCAAGCGATGATCCAGAAGCTGGAGAAAACGCGCATGGTCTGCAGGAAAACATTCACCTGACAGACGTTTACGTCGATTCTCATTTTTCCTGGAAGCTGCGGCATGGGGTCACCTTCCTTGCGGGAGCCGATTATCTGCACGGCACGGGAACAGCTCATGGCGCTGACTTTGACTATTTCGTGCATCTCAACGGCAGTTTCCCTGAGCCCATCGCTAAACCCGATGCCTTGGATGTAAGCATCAACGACTACCGTGATTTCTTTGGTCCTTATGCCTCGGTGGAGTGGCAACCAACCGATCGGCTGCGCTTCGACGCTGGAGTGCGCCTCAACGTGACGCACGAAACGCAGGAGAACGCGGATCCCGGAGCGGGGACGGAGTCAGACGATCACCAGACCAACACGCGGGCTAGCGGAAATCTCGGGGCTATCTTTACGGCCTGGCAACATGGGCAGGATTCGGTGCACTTTTACGCGAACTATCGCGACACGTTCAAACCAGCCGCGATCGATTTCGGAATCGGTGAGGGTGATGAGGAGGAGGGGGGCGGAGCAGAGGCAGGGGGCATTCTGAAACCGGAGACCTCCCGCAGTATCGAGGGCGGAATCAAAGGGCAGTTTCTGGAGCGTCGCGTGGAGTGGGAAGCATCGGGCTTCTATATGGATTTTTCCAACCTTGTGGTGGCGACCGAGGTAGGTGGATTACCAGCCCTCGAAAATGCCGGAAGCGAGCACTTCAAAGGCTTCGAGGGCGGCGCAACAGTCTACCTGACGCACAATGTTCTAGCGCGCGGTACTTACAGCTATCACGATGCCCGGTTCAACGACTTCGTCGATATTATCGATGGCGAGCCGAAACAACTTGCCGGAAACCGGCTGGAAGTATCGGCGCACCACCTTGCTTCGGGCAGCTTCTTCTATTTGCCAGAGCACGGACTGATTGGCGGTGTGTCGATCAACTTCACCGGCAGCCGCTACCTTGATCGGGACAACGCGTCGCTGGCACCGGGTTTCGCGACGGTAGATCTGAGTGCCGGCTATCGCACGCCACGCTGGGAGTTGAGGGTGGATGCAAGGAACATAGCAGACCGCCGGGATCCAGTGTCGGCGAGTGAACTGGGTGAAGGTTCGTTTTACCTGATGACAAGCCGCCGGGTCGAGAGCATCTTCCGCTTTCACTTCTAGCGGGATAGTCGCGCTATCGAACCAACCACTCGGTGGCCGTGTGCACTTGCACGAGCAGGAAGCCGTAGGTCACGGCAAGGGTTGCGACGAGCGCGGCGCCTGCACACAATGCATACCAGGCATTGCGTCTCCTCTCAAGATGAGGCTCTCTTGTCCAATGAATCAGCCGTTCCACGCGATCATTAATCGTTGAGGCGGGGCTACGGAGCAGCGACATCGCGAGTTCTGCCGGGTGCTCTGCTGGAGCCAGGTACGACAGCTTGATTAGAGCAGCGGCCAAATCAAGCGCCTCGCCTGCACTGGAAACGGCGGCGTCATCGGCCGCCATTTCAGTGGCATTAAGCCAAGCGTCTTCCAGACGCTGCATTCCTGGAAATGCGACAAGACGGAGCAGCAGCTTCTTGAGGTTGTCGCGACGGCGCACGTGCGCGATCTCGTGATTGAGAGCGGTTTGCAACTCTCTCTCGTCCAGGAGGAATTCTGCGGATCCCGATACCAATATCCGGGGACGCAGGATGCCGACTGCGGTCATACGTGGCGCCTCGCGCGAGATTCTGAGCACAGGAAAATCGGCGGAGGTTCGCACGGACTGAGCGCCCAACATCCAATCCGAAATGGTACGCAGAGCACGGCGGATGGCCACACCAGCGTTGGCCCCTCCGAGAACGAGGAGGATAACACCACAGAGGCCAAGAATCAGCGGAATTCCACCCAGGGGTTCGTCGATAGTCCGCGGTTCCAATATCAAGAACGAGGGAACGACGAAAACCGCTGTAGTCGCAATCGCCATCCCGATAGGGAGCATGCGGATCCCATACAGAACGTCGGCGACGCTGCACATGCGTTGGGGTTTCAGACGAGATTGAATTCCTTTCCACGTGAAGGCAACCAGGGCTGACGCCAAGCTATAGAGCACCACGAAGACAGAGAGCGAGACAGCGAGGCCGCGAAGAGCAAACATCAGGATTCACCCTCGGAAGATGTACGGTCTGAATTTCGCTTTTCGCTGGATGAATTGGTGCGCAGTTCCTTACGCTTGGCTTCGACCAACTGCCTGAGATCTTCGAGCAAATGCTTATCCCGCTCAGAGACAATCTCTACCAGATACGACAGAGGCAGGGACGATCCGGGACTCGCATTCAAAAGCTGCCGGAAAGCCTCGCCGGCAGCCTCGCGATGCAACTCCTCTCGAGTAAAGCGGGGAGTGTAACGGAAAGCACGTCCTTCCGCTTCACGCGACATTAGCTTCTTCTTGAAAAGACGGTCGAGTGTGGTCATCACCGTCGTATACGCAAGGTCGTCGCAGGGCCCGTCGATCAATTCACGAACGGTCGCGTTGCCTCGAGCCCAGAGTTCCTCGAGCAGACGTTGCTCGAGCGGGCCAAGCTGCGAAGAAGACGCTCGGAAGTGAAAGATGCGATTCATGCCCCAAAGACTGGGGAGGATTCTACTTGACTTCCCTCAGTCGCGCCAATAACACCTTCGTTCAAACTAAGCAGTCAGGGGAGCGAAGGATAGAGGCCAGGGGAATTCGCCCTTGCGCTAGGTTACTGGCGACCCCGGAGGGAATCGAACCCCCAACCCTCAGTTCCGAAGACTGATGCTCTATCCAATTGAGCTACGGGGCCACTCGGGCTCAAATCTGCTCGGCTTCGCCTTCGCTGGACGGCCGAGGCCGCTGTCCCTGCGCGAAGCGTGGAACAAGAAAATGGGGTGGGAAACGGGAATCGAACCCGCAACCGCTGGAGCCACAGTCCAGTGCTCTGCCAGTTGAGCTATTCCCACCGCAGGACATCAATTATAGCAACTGGAGAGAGGAAAGGGTCAGCGCCAGACCTCGGATGTCGCCGCTCTGACCTCTGAGTTCGACAAGATCCAGGATTTCACCGTTCACCCTGTTGCCGTGAGTCAACGCTACCTTGCCGAAGGCAGAAGAAGAGTGAGTGCGATAAGCGGCCGAGCTGGCACATGTCGGAATTCCGAGGTCTGAGGTCTGATTCTAGACCCGGCCTACGCCGACATACTCGAATCCCAACGCACGCAGGCGGGTGGAATCAAGCAGGTTCTTGGTGTCGACGATGACCGGTTTGCGGAGCAGGTGTTTGATGCGGTCGAAGTCGAGTGCGCGGAACTCGGGCCATCCCGTGCCGACGACCAGAGCATCGGAGCCTTCTGCAGCAGCGTATGCCGAATCGCAATAACGAACCGATCCATTCAAGTGCGTTTTGGCCTCAGGGATCGCGACGGGATCGTAGGCACGTACATGCGCACCTTTCGAAACCAGAGTTTCTGCAAGGCGCAGTGAAGAGGATCCCGCAACCGAGTTCGTGTTCGGTTTGAAAGCCAGTCCGAGGATACCAACTTCCTTGTTCTCCACGGAATCCAGCGCCAAGGCGATCTTGTCGACAAGGCGTTCGGCCAGTTGATGATTCACATCACGGGCAGCGCTCAGGACCTTCAGCGAAACACCGTGCGACTGGGCCAGCCCAACGAGAGCGTCCATATCGGATTCAGCAAAGACGCCACCCATGCCGGCGCCGGGCTGCAGGCAGCGGGGAGCAATCTTCTTATCGAGGCCAAGGGCAAGGGCGAGATTGACGGCATCGGCGTTGACACGTTCGCATAACGCCGCCACTTCGTTGATGAAAGATATTTTGGTCGCGACGAATGCAGTTGCGGCTTCTCGAACGAGTTCCGCAGTCGCCTGGTTGGTCACAATCACAGGGACTCCACGCATCACGAGCGGATGGAAGATCTGCTTGAGGATCTGGACCGCCTCGTTGGAGGTCGATCCAAGAATCAGACGATCGGGCCAGTTGAAATCTTCAACCGCACAGCCGTCGGTGAAAAACATGGGCTGCGAGACGACAGTAGCCTGCAGGCCGATGTCTTTGATGCTCTTTTCGAGTGTGTTCGCGGTTCCGACGGGAACGGGAGTAACGATGGTCAGAATGGGGGGCTTGGGTGCAAGGCGAGTAATGCGGATCGCGATGTCGCTGAGGTTCTCTGCTTTGTCCTCTGCCAGAAAGATCACGCCAGTTCTGCGCGCGAACGATTCGATATCTGTCGAGTAGGCGAGACGGCCGGCCCGGACATTACGGCGGATAATTTCTTTGAGATTCTTTTCGAAGAATGGGATGTTTCCTTGCGCCATCTCGACCATGCGCGAGCGGTCGGGATGGCAGCAGGTGACCGGAGTTCCAAAATCCGCCAGGCAGGCCGAAATCACCGTTCCCAAATAACCCGAACCGTAAACTCCGATCTGCATGTGCTGTCTCCCCGTCCGTGCCGGAAACCCGCGTCCAAAGGGGTGTTTGGCGAGACTCCCGGATACTGGC
>Ga0335085_10007316_pt1 | contig 17196 bp, 16 predicted proteins | sample Lox_Sample_45_FD_206712 | JGI IMG/M metagenome (GOLD analysis project Ga0335085, IMG submission 206712) | Soil microbial communities from Loxahatchee National Wildlife Refuge, Florida, United States - Lox_Sample_4.5 | ecosystem: Environmental > Terrestrial > Soil > Wetlands | place: USA...
TGCTCTTTTCGTGAGCGCTGGCGGCGGCGATCGCCGTGCTCCCCGCGGCCGCCTTCGTCGCCCTGGCCCCGGGATGGTGGGAGACCTACGGCCGCAGCCAGCTCTTCGGCTCCGCCCTGGGCACCCGCGCCGACGGATCGCTCGCGCCCTGGTTTCCCCTCGTCACCGTCGCCGGACGCTTCTGGCCGGGGCTGCCGCTGCTGCTGGCCGGTGCCACCCTGGCCCTCCGCTCCCGCTGGCCCAAGGCGCGCCTGCCCTGCCTCTTCGCGGCGCTGCAGATCGCGCTCCTCTGCCTGCCCTCGCGGAAGGTGTGGAACCACGTGCTCGTGGCCTATCCCGCCCTCGCCCTGGCCGCCGGGTGCGCCGCGCTCCCGCTGGCGGACTGGCTGGCCGCGCGGCGCAAGGCGCTCGCGGGAGGCTGCGTGGCGCTCGCCGCGCTGGCCTGGATATCCGCCCCGGCGCTGGGGCGCCTGGTGGATGGCCCGCCCTGCGTGGCGGCGCGGGAGTTCGCCGGGGAGCTGGACGCGCTGGAGCCCGGGGAGCCCATCCTGGTGGCCTCCTCGCCCACCTCCTGGCGCATGCTGGCGGAGCTCGCGGCGGAGCGGCGGCTGGAGCCGGACCCGCGCCCCGCGCTGCCGGCGGGGACCGCGGCGCTGCCGCGGCTGGCGCTGGTGCAGGAGCCGGACATCTCCACGGCCGGGTGGGCGGAGCTGGCGCGGGCGAGAGGGTGGGTGCTGGTCAGGAACGTGGCGAGGTAGCGGGGGGTGCGTCCACGGCCACGTCGCCGTCGCCGTCCACGTCAACGTTCTTGCTTCTGATGCAGCGGCAGCCGCACCTCGAACGTCGCGCCTTGTCCCGGCGCGCTCCGCACGCTCACCTCGCCGCCGTGGAGCTGGACGAGCTCGCGGACGATCCACAGGCCCAGGCCGTAGCCGCCGCGCTCGCGGGAGGGGCCGCGCTCGAAGCGCTGGAAGACCTGCTCCAGGTCCTCCGCCGCGATGCCCGGGCCGTGATCGGTCACGCTGATCACCGCCTGCGCGCCCGACTTGCGCACCGAGACGCGCACGGGCTTTCCCGCGCCGTGGGCCATGGCGTTGGAGAGCAGGTTGCTCAGCACCTGGTCGACGCGCACCGGGTCGAACAGGCCGGGCACGGGCTCGGGCGCGTCCAGCTCCACCGCGCTGCCCCGCGCCCCCGCCTCGTCGATGGAGCGCTGCAGTCCTTGCCGCACCAGGGCCGAAAGGTCCAGCTCCTGGAAGTGCAGGATCACCTTCCCCGCGTCGAACTGCGTCCGGTCGAGCAGGTCCTCCACCAGCCGGGTCATCTGCTGTACGTCGGAGACCGAGCGGCGGATGGCGTGCACCATCGCCTCGCGCTCGAAGTTGCGGTCCTGGGCGCGCTGGAGCTGCACGTCCAGCGTCAGCCGCAGGGCCTGGAGGAGCCCGCGGATGTCGTGCGAGGTCATGGAGAGGAACTCGTCGCGGGTCTGCAGGGCCCGCTCCGCCACCCGCTCGGCCGTGCGCGCCCGCAGGAGCGCCTGCACGGTGGCGAGGAGGAGCTCGGGCTCCACCGGCTCGGTGAGGTAGGCGTCGGCGCCGGACTGCAGGCCGAAGGCGCGGTCGGACTCGTCGGTGAAGCTGGCGGAGAGCTGGAGGATGGGGATGGAGCGCGTCTCCGGATCGGCCTTCAGGCGGTCGGCCACCTCGGGGCCGAGGAGGTCGGGCATGTGCACGTCGAGCACCATCAGATCCGGGCGCTGGCGCGCCAGGCGCAGGGCGTCGGCGCCGCAGGTTCCCTCGATCACGTTGAAGCCCGCGCGCTCGAGGATGCGCCGGGTGGCCAGGCGGGTCCCCTCGGTGTCGTCGATCACCGCGATGGTGCCGGGGTCGTGCACGGCGCGCAGTGTAGTCGGGCGATCGGTCTGCTGTCGAAGAGCAAGGCACGTCGCGGCGGGGGCAGCCGGTCGGGCGCCCCTTTGAGCGTGGTGCGTCATTTCACTGTCAGTGCGTGGTGATCCGGACCCATCGGGAGAATGGTCCCGCGCCATGCGCAGCTTGCCGGATCGGGCACCCAGGGTCGCTTCATGAGCGTGGCGCGCGTCTTGATCGTCGAGGATTTCGCCGACTCCCGCGAGATGTACGTGGAGTTCCTTACGGCGAACGGGTTCGATGTGTGCGAGGCGGAGGACGGCCTCGCCGCGCTCGCCTCCATCGAAGGCTCCCGTCCGGACCTGGTGGTGCTGGACGTGGCCCTGCCCAGGATGGACGGCCTCTCCGTGCTGCGGCGGCTGCGCGCCGACCAGCGGTATGCCTCCATGCCGGTGCTGACGCTCTCCGCCAGCCTGGGCGTGGACTACCAGCGCATCGCCCTGGCGGCGGGGGCCACCGAGGCGCTGGAGAAACCCTGCCTGCCGGAGGAGCTCCTGGCGGCGGTGCGGAAGGCGCTCAAGGCGGAACGTTGAACGCCAGCGTCGAGCGCTGGAACTCCAGCTCCGCGTAGCAGAAGTCGCCTTCCTCCAGGCGCCAGACGGCCCGCCCGCCGGCCGCCACGGGACGCCCGTCCACCTCCGTCATCCCGGAGACCGGCGTGCTCCAGCGGGCCCGGCGCAGCTCCTTGCCGCTGGCGAGCCAGCGATCCTCCGTCTCGAAGTCGACCGGGGCGCCGCGGCCGTCGATGCGCACCCTGGCCCGGGCGGTGCGGCCATGGTCGGTGACCGCCAGCTCGAAGCAGTCGGCGTCCACCCCGCGGAAGGCCACCGGGCCGCCCAGGAGCATGGAGGGCGCGAGCAGCGCCCCGTCGTTCAGCCAGGTGACCAGCTCGCCCAGGTCGAGCTCGGGCCCCTGGCCGTCCTGGACGGTGAAGAGGTCGAGGGGGCGCACCTGCATGCGGCCCCGGCCCTCGCGGTAGGTGTCGCGCCCGATCACGGGCAGGACGCGAGCCACTCGCACCGCCAGGTAGAACAGCCGGGCGATGGGCTCGCGCGCGTCGTACTGCCAGGCGCTGGCCTTCATCCAGGCGGCGCCGGGCCGCGTGCGGAACCTCCCCCGGGCGGCGGCGCGGAACGACTCGACCCGGGGATGCTCCAGCACCCGCATGAAGCGCAGGTAGCGGCGGGCAGGCTCGGGCAGCGGCGCCAGCTCGCTGGCCGCCACGGCGCGGGGGGCGGGCGGCGCGGGGAGGCGGGCTTCGGCGCGGAGCTTTTCCAGGAGGCTCATGAGTATCCCGGTTGATTCATGCGCCATGCCATCCTTCACGGCCACGTCGCCGTCGCCGTCGCCGTCCACGTCGCCGTTACGTCGACGTTGACGTCAACGACCACGTCAACGAGCACGTCGGTGCATGTCGGGCACGCACGATTTTCGGCTCCCAGGCAAATTCGTCCGGGAGCGAACGACTGGCTTGGGGGCGCTTGCGGGTGGGTGGGCAGGGCGCCACGCTGCCTTTGGAGGTGGGTCATGGCCGTCGTCTGGTCCGCGATCTGCGCTCTCTCGGCGCTGGCGGCGGCAGCGCTGCAGTCGCAGTCCGCCGGGCCCGGGCCGCAGATGCGCACGTATTCGCTGCCCGGTTACGGGTACATCCGCTACGAGGTGCTGCCGGAAGACGACGAGTCCGAGCCGGGCGAAATGATCGTCGTCCACGAGGAGCGCAGGAGCGCGCCCCCTCCGGCCCTCACCCCGCTGGAGGAGCCGGCGGAAATCGCACCCCCGCCCCCGCACGGGGAACGTCCCGCCTGCTCCCGGCTGCGCGCCCAGCTGCTCGCCCGCCTCTTCGAGGTCCAGGGCATGCAGGTGGAGCCGGAGTTCGCCGTCTGGCTGGAGCGCAACCTCGCCCTCGGCACCCGCGGCGCAAACGCCATCCTGTTGGGCGGCGACCCACTGCTGCTGAGCGCTCTCAAGGCCGACACGATCGCCCGCGGCCTGGCCGAGGATCTCGCCCGCTGCGAGCAGCAGTAATCCAAGCCGCAAGACGTCGACGTGATCGTGGACGGCGACGGCGACGTGGCCGTGAACGAAACCACGCTCACCCCCGCTTCAGCGCCTCCCATATCCGCCCCGCCGCCCGCTCCCCCGCCTCCCCCCGCGCGGCGCCGCGCAGGAGCTCCTCCACCTTGGCCGCGAATCCTGCCGGTTCCTCCCGCTCTTCCGCCGCCCCGCCCAGGGAAAAGGGCTCGCCCCGCAGCGCGCTCTCCGCCAGCGCGCGCACCGCCACGCTGGCCTTCACCACCGCCGGCCCCAGCCCCGCTTCCTCCGCCTTGCGCCCCAGCTCCAGCGGAGGAATCCCCAGCGCCGCGAGCAGCGCGACCGTCGCCTCCGCTTCCTCCAGCAGCGCTTCCGCCCGGGCCAGGTCGGCGCGGGAGGCGAAGGCGCGCGGCCGGCGCTGGCCCGGCTCGTGGAAGGAAGGCCGCTGTTTCAGCAAAGCCTGCACCGTGCTCTCCAGGGGCTCGTCCAGCACCGTCGCGCTCTGCGCCTGGGGCAGGCGGGCCTGGGCGGCGAGCTTGCGCGCCCGCGACTGCAGCCGGTACGCCTCGCCCATCGCCGCCTGGAAGATGGCCCGCACCGGCCGCCCGGCGAGGGCCCCGGCCGCGCGCTCCGCATCTCCGCCGGAGATCAGCTCCAGCCCCAAAGAGAGGGTGGCCCGCGCGTCCCGCAAGGCGTCGCGCACCTCGTCGGCGTCGTCGAGCGGCACCTTGTTCGCCACCAGGGCCGCGTTGGCCGCGTACACCGCCGACTCCTCGGCCCGCTCCAGCTCCGCGCCGGAAAGCCGCTCCAGCGCCGCATCCAGCAGGGGCCGTGCGGGGACGGCCAGGGCCTGCGCCTGGGAGGCCGGGACGGCGCGAGCTTCGGCCTGCGCCGGGCGGGCGTAGAAGGAGACCGCCTCCTCGAAGGCCGGGATCCCCGCGTCGCGCAGCCGGCCGTCGCGCCACCTTCGCGCCGTCTCCTCCAGCTCGGTGGGCACCTCCCAGCGGATGCTCTCGATCAGCCGGCCGGCGCCGAAGGGATCCTGGGCGTAGAGGTCCTCGATGAGCTGGCGGACGGAGGCGTACTCGGCGGAGCCGGTGAACTCCAGGAGGAAGCGCCGGTCGGGGGTGTAGAACGCCATCCCCGGATTCCGCGGAGCGGGCTCCTCTCCCTCGGTGAGATCGTGCACCCGCAGCTCGCGGCGCAGGGCCAGGGCGAGCAGCTCGATGTCCAGGGCCCAGAGCTGGCCGCGGAACTTCGCCAGGTCTGCGCCCCCCTCCCTGGCGAGGCGCAGCCAGCGCAGGACCTCGCCGGTGCGGGGGCCCTCGTCCGCCCCTCGCCAGGCGGCCATGTCCACCAGGTGGCGGAACTGCTCGGGCGCGGCCATCGCCACCAGCTCGGCGGCGTCGTCCGGCCCCACGTCGAGGATGGCGAAGTACAGCTCCTCGGCCGGCAGGGACTCGACCAGCTGCTGCGGGTCGGGAGCGGCGAAGATCAGGTCCAGCTTCTGCTTGCCGCGGGCGCCCTGCAGCGCCCGCTGCGCCGCGCGCGGATCGAAGACGGCGCTGCCGTTCCCCTCCGGCACGTCAGTCGCGGCGCTTCACGCCGCCTTGGTGACCTTGCCGGCCTTCAGGCAGCGGGTGCAGACGCGGATGTGCCGGTGCGCCCCGTCCACCAGGGCGCGCACCCTCTGCAGATTGGGGAGGGTCCGCTTCTTGGTCTTGTTGTTCGCATGCGACACCTGGTTCCCCACCAGGGGGCCCTTGCCGCACAGATCGCACTTGAACGCCATGGAAACGCCTCGTTGCCTTGAAGGAACGCGGCATTGTGCTCAAAAGCCGCCCCGCGTCAAGTCGCGCTCACCGTCTTGCGCCTGGAGAGGGCCAGCGCCTGCCCGGCCGCCGCCCGGGCGGCCAGGATCTGCCCTTCCAGCCCGAATCCCGGGTAGGTGGCGGCCGAGGCGAAGGTGACGTGCTGATCGGCCGCGGAGAGGGGCCGCAGCCCCACCGCCTCGCCGTCCTCGGGGATGCGGAGGATGGGGTGGGGCTGGGCGGGATTCACGTCCGCCGCCTGGTGGACCACGTGCCGCTCGAAGAAGGGAAAGACGGGCTCCAGCGCCGAGCGGATCCCGTTGAGCAGCCCCTGGTCGTCGGCGAAGCCCGCGTCGGCCACCCGGGCCACGGTGAGCAGCTTTTCCCCCGCGCTCTCGCCCCGGGCCCGCCGGGCGGGCAGGGCGCTGAGGAGCAGGGGCCCCAGGGGATGGCCGAGCAGCAGGGCCGCGTCCTCCAGCGCCTGGGGCAGGCCCTCGGGGCGGACCACGAAGTGGGCGAGCGTGACCTTGCGCTGCACCGGCAGCGCCGCCTCGTCGGCGATCTTCCGCTCCGGCCGGGCGCCTCCTTGCACCATGGCCGCGATCCGTTCGGCGGAGCACGCCAGGATCACGCAGGCGGCCCGGACCTCGTTTCCCCCCAATTGGAAGACCACGCCCTTCTTCTCCACCCGGAGCTGCTCGACGCCAACCTCCGGAAGGATGTCGCCGCCCGCCGCCGCGCACTTCTGCCGGAGCAGTTCCGCGAGCTGAGCCGCCCCTGCGAACACGCGCAGCGGGGAGCGGAGCAGGGCGGCGGCCTCGCGCGCCACCGACTCCGGGGCCACGTCGCCGGGCAAGGAAGAGACGAACGGGGCCAGCGCGTGCAGGCAGTCCGCCACCAGGCCCTCGGGGAGCAGGGGCGGAGGGGGAATCATCTTCCGCACCTTGCGCCGCTCGAGGAACCCGCGCGCCGGCCAGGGAGGCGGCTCGCGCAAAAACTCGTCCCAGGCCCGTCCCAGCCCCTCCAGGCTCTCCAGGGCCGCCTCCGCCTCCGCTCCCACCACGTCGGAGAGCTCCCGGCGCAGCTCCGCCCGCCGCTTGTGCACGTCTGCCGGCAGGGAGAGCCGCAGCTTGTCGGTGAGGATCTGGAACGATCCCGGCCCGCCTCCGTGGCGCTGCAGGTCGGTGCCCAGGCCCGCCTCGTCGAGCACCGCGGCCGCGCCGGAGAGCTGGCGGAGGGGCGGGAGGATGGACTGGGCGGCCGGCAGCAGCCATCCCTCGCTCTCCCGGGCCGCCATCACCGGCGTCAGCGGCGCAAGAAGGGCGCGCAGCCCCCGGCGCGAGCAGAGGGCGGCGGCCGCCGCGCCGCCCACGTCCGGGCCCAGCACCGCCACGTCGTAGACGCGCTTGGCGACCGGCTTGGGGAGAGGAACGGGCATCAGTCGGCCAGCCCCGGCGAGGAGATGGCCGCATCCCCGCCGGCCGGGGCGCCGGCGATGCGGACGCGGCGCCCTTCGATGCGCACCCGGCCCTGCGCCCAGAGCGAGAGGGCCCGCGGGTAGCAGCGGTGCTCCTGCTTCAGGATGCGCGCGGCCAGCGAGTCTTCGGTATCGCCCTCCAGCACCGGGACCGCGGCCTGGATGAGGATGGGGCCGGTGTCGGTCCCTTCGTCCACCACGTGCACCGTGCAGCCGGAAACCCGCACCCCCGCCTCCAGCGCCTGGCGGACGGCGTGCATGCCGGGGAAGGCGGGCAACAGGCTCGGATGGATATTCAGTATTTTATTTTCGAACGCCCGCAGCAGCACGGGGGTGATCAGCCGCATGAACCCGGCCAGGCAGACCAGGTCCACGCCGTGGCGCTGCAGCGTGGCAATCAGCTCGCGGTCGTAGTCCTCGCGGGAGGCGAACTGCCGGTGGGGCAGGAGCAGGGCGGGAACGCCGGCCTCCCGGGCGCGCTCCAGGGCCTTCGCTCCCGGCAGGTTGCAGATCACCGCCGCCACCTGGGCGGGGATCCTTCCCGCGGCGCAACCGTCGAGGATGGCCTGCAGGTTCGAGCCGGAGCCCGACGCGAGCACCCCGATCTTCATATCAGGCGACGACCACCTCGGGCTCCGCGAGCCCGGGGGCGCTCTCGATGACGCCGATCTCGAACGCCGGCAACCCCCGCGCCTGCAGCAAGGCGAGGGCCCGGGGCGCATCCGGGCGCGAGACCACTGCGCACATCCCCACCCCCATGTTGAAGGTGCGCAGCATCTCCGCCTCCGCCACCTTCCCCGCCTGCTGGATGCGCTGGAAGATGGGCGGCACCGGCCAGGAGCCGCGGCGCAGCGCCGCCCGGTGCTCCTCGGGCAGCACCCGGGGCAGGTTCCCGGGAAGGCCGCCGCCGGTGACGTGGGCGAAGGCGTGCACGTCCACCGCCTCGCGCAGGGCCAGGCAGTCCTTGACGTAGATGCGGGTCGGCTCCAGCAGCTCGGCGGCCAGAGCCGGGGAGAGGCTGTCCTCGAACACCTTGCGGGCCAGCGAGTAGCCGTTGGAGTGCAGGCCCGTGGAGGCCATGCCGATCACCACGTCGGAGGCCTTGACCCGCGAGCCGTCGAGGATCCGGCTCTTCTCCACCACTCCCACACAGAACCCCGCCAGGTCGTACTCGCCCTTGGCGTAGAAGCCAGGCAGCTCGGCGGTCTCGCCGCCGATCAGGGCGCAGCCGGCGCGCAGGCAGCCCTCGGCGATGCCCCGGATCACCTGCTCCGCCTCCCTGGCGTCAAGCCGGCTGGTGGCGAAGTAGTCGAGGAAGACCACCGGCTCGGCCCCGCACACCACCACGTCGTTGACGCTCATCGCCACGAGGTCGATGCCCACCGTGTCGTGCTTGCCGGCGAGGAAGGCGAGCTTGAGCTTGGTGCCCACGCCGTCGGTGCCCACCACCAGCACCGGCTCGCGGTACCCCTTGGGGACCTCGAAGAGGCCGCCGAAGCCGCCGATCCCCGCCAGCACCTCGGGCCGGGCGGTGCGGCGCGCCAGCGGCTTGATGCGCTCGACCAGCGCGTCGCCCTCGTCGATGTCGACGCCGGCATCGCGGTAGGTGAGTCCCTTGTCCGCCATCGCGGCGCGCACCTTAGACAGGTTCTGGCGGGGAATCTACACGAGAGTGCGCAGGCGGATTCGCACCGGACCCAGCCGCTCGATCTCCAGCACCCGGGTGGCGCCCGCCTCGCGCAGGGACTGGCGCAAGGAGTGCAGATCGCGGGGGACCAGCGGGCGGCCGTCGAGCTTCGCCAGCCGGTCCCCGGGCCGCAGGCCCATCTCGGATGCGGGGGAGGGCGAGGCGACCGAGTCGATGAGGATGCCGCCTTGGTCGCTGGTCAGGCCCAGCCCGCTGGCGTCGTAGAGGGACTCGCGGCCGGCCTCCGGATGGAGGAAGAGGCGGCCGGCCTTGTAGTCGATTCCCGCCCAGGGCCGGAACACCGGCACTCCCAGGGTGCCGTCGAACAGTCCGGTTTCCAGGGCTCCCTTCCGCTCCCGGGCCAGCCCTGCGACCGGCCCCGCCACGGACAGGTCGCCGAGCCGCAGACCGCGCAGGCGCACCACCCGACCCATGAGCCGCCCGCCCACGCCGGTCCCCAGGGCCGCCTCCAGCCCGGAAAGCCCGGCGAACGCTTCCCCGTGCCTTTCCACGAAGGAGGCGGAAAGGCGCAGGGCGAGGAAGGAGGAGCCGAGGTCCACCGCCAGCCGGGCCTGGATGCGCGTTCCCTCGCGCGTCTCCAGCGTCGCCTCCAGCAGCGGGATGCCCCGCCGGGCGTCGATGGCGACCGGGACGCCGCCCCCAGGCTGCAGGGTCCCCGGCTCGCGCAAGAGGAGCGCGCAGGAGCGGTAGTCGATCTCCACCGCGTGGCGGGCGAACAGGTCGACTCCCAAGGACCCGTCCACCGGACGCCCTTCGGCGCGGGAGACCTGGTCGACCGGGACCAGGACCACCACCGCCTCGCCCAGATCCACCTCCTGGAGGGCGAGCCTGTGGACCTGGGCGAGGCGGACGGGAACGCTGGCCGCGCCCGCGGCGGTGGCGAATCCCTCCATCGGGGAGATGCCGGCGCGGGCGGCGAACGACTCCCCCAGGGAGGAGAGGCTGGATCCCGTGTCGACGATCAGGTCGGCCGGCTTCCCCTCGACGCTGGCCCGGACGAAGACGTGGTCGTTCACCAGGTCGAAGGGGACGGAGGTCACGGGGGCAGTGTAACCGCGGGGAAATGGAGAGCGGACCCCGGGGCGTGGTGTACGCTGCCTGCATGCGGCGCCTCCGGGCCTTCCTCACGCGGGTGACGGCGTTCCGCATCGGGCTCCTCACCGGCTTCCTCTTCGCCGCCCTGCACGTGCTCCAGCTCGCGGGGCGCACCGAGGTGCCGCTGCTCACCCGGCTGGAAGGGGCGCTCACCGACCTGCGCTTCGCCCAGCGGGCGGCGCTGCGGGGCACCCGGCACTCGGGGCAGGTGGTGGTGGCGGCGGTCGACGAGGCGGCCATCGCCCGCTTCGGGCGCTTTCCCTGGGACCGGCGGGTGATCGCCGCCCTGATCGAGAAGCTGGACGGGGCAGGGGTCAAGGCCATCGGCTTCGACATGAGCTTTTCCGACGAGGACCTGGGGGGGAAGTTCGCCGGGGCCAAGCGCTACCGCAAGCGCTTCGAGGACGTCTCCCTGGCCGCTCCCCGCAACCGGGCCACGGTGGAGCGGTTCGGCGAGGCGGAGTCGGACATCGCCGGCGCCGCCTCGGCGCTGCAGCTCCTCGACCGCCGGGTACAGCCCGAGGCGGAGCCCATCTACCAGACCGCCCGGGGCCGGCTCTCGGACGGGGAGCAGAAGCTTTCGGCCATGCGCCAGCTCCTCGACACGATGGTCAGGCAGCACGAGGCGTACGGGGCCGAGCTGGACCAGGACCTGGGCGGAGAGGATCCGGACGCGGTGATGGGGCAGGCGGTGGCCCGGGCCGCCGGCCGGCTGGTGCTGGGGGTGGTGATGCTCACGGCGCCGGAGATGCGCGATCTGGCCCCGCCGGACGCCGAGGCGGAGCTGAAGGCGATGGAGCGGATGCAGATCCACCTGCCGGAATGGCGGGAGCGGCCCGACAGCCCCAGGGCCCTCCCGGTCAAGCTCACCTGGGCCAAGCAGTACGCGGGGCTGCGCCCCCCTCTTGCCCCCATCGTCCGGGGAGCGAAGTGGATCGGCTTCTTCAACGCCCTGCCGGACTTCGACGGCGTCATCCGCCGCACCGCCCTCACCATCCGCATCGGCGAGCGGTACTACCCCTCGCTGGACACGGCGCTGGCGGCCCTGGCGATGGGCCTCTCCCCGCGCGACGTCATCCCCCTCACCCAGACGCCCGAGGAGGGCGCGCTGCTCGACTCGGTGGACTTCGGGGGGAAGGTGCGCGCGCCGGTGGACGGGCGGGGCCTGATGACCATCAACTACGTGGGCCGGGACCGCACCTTCGACAACTACTCCATCGCCGAGATCATCGACGGCAAGCGGGACCACGACCTCGCGGGCAAGGTGGTGCTGGTGGGGGTGACCGCCCAGGGCACCTTCGACCAGCGGGTGACGCCGCTGAACAAGATCACCTCCGGGATCGAGACGCACGCCAACGCGGTGGAGAACATCCTCACCGGCCACTTCCTCCGCCGCGGGCTGGCCATCGACGTGGGCGAGGTGCTCTTCGCCCAGGCCATCGCCCTGGTCTTCGCCTTCCTTTTCGCCCGGGTGAAGGTGACGCACGCGCTCCCCGTGCTGGCGGTCTCCGGCTCGCTGGTCTGGGCCGGGGCCAGCGCCGCCTTCTGGGCGGGCTACGAGGTGTTCGCCGGGCTGCCCCTCCTGGAGCTGGGCTCGATGTTCGTGCTGGTCACCGTCTACCGCTACGCCACCGAGGAGAAGGACAAGCGGCAGCTGCGCAAGGCCTTCCAGCTCTACCTCAACCCCGAGGTGATGGAGGAGATGCTCCAGCAGCCGGAAAACCTCCAGCTGGGCGGCAAGGAGATGGAGCTGACGGTGCTCTTCTCGGACATCCGGGGGTTCACCGGCATCTCCGAGAAGCTCACGCCCAAGGCGCTGGTGCACCTGCTCAACGAATACCTCTCGCCCATGACGGACATCGTCTTCCGCCGCCGGGGCACGCTGGACAAGTACATCGGCGACGCGGTGATGGCCTTCTTCGGCGCGCCGGTGCACAGCGAGCAGCACGCCGCCAATGCCTGCGACGCGGCGCTGGAGATGATGGAGACGCTGGAGCGGATGCGCCGCAAGTGGCGGGTGGAGGACCCGAACCTGCCCGAGGTGGACATCGGCATCGGGATCAACTCCGGGCCGATGGTGGTGGGGAACATGGGCTCCTCCCAGCGCTTCAACTACACGGTGATGGGCGACAACGTGAACCTCGCCAGCCGGCTGGAGGGGCTGAACCGGGAGTACGGCACTCACATCCTCGTCACCGGGCAGACGCTGGCCCTGGCCCGCAAGGCGCTGGCGGACGGCCAGGACTACACGGTGCGGGAACTGGACTCGGTGCGGGTGAAGGGCAAGGAGGAGGCGGTGCGCCTCTACGAGCTGCGCCGGAAGGGACCGGCCGCCCCGGAGGAGCTGCCGCTGCTCTCGGGCTACGCTGAAGGGCTGGCCCTCTACCGGGCGGGAAGGTTCGCCGAGGCGCGGCTGCAGTTCGACTCGCTTTGCCAGAGATTCGCCGGCGACGGGCCCTCCGCCTTGCTCCTGGCGCGCTGCGTCCGCATGCTGGAAAAGCCCCCCTCGCAAGGGTGGGACGGCGTTTTCCGGATGGAGCACAAGTAGGCAGAATCCGTGTGATTGGCGTCACGTCCGCTAAATTGACCGGTACTGGATACCGCTGGTAGGACTTCGACATGGGCGGAGAGGACGCGCTGTTCCAGCGTTTCGGCAAGGAGTTCAAGCGCGGGAACGTCCTCTTCCGCGAGGGAGAGCCCGGCAAGGAGATGTACGTCATCCAGGCCGGGAAGGTGAACATCACCAAGACGGTGCGGGAAACCGAGAAGATTCTCGCCACCTTGGGCGCCGGGGAGTTCTTCGGCGAGATGAGCATCCTGAACAACAAGCCCCGCTCGGCCGGGGCGGTGGTGGCGGAGGATGCCAAGCTCCTGGTCATCGACCCCAAGACGTTCGAGGCGATGATCCGGGGGAACGTGGAGATCGCCGTCCGCCTGATCAAGAAGCTCTCGGATCGCCTGCAGGAAGCGGACGAGCAGATCGAGAACCTGCTCTTGCGCGACCCCAACAGCCGGGTGGTCCACTACCTCTGGCAGGCGGCCCTCAAGCGGGGCAAGGAGACCCCGCAGGGCAGGCTCGTCCCGGTGAACCTGAACGAGTTGCACGGACGGATGGGCATCTCCGCACAGGAGGTGCAGGAGGCGGTGAACAAGACCGCCAAGGCGCGGATCATCACCCTGGTGCCCGAGGGAGTGGTCGTGCCGGATACCGGCAAGATGCAGAAGTATCTCGAGTTTCTCGAGATGAAAGAGCGCTTCGGGGACTGAGATGAAGATCAAGGTCCTCGGCTGTCACGGCGGCGAGCTTCCCCGGCATCGGACCACCTGCTTTCTGGTCGACGGGAAGCTGACCATCGACGGCGGGGCCATCACCGCGGCCCTGGAGCTCGAGGAGATCCTCGAGATCGACGATATCTTCCTCACGCACTCGCACTTCGATCACGTCAAGGACGTGCCCTTGATGACCGACCTCTTGGTCGGCAACCGCACCCGGCCGGTGGTGGTGCACGGGCCGGCCGAGACGATGGAGACGCTGGACAAGGACGTGTTCAACAACCGGGTCTGGCCCGACTTCCGCTCCATCCCCACCCGGGAGAACCCGGTCCTCGCTTTCGAGACCATCCTCCCCAACGAGCCCGTCACCTGCCAGGGGCTGCGCATCCGGGCCATCCCCGTGCACCACCCGGTGTACTCGGTGGGCTACATCCTCGAGGGCCGCGACTGCGCGGTGGCCTTCTCCGGCGACACCGGCCCCACCGAGGAGCTGTGGCGGGCGGTGAACGCCACCCCGAACCTCAAGGCGGTGTTCCTCGAGCTCAGCTTCCCCAACTCCATGCAGTGGCTGGCCGATCTCTCCGGCCACCTCACCCCGAAGACGGCGATGGGCGAGCTGGCGAAGCTGGACCGCCGGGGCGCGCGCGTCTACCTCTACCATCTCAAGCCCGCGGTGATCGACGAGGTGAAGGCGGAGATCCGGGCGCTGCGCAAGGACTTCCTCCACGTCTGCGAGCTGGACGAGGTCTACGGGATCAAGTGAGAACGCTGCTCCTCCTGTGCCTCGCGCTCTGCGCCGGGGCGCGCGCGGCCCCGGACCCGAAGGCGGCGCAGCAGCAACAGCAGCAGAACGCCGCGGCAGCCGCGGCGGCCGGCGCCGGCGCGCTGATCGTGGCCACGCAGGTCGACGCCAACGAGGACCCCTTCGCCTTCCCCGCGCCCACCGCCCGGGCCCGGGAGTGGCTGGGGTACGCCTCGCCCTGGACGCTGCTCCTGCTGGCCGCCATCCTGGTGACGCTGGCGGCGCTGATCAAGCGCGTCGATCCCCGGCGGCGCAAGCGCATCCGCCGGGCCACCATCCTCTACATGCTCTACCTCACCACCTTCCTCTTCGCGGCGGTGCTGGGGATCGTGCACGCCGAGGGCTGGGCCCGGCGGGTGTGGTTCCTCGCCGACCTGATGGAAGTGCTGGTGATCATCGACTTCGTCGCCATCCTCCTCTTCGACCTGGTGCTGCTCGCCCTGAAGATCGAGGTGGCGAACATCGTCCACGACCTGGCGCTGGGGGCCGCCTACATCCTCGCCTTGATCGGCATCCTCCACCGCAGCGGGGTGCAGCTCTCGGGGATCATCGCCACCTCGGCGGTGGTGACGGTGGTGCTGGGCCTCTCCCTGCAGGCCACCCTGGGGAACGTGCTGGGCGGGATCGCCCTGCAGCTGGACGACTCCATCCACATCGGCGACTGGCTGCAACTCGCGAACGGCCAGCAAGGGCGGATCACCGCCATCCGCTGGCGGCACACGGTGGTGGAGACGCGCAACTGGGACACCATCATCGTCCCCAACTCGGCGCTGCTGGGCGAGAACATCACCATCCTCGGGCAGCGGCAGGACCAGCCGGTTCAGCACCGGATGTGGGTCTACTTCAACGTCGACTTCCGCTACTCGCCGGAGGAGGTGATCCACACCGTCGAGGACGCGCTGCAGAGCACGCCCATCTCTCATGTGGCGGCGTTTCCCCCGCCCAACTGCATCTGCTACGACTTCGCCCGCGAAGGGGCGGACAGCTTCGCCTACTACGCGGTCCGCTACTGGCTCACCGACCTGGCGGCGGACGACCCCACCTCCTCCTCGGTGCGCGTGCGCGTCTACGTGGCCCTGAAGCGGGCGGGGATCCCCCTGGCGGTGCCCGGCCAGGCCATCTGGGTGTCGATGGACGACCCGCAGCACCGGGAGCGCAAGGTGCAGAGGGAGCTGCAGCACCGGACGCAGGCGCTGGAGCAGATCGAGATGTTCGCCGGCCTCTCCCACGAGGAGCGGCAGAGGCTGGCCGAGGGAATGCGCCCGGCCCCCTTCGGGCGGGGGGAGATCATCACCCGCCAGGATTCCGCCGCCCACTGGCTCTACGTGCTCACCAAGGGAGAGTGCGAGGTGAAGGTGCGCGGAGAGGGCGGGGCGGAAAAGCTGGTGGCCCGCCTCTGCGCCCCCAACGTCTTCGGGGAGATGGGCGTGATGACCGGCGAGCGCCGCACCGCCTCGGTGATCGCGGTGGGGGAGGTGGAGTGCTACCGGATCGACAAGGACATCTTCAAGTCGGTGCTCCGCACCCGCCCGGACATGGCGGAGGTGATCACCCAGGTGATGGCCCGCCGCCGCGCCGAGCTGGCGGCGGTGCGGGAGGGGTTGGACGCGGAGTCGCGGAAGCGGAGGGCGAAGGAGGAGAGGAGCGAGATCCTCTCCTCGATCCAGACGTTCTTCGGGTTGGACGACGACAAGTCGTAAGAACCGGAAACCTGGCACTCCCCACGCTGACCGCCGGGATCAGCCCGCCGTCGCCCGCCACGGCCCGGCCCTCTGCCAGCCGACGGCGAGGAGCCAGGTGAGCGGCGGCGAGGTCGGTTCGCGCCCTTCGGAAAGCGCGGCCGAGGAGAACGGGTCGTAGAACGACTCGCGGATCTCTCGACGGAATCTGCAGCGAAAGAATCGGGCAGGGATCGATCCCGAGGGCCCTCGTGACGTGCTCGTGCACGTTCACGACGCCCTGCTCGAAAACGAGGACCGGCACGGGCACCTCCTCCCCGCACCCCCCTCCTCTCTGCTAGAACGCCCCACGATGGCTTGGTACCACCGCGTCCCCGCTCCCAAGCTCCCCGCCGAGCAGCGTCGCGCCCGGATGGAGGGCCTGTGGATCAAGTGCGACGGCTGCGGCGAGATCATCTACAAGCAGGACGTCGAGAAGAACCTGGAAGTGTGCCCCAAGTGCGACGAGCACTTCCCGCTGCCCGTGCGCAAGCGGCTCGACCTGGTGCTCGATCCGGGCACCTTCACCGAGCACGACGTGGGGCTGGAGAGCACCGACCCGCTGCAGTTCACCGACTCCCGCAAGTACAAGGAGCGGATCAAGTCCAGCCAGAAGTCCGCCGGCGAGGGGGAAGCGTTCCTCTCCGGCACCGGCCGCATCGCCGGCCGCGAGGTTTCCATCGGCTCCTTCCACTTCAACTTCATGGGCGGGTCGATGGGCAGCGTGGTGGGGGAGAAGGTCACCCGGGTGTTCGAGCGCGCCACCGACCGGCGCATCCCCGCCATCGTCTTCTCCGCCAGCGGCGGGGCCCGCATGCAGGAGGCCATCTTCTCCCTCATGCAGATGGCCAAGTCCTCCGCCGCCCTGGCCCGCTTCCGCCACGTGCAGAAGCCCTACGTCAGCGTGCTCCTCGACCCCACCACCGGCGGGGTGGCCGCCTCCTTCGCCTTCCTCGGCGACGTGATCCTCGCCGAGCCCCGGGCCCTGATCGGCTTCGCCGGCCCCCGGGTGATCGAGCAGACCATCCGCCAGAAGCTGCCCGAGGGGTTCCAGCGCAGCGAGTTCCTCCTCAAGCACGGGATGATCGACGCCATCGTCCACCGCAAACAGATGCGCGACCGGCTGGCGCAGCTCCTCGGCCTGCTCGCGTGAGCGCCTGGTGGCGCGGCTTCTTCGACGAGGACTACCCGGTCCTCTACGCCCCGGCCCTCGATCCGGAGAAGACCGAGCGCGAGGTGGCCGGCGCCGCCGCCATCCTCCGCCTCGAGGAAGGGGCCCGCATCCTCGATCTCTGCTGCGGCACCGGCCGGCACGCGGTGGCCCTGCAGCGCCGGGGGATGCACGTCACCGGG
>Ga0335085_10007317_pt1 | contig 17191 bp, 22 predicted proteins | sample Lox_Sample_45_FD_206712 | JGI IMG/M metagenome (GOLD analysis project Ga0335085, IMG submission 206712) | Soil microbial communities from Loxahatchee National Wildlife Refuge, Florida, United States - Lox_Sample_4.5 | ecosystem: Environmental > Terrestrial > Soil > Wetlands | place: USA...
TCGTCGAATGCCGCGAACACGAGGTTCATCAGGTCACGGACACCGTCGTGTCCCCGGAACGGCCCGATGTCAACGAAGTCGCTCGTCGGGAACCATTCGATGCTGGAGTCCATCCCGGCGAGGACTCCGTCGACGTCGCCGTCATTCAGCGCGACGAATCCCCTGCGCACGACTTCCACGTTCTCCTGCGACATCGGCTAACTCTGCGCCCGGACGAGTCCCTCGTCCGGCGACGCGCGTGCCGCATTCGGGTTCGGGGGCACCGCTAATCCGCCATCTCATAGCCCAGGCCGTCGAAGTTGTCGGTGAACCCCGCGACCAGCTCTCGCAAGCCCTCGTGTCCCCGGTACGCGGAGCCCTCCAGCCAGCGGTCGGAGGTGTACCACGCGACATCCGTGGAGAAGAAAGGCAGCGCGGCCTCGATCCCCTCAGCGTCGAAGGCCTCGAAGGAGCACCTGACGAGCTCGACGTTCTCCCTCGACACCCGGGCCTACTCCTCCAGCCCCACGACCCTCAGGGCCTCGGCCGGGTCCGAGTACATCTCCATCCGCGTCTGCTGGCCGACGCGGATCGTGAACAGCTGCCCGAACACCATGTCCACGAGCAGCCCGCTCGATCTCGAGCGGCCGTGCTGGCGGACGATCGCCAGCACCCGCTCGTCGTCGACGTCGTGGATCGCCTCGAGTTCGAGGTCCCAGTCGTCGAACGGCTCGGTCCATTCACGCATGAATCGGCGCGCTTCATCGAGGCCCTCGTAGACCTGCTGCTCCGGCCAGCCGTGGAACATCGACATGTCCCAGACGAAATCGGGACGTGTTATCTCCTCCATGAAGTCGCCCTTGGCCTGGAAGTGCTCGAAGGCCCGCTTCACGAGTTCCACGTTCTGCTGAGACACGGCCTACTCCTTCACGCCCAGGTCGGCGAGGGCGCGCTCCCGATCCCAGTAGAGGACGAGCCTGATCACCTTCCCGTCGCGGATGTGATGGACGCTGGCATTGCGGGAGCCCACCTCACCCAGCTGCATGCCGCTCGCTCTGGCGCGCCCCCTGAACCGGATCAGCACCAGCACGCGCTCGCTGTCCACCTCGCGAAACTCGGTCCCTTCGGGACGCAGGTGTTCCCAGGTGCTCTGGAAGATCCGCCAGCCCTCGGCCATCCCCGCGACCCCGCTCCAGCTGCCGGCGTCGGGGCCGTCGGCGAATTCGAGCTCGATGTCCGGATGAGCCCATCCCACCGAGCTGAAATCGCCCCGATCCCAGTCCGCTTGGATCGAGCGCACGAGATCGAGATTGTCCGACACCCCGCCCGCAGTATCGCGCACGCGGCCTGCCCGAGGACCGCGCACGATGAGTCGTGAAAGCATCTGCCCCAAGGGCGGCGATGCAACGGGCGACGCTCAGCCGCCGAGCGCCTGCAGAGCATCTGCCCGGCTCGGGTAGCCGAGCGTCGCCCGCACTATCTGCCCGTCCTCGAACTCGTAGACCTCGGCGGAGGTCTGGTCCACGGGGACACCGCTGCCCGTGCCCCGCGCGTGCCAGTGGGTCACGCACACGACGGCGTCACCGGCGTCGATGAACTCCTCCACGTCGGCGGTCAGCTCCTCGAAGGACTGGTTCCAACGGGCCAGGACCTCACGGATCGCGCGGGTTCCCCGCGCGCGTGACGGTACGTCGAGCGGACTGCTCAGGTCTTCCCATTCGACATCCGGGTCGAAGTCGGCCATCACGCCCTCGATGTCCCTGCGGTTGAAGGCCTCGTTGCTGAGCCTGACGGTCTCGACGTTCTGCTCGGACATGGCGAAGATGAGCGGCAGCGGCGTGTCGCCCCGAGGTGGCCGCTGCCGTGGCCGGTGGGAGCCGCTCCATCTCCCAGGGGCGCCGGCTCGCGGAGCATCCTTGCCACAGTCCACGATGGCGGTGCCCCCGCGCATGGGAAATGTGGCCGCAGTTTGCGCGAAAGTCAAGTCCTGCGAGCGCGAGTACCGGCGGTGCCGGCCGTTTTTCTTGCGTAAGCGGAGCGCGATCAGCCTCGTCTTCCATGAGTTGGATGACGCGCTCCTCGAGCTTCATCGGCCACGGATCCCCGAATCATGAGCGCCGGTGTTGCGAGCCACGAGGGCTCCGCCAGGCCCCCGGCGCCCGCCCGTCGAAGTAGCTTCCAACCTTCGCCGGGACGCCGCGTTCTTAGATGTGAGGGCGGGGGAACCGCCGGTTTCTGCAGCGCGCTACCCGGTGCGCGGGGAGGTTTGGCCGCGCCCCCCTAAGGGCCTCGCATTTCCCGCTCCCCCGTCCTCAACCCAAAGAAGCGAAGAGCGGAGGCGCGCCTACACCTCCGCTCTCGCCCCGGCACGAAAGGGGACTCGTGCCATGGGGCCGCCCCCGTGGGCCCCGCACAGAGAACCGTCCGGCGCGTGCGCAGGCGCGGCCCCGGAGGGCAGATCGCGCAGCGGTGCTAGGTCAGTGGGGGAGCTTCAGCGCCCGCGATTTCTCGCTGCTGCCGGCCGCGTTTTCCGCCTCGACCCTCACCCGCACGGAGTAGCCGCTGCCTTCTCTCAGCGTCGCACCGGCGTGGATTTCGTGGAAGCTCGAGCCGGCGGCCAGGCTCCCGGTCGCGATCACTTCGACTTCCGGGGTGCAGCATTGCTTGGATCCCGGCACGCAGCAGTTCGCCGGCCGGTAGAGCAGCGCCACCTGGTAGCTGCTTTTCAGGTTCTCGGGGTCGATCGTAGTCGTGATCGACGCCCGCCTGCTCGCCACCGAGCCCGAGATGTGCGCGATCTTCGGGGCCCTCACCTTGGTCTTGCTCGCCCCGGCCGTGGCACCCACCGCAGCGGTGACGAGCGCGGCCGCCAACAGCACCACCGCCACGGCCACCGCCCCTCGTCCTGCTCTCCGTCCCATCCCCGACATCCCCTCTGACTCGCTCCCTGGGCCGGAGAGTCTAACCACCCGCACGGGAGTACGATCCCCCCATGGTCCTCTACACCTGCTCACTCAAGAAGGCCGCCGGCTCGCCTCCTCCGCCGCTGGCCCACCCCTGCGGACGGGCCGCCAAAGCGCTCGACGACGCCGGCCACAGCTATGAGATCAAGACCGTCAGGGGGGGCAGCCTGCGGCCCTGGACGTGGCCCTCGCGGGCCCGTGACAGGGCAGAGGTGGAGAAGCTCAGCGGGCAGCGCGCGGTGCCGATCCTCGTCCTCGACGACGACCAGGTGATCTCGGGCAGCGGGGAGATCGTCGACTGGGCGAAGGCCCACCCGGCCGCCGCCGCTCAGACCGCCTCCGCCTCCGCCTGACGCGGGGGCTCTACAGCGGTTCCTGGGCGGAGCCGCAGTCGGGCACCAGGAAGGCCGGCACGCACTCCGTCTGCGCCTGCCAGCGGGCTTTGAAGCCTTTGATGAATTCGCTCAGCGCGCGCTGTTTGGCCTTGGCCCCCTTTGCGGACGCGGCCACATGCCGCTGGATCGCGCCCGAGAGCATGTTCAGCCGTACGCGCATCAGCAGGTCGGCGATCGTCTGCCCGCTGCTCCTGAGGAACTTGCGGAATTCGCGGCGGTGGGGGAACTGCTGGGCGCGGATGTGGTCGTACCGCCGCTTCACGGTGGCTTCGCTGAGCGAGATCCCGAGCCGGGAGGCTTCGCCGATCACCCAGTCGCTGCTGATCAGGAAGCCCATCACCTCCGTGATGGCGTCGCGGACCGGGAGCGTGGGGCCCTTGGAGTGTTGCGCGCCGCTGTGTTCGGGTTCGGAGCTCTTGCTCGCCACCGTGGCCCAGTGATCGAACGTCGCACCCGTGATCGGGACGTCGCCCACACAGGCGAGGACCACTTCCGCCGCAACCGGGATCGAGGGCGCCGGCGCGGGGGGCGAGCCGACCCCGGCGGGCGGCGCCGGCGCGGCCGGCGGCGGGCAGGCTTCCGTCGCGGCCGCGTGTACCCGGGCGGTCGCGCCCACCGGGGCGACCGTGATCGGGCTCGCGAGCGCCGCCAGGCAGCCCACCAGGGTCGCCCCCGCCGGGAGCGCGTAGCGACGCGCCCTCGACGGGGACTCGAACGGGCGACCCTCCATCCCGATCAGTCCTCTGCCCCGCTCGCCCCGGTCCAAACGTCGATACGGGGATGGTAGCTGTGGGATCATGGCCCCGGTGCCAGCGAGCAAGCGCCTGTTGATTCTCGGCTCGACCGGCTCGATCGGCACCCAGGCGCTCGACGTCTGCACCCGTACCGGCGAGCTCGAGCTGGTGGGGCTCTCGGCCGAGAGCTCCTGGGAGAGGCTCGTCGAGCAGGCCGCCACGTTCGGCGTGGGGCGGATCGCGCTCGCAGACGTCGACGCTGCCGCCCGCGCCTCGGAGGCCTGGACCGAGGGCCAGGTCCTGGGAGGTCCCGAGGGACTCGTGCGGCTGGTGGTGGAGTCCGAAGCCGACCTCGTCCTGAACGCCCTCGTCGGCTCGGCCGGTCTCGGCCCGACGGTGGCCGCGCTGGGGGAGGGGATCGACCTCGCCCTCGCCAACAAGGAGTCCCTCGTCGTCGGCGGCGAGCTCGTGACCGCCCTCGCCGAAGCCACGAACGCCCGCATCGTCCCGGTGGACTCCGAGCACACCGCCCTGCATCAACTCATCTCCGGCCAGCCCCCCGGGGCGGTGCAGCGGCTGACGATCACCGCCAGCGGTGGCCCGTTCCGGGGGCGGACCCGTGCCGAGCTCGAGGACGTGACCGTCAAGCAGGCGCTGGCCCACCCGACGTGGGCGATGGGGGGCAAGATCACGATCGACTCCGCCACCCTGATGAACAAGGGGCTCGAGCTGATGGAGGCCCACCATCTGTTCGGGGTTCCGTATGAGCGGATCGAGGTGCTCGTCCACCCCCAGTCGCTGGTCCACGGGATCGTCCACCTCGCCGACGGTGCGATGCTCGCCCACCTCGGGCCGCCGGATATGCGCATCGCCATCTCCTACGCGCTCCACGGCGGCGAGAGCGTCGAGCTGCCGGTGGTCCCGCTCGACCTCGCCGAGGTCGGCGCCCTCACCTTCGAGCCGGTGGACCTCGAGGCCTTCCCCTGCCTGCGCCTCGCCGAACACGCCGCCCGCCGCGGCGGCACCGCCCCCTGCATCCTCAACGCCGCCAACGAGGTCGCCGTCCACGCCTTCCTCGACGGACGTCTGCGCTTCCTCGAGATCCCCGATGTGATCGAGCAGACGCTCGAGCGCCTGGAGGACGAACCGATTCGGTCCTTCGAGTCGCTCTACGAGGCGGACAGGCGCGCCCGAGAGCTCGCCGGGGACGCCGTCTCCCGTCTGCCGGCCCGCTGAGCGGCGGCTGCCGGCGCGCTTGCACCAGGGAGGGCGCCAGCCCGCTTCCGGGCGCCGGAGCCGGCACGGTTCCCCCCGGGTCCACGCGGCGACGCCTGCGACACTGATCTGGTGAGCTGGCTCCTGACGCTGCTGGGCATCTGCGCCCTGATCATCTTCCACGAGCTCGGTCATTTCGTCGCGGCCAAGGCCGTCGGCATGCGCGTGGAGCGCTTCTCGCTGTTCTTTCCCCCAAGCCTGCTCCGCATCCGCCGCGGCGAGACCGAGTACTGCATCGGCGCCATCCCCTTCGGCGGCTACGTGAAGATCACCGGCATGAACCCGGAGGAGCTCAAGCCGGCGGCGGCGGCGCGGCCCGTAAGCGAGGCGGCGCCGGCAAGCCCAGCGGCTCCCGCCGCGGAGGCGGAGGTGGATCCGGAACTTCTGCGCCGCGCCTACTACAACCAGCCCACCTGGAAGCGCGTCGTGGTGATCGCCGCGGGGCCGGCGGTCAACATCCTGATCGCCTTCCTGCTGTTCGCGGTGGTGCTGCACAGCGCCACCATCAGCGGCGCCTCCACGCTCGAACGGCTCGACCCTTCGGTGCACACGATCGCCGCCACCACATCGGTGCTCGCCACCGAGAAGGGACTCCCGGCGGCCCACGTGCTGCGCCCGGGAGACCGCATCGTTGCGATCGACGGCCGCCATCTGGGGTTCGCCGGCTCGCGGGCCGCGATCGCCTCCCACACCTGCGCCGGTCCGCTGACGGACGGCTGCCGCGCCAAGGAGCCGGTGCAGCTGACCGTGATCCGGGACGGCCACCGGCTGACGTTGAGCCTCTATCCCCGGTATGACGCCGTAGCCAAACGGATGCTGATCGGAGTCGGGTTCGGGGCACCCAAACAGTTCGGCGTCCTCGCTGCGGCAGGCGCCTCGCTGACCGAGATGTGGCATGCCACCACCAGCACGGTCACGGGCCTCGGAAGTGCCCTCACGAGCTCCAAGAAGCGCGGCGAAGTGTCGAGCATCGTCGGCATCACCGCCGACGCCCACGAACAGGTTCAGGCGGGGGCCAGCGACGCGCTCGTGTTCCTCGGCTTCATCTCGCTCGTGCTGGCGGTGATCAACCTGTTCCCGTTCCTACCCCTCGACGGCGGCCACATCCTTTGGGCCGTGGCCGAGAAGGTCCGCGGGCGGCGCATCTCGCTGGCGGCCATGTACCGCTTCAGCTCCGTGGGGATCATCCTGCTGGTGTTCCTGGTGATCAACGGGATCAGCAACGACATCAGCCGCCTGACGGGCTGACGCAGACCCAGCTCTTCACGAGCCCCGCGAAGCGCTCCGGACGGGCGGGACCGAACAGCTCTTCGAGCTCGCCGCGGCGGAGCAGCGAGATCTCCTCCCAGCTCCCGGCCACCCCGAGGCGCCAGTAGCGCCGGCGCAGGCCCACGGGCAGCCAGTGGGCTCCGGGGAGCAGCGAGTGGGGCTCGATCGGGAACGAGAAGGCGGGTGTCTGCACGAACCACCCCCGGCCCACCCGGCGCAGCTCCCGCGCAAACGCCCGGCGGCGGGCGGGGGGGACGTGCTCGATCACGCTCGAGCAGTACACGAGCTCGAACTCGTCATCGCCGAACGGCAGTCCCTCGGCGGGGTCCCCGAGCACGAACGGCCCCGGGTAGTCCGGCCGCGGCGCCACGTCGAGCCCCGTGATCTCGAGCTCCGGCTCGAATCCCCGCAGGCCGAGGCTGCCGCAGCCGACATCGAGCACCCGTCCCCCCGGCGGCAGCCCGCTCAGCGCGAAGAAGCGCTCGTGCCGGCGCACACGGGCCCTGGAGGCAAGCGGATCGGCGATGCGCGCCCACGGCCGACGCGCGGTGGCGTAGACCCGCGGCATCATAGAATCAGCCTATGGCCTCGAAGCTCCAGATCCACGTGGGGGGCGTAGCCGTCGGCGGGGGCGCACCGGTCGCGGTCCAGACGATGACCAAGACCGAGACGGCGAATCTCCCCGCCACGATGGCCCAGATCCGCACCGTCGCCGAGGCGGGGGCGGACATCGTGCGGGTGGCCGTGCCCCGCGAGCAGGACGCCCAGGCGCTGAAGACGATCGTCGCGGAATCGCCGATCCCGGTGATCGCGGACATCCACTTCAACCACACCCTCGCGCTGAAGGCGATCGAAGCGGGAGCCCACTGCGTGCGCCTGAACCCGGGCAACATCGGCGGCCCCGAGAAGGTCGCGGAGGTGATCGCGCTGGCCAAGCAGCGGGGCACGCCGCTGCGGGTGGGGGTCAACTCCGGCTCGCTGCCCAAGCACCTGCGCCAGCTCGAGTACGACAACCCCGTGGAGGCGCTCGTCACGGCCGCGATCGAGACGGTCCAGCTGATGGAGAGCCTCGACTTCACCAACTTCAAGGTCTCGATGAAGTCGACCTCGGTGCCGAACACGATCGCCTCCAACCGGCTGCTCGCCGAGCGCGTCCCCTACCCGCTCCATCTCGGCGTCACCGAGGCGGGGACGAAGTGGTCGGGGTCGCTGAAGTCGGCGGTCGGGCTCGGGACGCTGCTGGCCGACGGGGTCGGCGACACGATCCGCATCTCGCTGTCCACCTTCCACGCCGAGGAGGAGGTGAAGGTGGCCTGGGAGATCCTCAAGGCGCTGAAGCTGCGCGAGCGCGGCCCGGACCTGATCGCGTGCCCTACCTGCGGCCGCCTGCAGTTCGACATGGACACCGTCGTGGCCGAGGTCGAGCGCCGCCTGGAAGCCTACGAGGACCCGATCGAGGTGTCCGTCCTCGGCTGCGCCGTGAACGGCATCGGCGAGGCCCGCCACGCGGACTTCGGCATCACCGGTGCCAAGGACATGGGGATGATCTACTCCAAGGGGGAGCCGCTGAAGAAGGTGCCCACCGACCAGCTCGTGGACGAGCTGTTCAAGGAGATCGACCGCTACTACGCCGCCGGCAAGAACGTCCAGCGTGACGAGGCCCAGGCCACCGAGGCGCGCGCGTGGCTGGTCGAGAACGAAGACCTGACGGCGATGACGCCCGAGCGGATCGCCGCGATGGAGGCCGCGGCGGCGCAGGAAGACGCGCTCGCCGAGGAGGTGCTGGAGTCGATGCTGACGCCCGCCCCCGGTGACGACTCCACACCCGCCACGCCGCCGGCAGCGCTCGACGAGGAGCTCTCCCCGGTGGCCGGCCGGCGCTTCAGCCGCTAGTCATCTCGGCGCGGGTGGCCTTCAGCCGCCGGCCGAGAAGCGCTCCGCCACGAAGTCCCAGTTGACGACGTTCCACCACGCGTCGATGTAGTCGGGACGCTTGTTCTGGTACTTGAGGTAGTAGGCGTGCTCCCACACGTCGACCCCGAGCAGCGGGGTCTTGCCGTCGGAGAGCGGGCTGTCCTGGTTGGCGCTGCCGACGATCGCCAGCCCGGAGCCGTCGCGCACGAGCCACGACCAGCCCGAGCCGAACTGGTTGACGCCCGTTTCCTTCAGCTTGGCCTTGAAGTCGTCGAAGGAGCCGAAGGTGGAGTCGATCGCGCTCGCCAACTCGCCGCTCGGCGCGCCGCCCCCGCCGGGGCCCATCATCTGCCAGAACAGCGTGTGGTTGTAGTGGCCGCCGCCGTTGTTTTTGACAGCACCCCGCTTGTCGTCGGGAACCTGTGAGAGGTCCTTCAGGACGTCCTCGATCGGCGTGTCGGCCAGCGGGGTGCCCTCGAGCGCCGCGTTGACCTTGTCGACGTAGGCCTGGTGGTGCTTGTCGTGATGGAATTCCATCGTCGCCTTGTCGATGTGCGGTTCGAGCGCGTCGTAGGCGTAGGGCAGCGGCGGAACGGAGTAGGCCATCGCAGAAGGCTCCTTGTCGGGTTTGCGGCGGGGTCGCGGGTCACGGCTGTTCTATCAGCCCGCGCCCGGCGGATGTAGCTGATCGCAGGTAGGCTCAGGCACCCCCTACCCGGGCCCTGCCGATGACACGCCTGTCCCAATTCCTGCTGCCGACCGAGAAGCAGCCTCCGAGCGACGCGGAGGCGGTGTCGCACAAGCTGATGGTGCGGGCCGGGCTCGTGCGCCAGATGGGAGCCGGGATGTGGACCTGGCTGCCCGCTGGCTGGCGGGTCCACCAGCGCGTCGTGGACATCATCCGCAGCGAGATGGACGCGATCGGGGCCCAGGAGATGCTGATGCCGGTGCTCCAGCCGGCCGAGCTGTGGCGGCGCACGGGCCGGCTCGGGATCGAGGAGCTCTTCAAGCTGAACGACCGCAAGGGCTCCGAGCTGGTGCTCGCGATGACCCACGAGGAGGCGGTCACCTTCCACGTGGCCCAGCTCGTGCGTTCCTACCGCGACCTGCCCTTGATCCTCTACCACTTCCAGGTCAAGGAGCGAGACGAGCCGCGTCCCCGCGCCGGCGTGCTGCGCACGCGCGAGTTCATCATGAAGGACGCCTACAGCTTCGACCGCGACCAGGAGGCCCTCGAGCAGAGCTACGAGCTGCACGTGGGGGCCTATGACCGCATCATGGCCCGCACCGGACTGCGCTTCTACCGCGTCGAGGGCGACGTCGGGATGATGGGCGGGACCGGCGCTCATGAGTACATGGCCCCCTGCCCCGCCGGGGAGGACCAGGTGGTGCTGGGGGAGAACTTCGCCGCCAACTCCGAGGTCGCCGAGCAGCTGGGCGTGGAGCGCGACGGAGAGGACTTCATCTACAAGGGCGAGCGGCTGACCGTCGAGCCGGCGATCGAGGTCGGGAACATCTTCAAGCTCGGCACCCGCTACTCCGAGGCGCTGGGCGCCAACTACCTGGACGAGAGCGGCACCGAACGGCCGATCTGGATGGCCTCCTACGGGATCGGGCCGGCGCGGCTGGTGGCCGCGGCCGTCGAGCAGTTCGCCGACGAGCACGGCATCTCCTGGCCCCGTGCGCTGGCGCCGTTCGCCGTGCACCTCGTCTCCCTCGGCGCCTCCGGCACCCCCGAGCGGGAGGCCTGCGACCGCATCTACGAGTCCCTCCTGGAGGGCCCCCTCGAGGTCCTCTACGACGACCGCGATGCCGGTCCCGGGGAGAAGTTCGCCGACGCCGAGCTGCTCGGGTGCCCGCTGCGGCTGACCGTCGGGCGGCGCTCGCTGGAGTCCGGGGAGATCGAGGTGCAGGTCCGTCGCGGCCGCCAGGAGCGCCCGCCGCTGGCGCTCACCGAGGAGCCCGGCCAGCTCATCCGCGCGGTGGACGAGCTGTGGCAGAGCACCGCCTAGGACCCCGCCGGCTGCTCGGCCTGGACCGCTCCGGGCCGCCGCCACCGGAGACCCTCTCCGGGCAGCCCCTGCGGGTGTGGACGATCCCCAACGCCGTCGGGTTCGTGCGGCTGGGGCTGATCCCGGTGTTCCTGGTGGTCGCCCTGTCGAGCTCCGACGGCACCAGCGCGGGGACCGCCGTGCTGTTCGCGGTGATCGGCTGGGGGGACTACCTCGACGGGATGCTCGCCCGCGTCACCGGCCAGTACAGCCGCCTCGGGACGTTGCTGGACCCGGTCACCGATCGCCTGCTGATCATCGCCGGGGTGGTCGTGTGCTGGCACTTCCGGCTGCTGCCGCGATGGGCGCTGGCGGTGCTCGTCGCGCGCGAGCTCCTGATGCTCGTGTTCGGCCGCTACGGACAGCGTCACGGGGTCGAGCTGCGCATCAACTGGCCCGGTCGCATCGCCGTGTTCCCGCTGATGGCGTCCCTCTTCTTCGCCTTCACGGGCCTCGAAGACCTCGCCGAGATCCTGCTCTACGTGGGCCTCGCGCTGGCGATCGTCGCGACCGTCATGTACTTCCGTTACGGGCTGCGGGAGATGCGCCGCGGGGCCCGCACATAGTCTCAAGCTCAACCTGAGATTCCGGCTATACTGGCGCAACCCGGGGCCCGGGGGAGCGCGCCTCCTCCGAGGACTTCCTCCGGGGTCAACTGCCCGCTAGAGAGAAGAGGCGACGATGGACGAGACGTTCCCGGACCTGGGCTCGCTGACCGACGCAGAACTCAAAGACGTGATCCGTCAGCTGACCGAGGAAGAGACCGAGATCTCCTACCGCCGGCGGATCCTGCACGGCAAGATCGACATCCTGAGGGCCGAGCTCGTGAACCGCCTTCGTCACAAGCACGAGGGGGGCGAACAGCTGATCACCGGCGAGGACGTCCAGCGGCTGACGGACATCCTCTCCCAGGGCACGGTGGAGAACTAGCCCGCCCCAGCGATGGCCATGCACTGCACGGAGTGCGGCTTCGTCAACAGCGAGGGCGCCAACTACTGCCAACGCTGCGGAGCGCTGCTGCCGCGCGCCGAGGGGGACGGGGACCCCGCCACCGCGACCTACCGCATCGGCGAGACCGGCGAACTCGTGCCGGTCGAGATCACCGATGTGACCGAGCACGGACCCGCCTTCGTGATCCGTGCGGGAGGCGGCCGGGTAGGGGAGAGCTTTCCCGTCGACGGAGAGCGCATGAGCATCGGCCGGCGGCCCGACTCGGAGGTGTTCCTCGACGACATCACCGTCTCGCGCGATCACGCTCTGCTGATCCACCGCGGCGAGGACTGGTACCTCGACGACTGCGGCTCGCTGAACGGCACCTACGTCAACCGCTCCCGGATCGAGTCGCACCGCCTGCAGGAGGGCGATGAGGTGCAGATCGGCAAGTACAAGCTCACCTTCCACGTGCGCTGATGGCCGCGTCCCCGACCTCCCCCGACGCCGCACCCGCCGGCGCTCCCGCGGGCGGGTCACCGGCGCCGGGGACGAGCGAGGCGGCCAAGCGGCCCAAGTCGCTGACGATCGGCGCGGTCTGCAAGGCGCTGGCCCAGGAGTTCCCCGACATCTCGATCTCCAAGATCCGCTACCTCGAGGACCAGAAGCTGCTCGCCCCCCGGCGCACACCGGGCGGCTACCGGCTCTACACGCAGGCCGACGTGCAGCGGTTGCGGACGATCCTGCGCATGCAGCGGGACGAGTTCCTGCCCCTGCGCGTGATCCGCCAGGAGCTGGCGGCGGGGCGCGCCGAGGAGGCGGAGGTCCCGTCGCGTCGCGAGGGCGCGCGCACCTGGCGGGCGAGCATGAGCGTGCGCCAGGGAACCGGTGCCCTGCACTCCCTCGAAGAGGTGCTCGAGGAGACCAAGGCCGACGCCAAGCTGGTCCGCGAGCTCGAAGAGTACGGGGTCGTGAAAGGCGAGATGCGGGGCGGGATCCGCTACTTCGACGACACCGAGAGGGAGATCATCGCGGCGGTCGCCGAGCTTGCCCGCTACGGCGTCGGCGGGCGCAACCTGCGCGTGTTCCGCTCCTCTGCGGACCGCGAGGCAAACCTGCTGCAGCAGATCCTCGCCCCGGCCCTGCGCTCGCGCAATCCCGAGCGGCGCAAGGAGGCGGTGGAGGCACTCGAGAACCTGGCCGTGGTGGCCACCCATCTCAAGCATCTGCTGCTGATCCGCGACCTGCGCAAGATCGTTCGCTGATGAGCGCGCAGACGCTGCGCTCGCTGATCCGCGACATCCCTGACTTCCCCAAGGCGGGCGTCAACTTCAAGGACATCACGCCGTTGATCGCCGACGCCGACGCGCTCGGGGAGGCCGTCGAGCTGCTCGCCGAGCACGCCCGGCCGCTGTCGGTGGACTTCGTGGTCGCCGCCGAGGCTCGCGGGTTCCTGCTCGGGCCGGCGCTGGCGCTGGCGATCGGGGCCGGCTTCGTGCTCGCCCGCAAGCCGGGCAAGCTTCCCTACGAGACCGTCAGCGCCGAGTACCTGCTCGAGTATGGCTCCGGCCAGCTGGAGCTGCACACCGACGCGCTGCGGGCGGGGGGCCGCGTGCTGGTGCACGACGACCTGCTCGCCACGGGCGGGACGGCCGCCACCCTGTGCGAGCTGGTGGAGAGCCTCGAGGGCGAGGTGGTGGCCTGCAACTTCCTCGTCGAGCTGGCCTTCCTCGGCGGCCGCGAGCGGCTTGCCGGGCGTGAGGTCCACTCGGTTCTGACCTACGGGTCATAAGCTTGCCGATCGTGCCAACCGCACGTCGCAGCCGCACGATCTCGGCCTCCCCCGAGGATCTCTGGGAGCTGATCGGTGATCCCCATCACCTGCCCCGCTGGTGGCCCCGGGTGACCCGCGTGGAGGACGTCGAGGGGGCCGCCTTCACGGAGGTGTTCGCCACCAGCAAGGGCCGCCTCGTGCGGGCCGACTTCGACCTCGTCCACCGCGACGAGGGCGAGCACACGCTGCGCTGGGCACAGCGGTTGGAGGGCACGCCGTTCGCGCGGGTGCTGCGGGAGGCCGAGACGGAAGTCCGTCTCACGCCCGTGCCGGCGCCGGCCGCGGAATCCCCGTTCGGGGACGGCGAGGACGGTGCCCCCGCGGCGGCGGCGGCGACCGACGTGACGATCGAACTGCGCCAGGCCCCGGCCGGCTTCTTCGCACGCTTCGGCGGCTTCATGATCCGCCGTGCGGCGACCCACACGCTCGACGAGGCGCTCGACGGCCTCGCCCGGATCAGTGGCTGAGCGCGCCCAACCGGCGGAGATGCGCTGGTGGGGCTGGGGGGACCCCGCCCAGCCGCCGGCCCTGGGGCCGCGCGCGCTGTCCTACCTGCGTGAGCACGTGGGCATCAGCGAGCGTCCCCACCCACCGGTGGCGCTGGCCCGGGTGGGGCTCGCCCCCTCGCGGCTGGACGAGGGCCAGCTCGACCGCCTGCGCGCGATCCTCGGTCCCGACGGGGTCAGCGTCGAGCACCCGATCCGGGTCCTGCACGCGGCCGGCAAGGGCTACCCGGACCTGGTGCGGATGCGGGCCGGCACGCCCGAGGGCGCCCCGGACGCGGTCGTCTTCCCCCGCTCCCACGAGCAGGTGATGGCGCTGCTGCGCGCGTGCTCCTCCGCCTCGGTGGCGGTGGTGCCGTTCGGCGGCGGCACAAGCGTCGTAGGCGGGGTGGCCCCGCTCAGCGGCGGGCATTCAGCCGTGGTCGCGCTCGACACCCGCCGTATGGCCGAGCTGCTCGCGCTCGACACCCGCTCCCGCACCGTGACGGTGCAGGGGGGGATCCGCGCCCCGGCGCTCGAAGGCAAGCTCGCCGGGCACGGCCTCACGCTCGGGCACTACCCGCAGTCGTTCGAGTACGTCTCGATCGGCGGCTGCGCCGCCACGCGCTCGGCCGGGCAGGCGTCCACCGGCTACGGGGCGATCGAGAAGATGGTGCTCGGGCTGCGGCTGGCGGCTCCCGCCGAGGAGATCTCGCTGGAGCCCTTGCCGGCGACCGCCGCCGGCCCGGGCCTGCGCCAGCTGCTCGTCGGCTCGGAGGGCACGCTGGGAGTGCTCACGGAGGTGTCGCTGCGGGTTCGCAGGGCCCCCTCCACGGGCGTCTACGAGGGCATGTTCTTCCCCAGCTTCGCCGAGGGGGTGGAGGCGATCCGCCGGCTGGCGGGCGAGCACACGCTGCTGCCCGACGTGGTGCGCCTGTCGGACGAGCGCGAGACGCAGCTGTCGTTGATGCTGGCCGAACAGGGGCCCCTGAAGGGCACCCTCACCCGCGCCTACATGGGCCTGCGCGGGGTCTCCGGGGGCTGCCTGGCGATCCTCGGCTTCGAGGGCTCCGAGGAGGAGGTGTCCTGGCGGCGCACACGGGCGACGGAGCTGCTGCGCCGCCACGGCGGCAGGCCGGCGGGAGGCTCCCCGGGGCACGCGTGGCTGAAGGGGCGCTTCGCCGGCCCCTACCTGCGCGACGACCTGCTCGGACACGGGGTGATGGCGGAGACGCTCGAGACGGCGGCCCAGTGGTCGAAGCTGCTGGAGGTCCACAGCGCGGTCGCCGGCGCGATCTCGAGGGCCCTCTCCCGGCAGGGCACCCCGGGGATCGTGATGTGCCACCTCTCCCACGTGTACGAGACCGGTGCCTCGCTGTACTACACGCTGCTCGCCCGCCAGCGCGAGGGACAGGAGATCGCCCAGTGGCAGGCCGTCAAGCAGGCGGCGGGGGACGCGATCCGCGACAGCGGCGCGACCATCACCCACCATCACGCCGTCGGCCGTGACCACGCCCCCTGGCTGCCGGGTGAGATCTCCGGCGGCGGCGTGGCGACCCTGCGGGCGGCGAAGGCCGAGCTCGATCCGGCCGGGATCATGAACCCCGGCAAGCTGCTCTAGCGGCGACTCCTCCTATTCGAGGCTGAAGGGGCCCGACAGGATGGTCTTGCCCGGGTGCGTCGGGTGGGTGCTCGTCTCGCGGGTCAGCAGGATGTGCGAGTACTTGCTCGCATCGGCGGGCAGCAGCGCGCCGCCGGCCAGCCGGTGGGAGCTGCCCACCGGCGGGGCTTTGCTGAGCGGCTCCGCGCTCGTGGGCGAGTTGTAGAGCCACACGGCATAGAAGAAGTGGTGGCTGGCGGGCAGGTTCTGGGCTTCGATGTAGAAGGCCCGCTTGCCCGCTTCGGAGAGCACCTCCACCACGCCGAGCGAGCGGCTGGTGGGGGAGGGAGAGCGCAGCGTCAGCTGGTGAACCGTCGGTCCGTGGGTGTTGGCGGCGTTGGTTTTGCTCGAGCCGGTGGAGCCTTTGTGCTTGCTCGAGCCGCCACCGGTGAGCAGGATCACGGCCACGACCACGGCCACGATGAGGGCCGCGATGATCAGCACGCCACCGAGCATCGAGCTCGACGGGGTGCCCGAGGTGGACCTCGGCAGGGGCGTGCTCGGCGGCGCCCCGGACCCGTTGGCGGCGGGCGCCGGCGCGGGTGCCCCGAAGGCGGGCGCAGCGGTGGGCGCAGGCGCCGCTGCTGCGGCGGGGGCCGCTGGGGCCGCGGCAGACGGCACGAGGTCGTGCTCGTGGGGGTGGACGTTGTTGGCCGACGGCGTGGGGATCTCCGGCAGCGCGTTGGGGCTCAGCGCGGACAGCTCGCCGGCGAGCGCCAGCGCCCACGCGCGGGCCGGCTCGGAGTCGCTCAGGTAGGTGCGGGTCTTCAGCCGCTCGGCGATGCCGGACTGACCGAGCAGGTAGTCCCCGACCTCGGCGCGCTCGTCCGCGCTCAGTGCCCGGGCCTCGCCGGGGGCGAGTATCGCGAGCGCCCCGTGGGCGCGGTCGTGGACCGCCTCCGGCGCAATCTGGAGCAGCGATGCGACCTCGGCGTAGCTCTTGCGCTGGCTGAGCAGCAGCGAGAGCGCAGCCCGCTGGTCAGGTGGAAGGGAATCCATTCTGCTCATCGTGCGCTGTTCGTGTTAATCGGACTTAATGGACCGACGCGGCCGGCTCCGGGTGCCTGATCCTAGCTATCGTGGCGCCGGAATGGCCAACGTCGGCATCGATCAGCTCAACCGGGAGACGCGGGGCTTCGATCGCCTCTACGGGCTCGAGTGGGTCAGTTGCAGCGACACCGAGGTGCGGGCCCGGGTGGAGGTTCGCGAGGAGGTGTCCCAGCCCTACGGGCTGATCCACGGCGGCGTGTACGCCTCGATGGCCGAGTCGATGGCGTCGGTGGCGACGGCCCTCGGGGTGGCCGAGGAAGGCTGGATCGCGGTGGGCCTGTCGAACGCCACCAGCTTCCTGCGACCGATCACCGAGGGTGTCGTGGACGCGCTCGCCACACGCGTGCACCGGGGGCGGACGACGTGGGTGTGGGACGTCAGCTTCAGCGACTCCCAGGAGCGTGTGTGCGCGCTGACGCGGATGACGGTGGCGGTGCGACCGGCGCCCGACGGACACCCGCCCGTGCGGGATCGCTTTGACTCCGGCTCCTGAGCCGGTCGCCGTCCTCAGCGCACCAGCCCGCCCACCAGGCGCTCAGCGCACCGGCAGCGCACCGGCCACCCAACAGGCGCGTACGCTCAACGCAGCGGGTGCAGCGGGCTCGGCACCTGGGAGCTGAAGGGGCGACGCCCGAAGGCTTCGGTCCGAACCGGG
>Ga0335085_10007318_pt1 | contig 17190 bp, 9 predicted proteins | sample Lox_Sample_45_FD_206712 | JGI IMG/M metagenome (GOLD analysis project Ga0335085, IMG submission 206712) | Soil microbial communities from Loxahatchee National Wildlife Refuge, Florida, United States - Lox_Sample_4.5 | ecosystem: Environmental > Terrestrial > Soil > Wetlands | place: USA: Florida...
GAACTGCAAGTGAGTGTCTGTTCATCCCGGCACGGCAACAGCGATCACGCAGGGAGCGCGAAGACTCAGACTCTCTGGTGGTGGTAGAGCGCAAAAGCCAGAACCGCGGAATCGACCAGCCCCGTGCCCCTCCTGATCCAGGAGGGGAGTTCAGTGCGGAATCGACCACCCCCAACCCCTCCTGATCCAGGAGGGGCTGGGGTTGGTCGAAAGTGTATCGGCCAGACGCGGCTCCCACGGGCCGTTGACACTGAATGATCGCGGCCCTACGATTGAGTGCAGCCAGGACACAATCAGATATCCATGACCAGACCCATGCGCAGTCTCGTCCACTTCCTGCTACTCGCAATGCTTGCCGCCGCCATGCAGGGCTTTGCCGACGACAAGTCCAAAGACAAAGAACCCTCCAAGGATCTCGAAATCGAGCAACTGCAAACAACGTACCAGTACCAGAATGACGGCACCGGATCGGTCACGCAGAGCTCGCGCATTCGCGTGCTGACGGAAGCCGGGCGCGATGCCATCGGCCAGTTCTACTTCTCCTATTCGAGCGGCCTCGAAGACCTCCGAATCGACTATTTCCGAACGGTGAAGAAGGACGGCACCCAATTGCCGGTGGATCCCACACAGGCCGTGGACATGGCCTCGCCGATTTCGCAGTCGGCACCCATGTTCAGCGACGTAAAGGTGAAAGTGATGGTGGCGCGCGATCTGGCCGTGGGCGATGCGCTCGAATACCAGTACGCGCGCGTGGTGCGGGTGCCGCTCAAGCCCGGCGATTTCTGGGCGATGCACTACCAGAACCGGAACGGCGTAGTCGATTCCGAAGTGGTGGTGCTCGACGTCCCGGCGGACCGGCGCCTGGTGATGAAAGCCTCGACCGATTCGCACTACACGACGAACGAGAAAGACGGCCGCAGGATTTATCGCTGGGAGCTATCGAATCCCAAGCCGCGCGAGGCTACCGACCTGACGCCCGATCCGGTGTTCGTGGCCAGTACCTTGACGGATTGGAAGCAGGTGGGCGATTGGTATCGCGGCCTCGAAGCCGGACGCGTGGAGGCAACGCCGGAGATCAAGGCGCTGGCCGCCCAGCTCACCACGGGCAAGAATACGCCGCGCGAGAAGCTGGACGCGCTTTACGCGTATGCGTCCGAACAGGTGCGCTACGTGGCGCTCGAATTCGGCATCGGAGGCTACCAGCCGCACGCCGCAGCGGACGTCCTGAAGAATCGCTACGGCGACTGCAAGGACAAGAGCGGGCTGCTGGAAGCCCTGCTCGCCGCCGCCGGGATCACGGCCTATCCGGCCCTGCTGAACGCCGAGCGCGGCGTGATTGAGCCTGCGGTCCCCATGCCCGGCCAGTTCGATCACGTGATCACGGTCGTTCCCATGGATGGACAACTCCTCTGGATGGACCCCACGCTGGGCGTCGCACCCCTTGGCGTGCTGGTTGCGCCGGAACGCGGCAAGCAGGCGCTGCTGGTGGAGCCGGGCTCCAGCCGCATCGCCGACATCCCTGAGACCTCGCCCATTCCCGAGCGCGAGACCCTGACTGCTACCGGAAAGCTCGACGCCGCCGGCAAGTTGACGCTCGACGACCAATTCGAACTGCGCGGCACGCCCGAGATCATCTTCCGAACCCTGTTCCGGCTGGGAAACCAGGACGCGCTCAACATGCTTGCCAGGCGCCTGGCAGAAATGCAGGCCGGCGGAGCGACGGCCACCGACCCCAAACCGTCCGATCCTCTGGATCTTTCGAAGCCTTTCCATCTGGGCCTCTCCGTCACGGACGCGGACTTCTTTCCTGCGCTCGAAAAGACTCACGACGTGCGTGTCCCGCTCCTCCTCGAGGACACCAGCGCGTTGAGCGCGGAAATCGAGCGGGCGCGTAAGCAGGTTGAGGATTCCGCCAAAAAGCCCGGCGGCAAGAAGCCCGAAGACATCAGCTTGCTGCCCGGCGGAACCACCGATTACAGCGGCGACATCGCGATCGATTCCGCCTATAAGCTCGACTTGCCGCTGCCCGTCCACGTGGACCGCTCGTTCGCCAGCTACGAGGCCACCTATACGTTCGACCAGGGGCACCTTAAGGTGCGGCGCGTGCTGACTCTCAAGGTGAACAAGCTGCCCGCCGCCGACTGGCAGGACCTGGAGGCATTCCGCAAGCTGATCGATAGCGACTCCGCCCAGACACTCCAACTACGCCGCGCGGCGCCGCTCACGCTGGAATCGAAAGTGTCGGACCTGAGTGCGGAAGACGCCGAGGCGCAAGGCGTCAAGGCGCTCGAGCACGGCGATCCTTACACGGCGGAGAAGCTTTTCCGCCAAGCCACCCAGAAGGACCCGGAGAGCAAGACGGCGTGGAACAACCTGGGACGCGCGGAGATGACGCTGGGGCTGCTCGATCCCGCCGAGACGGCCCTCAAGACCGAGCTCAAAGTCCATCCGGACGACGAGTACGCGTACAACAATCTCGGCCGCATTTACGCCGCGCGCCACGAGTACGATCGCGCCATTGAGCAATACCGGAAGCAGCTAGAAATCAATCCGCTCGATCCCTACACTTATCCCAATCTCGCGGCCGCTTACCAGGCCATGAACCGCTGGGACGATGCGGCCGAGGCGTGGTCCAAGCAGGTTGCCATCGATCACAGCCAGTGGGGCAGTTACGCCGCCTGGGGCTACGCTCTGCTCAAGGCCGGCAAGCTCGATGACGGACGCGACAAGATGAAGCGGGCCCTTGACATGGATCGCAGTCCCACGGCGCTGAATGACGTCGCCTACCAGATGGCCGAAGCCGGCGTAGACCTTGACCAGGCCGCGGAGTACGCGCAATCGGCGGTCCAGCAGGCGGTGGCCGGCATCAGCGACGCGGATTCGCTCGATGTCCCCAAGGACTACAACACGCGGCTGACGAGCCTCGCCGCCTTCCTCGACACGCTCGGATGGGTCTACTTTCGCCAAAATCACTTCTCCCAAGCCGAGTCGTTGATTGCGACGGCGCACGATATGCGGGCCCAGTCGGACGTGGCTGAGCACCTGGCGCGCGTCTACGCGAGCGAAAATCGGCCGGACGACGCTCTGCGTTACTATGCCTGGTCGATGCTCGAGCCGGGATGGAACGGTCAGAGCGCGCCCGAGTTGAGGAACTACCTCGAGGCGCACTTTGGCGGTCCGGAAGACCTGATGCATAAGGCCGCTGCCGTCGACAAAGGATACTATAGCCAGCACAGGCTGGTTCCCGATGCGGCTTCGGCATGGCCTGCCGGAGCGACGCTCGGGAAATACGCCATCGTCGAGTTGCACGCATTGGTGGACGAGAAGGGAACCGTGCGCGAGGTGCAAGCGACCGGCGGCGATGAGCCTTTTCGTTCCGCGGCTCTGAAGGACGCGCGCAACCTGACACTGCCGGCCTTCAGCGCCACGGGTCAACCGGTCAAGACCGTCCGCAGCATCACCTACGTTTACTCACCCGCGCAGCAAGTGATGGCGCTCTGGAATTTTGGAAAGTCCGACGAGCACGCGTCGCAGTTGTTCAATACCTCGGAGGGATCCTTGTTTGCGCCGGGCCTGATGCTGATTTCCAGCGGGCAGCCGGACCAGGGCGTGGCCGCGTTGCGCGAAGCTCTGCGCACTCAACCGGACTCGCCCTACGCCGAGCAGGCTCATCTCGCCATCGCCCAGGCGCTCGGCGGCAAGCGGGATTACAACGGCGCCGCCACAGAGTACCGCGCCGCGGCCCAGTCGAGTCCGGATGATCCCAGGCCTCACCGCATGTTGGGCGACACCCTGGCGCTGATGGGCGACCACTCGGCCGCTGTGCCGGAATACCAGCGAGCGGTCGAGCTCAACCCGAGCGACGCCGACGCGCACTTCACGCTCGGCGCGCAACTCGAAGCCGCAGCAGCCGGCGAGGCGCTCAAGGGCGAGCATTACAATGCCCACACCGGACTCGCGGCCACGGTCAAGCCTCCCAAGTCCGCCCTTGAGAACTACCGCGCGGCCTACGAACAGTACCGGCTCGCGCATCAGCTTGTGCCGGAAATGCCGTCTTACGGCGAAGCTTATCAGCGGCTGGCAAAGCAACTTGGCGAACAGCCTTGAGGACTGCGAAACGCCGGAGGGCTGTGGACTTCGACTCTCGATTCTCAACTCCCAACGCTTGGCCGTAAGGTACAATCGGTACAAGTTGAATCCCGACAGGAGGGAACACAATCATGGAAGGCATGACAGGAGCCAGCAAGGCATCAAACCGGCCCCAAGCGACGCGGCCGGACCCTTCCGAGCACGCGCCCTATTACGGCAAGTACATCGCCCTTGTCCCGGATGGCGACATCCTGGCCACGCTTGAGACGCAGGCCAGCGGGACAGGACGCCTCCTGGCCGGGCTCACCGAGCAGCAGGCCGCGCATCGTTACGCTTCGGATAAGTGGAGCGTGAAGGAAGTGATCGGCCATATCGCCGATTCGGAGCGGATCTTCGCGTATCGGGCGCTGCGCATCGCCCGCGGCGACCAGACGCCGATCGAAGGTTTCGAGCAGGACGACTACGTTCGCGCCGCGCAGTTCGACCGTCTCTCGATCGCAGATCTCGTCGCCGAGTTCGCCGCCGTCCGCCAGGCCACACTGCGGCTGTTCGAGAGCCTGTCGGTGGATGCATGGACGCGCCGCGGCGTCGCGAACAACAATGAAGTCTCAGTGCGCGCGCTCGCCTACATGATCGCGGGGCACGAGCTGCATCACCGGCAGATTCTGAGCAAGAGGTACGCCGTGGAATAGAAGCCAGGAGTCAGAAGTCAGGAGCCATGGAGCAGGATTCCTGGCCCCCTAATCAGGCCCTGACGCCTTACTGCGGCGGCTCCGCCTTGGGATGCGTCTGCTCCCGGAGCTCGCGACGCATGTGATCGGGATCGTCCAAAGGTTCGGAAGGCGGCGCTCCGGGCTTCACCGGTGCGAGTCCCCGCTCGACGATTTTTGCGAGATCGAAGACTCGGTCGTCAGGTTCGAGTGCGGTGTAAGGCGCGAAGTCCGGTCTGTCGGTGAACGAGTCGGAGAGGTCGGTTGCCGAGGCGTCGTACTGGTTGAGGTAAGGCATTCCGAGAATGAGGTCAAAGGTCTTGAGGATGCTCGCCATGCTGGTATGCACGTGCGACACTCCGCGCCGCGAATAGGGGCTGATCACCAGCAGGATGCTGCGATGCGCGTCCACATGATCGGTGCCGGACTGCGCGTCGTCCTCGGTCACGAAGATCGCCGTATCCTTCCAGAACTTGCTGTGCGAAAACAGCTGCACGAGCTTGCCGAGCGCGAGATCGTTGTCCTCCACGTAAGACGCGCGATAAGGGTAGCCGTCGGCGGGCCGCGGATCGGAGGTGTGATCGTTCGGCAGCCAGATGAACATGAACTGCGGCAAGGGCTCACGGCCGCTGGCGTAGCGCTCGTCCCATTCCTTCTTGAACTGCTGGAAGCGGTATTGGTCCGAGATGTTGGTGTTGAACGTGGGGTAAGTGCGCGAGGTGTTTTCGAACAGCGGCTCCGGCATCGGCATGTTCACCACTTCGCGCACGCCCGTCGGTTCGAGACCGGTTTCCTCGTCGTCGCCGGCCGTCTCAAGTCCTTCGCCGTAATTGCGGAATGTGATGTTATGCCGCGCCAGGTTCTCCCACAACGAGCCGGCTTCGAGATACGTCTCGGGCCACGGATGAGTGGAGCCGATCTCAAACCTCCCAGGCGCTTCCGGATCGAACTTGAAATCGAATTGGCCGCCATAGGCCGCGGGCCAGCCCGTCTCCAGCACTTCGTTGGGGTAATTATCCACCAGCCAGTGATGGCCATCGACCGAAACGTCGGAATCAACATAGAAGTTGTCGCTGAGGCCGAAGCGCTGCGCGAGCGCATGATGATTGGGCGTAACCCGGGCGTGCTCGATCACCGGCAGATGCGCCGCTTCTCGGGCGGCCTGATCGTTGTCCTTTCCGTCGTTGCCGTGTTCGGGCGACGGCGTCACGGTGCTGTCCAGGCCGTAGACGGCCAGCGACGGTTCGCCGTTGACCTGATCGGAACCCAGGTGAGCGACATCGCCGAAGATCTGGTCGAAGGTGCGATTCTCTTTGACGATGAAGATCACGTGATGGATCTGGCCGCTGGTTTTGAGTTCGCCCTTGCGCGAGTCCGCCCGCTCGGCCGAAGGAATGGGAAATGCCGCGGGCCTGACCGTCAGCCGCTCGGGAATGAATCCGTTGTTCTCAAGCACCTGGTGCGTCTGGAATGCCAGCGAGTCCTTGCCAGGAACGGGGATGATCTCCACCACGCCGCGCGTAATGTCGCCAATGTAGCTGCCTTCGGGCCCGGGATGAAAATTCGGCCCGCCGTTCGGTCCGGCGCCAAATCCCTTGGCGTTGGAAGCGTACAGCGTCTTGCCGTCGGCACTCACGGCAACCCGCGCCGGAAACCACGCCGTGGGAATATAGCCGTTCACCTCCATGCGGCGCGTGTCAACCACGGCAAGGGCATTGATTCCCGCGCAGGCCACATACAGGCGGGACTCGTCCGGAGCGAGCGCCATTCCGAACGGGAGCACTCCCCGCAGATGCCGCACGGCGTCGGCGGGCTCGATCTGCAACCGGTGCTTTACACGCAGCGTCCGCGCATCGATCTTCGCGATGCTGTCCTGGGCCGCGTTCGAGACGAAAATCCATTTACGTCCCGCGACCACCGCGCCCGGACTGGCGCCGCCGACCGATCCCTCACCAACGGGAATTCCGCTCGGGGTCTTCGCCAGCACCACCGGATGGTTTGGATCCGCCACATTCAATGTCCAGAGCGAATTGGAACCTGGAGAATTAGGATCGCCGAGACCGGGGATTTTACGGCTGTCCACCACGGCGCCCTCCTCCGCCTGCTTCGAAGGGAACCCGAAGGGAGGGAAATCGATCCCGGTGTCCTTTTGATTGTTGGGATCGACTCCGGGAACGAGCGAGTAGCGGAACATGCCGACACTCGAAACGTACGCATGTCCGCCGTCGGGAGAGAGAGCAATCCCGAAGGGCATCAGTCCCACGGGAATCGTGGCCGCGATCTTCCGCGACGCCGTGTCAAAGATGACCATGCGAAAATGCCCGAGATCGAGCACATACAAGTGCCGCCCGTCCGGCGAGAGCCTCATATCGCCGGTCAGGCTGTCGCGCGCCGTAACGCCGGGCTCGCTCGGCGAAGGGTCGTCAAGCGAGAGCGTGCTCAGCCGTTGATGGGTGATCATGTCAAAGACGCCGACACGCCCGTTGTTGCCCTCGGAAAGGTACACGGTACGATTGTCGGGGGCGATGGCGACGCCCAGAAACACGCTCTTAGGATCCGCGTCCGAAGATTTCCCATCGGGCGGAATCTGGGCCACGTCGGGATGGTCGCTGTCGAGATGGGTGATGATCGAGAGAGAGAATGGAGACGTGCCGCTGTTGACGGTGACGAGGGCATGCCCGTCCGGCGAAAGCGCCATCCCGTAAGGGTGCGGCGCCACCAGAACATGGATTCCGCGCGGCGTGATGCGACGTCCGTTGGGAAGGATCGTAGCTCCGTCGGGCACGATGTTGGTCGGCAACATTCCGGCCGGCGCAGCGAGCTCAAACGTGTCGTACTCTACGGCGTCATTTCGTTCCGTCTGCGCGGGAGCGGATCCGTTGGACATGAAGGATCCGGCGAGGAGGATGGCAAGAACGGCTTTCGGAAGGCTCACGCGTTGATTCCCCGTTCAAGTGGAGTTCATCATCGTAACACAAGGATGTAAACTGTCGGTCCGCATGGAAGCCTGCGCGCCCGGCGGCCGGAGGATATCAATGTCGCATCGGCAATACCTGAAGTGCGCCCAGTGCGCGCGCGCAATGCTGGCCGGGTCAATTCTGATCGCGGCTGCCCCGCGAGCTGCGCAGACCCCGCAGACCTCGCTCGCCGAGCGCGTCCGGCAGGTGACCGGGCGGCCTGAGTTCAAACACGCGACTTTCGGAGTGGAGTTCTACTCTCTCGACCGCCAAAAGCCGGTGTTTGCGCTCAATCCCGATGAACTTTTCACGCCCGCTTCTACCACCAAATTGCTCACCGAGGGCACCGCCCTGGCGCTGCTGGGAGCTGATTTCCGCTTTCACACGCGGGTGTATCGTACGGGCGAGATCGACTCGGGCGGCGTGCTGCGCGGCGACATCGTGCTGGTGGCGAGTGGCGATCCGAACCTCTCGGGGCGGATTCAGCCCGATGGAACGCTGGCCTTCGAGAATGAAGACCACGGCTACGGCGGAAGCGTGGACACACGCGCTGTCGCGGGCGACCCGCTGGCCGTGCTACGCGAGCTGGCGAGGCAAGTGGCGGCGCAGGGCGTAAAGCGCCTCGACGGCCGCGTGCTGGTTGACGCCACGCTGTTTCCCGAAGGGACAGCGGAACTGGGTACGGGCGCGGTGATTTCTCCCATCGTCGTCAATGACAATATTATCGATGTGACCGCAAGCCCGGGTGCAGCGGCCGGCCAGTCCGTTAAATTGCAGATGTCGCCGGCGACCGCCTATGCGCAGTTCGTCAACCAAGCAACCACCGGCGCGGCGGATTCCGAGCCCAGCATCACGTTCTCCAAGGATTCCGCAGGGCCGGACGGCCGCCGCACCGTTACCGTGACCGGCACGATGCCTGTGGGCAAGCCTTCGATACTCTTCAAATACAACGTGACCCAGCCATCACTCTTTGCCGAGATCACCTTCGGTGAAGCGCTGAACGATGAGCACGTCCAGGTCACGGCAATCCCGAGTACCGCCGCGCCGGACTTCAAGAAGCTGGCCGCGTCTTACGTGCCGCGGAACCAGATCGCCGAGCACGTTTCCCCGCCCCTCTCGGAAGAGATCAAGGTGACGCTGAAAGTCAGCCAGAATCTTCACGCGAGCCTCATGCCCTATCTCCTCGGGGCCTTGCTGGTGAAAGCAGCCCCGGATCCTGCCGCGGCCGGATTCGACCGCGAGCGGCTGTGGCTGCAGCAGGCAGGACTCGACCTGAGCCAGGCGTCGCAAGGCGACGGCGCAGGCGGCTCTGAGGCCGCGTTTTTTACACCGGACTTCATGGTCCATTATTTGGCCTATATGGCTCACCGTGCCGATTTTCCAGTCTTCTTTCGCGCCTTGCCGATTCTCGGGCGCGACGGCACGCTGTGGAACATCCAAACCGCGTCGCCGGCCACCGGTCAGATTCACGCTAAGACCGGCACGTACAGCGCCTACGACCCGCTCAACCGCAACGTGATGGTGACGGGCAAGGGTCTCGCCGGCTACTTCACCACGGCTGCGGGCGAGCATATGGCATTCGCCGTCTACGCCAATCGCGTCGCGGTGCCCCAGCAGGATGACTCGATCACGAAGATCGTGGGTCAGGCGGTGGGCGAGATCGCGGCCGACGGATATCTGGCGGCGGCGGTTGGGCCGGAGACCGCCTATGACGTGATTCTCAAGAATGGACACGTGATCGATGGCACCGGCAATCCGTGGTTCGCGGCCGACGTGGGAATTCGAGGCGACCGCATTGCGGCGATCGGCAAGCTGGACGCATCTCGGGCCAAGCGGGTGATCGACGCCCGCGGCCTGGTTGTGGCGCCCGGCTTTATCGACATGCTCGGGCAGTCGGAGACTTCGCTGTTGATCGATAACCGTTCGCTGAGCAAGCTTTCGCAGGGCATCACGAGCGAGATCACCGGCGAAGGGCAGTCGATCGCGCCGCAGGACGAGAAGACGCTGCTGCCGCTGCAGCCCTTCCTCGCGCACTACAATCTGAAGGTGGACTGGACGGACCTTGACGGCTATTTCCGCAGGCTCGAACACGACGGCACGCCGATCAATCTCGGCACATACGTGGGCGCAGCGCAGGTCCGCGAGGCCGTACTGGGCGATGTCGACCGTGCGCCTTCTCCGGCCGAACTCGACCAAATGAAGGGCCTGGTCGAACAGGCCATGGAGCAGGGCGCCCTCGGCCTCTCCACGGCGCTGATCTACCCGCCGGGCCAGTACGCGCAGACGCCCGAACTCATTGCGCTCGCCAAGGTAGCGGCCGAGTACGGTGGGATTTATGCCACGCACATGCGCAGCGAGGGTCAGGGAGAAATGGCGGCGCTCGACGAAGCCTTCCGCATCGGGCGGGAAGCCGGGTTGCCCGTCGAGATCTTCCACCTCAAGGTGAGCGGTAAATCGCGCTGGGGTTCGATGCCGAAAATCGTGGCACGCATCGAGGCGGAGCGCGCCGGCGGACTCAACGTCGCGGCCGACATGTACCCTTACCTCGCGGGTGCCACGGCGCTCGCGTCCTGCCTGCCGCCCTGGGTGGCGGATGGCGGACCGGACAAACTTCTGGAACGGCTGCGCGATCCGGCCACGCGGCGGCGGATCAAGGCCGAGATGACGTCCGATCATCCCGATTGGGAGAACCTCTATTACGACAGCGGCGGCGCCACGGGCGTTCAGGTGTCCGGAGTCTTCAACAAAGACCTTCAGCAATACGACGGTGAAACCGTGGCGCAGATTGCGCAACAGCAGCACAAGCAGCCGCTCGAAGCGCTTTTCGATTTTGTGCTGGCGGACCACGCGCAGACCGGCGCGCTCTATTTCATGGCCAGTGAGCAGGACCTCGAGTACGGACTGCGTCAGCCTTGGACCAGCATCGGGCTCGATGCCAACGAGATGTCGCCCGATGGGCCACTCTTCGAGGCGCATACACATCCGCGGGCCTTCGGATCCATGCCGCGCTTTCTCGGCGTCTATGTTCGCGACCATCATCTGATGGATCTGGAGCAGGCGATACGCAAGATCACCTCGCTGCCGGCCGAGCGCGAGCACTTGTACGAACGAGGCGTCTTGCGTCCTGGGTTCTATGCCGACGTTACGGTGTTCGATCCGAAGCTGATCCAGGATACGGCGACCTATCAGCATCCCGCGTCGCCCGCGCGCGGCGTGGAGTATGTGTTCGTGAACGGCCAGCTCGAATTCGAGCAGAGCCATCTCACGGGCGCGACGGCGGGACGCGTTCTGCGCGGGTCCGGCTGGACCGGCGCGCCGAAAGCGCAATAAGCTGCGCCTGCACGCCCCCCGAGTGATAGAGTCGTTACGACGGCTCCCGGCAATGCCGAGAGTCCGCGCGGACGCGAGCGGCATGGCATGAACATCAAGCGGGTCGGAATCACTTCCAAGCCGAACAAGGCCGAGGTCGCCGAGATCGTGCCGCCCTTGATGGGCTGGCTGCGCGAGCGCGGCATCGAGGTGGCCATCGATCAGGAAACGGCGGCGACGCTCGGAAGCGCGAAGCAAGGAGCAGCCCGGGCTCAAGTCGGCGCCTCCGTGGATCTGGTCATCGTGTTGGGCGGAGACGGCACGGTCCTGGCTACGGCACGCGCGCTCGAAGGCCGGCCCGTCCCGATCCTGGCCGTGAATCTCGGCGGGCTTGGATTCCTTACGGTCGTGACCCGCGACGAGATCTACACAGCGCTTGAGGCCGTGCTGGCCGGGCGATTCGGTCGCGAGTCGCGGGTGCAGATCGAAGCGTCGGTCATCCGCGACGGGTCGCAGGTCGGCCCGTACGTGGCCCTGAATGACGTGGTGCTCAATAAAGGCGCCATCGCGAGAGTCCTCGACTTCGATGTGCGCGCGGACAACCAGTTCATCTCCACTTATAAGGCCGACGGATTGATCGTCTCGACGCCCACGGGTTCGACCGCGTATTCGCTGGCGGCCGGTGGTCCCGTCATCGCGCCGAATGTACGCGCCTTCATCATCACACCGATCTGCGCCCACACGCTGACCAATCGGCCCATCGTGCTGCGCGACAACGTGACGATCGAAGTGGCGGTCAAGACCGACGAATCGGTGTATGTCACCGTGGATGGACAAGAGGCGATCGAAGTGTACGCGGGCGATCGCGTCCGGATGCACAAAGCCGCGTCCAGCGTGGAGATGATCCACGCTCTGGACAAGAGCTATTACGACATCCTGCGGCAGAAGCTGAAGTGGGGTGAGAGGTAGGATGCGCACGGTCGGGCACGGCCTTGCGCCCGGAGTTCACGGGATTTCGGCAGCGAGCAACTCGTCCGTAGTCTCGCGCCGCCTGATCAGGCGCGCCTCCGATCCTTCAATCAACACTTCGGCAGGCTTCGGACGGCTGTTGTAGTTCGACGCCAGCACGAACCCGTAGGCTCCCGAACCCAGCACCGCCAGCAGATCGCCGGGCTTGAATTCGCCCAGCGACCGATCGCGGGCCAGGAAGTCGCCGGTTTCGCACAGCGGACCGACCACGTCAGCGGCGCTTCGGGGACCCTCGCGGTGTTCGAGGGGAAGAATCTCGTGATAGGAGCCGTAGAGCGCCGGCCGCAGCAGGTCGTTCATGCCGCCGTCGACCACAATGAATCGCTTGGACTCCGTCTCTTTCACGTAGAGCACGCGCACCAGCAGAACTCCGGCATCACCGATTACGGAGCGGCCGGGTTCGAGCAGCGGCCGGAAACCCTTGCCGTGAAATCTGTGCTCCAGTTCGGCGAAGAACCCGCTGAACTCGAAAGGTCGCTCCTCGCGATACGGAATGCCGAAACCACCGCCGAGGTCGAGATACTCCGTCGCGATGCGTTCGGAACCGAGATCGCGCGCCAGCGCCAGCACCTCGTCGACAGCGCGCAGAAAGGGCCCAACATCGAGGATCTGCGAGCCGATGTGGCAGGCAATGCCGCGCACCTCGAGGTGCGGCGAACGCACGGCGCGGCGGTAAAGCTCCAGAGCATCGGCTTTCGGCACGCCGAATTTGTGAATGGTGCGTCCGGTTGAGATGTAAGGATGCGTGTCCGCTTCGACGTCGGGATTGATGCGGATGGAGACGGGCGCGCGCCCGGCTCCGCGATGTCGTGCGCGGCTTTCGACTGCGTCCAATTCACCGCCCGACTCGACGTTGAGCATGAGGACGCCGGCTGCAAGTGCCGCATCGATCTCGTCGGTTGTCTTTCCGACTCCGGAGAAGACCACACGCCCGGGCTCGGCGCCGGCGCGCAGCACGCGCGTGAGTTCACCGCCGGAGACGATGTCGAATCCCGAACCGGCCTGCGCCAGGATCGCCAGGATCGCAAGATTCGAGTTTGCCTTCACCGAATAACACGCCAACCCGTTCAATCGCGCCATCGGCCCGGCGATTCGATGGAAGTTCGTGAGGATGCGGTCGCGGCTGTAGACATAGACGGGCGTGCCGAACGCGCCCGCCACTCGCGCCAGTTCCACGTCCTCGCACCACAGCGCGCCCGACCGATAATGAAAAGGCCCAGTTTCCATCAGCGATGCATTCGATGCGTCATCGGCTCGCGCCCGAGTGCTGTCGGATTGCGACGTAGGGGCGGCCCTTTGTGGCCGCCCAAGTGGAAAGCAGCACAACCTAGCCGGGCGGCCACGAGGGCCGCCCCTACGCCGCAATCCGGAGCCATACTCAGAGAACCCGGATCAGCATCAGCGTCTGATCGTCGCGCGGAGGCTGCCCGCGCTCGAAGCGGGCGATCTGGGTGAAAACCAGATCCACGATCTGCGCCAGCGGCCGCCTGGCATTCTCGCGGAACAGATTCTCAAGCCGCCTCATCCCGAACTCCACCTCGGAGCTGGCCGCCTCCACGAGCCCGTCGGAGAACATCGCCAGCAGATCGCCCTTCTCGAGCGTCACTGTCGTTTCCTGGTAGTCCGTATTCTCCAGCAACCCGAGAGGCACGCCTTCGGCTCGAATGGAGTGACTTCGCCCGCGCCGCACCAGCACGGGCAGCGGCATGCCGGAGTTTGCCAGCGTCAACCGGCGGCTCTTGACGTCCCATACGGCATACGCCAGCGTGATGAAGTGACCCTCGATCTTGCGCTCCAGCAGCATCACGTTCAGGCGGCGCAGCATTTCGGGCGGCGACAGGTGGCGCGGCGCGAGACTTCTCAGGATGCCGCTCACCATCGCGCCGTAAAGCGCGGCAGGCGATCCCTTGCCGCTGACGTCTCCGATCACCAGGATGTGGCGGTCCTTGCCATACTGCAGAAAGTCGTAGAGGTCGCCGCCCAGCTCGCGCGCCGGCTGGAAGCGTGTCAGCACGTCGAGACCGGGAATCGAGGGCTTGAGGGCCGGCATCAAGTGGAGCTGGATTTCCCGCGCGCGGGCCAGGTCGCGTTCCAGCAGCGATTCGCTGCGCACCACGCGCTCGTAGAGACGGGCGTTCTCGATGGCGACGGCGATCTGCGGCGCCAGCGTGGAGAAGATGCGGACGTGCTCTTCGGTGAAGTATCCGAGCCGCGGGCTTTCCAGGTCCACCACGCCGATCACGCGGTCGCGATAGATCAGCGGCACGGCCATCTCCGAGCGCGTCTCAGGATTCGTGGCAATGTAGCGCGGGTCCTTGGACACATCCGGCACCACTACCGTCTGGCGGCCGCCGCCGGCGGCGCCCACCACGCCCTGCCCGAAAGGCACCTGGGGTTTCTCGGGCATGCGCTCGTCCTGCTTGATCGAAATCACGGTGTTGTAGTTGCGCGTGCGATCGTCGGCCAGCAGGATACCGAAGCGGTGGTAGTTGATCAGATGCCGGGTAAGCTGGCCGATCTTGCGCAGCAGATCGTTGAGCACGAGGACCGAGCTCAGCTCGCGACTGATCTCGTTGAGAAGGTGCAGCGTGCGCGCCTGGCGCAGGGTGCGGCGGTACAGCCGCGCATTCTCGATGGACGTGGCGATTCGTCCCGCCAGCAGCTCGAGCAGACTCTGGTGGCGCTCGCTGAAGAAGTTCGGCCACGGCGATTCCAGATCGATCACGCCCACCACCTTGCCCTTGGCCACCAGCGGCACCGCCAGCTCGGAGCGGATGTTGGGCAGCGAGGCGATATAGCCCGGTTCGTTGCGCACATCGTTGACCAGTAGCGACCGCGCCGTTGCCGCCACGCGGCCCACCACGCCATGGCCCACCTTGATGCGCAGCCGCCGGACGGATTCCTCGGGATGCCCGATGCTGAAGCGGATGCCGAGCTCCTGCGTCTTCTCGTTCAGCAGCAGGATGGCGAAGACTTCGTAATCGATGGCCCGCTTGATGAGTTCGGCGATCCGGCCCAGCAGCTCGTCGAGGTCAAGAGTGGAATTCAGCTTCTCGCTCACTTCGAGCAGAAGGGTCAGCAGCTCCGTGGGTTCGAGCGGGCGCGCGGCTGTATGAGTGGCCTCAGGCATGCGATCTCGGCGGTCGGCGGTGGATTCCAGCTTGCGCAAGCGCGTTCGGCGGTCTTTCCAGTCGGCGTCTGATTGAGTATTGTACCATAGCCTTTCGGGGAGCCGGCCCGCCCGGCGCAGGGCGATCGCGCGCTAGCCGACTTCGGAGGCTACAATGGCGCTCCCGCACGCCGCCTGCGAGCCGCGCCGCCTGGCGCCACCGAGACTCCTGATGATCATCCTGAGCTTTGACACCACGAGCGTCCACGGCGGCGCCGTTCTCACGCGGGACCTCGAACCGCTCGGCGAACTGCGCGCCCAAGGAAGCGCGAACTACTCCGTTGAGCTCTTCGAGATGATGAATCGACTGCTGCCCGCGGCTGGACTGCGCCTGGCCAATGTGGACCTCCTCGCGGTCGCCACGGGCCCGGGCTCCTTCACGGGCATTCGCGTCGGGCTTGCGGCTGCGCAGGGTTGGGCGCGTGCGCTCGGGCGGCCGGTGCGAGGTGTCTCCGTTTTCGAGGCGATGGTTGCCGAGGCCAATCTGGCGGGCGGTATCGCTGTGCCGCTGCTCGACGCGCGGCGCGGCGAATTCTATCTCGGCGTCTTTCGCGGCGCTGAGGACACCGCCGCTACACCGATGAGATGGACGCAAGCGGGCGACGGACTGGTCCTCGATGCCGCTCGCATCGCCGCGCTCGCACGCGACCTGCGGTCGCAGACCGAACACGTGAGCTTCATCGTTCGCGAAGACGACCTGGCAGCCCGCGATCTGTGCGACCGGCTCAGGGTTCAAATGGAGCCGGCCGCCGAGCCGACCCTCGTGCCGAGCTTCCTCGCGCCCGCCATCGGCCGCGTCGCCTGGCAGGCCGCCGAAGAGAGCCGGCTTCAGCGGCCCGAGGAACTCGACGCCTGCTACATCCGGCGGTCCGACGCCGAGCTGAACTGGCGGGAATGAATGGAAGCGAAGCCGATCGTCGTCCGCCACCTCAGGCCGAGTGATGCAGCGGCGATCATTGAGATTCAGCACGCGTCGCCGCAGATGGCGCAGTGGAAAGCGGCGGACTACGAAAGGCTCGCCCGGAATCCCCACGGGCTCGCGCTGGTCGCCGAGTCCAGCGCCGAAGCGAGCGTCCAGTCGAACGCGGTCGCCGGGTTCCTGGCCGCGCTTGCCATCGGAGACGAGGCCGAGATTCAGAACCTTGCCGTGCGCGCCGATCAGCGCCGCCAGGGAATCGCGCGCGCCCTGATCGAGGAAGCCCAGCGACGGCTGGCCGCCCGCGGCGTCCGCAACGTGTTCCTGGAAGTGAGACAGTCGAACCTGGCAGCGAGGACGCTCTATAGCAGTCTAGGCTATTCTGAGTGCGGCCTGCGACGGCGCTACTACACGAGCGACGGCGAGGACGCGCTGGTGCTTCGCCGCCAATTGTCTGCCGGCTAGCGGAAGCCATCGCGCTGAAAACACAATGGTTACGGCTTTCTCCGGTTATGTGAAGATTTGGCTTGTTGTGCTTCGGTGAAGTGCTCCAAGTATCTGATTCCAGATCAATTGATGTCGACTAAAGCGCCGGCGGCCGTGTTAGGTGGGTTTGCTCTGCAAGGGCTTACTCTGGATATGGTTGATAATGCAATACTTATGGGTTTGCTTCTTCACGATTTTGAAAAAAATCGACCTTTTTTGTCCCGGGGTCTTTTTCGAAATCTAGCCTCGACGTGTGAGACAATCGGGGCAGGCGAGACCTGCTGAAGAAAGGGCTCCGGGCTGTTCCCTTCGAGCCGTGAAGTGCCGCGCGAGGGCGCGATCGAATCCGCGACTTGCCGGAGTGACTGTCGATGACTGGCGAAGCTCCATCGGGCGCCTGCTCCTCTTGATACCGTGCCCACTCTACTTCTCAGTTATGATATAACGACGCAGTACCGGTGTCAAGCAGAAAATCGCGTAGTGGTGCAGTTTGACGTAGGGGCGGCCCTTGTGGCCGCCCAAGCG
>Ga0335085_10007319_pt1 | contig 17190 bp, 17 predicted proteins | sample Lox_Sample_45_FD_206712 | JGI IMG/M metagenome (GOLD analysis project Ga0335085, IMG submission 206712) | Soil microbial communities from Loxahatchee National Wildlife Refuge, Florida, United States - Lox_Sample_4.5 | ecosystem: Environmental > Terrestrial > Soil > Wetlands | place: USA...
GCCGCCGGGCGTACGGCCGTTGGCGGGGCGGCGGCGGATGTGAACCTTGCCGAAATAGCCGGCGGCGCGAAGCTGGTCCGACTCCGATAGGTCCTGATCGCGGAACACCACGACGATGTATCTGTCGAACGCCTCGTTGACGGTCTTGATGGCTTCCGCGTCCAGCGGTCGGCGCAGATCGATACCCTTGATGGCGGCGCCAAGCGCCGGCGACAGCGGCTCGACCGAAATCGACATCGCGGTCCTCCCTCGGCCGCGCGGCAGCATCGCGCGGCGCTTTGGACTCAAGTGTAGTCCGGCGGCAGCGGCTGGCAAGGCGAAGGCTCGACGCCATTGACGCAGCAAGCGACCACCCATGCGCTGATCGCCTGCCTCATGGCCTGCCTCGGCAGTGCAAATGCCGCGGCCGATCCGGTTGAGGATTTCTACAAAGGCCGCACGGTGACGATCGTTGTCTCGACCAGCAGCGCCGGCGGCTACGACACGCTGGCCCGCGCCATCGGCCGCCATCTCGGCAAACACGTTCCTGGCAATCCCACCTTCATCGTCCGCAACATGCCGGGCGCCGGCGGGCTGACTGCCACCAATTATCTTTATGGCGCCGCCGAACGCGACGGATCAGTCATAGGCCTGGTCCAAAACAATCCGCCGTTCGAGCCGTTGTTCGGCACCAAGGAGGCGCGCTTCGACGCAACGCAGTTCAATTGGCTCGGCACGCCGAGCGTCGAGACCGCCATGGTGCTGGTCTGGCATGCAGTGCCGGTCTATTCGGTCGACGACCTGCGCCAGCGCGAAACGGTGATGGGCGCATCCGGAGCCAATTCGACGCCGGCCTTTTTCGCGCGGCTGATCAACGCCACGCTCGGCACCAAAATGAAGATCATTCCCGGCTATCCGGGCCAAAACGATGCCCTGATTGCCATGGAGCGCGGCGAGATCGACGGCTATCCGAGCGTGTTCTACAGCGCGCTGTCATCGACACGTCCGACCTGGCTCGCCGACAAGGCCGCGCGCGCCGTCGTTCAGTACGGACCGCAAAAGCTCCCGGCGCTCGGCGCAGTGCCGTTCGTCCCCGACCTCGTCAGCAACGCCGACGATAAGCTTTTGCTGCAAGCCGCGTTCGCGCCGCTGTCGATCGGCCGCCCGCTGCTGATGCCGCCGGGTGTCGAGGCCGATCGCGTTGCGGCGATGCGCAGGGCGCTGAGCGAAACCTTCGCCGATCCGGAATTCCTCGCCGAAGCCGAGAAGATCGGCCTTTCCGTCAACGAGCCGCGCAGCGGCGAGGACCTGCTGCGGGTCATCGAGAGCGCCTACCGGACGCCACAGCAAATCATCGAACGGCTGCGGAAACTCAATAATCCCTGATCCGCAGCACCTCGCGTTGACGGTGACTGATCATCGGAAACGACTTCATTTCGTCAAAGCGTCGGCGCCCACCTTGGCCGTTTGCGCATCCTGCGAGGAGAGTGCGCCTGAAACGCCGATGGCGCCGATGATCTTGCCGTCGACCACGATCGGCTGCCCGCCCTCGAGCGGCGTGATGTCTTTGAGCGCCAATAGCCGATTGCCGGCTCCGCCGGCCGCGATGGCGTCGTCGAGCGCCTTGCTCGGCCGCTTGAATTCGAGCGACGTACGCGCCTTGCCTTCGGAGACCGTGATAGCGGAAAGTTGGGCATTATCGAGCTTATGGAACATCACCAGGTTGCCGCCGCTGTCCAGGATGGTGATGGCGACTTGCCAGGAATTCTTGGCAGCTTCCAATTCCGCCGCCGCCATCGCGCGCTTGGCCTGATCAAGCGTGATGGGTGGACCATAGGGCGGCATGGGCGTCGCCGCGGGCTGCTGGGCCCGCGCAGACCCAACGGCCAATCCGATCGATAGTGCGAACGCGCAAGTGAGCGCGACCATTCGGGACATCTGAAAAGCCTCCTCTCGAGCGCGCCGCCGCGACGCAGGCCGGGCAGAATAAGGGGCAAAGGCGGTGGGTGGAAGTCGCTCTCAGAGCGCTTCCACTTTGGCCGTTCTCCACCGGCAGGCCGATGGTCTGCTCGTAAACGTGATTGCTGCAACCGGTGCGGCCGCCCCGCATAACGACTATATTTGCGCCACCCAATCAGGAGACGCCGACATGTTTTCATTCAAGAAGAAGCTCGAAATGCCGGCTCCCGGGGAAGCCTTGGCAGGGCGCCAAATGGCAATCCCCACTGCCCGGCAGCATTTCGTCAACGGTCATGCGCTCAAGGGCCCCTATCCCGAGGGACTGGCGACTGCGATATTCGGGCTCGGCTGTTTCTGGGGCGCCGAGCGCAAATTCTGGGAGCTCGGCGACGGTGTTTACGTCACGGCCGTCGGCTATGCCGGCGGTCAGACGCCGAACCCGACTTATGAGGAGGTTTGCTCCGGCCGCACCGGGCACAACGAAGTGGTCCTGGTCGTCCACGATCCCAAGAAAATTTCCTACGAACGTCTGCTCAAGTCATTCTGGGAGAGCCATGACCCGACCCAGGGCATGCGGCAGGGCAACGATGTCGGCACGCAATACCGCTCGGGCATCTACGTGTTCTCGCCGGAACAGCGCGCCGCCGCGGAAGCGTCGAAGGCGGCCTACAACAAGGCACTCGCGGCGCAGCGCATGGGGCCGATCACCACCGAGATCCTCGACGCCCCGCCGTTCTATTTCGCCGAGGATTATCACCAGCAATATCTGGCGAAGAATCCGCGCGGCTATTGCGGCCTCGGCGGCACCGGCGTGAGTTGCCCGATCGGCACAGGCGTCGCCGCAGCCGCGCATTGACCGATTCACGCGTTGACGGCACAAAGCGAATGGGACGTGCGACGCACTTTGGCGCCGCACATCCCGTATTTGCGTGTTCCAGATCGGGCAGCCCCGCGGAGGTCTCATGGCGTGGCCGGATGGGCGCTACATCCAAGGGTCGATATTTTTCAGCCGCTGGCTGGTCGCGCCGTTTCTGCTCGGCTTGCTCTGCTGCCAGTTGGTGCTGATGTACCGCTTCGTCGGCGACTTCTATGCGCTGGTGATCGAGCTTCCGCGCTTGAACTGGCACGCCGTCATCACCAATGTGCTCAACCTGGTCGATATCGCGCTGACCGCCAATCTCGTCCTCATCGTCATCTTCTCGAGCTACGAAAACTTCATTCGCCGCATCAATGCTGCCGAGCATCCGGACTGGCCCGAAGGGCTCACCCAGGTGGACTTCGGCGAGCTGAAGCAGAGATTGCTCGGCTCGATCGTAGGCATTAGCGCCGTCGATGCGCTTGCCTGGTACTTCGATATCGAAAAAATCTCCGACACATCGCGACTCATGTGGGTGCTGGCCTTTCCGGTCGTGTTCGCCGCCGTGATGCTGATGCTGGCCATCGCCGATCGGCTGACGCGACGCGCCGATAGAGGCGTGCGTTGAACGCGGCGGCCGCCGTACGTCCCATACCTGCGGCAATTTCCGCTGATCTGCCGGATAGTTAGGGTTTATTAACCTTAACAAGTGCTAATCGGCCATCTGCTCGAACGGGGCCGGATTACGCGTATGCGGGTCACCCGCGCATTCATTGTGACCTTTGCCGTATCGATGGCGGTGGCGGGGTGCCAGCGGCCCGTCGCAGTCATGCCCTACGGCAGCGCGCCCGGCATTGACGGCGTGCTTTATGGCCAAGGCGGTCCCGCCATAGCGCCCGTCGCGCCTGCCGGGTATCCGATGACGACGGGCTCGGTGGCGGCCCCCAGATATGCGATGGCTCCGGGGCCCGCCTATGCGGCCGCTCCGCCGGCAAATTACGCGCCTCCGCCGCCGCCCGTACGCTATGCTGTTCCAACGCCGCCCGTACGCTACGCTGTTCAAGCGCCGCCAGTTGGCGTCATGGCCGCGGCTTACGCGCCGACAGCGCAAGACGGCCCCTACACGCTTGATTCCGGCGACCGGCTGCGCGTCGTAGTCTTCGGCCAGGATGGCCTCACCAATGCCTATGTGGTCGATGCCAGCGGCTACATCGCAATGCCCCTGATCGGCACCGTGCTGGCGCGCGGCGCGACCACCGAGCAATTGTCGGCGCGCATCGCCGCTCAGCTCCGTCAAGGCTTCATCCGCGAACCTCACGTCGCGGTCGAAATCGAAGCCTACCGGCCGTTCTTCATCCTCGGTGAAGTCACGCAGCCCGGCCAATATCCCTACGTTGCCAACATGACGGCGGAGACGGCTGTCGCTATTGCCGGCGGTTTCGGACCGCGCGGCGTGCGCGATCATGTTGTGATTAGCCGCAACGTCGGCGGCCGCGTCATGCGCTTTGCGGCGCCGATGACCTGTCCGATCCGTCCCGGCGATACCGTGATCGCCCAAGAGCGCTGGTTCTAAACGCTCAACTACGCGTGCTCGGTTGCAGTTGCGGTCATCGACGCCTCGTGCTGTGCGGCCTCGACACTCTTCAGGCCATTGAAGAACAGGTTCAGCGCCACCGAGACGATGGCTGCGAGCAGGATACCCGACTCCAACAGCGGATGCAGCGCGTCGGGCGTGTAACGGAAGAAATTCGGCGCCGCCAGCGGGATCATGCCGAAGCCAACCGAGATTGCGACGACAAAGAGATTGAAGCGGTTGGTCTTGAAATCGACGCCGGTGAGAATGCGCGCGCCGGTGGCGGCGACCATTCCGAACATGACAATACCGGCGCCGCCCAGCACCACCTGCGGCAGCGCCTCGACCAGCGCCGACATTTTCGGCAGCAACCCGAGCGCCAGCATGATAACGCCGCCGGCGGCGGTCACCCATCGCGACCGAATACCGGTGACGCCGACGAGACCGACGTTCTGAGAGAACGAAGTGTACGGGAACGTATTGAAGATGCCGCCCAGAATGGTGCCGACGCCGTCCGCGCGCAGACCGCGGGCGATCGCAGCTTGGTCGATCGTGCGGCCGGTCATCTCGCCGAGCGCAAGAAACATTCCGGTCGATTCGATCATCACTACAATCATCACGATGCACATGGTGATGATCGGAACCACGTGAAACGTCGGGATGCCAAACCGCAGCGGCGTGACGAAATCGAGCCACGCCGCCGTCGCCACGTGATCGAATTTCATCACACCAAGAATCGACGAAAGTACGGCTCCAGCGATGATGCCGAGCAGCACCGCGACGTTGGCAACGAAGCCGCTGCCCCAGCGGATCAGTCCGAGGATCATCAACAGCACGAACAGCGCAATGCCCAGGCCTGCAAGCTGGCCGTAGCCGGGATTAGGGAACGCGCCGGGGACGCCGTCGACCACCTTGGTCAACGTCGGCAGGCCGCCGCCCGCCCAGTTGATGCCGATGCGCATCAGAGAAATTCCGATAACGACGATGATCGTGCCGGTGACCACCGGCGGAAACAGCGGCAGCAATCGGCCCATGAAGGGCGCCGCCACGACGGCGAATATGCCGGCGGAGATCACCGCGCCGTAGATGCCGAGAATGCCGATATCCGGCGCTGCCGCCATGGCGAGCATCGGACCGACCGACGCAAAAGTCACGCCCATCATCACCGGCAGACGGATGCCAACGCCGGGAAATCCGACGCTCTGCACCAATGTCGCCAGTCCGCAAGCGAACAGATCGGCGCTGATCAAAAACGCCACATCCTGCGGCGACATTTTGAGAGCCCTGCCGAGGATCAATGGCACCGCGACCGCGCCGGCATACATCACCAGCACATGTTGTAGACCCAAGGTGAAGAGCTTTGGAATCGGCAGAAATTCGTCGACCGGATGGACGTTCTCAGACATGACATCGCCCCTATCAAGCCAAGTCCAGCGGCCGGAATATGACAGAGCGTCGACCTCGGCGCCATAGCGCGGAACGGCCGCTCGCGCAGGACACCAAAGCAAAAAGCAAAAGCGCGGCTCCGACATCACGTCGAAGCCGCGCTTCAAACCGTCAGATGATTCGTGTTTGCTATTTCACGTTCTTCTGCAGGAACGCCATCGAGCGCTGCCAGGCGAGTTTGGCGGCGGCTTCCTGAAAGCTGCCCCTCTCGTCGCAATGGAAGCCGTGCTGGGCGTCGGGATAGACGTAGATTTCGCAATCGGCGCCACGCTTCTTTTTGATATCCTCGACGTCGCTCATGGGAATCGAGGCGTCCTTCTCGCCGAAATGCATCTGGGTCGGCACTTTCGGCTTTTGATCGGCATTTTTGGCGATCTGCCCGCCGTAATAGCACACCGCCGCGGACAGCCCGTTGAGCTTACACGCGGCAAGAAACGAGATCGTGCCGCCCATGCAGAAGCCCATGATGGCGACCGGTCCGCCCTTCTTGAGCTCGTCGATGGACGCCTGCACGTCACGCAGCATCGCGGCCCAGTCCGGGTTGGCGACGAATTTGCGCGCATTGGCGATCTCGTCGGGCGTGTAGCCGCACTCGAAATTCGGCTGCTGACGGTCAAACACCGCCGGCGCGAGCGCCGCATAGCCCTCACCGGCAAGCCGGTCGCAGACGGCGCGGATGTGATGATTGACCCCGAAAATCTCCTGAATGACGACAATGCCGCCTTTCGGCGTTCCTGCCGGATCGGCCCGATAGGCGCCAAGCTTGAAACTGTCGGAAGAGACAAGTGTGAAGTGCTTACCCAAGACAATCCTCCTGTGACTGATAACCGACCTGCCGAGCGCGAGCGGTCAGCGCCGCCCTGCGGTCGCGGCCGGAGCATACACTGGCGATGGTGTCGGTTGAATGGCCGAGCCGGCCGGCCGCGTCAGCGGGTGACGACGATAAAATCCGTGCCCTCGCCGGTCTCTTCGCCCAGGCCCTGATCCGAAACGACGAGGGACGAGCCCGGCACGATCAGCAGCGAGATCTGGTCCATTACATCTTGCGGAATTCCGATGCGCGCCAGCGCGTCCTCGGGAGCGGGCGGCGGCTCGATCGTTGGTTTCGCGGCAAGTGCCTCCCGCCGCTGTCCTTTGGCATGCCGTTCCGAGCCGCGCTCGCTGTCGGCATTGCGAGCCGGCTTCGGCTGATCGACGGGCAACGACACCACGTTCCAGCGGAACGCCGAACTCTCGCTGTTCAGATACTCCACCGCCGTAAAAACGTGGGTTCCAAACGGCTTTTCGGGATGATCGATGGTGATCGGAGCGTCGAACAGCGGCTCGAAATGCTGACGCACATAAATCCGACCGGTCTTGCGGCTGATGAAGATTGCGATCGGGGCGCGCGACGCTTCGACAAGCACCGCCGGCTTCGGCTGCGGCAGCGGCGCGATAACCGCTGGTGTTGAGCCCGGGTCGCTGCCGCGGAGTTGAACGCCGTCATTTTTTCCGGCCGCCGATCGCGACGCGTCGTCGCTTGGATGCGGCGCCGGAGGATCAACTGTGGCACCGGAAACGGGCGCCGCAGCGGCCTCCGCCGCCATCACCCTCGTGGTCGGGACCAACACCGGCTTGTCGTTCACCAGCACGGTCGTCGCCGGCGAGACGCGGGCATCGGTCGATGTGTTGGCATCCGCGGTCTGCGCAGTCTTCGCCGGAGCGGCGACGGCGGCCGAGGGAGCTGGTTGCGCGGTCTTGTGCACGAACAGATGCGCATCGGCGAATGCGGCCGGCCGCAGTTCGTTGCGTGCGATAATCACGCGCGCGCCGAGCTTGGTGAAGGTCCATAAGCGCAGCGCGAATTCGTGCGGCATGCGGATGCAGCCGTGCGAGGCGCGATGGCCGACGCCGACGCCCTCGTGCAACGCCACGCCCGACCAGGTGATCCGCTGCATGAAGGGCATCGGCGCGTTGCTGTAGATGTTGGAGTGGTGAAAGCGATCCTTGGCGATGACGCTGAACACGCCCATCGGCGTGTCGTGGCCGGGCACGCCGGTCGCGACCTCGGCTTCCGCTATCGCAACGCCGTCGCTGTAAAGAAAGAGCTTCTGCTGATCGATCGAGATGAAGATCTGGATCGGCCCCTTCGGCACGTCGCCGAATGGTTCCTTGCTGAGCCGCTCAGCCTGGTCGTGCTTCGATCGCGGCTCTGCCTTGGCCTTGGCCGCGGCGGCCGTTGGGCCAACCGCAACCGCCGCCGCAATGCCGAGTATGCAGGCACTGCCGACCAGCGTGCGCTTTCGCTGCTGGAAGGTGGCGGAAAGGACCAGCCGAGCGTCGTTCGTGGACAATTTCATGACCGGACCAGGAGGAACTCGCAGAAAGGCAGACGCAGCTTTTGGAAGAAGAAATGCCCCATACCACAGCCGAGATAGCGGACATTAAATACCACGGCCTAAACGGCGGCCGAGGTGAATTATCATCCACCAATATTAACGTAATGCATCGTTCCGCGGCCTTACCGTCGTACCGCGTCGGAGCGCCCCTGCATCGCCTCGGGATTATGGGCGCGAGGTCAGGCCGAACGCTTCCGCCAGCAGCTCGTAAGATCGTCGGCGCGCGGAATGATCGTAGACCATGGTCGTGATCATGAGCTCATCGGCGCGTGTGGTTTCCACCAGTCCCATAAGTCGGCGCTTCACCGATTCGATGCCTCCGACAACAAGCCGCGCGCGATGGTGCGCGATGCGCTGAAGGTCGATGGGTGTGTAGGGATAGGCGGCGGCCTCCTCGGGCGAAGCAAGCGGCAAATATTCTCCCTTGGCGCGGCGCGCATAGTGCAGATCGGCGCTCGCAGCGATCCGCTCGGCCTCGGCGTCGGTGTCGGCAGCGATCACCGCGGCGCCAAGAATGGCGTAGGGCTCGGCCATCGTGGGCGATGGCTTGAAGTGCTCCCGATAACTCAGCATGGCGCTCGCCGCATCATAATCGGCGAAATGGTAGGCGAATGAGAAGCCCATGCCGACAGCCGCGGCGAGTTCGGCGCTGTAGCCGCTCGAACCGAGAAGCCAGATCGGCGGCAATGCGACATCCGCGGGCACCGCGCGGACATTGCGGAACGGATGATTTTCCGGAAAGCCGCCGCGCTCGAGCAGCAGCAATTCCTGGAAGCGCTCCAGAAAGTCGTCGCCTTGACGCGGGTCCTGCCGCGCCCGCAGGGCGTAAGAGGTGACCGGATCGGTGCCGGGCGCCCGGCCAAGCCCGAGATCGATGCGGCCGGGGAACAGCGCTTCCAGGACCTTGAAACGCTCGGCCACCATGAGGGGCGCATGGTTCGGCAGCATCACGCCGCCGGAGCCGACGCGCAGGTGCTTCGTCGCCGCCGCAATCTGTCCGATCATGATTTCGGGCGAAGAGCTCGCGATGTTTGCGAGATTGTGATGCTCGGCGACCCAGTAGCGCTTGTAGCCGAGCCTGTCGGCGAGACGCGCCAAATCGATCGAGTTTCGCAGCGCCGCCGAACCCGGCGTAGCGGTGGTGACCGGCGAAAGATCGAGGACTGAAAGCGGGACCACGCGGAGCAATTCTTCTGGCGCACCGAGCCGGGTGCGAGAGCCTATCAGCCCCTCTGTGGCGGCGGCGTCAATCCCGGCCGCAAGTCACTGACCGGGCAGCCTGACCAGAGGTCCACCGACAGCCGAACTGGCGGCCGGACGATGCTTGGCCAACCTGACACGCTTGGGTGCAGGCTGCTGCGGGGCTGCTTGAGCCGTCTGGGCGTTCAAGGGCCAGTTGTTCAAGCTCTGGACGGTGACGGCGCTCGGGGCATTGGCATTCTGGATCGAAGAGTTTGTTGCCGGCGCTGTGGGCGCCTTGGCGATACGGCGCACCCGGGGCGATGCGCGATGGCTTGCGACCTTGCGGGTCGGCCTCTTTGGCGGCAAGGGCACCTCCTCGAGCAAGGGCGCCTCGGTCGCGGCGACCGGAACGTCAGGAACACTTTCTTGCATGGCTTCAACAGCAGGCTGCGGCGAAGCCGGCTGTTCGTCCTCACTCTGCCGCGGCGGATCAGATGGCGGCGCTTGCTCGGCCGATGTCTCGGCAGCGGCAATACCCGTCGCGACAGCGGGCGATTCGTTGCCGGCGGCGGCCTCCTCCAGCTTCGCATCACGCTCCGGTTCCGAAGCGGACGCAACCGGTGAGACGGGCTGCGAGTCCGCGGCATCCGGCTGCGATTCCGGAATGGATGTCACAGGCACGGCCTGCTCAGGTGCCGCAGCGACGTCCGGTTCCGGCGCCGCGACGGCAGCCGTCACCTCGACGTTGTCACGTTGCTTGGGACTGGCCGTCGGCAAGCTTGCGGTGACATCCGGCGCCTGTGGCGGGCCGGCCTCGATGCGGATGGAGGCCTCACCGGCGGCGAGCGCCGCGACGACCGGCGCCGCCTTGTCGGCGACGAGCTGCAACGCAGCGGTCCCTTCCGACACACGACCGAGCGGCTCGTGGCTCACGCGCAACACGGCAAACAGACCGAAGCCGAAACTCAACACCATGATCGAGGCGCAGGCAGCCGCGATCAACAAACGAAAGTTGGGAAACATTCCACCTCGCAAAACGTCCGCGCGCCACGGCGCCGCCAACACGCATTACAAGGAGCTTGGTATCGCTACGATGCCCGACGAGTCGCCGATGCCGATTGAGAACCACGGCTATCCCGGTTCCGCAGTCGCTGGCGACGGGACATTAGCTGAGTCGCCACAGGGTCACGAAAAAATCCGGCCGGCGCGATGCGCCGACCGGATGATTTGTCTCGCTGTTCTCGTGTAGCTGCGACGCTACCGCGCGACCGGGCCCTGGACCGAGGCCGAAGCCGCCGGCAATGCTCCCGGCAATACCACGACCCGTGTACCGACGCTCACGCGGCTGTAAAGATCCGAGACATCCTCGTTGGTCAGCCGGATGCAACCCGAGGACACGAAGGTGCCGATGGTCGACGGCTGATTGGTGCCGTGGATGCGATAGAGCGTGTTGCCCAGATAGAGCGCTCGCGCGCCGAGCGGATTGCTCTCCCCGCCAGCCATGAAACGCGGCAGATAGGGCTGCCGTTCGATCATCTCCTTCGGCGGATGCCAATCCGGCCACTCGCTCATGCGCGCGACGCGCTCGGTGCCTGACCAAGTAAAGCCTTCGCGGCCGACGCCGATGCCGTAGCGCATCGCTTTGCCGTTCCCGAGGACGAGGTAGAGGTAGGTGTTCGGCGTATCGATGATGATGGTGCCGGCCGGTTCCTTGGTCATGTAGTCGACGACCTGCCGCCGGAACTGGGGCGGCAACTGTTGGGGCGGACCCTGCTCGGGTTGATCTTCCGGCGGTAGCGCCGCGATGACCGAACTCCGATCGGGCACCACAGCCGCCGGAGCCGGTACCGCGCCGGTCACATCAGCCTGGACAGCGCCATCGGCGATGTCGGCCGGCGGGCGCTGGAGCGGCCCGCCGCCAAGAACGGGCATCGGCTGCGGCGGAAAGGCGCCTCCGGCATCCTCCTGCTGTTGATAACGCTGGCCGCCGTAGGGGCCATCGCTCGCATCGCGTTGTATGGCGGGACCCTGGCCATAGGGCCCGGCAGCGGCCGCCTGCGGACCGCTGACAGGTGGCGGCATCGGCTGGCTCGTGTAGGGCTGGGTCGGAGGAGGTGGATAATCGTTAACCGGCGCGGGCGGAATGGGCGGATAGCCGGGCGGCGGCGGTGGCGCATATTGCGCAGCAGCGCCGCCCGCCGACCCAACGAGCGCAAACGCAATGACGGCAAGCTTGATGCTGGCGCGCAAGGCAGATTCCCCCAAAACGTCCGAAGTCCACGATTATAGTGCGCAGGAGATTGGGCCAGAACAAGGCAGCCCGGCGACAAAGGCCCGGGAAATGCCCGGTTTTCAGGCCCTTTCCCCTATTGTCAGCGAAATGAGGTGAACAATTTCATAACGTTCCAGCGGTGCCGCCAGCGCGGTAACATGTCATTGAAGTCCGCAGATCGAGGTCGTCGAGCCGAGCTTGAGGGTTTTGCCGATGCAGCGATTCGTTTGGGACGTGATGACAGGCGCGGTCGCGCTCGCAATCTTGCCAGTTCCTGGCATCGAGGCGCAGACGCCGACGCTGGGCGAGCTTCGGGCGAAGATCTTTGACGCCACGATGTTGAAGCAGACATTCGTGAATGGGTTGCACTACTGCAACGAGTTCGACGGCACGAATTTCTACTTCGAGCCGCGCAACCGCGTGCTCAATCTGGAAGAATATCACCGGTCGCTGGAGAGCCTCGTTCGGCAGGGCATCTTCAATCCGGAGAAGCACAAGCCTTGGAGCGAGCGGGACGCCGCCGATCGATGGGAGGAGGTCAAGAAAGAGGCCGCCAAGGACAAAGCGAACTGCGACCTTGTGGCCAGCCTGCCCGCCCTGCAGAAAGAGGTCGACGAGTTGGAGACGAAGACGGACGCGTCCGACGGCAAGACCGATATCTCCGGCGGGAAGCTGCCCGACAAAAGTCATTAGAGTTCTGATCGGGCCGGCGTCCTGCCGGACCGTCATTGCAACATCAGAGGCACAAGCATGGATTGGAGTGAGCGACGGGAGCGGCTGCGCTCCGTCATCGCCGCGGGGCGTTGCGTCTATCCGGGCTCGGTGTTCGATCCGATCTCGGCGCGGATCGCCGAAGACCTCGGCTTCGAAGTCACGATGTTCGCCGGCTCGATCGCGTCGTTCACGGTGCTCGGCGTGCCCGATATCGTCGCGCTGACGCTGACGGAATTCGCGCAGCAGGCTTACCGCATCAATCGCGCCGGCAAGCTGCCGCTCCTCGTCGACGCGGATCACGGTTACGGCAACGCGCTCAACGTCAAGCGCACGGTCGAGGAGCTTGAGACCGCCGGCGTGGCGGGACTTACGATCGAGGACACGCTGCTACCGACGCCATACGGCGCGACCTCGGCGAGTCTCATCCCGATCGCCGAAGGCGTCGGCAAGATGAAGGCCGCACTGGCCGGTCGTCAGGACAAACGGCTGGTCATTGTCGGCCGCACCAGCGCCATGGCGATCAGCGGTGTCGAGGATACCATCGCGCGCCTGAGGGCTTACGAGCAGGCCGGCGTCGACATGCTGTTCATGGCCGGCGTCAAGACGCGCGCGCAACTTGACGCTGTCGCCGCCGCGGTGAAGCTGCCGCTGTTTCTCGGCAGCCCCGGCACCGAGCTTTACGATCTCGACTATCTGAGTGCGCGCAATGTCCGCGTCTGCCTTCAGGGGCACTTACCATTCATGGCCGCGGTGAATGCGACCTACGAAACTCTCAAGGCACTCCGCGGCGGCGCCGCGCCGGCGAGCATAAAGACCATCGCCCCTCCCGACCTCATGAAGCAGGTCACCCGGCAGGCCGACTACGCCGGATGGGCCAAGCAATTCCTGAACGCGAGCCTGGCTGGGGGCTGACCGCCGTAGGGCTTGATCGAAGGGCCACAAGACGACACATAGCTGTTCATGCGCCAGACTGCTTCGCGACCGGAGCGTCCTTGGACCGCGCGACCTGCGACATCGCGTTATGCGGCCTGCCGGATGTTCATTGCGCATCATAACGGCTACAACGGAACGATCTCGTCCGCCGCCATGAGCGAGGGAATTGCCAGATGCCATCCGTGAGCGATTGGAAGGTGCCGGCCTCCGTGCAGCCAAAGCCGGAGGAGTACTCTTACGATCTCGAACATGCCCTTGCCGCAGTCGTTGGGCTGCGCGCAATCATTCCGGCCGATGCCTATACGGCCGAGACACTCGGCACCGAACGCGCTGGTAATGGCGTCCTCATTCGCAGCAACGGCCTCGTGCTGACGATTGGTTATTTGATCACCGAAGCGGAAACGATCTGGCTCAACCTGAGCGATGGCCGTTCCGTGCCGGGTCACGTGCTCGGCTACGATCAGGAGACTGGATTTGGTCTGGTGCAGGCGCTCGCCAAGATCGACGAGCCGGCGCTCGAAATCGGCAAATCGGCCGAGGCTTCGGTCGGCGAACGGGTCGTGGTTGGCGGCGCCGGCGGCCGCTCGCGGTCGGTCGCCGCGCGCATCGTCGCCAAGCAGGAATTCGCCGGCTATTGGGAATACGTGCTCGACGAGGCCATCTTCACGTCGCCGTCGCACCCGAATTGGGGCGGCACGGCGCTGATCGGACCCGCAGGCGATCTGATCGGCATCGGTTCGCTGCAACTTCAGCACAGCGCCGAAAAGGGACAGGCGCAGAACATCAACATGATGGTCCCGATCGATTTATTGAATCCGATTCTCGATGATCTGATGAAGCTCGGCCGGCGTAATGCGCCGCCGCGGCCCTGGCTCGGGCTCTACGCGACCGAGGTCGAGAACCGGCTCGTCGTCGTCGGCCTTGCCGACAAGGGACCGGCCAAGCGCGCCGACCTGCGCACCGGCGACATCGTGCTTTCCGTCGGCGGTAAGGAAGTTCGCGACCTCGCGGGCCTGTTCCGGCGGGTCTGGGCCCAAGGCCAAGCCGGCGTCGAAATACCGATGACGATCTACCGCGACGGCGACACCATGGACCTGCGGGTCAAATCGAGCGAGCGCAATCGCTTCCTCAAGGGTCCGAGTCTGCACTGACTCACTCCGGCTTGATGCCGGCTTTGGCGACGACGTCGCGCCATTTTTCAACATCGGCGGTAATCCGCGCGGCAAGCGCTTGCGGCGAGCTCGCTGCGGCTTCGACGCCCTGTTCCGCCAGCGTCGCGATCGTCGCTGGCTCGGCGAGAATCGCCGCCGTTTCGCGGTTGAGACGCGCGACGATGGATGCCGGCGTGCCGGCGGGCGCCGCGATCGCCTGCCAGAGTACTGCCTCATAGCCCGGCAGCGCCGCCTCGGCGATAGTGGGAACGTCCGGCAGCGAAGCGCTGCGCGCTGCGCCGGTAACACCAAGAGGACGCAACTTGCCGTCGCGAATGAGCGGCAGCGTCGGCGGCAGAGTCCCGAACTGCATGGCGACACGCCCTCCGACCACATCGAGCATGGCCTGTGCGGTGGAGCGGTAGGGCACCTGGTTGAGCGCGATACCGGCACGCACCGCAAACAAGACGGACGCCAGCGAGCCGATGCTCGACGTACCGAAGGCGGCACTGTCGAGGCTATGCGGCTTCGCTTTCGCCAGTGCGATCAGTTCCGCCAAATTGTGGGCAGGCAGACCGGGATAGATCGCGAGCACGTAGGGCAGCGAGCCGGTCGTCGAGATCAGCGCGAAGCTCTTGATTGGATCGTAGGGCAGCTTCGAGGCCAGCGCCGCTGCGGTCGTCTGTGTGCTCGCGGTGATCTGGCCGATCGTGTAGCCGTCGGGTTCGGCGCGCGCGAGCGCATCGACGCCGACCACGCCGCCAGCGCCCGGCCTGTTGTCGATAACGAATTGTTGCCCCAAGCGGTCGCTCAGGCGTTGCGCGACGAGGCGGCAGACGATGTCGCCGGCGCCGCCGGCCTGGCTGGGAACGAGAAAATGCACCGGCCGGTTCGGCCAAGCGTCCGCGCCGCTTTGCGCTCGCGCGGCAGGCGCCATTGCCAAAAGACCCAGCAGGACGAGAAGCGAACGCATCGCCAGCGATATTAAGGCTGCAATTCGCCGACGCACAGCCCGAAAATCGGCTTTTTCAGAAAAAGGCGAAGCGAGGCCGCGCTAACGCGAGACGAACAAGGCGCGTAGCCCCTCCCGGTAGGTGGGATAGCGCAGCACCACGCCAAGCTCGCGCTTGAGCTTATCGTTGCGTACCCGGCGGCATTCCTGCCAGAAGCTCAGCGCCATCGGCGACATCGACGGCGCCGCCTGCTCGAATGGAATTTCCGGCGGCGGCGCGAGGCCCATGAGCTCGGCCGCGAATGCGATCGGATCGCCCGACGGCGTCGGCTCGTCGTCCACCACGTTGAAAATTCCCGAGGCCCCGCGCGCGAACGCAGCATCGATCGCCTGCGCGATATCCGCCACATGGATGCGGTTGAAGACCTGTCCGGGCTTTGCGATGCGCCGTGCGCTGCCGCGCTCGATCTGGCCCAGGGCGTTCTGACCAGGACCGTAGATGCCGGCGAGCCGCAGAACAGCGACCGCGGCGCCGTGGCGCGCGCTAAAATTCTGCCAGGCACGCTCCGCCGTGAGCCGCGCATCGCCACGCCCCAATCCGGGATGAACCGGCGTTGCTTCATCGACCCATGCGCCGCCGAAATCGCCATACACGCCGATCGTCGAGAGATAGACAATCGATCGCACATGCGCCGCTTTGGCCAAAGCATCACCGCATGCGGCAAGCACCGGATCGCCGTTCTCGTCCGGCGGCGCTGAAACGAGCACATAAGCCGCTTCTTCGATCGCGCGTTCGAGATCGGTCGTGACCGAAGCGCCGTCGAAAACAAGCATGTCACAGCAGCCGTTAAGCCGCGTCTTCAACTCCGCGGCGCGCCCAGCACTGCGCACCGTGCCGATAATGCGGTCGAATTTCTCTCCAAATTCGCCAACGAAATGTTCCGCCGAATAGCCGAGCCCGAAACACAGCAAAGTAGCCATTGCGCCATCAGCCATCGCAGGTTGCCGCCCATTCGGCGGCGACCTCGGGGTCGCTCTCGGCACCGCGCAATTGCGCCGCGTTTTCTTCAAGCCTTGCGCGATCGAGGCGGCCGAGCGCCCACACGGCGGCGCCGCGCACCAGCGGCGAGCCGTCGCCAAGCAGTCGCTCGGCTTCCTCGGCAAGCGCGGCCTCGCCGGAATTGCCGATTGCGATCAGCACGTTTCGCAGGAAGCGCACACGGCCGATGCGCTTGATCGGGCTTTTGCTGAACAGTGCGCGAAAAGCCGCATCGTCGAGCCGCGCCAGCGCCGCGAGTTGCGGCGCGCGCAGCGCTTCTCGCGCCGCCAGTTTTGCTTCCCGTCCGGCACGAGCGAACTTGTTCCACGGGCAAACCGCAAGGCAATCATCGCAGCCGTAAATGCGGTTGCCCATCAGCGGCCGCAGATGGCGCGGTATGGCGCCTTTGTGCTCGATCGTGAGGTAGGAGATGCAGCGCCGCGCATCGAGGCGATAGGGTGCGGGGAACGCGGCCGTCGGGCAGATGTCGAGGCAGGCATGGCAGGTCCCGCAATGGTCGTGCTCGGCGGCGTCAGGCGGCAGATCGAGCGTAGTGAAGATCGCGCCGAGGAAGAGCCATGAGCCAAACTGCTGCGACACCAAGTTGGTGTGCTTGCCCTGCCAGCCGATGCCGGCCGCCTCGGCCAAAGGCTTCTCCGTTACCGGCGCGGTATCGACGAAGACCTTGATGTCGCCGCCGGCCTTGGCGATGAGCCAGCGCCCAAGGGCCTTTAGCCGCCCCTTGATCAGTTCGTG
>Ga0335085_10007320_pt1 | contig 17190 bp, 14 predicted proteins | sample Lox_Sample_45_FD_206712 | JGI IMG/M metagenome (GOLD analysis project Ga0335085, IMG submission 206712) | Soil microbial communities from Loxahatchee National Wildlife Refuge, Florida, United States - Lox_Sample_4.5 | ecosystem: Environmental > Terrestrial > Soil > Wetlands | place: USA...
CGAACCCCCGCGTACCGGGACGAGGGTTCGAGTAAGACGCATCAGGTGGGGCGGGTGGGGCTCGAACCCACGACCGACGGATTATGAGTCCGCTGCTCTAACCGGCTGAGCTACCGCCCCGCTCCGGGACGGCGGCGCGGCCCGGATCGGGTGCACATTACCAGGAAACCGGGCACGCCTCCGGGCCGGCCATGACGCCGGGCCGGTACTCAGGCCCGGATGGTCATGGAGGCTGGACTCCGAACGGCAGACTGTCGCGTTCCAGGCCCAGGCGAGCGATCCGCGGGTGGAACTGCCGATGGACCCCATGCTGGGCACGGTCGGCGTTGCCCCGGCGGCCAGAGAAGTGCGGTCCTCGCTGGTGCCGGACACCTTCGGCGGGAACATGGACACCCCGGAGATGCGCGCCGACGCGACGTGCTACCCGGCGTCAACGTGGACGGCGGCCTGTTCTCGGTGGGTGACGGGCACTACCGGCAGGGCGAAGGCGAGGCATGCGGCACCGCGGCGGAAGAGGCGATGGACGTGAGGCTCATCGTAGAGCTGATCAAGGGAGGCAGCCCGGCCTGGCCGCGCCTGAAACGACGACCACCGGGTGGAGGTGGGATCCAGCCGTCCGCTGGAGGATGCCTGGCGGGTGAGCCAGGTCAGACCGCCGCGAGTATCAGCCAGTCGACGCGCAACGCGGCCATGCCGCACCTCGTCCATGGCTGACTGTCATGGTTTAAAGGCTATGGCAGTGCCATATGCCACCCAGAAAACATTCGACTCTACTATGCCAGCTATATTTGCGCCAACGTCCACAATCGATTCCAGGCGAATACCGACGATGGCGTCGTACTCATTTTCATCGGCCCAATCCTTCAACGCCTCAACAGCATCTTCAACACTTTCCCCGGACTGCCATGTCATCATGCGCTTCCCGACTTCATAATCCAGCCCTGGAATCGTTTCCGTGGTAGCAGTCCTTATTTTTCTTGAGCGCGGCATGCGGGAATGATGGCACGGCACGCCTGCCCCCGCAAGAGCGCCTTTGCATCTCACCGTGCTCGAATTGGCATCGCCTTGGTACCTATTCGGAAGTCCTGTGATCATCATCGCATCGTGCCTGGTAGACGCGGTCCGGGCCGCACGCAACCACACGATTTCCGAATACTTACTCGCTTGAGCGCCCGGCTCCCGGCTGGACAGGTGTGCGGGCGCCGGGGTCAGACGCCGGGGAGGTGGGCGGCGACCACCGCGGAACGGCCGCCGCGCACGGCGGCCAGGGCGTCGGTCAGGACGCCGGGCAGCTCCGCCGGGTCGGTCACGTTCGCGCCGAACGCCCCGCCGCCGGCGGCGGCCACGGCGGGCAGGTCGGCCGCGGGCTCGAAGCTGACGTTGAAGTCGTCGGCCTCGGCCGCCGCGCCCTTGGGGCGCACGGCGAGCGCCGAGTTCTTGGGCGCGCGCCAGCCGCGGTTGTTGTAGATCACGGTCAGCGCGGGGGTGCCGTAGCGGCGCGCCACCCACTGCGCCGACGAGGGTATCCCGAACAGGAAGCTCCCGTCGCCGACCAGGCACACCACGGTCCGGTCCGGGGCGGCGAGCTTCGCGCCGACCGCTCCCCCGCCGGCCCAGCCGAGCGAGCCGCCGCCGCTGCCGATCAGCGACCCGGGCCGGCTGGCGCGCGGAACAGCAGCGCGCGGAACAGCAGCGCGCGGAACAGCAGCGCGCAGCGCGCGGAACAGCGCTGGTCGGCGTGGACTGGGGGCGGGGCGGCAGATCAGTAGCGGCCGGCGGCCTGCACGCTCATCGCGTGCTCCACCAGGGTGACCAGGGTGGCCTTCGTGGACTCGCGGTTGCGCGCGTCGCACGGGATGACGGGCACGTCCGGTGAGATCGCCAGCGCCTCGCTCACGTCCTTGGAGCGGTGCGGGAACTGGCCGTAGAAGCCGTTGATGCCGATGACGAAGGGCAGGCCGCTGGCCTCGAAGTAGTCCACGGCGGGGAAGGAATCGGCGAGCCGCCGGGTGTCGACGAGGACCACCGCCCCGATGGCACCCTGGATGAGGTCGTCCCACATGAACCAGAAGCGGTGCTGGCCGGGCGTGCCGAACAGGTACAGGACGAGGTCCTTCTCGAGCGTGATCCGCCCGAAGTCCATCGCCACCGTCGTGGTGCTCTTGTCCGGCACGTGCGACAGGTCGTCCACGTCGGTGCTGGCCACCGTCATCTGGGCCTCGGTGGTGAGGGGCGTGATCTCCGACACCGAACCGACGAACGTGGTCTTGCCGACACCGAATCCGCCGGCCACCACGATCTTCACCGAGGTCATCGCCGCCGGAGCAGCACCCTGCGGCTGGGCGACGCTAGATCTTACGGAGTCCACTAAGTACCCTTTCGAGCAGATTGAGGTCAGGGCGACCTTCCGCATCCTCGCGTTGGTGGATGCGGACCAACCCGTCAGCCCCCATATCCGCGATGAGAATTCTAGCCACGCCAAGCGGCAGCCGCAGGACAGCGGAAATCTCCGCCACCGACCTCCAGTCCCGGCAGAACTGCAGGATCGCCTGGCATTCGGGCGCCAGGACGGACAGGTCCCGCGGCTCGTAGACGGTCGCGGTAACCAGCGCCTCCACCTGAAGCTGGTAGCGGGGCTGGGTCCGGCCGCCGGTTACCGTGTACGGCCGGACGAGCCGGCCGACCGCCTCCTCCTCGCCCGGGCGCTGCATGCCGCGGCGGGACTGAGCGCTGTCCCACGAGCCGGACCGGCCTTCCCACGACGGGCCTGACCCGGGGCTCCATGAACCGGCCCGCTCTTCCCAGGTCCCCGGCCGGTTATCCCACGAGCGGGCGGGGGGGCCGGGGGGAAGCGGGCGGTCCTCACCCCGTCCTGGGCCCGCCACCGTGTCCTCCGGTCACCGTCTTCCATCCCCGGGGATGGAGGCCTGCATGATTCCTCGCGTCGCCGGCGTCAGGACCCGTCCGGCCCGCTCCACCAGGAGCGTCATCTCATAGGCCACCAGGCCCAGATCACACGTCGACGCGGCCAGGACGGCGAGGCTGGAGCCGTTGCTGATGGCCATGATCACGAGGACGCCGCGCTGCATTTCCACGACGGTCTGGACGACCGCCCCGCCCTCGAAGACGCGAGACGCGCCCTGGGTCAGGCTGGTCAGCCCGGAGGTAACGGCGGCGAGCTGGTCCGCACGCTCCTGCGGGAATCCCGCCGAGAACGAGAGGGGCAGCCCGTCGGACGACACAACGACCGCGTGAGCCACGTCCGGGACGCGCTCGACGAAGTTGGTGATCAGCCAGCCCAGGTCCTGTGTCGGACGACCCGGCGTGCTCACTCCTGTCCTCCTAGCCGCCCGGTCGCCCGGGCTCTGCGCTGCGGTCGCTTGCTGCTTAGCACGATATGCGGTTCATGCGGGGATCTCATCCGTCCTATGGCTCCTCGGTCTTAGGTGCGGCCGCACGCGCCTCACGCACGCCCCGCTGAAAACTCGCCAGCCTGCTACGGACTTCGTCTGCCGAGCGGGACGCCCCCCCGCTGTCGCTCGCCGTGGCCGTTTCACCGACCGATCCGGGGACGAGATTGGCCCGCGGCACGCGCCGCGGGAGACCTGCGGATGTGGTGGCTCCCGTCGACGGCGCGGCGACCGTTTCGGCCGCCCGCCAGCCTTCGTCCGCAGGAGAGTGCCACGACGCCTGGTCGGGCACGGTGGCCTTGTCCTGGGCGCCAGCGTGTGTCGTCCCGCTGCGCCGGAACCAATCGGACTCCAGCGTGTCGAAGATCGGCAGGCGCTGGTCGTGCCCGTTCTCGGGCGGATTCGGGACCCGGACGCCGTCGTCGCCGGGCGGCCCGAGCGGGCTGCCCGCTTCCGGCAAGGCCGACCCGGCACCGGGATAGCCGCCGGGCTGGGTGCCGAAGCCGCCGGTACCGCCGGTGGCCGCGCCCGCACCGGGCGTGCCGTTGGCCGGCCGGATGGGTGAAGTGAAGCCGCTGCCGCCCGGCGCCGCGCCCGGGCCCGCGGTGCCGGGGCCCGCCTGGCCCGGTCCCGCGAAGCCGCGGGGCGCCCCGTTTCCGGGCCGTCCGGGCAGCGCGGGGCCCACGGGCTGCGGGCCGGTGCCGGGCTGCGGCTGACCCTGCGGGTCGGCCGCCGACGGCGGCGAGAAGCGCGGGATCCGCGCGGCCGCGGCGGCCTGCGCGGCCGCGCTGCCAGCCTGGCTGAATCCGGCCCGCGAGGGCAGCGCGCCGCCGGCTCCGCCGACCGGCGGAGCCGACAGCGACGGATTGGGCCCGTAGTCTTCCACCTCGAAGCGGCGCAGCCGGCCCAGCGGCGCGCCTTCCTGGGCCGCGACCGTATCCGGCAGCCACACCAGCGCGGTCAGGCCGCCGGCGGACGCGTGCCGGAGCCGGACCCGGACCCCGTGCCGCGCGGCGAGGCGGCCGACCACGAACAGGCCCATCCGCCGGGAGACACCGACGTCGACGACGGGCGGGTTGTCGAGCCGCCAGTTGGCGTGGCCCATCTCCTGGTCCGAGATGCCGACCCCGCCGTCGGTGACGTCGAGGAGCACACCGCCGCTGGTCAGCGGCTGCCCGGAGATGTACACCTGGGTGTCCTCCGGGGAGAATGTGGTCGCGTTCTCGACCAGCTCCGCGACCAGGTGCACGACGTCGTTGACGGCCTGGCCGACCACCGTGATGCCCGGCTGGACGTTCAGCACGACGCGCTCGTACTGCTCGATCTCGGAGATGGCTGCGCGCAGCACGTCCACCAGCGGGACGGGCTGGCTCCACCGCCGTGACGCCTCGTGGCCCGCGAGAACCAGCAGGTTCTCCGAGTTGCGGCGCATGCGGGTGGCCAGGTGGTCCAGGCGGAACAGGCTGCTGAGCCGGCCCGAGTCCTGCTCGCCCTGCTCCAGCGAGTCGATCAGCGAGATCTGCCGCTCGATCAGCGACTGGCTGCGCCGGGACAGGTTCACGAACATCGCGTTCAGGTTGCCGCGGAGCATGGCCTCGTCGGCGGCCAGCCGGACGGCTTCCCGGTGCACCTGGTCGAAGGCCCGCGCCACTTCACCGATCTCGTCGGTGGAGGAGACGGCGATGGGCTCGATCTCGACGCTCTCGTCCGAGCCCTCGGTCTCGCTGAGCCTGCGCACCATGTCCGGCAGCCGCGAGCCGGCGATGTCGAGCGCGTCCTCGCGCAGCCGGCGCAGCGGTCGGATCATCGACCGCGCGACCAACGTGGTGAACAGGAGGACCACGATCAGCAGGGCCAGCGTGACGACGCTGCTGATGACCGCGGACCGGGTCGCCGACGACTGGAGCGACCGGCTCCGGGCGAGGACGTTGCTGACCAGCTGGCTTCCCACGGCGCGCATCTTGCCCACCGTGAACGTCATGTTGCTGTACCACGTGCCGGGGGCGGTATCAGCCGGCAGGCCGATGCCGACGCTGCCGTTGGTGCTGGTCGAGGTGGCCACCTGCTCCTCGAACGCCGCCTGGTCGGCCGGGGTGCCGCTGACGGTGTTCTGGAACTGCTGCTGCTCCGATAGCGACGCCGAGCTCCGGAAGTCCTGCTCGGCCGCGGCCTCCTGGGCCTGCTCGCTCTGCAGGGCGGTCAGGCCCTGCGGCGGGAACTGCCGCGCCAGCAGCGCCGCGTACAGCGTGCCGCGCTGCTCGGAGGCCTTGTCCTCGGCCCGGGCCAGCGCGGTGAGGGTGATCACGGCGTTGGCGAGCTGAGCGTCGCTGGTGCCCGTCGCGGACATGCTGGTGAACGTCAGCAGCGTCTCGATGGAGTTGGTGTAGTCCTGGATCAGCGGCAGGGCCGGGATGTCACCGTTCGGCGGCGTCGTCGCGTTGCGCAGCTGGTCCAGGTCGCTGATCCGGGCCAGCACCGCGTTGAGGGACTGGCGGATGCCCGGGGAGTAGCCATCGCCGATGTTGTTCGCGTTCCCGGTGACCTGCTGGGCGGCCTCGTCGGTGGCGGCCCGCTGCTTCAGCAGGGCGGTGAAGACCGGATCCGTGCCGGTTGGCCGGCCGTCGGCGATGTACCCGGCGGTCAGGTCGCGCTCGTCCTCCATGCTCTGCGCGAGCCGGATGACGTTGCTGTTGAGCACGGCGAGGTGCTCGGTCCGCTTGAAGGCGACCGCGCTGCTCGCCGCGGAGCTGATCCGCAGGCCGCCGAGGATCACCGCGGCGAGCGTCGGGATGACGATCAGGGCGAGCAGCCGCCAGCGCACCCGCCAGTTGCTGAGGGCCAGCCGCGACCGGCCGCCCCCGCGGGGCGCACGGGGCGCGTCGTCCGGCCCTGGCTGGCCTCCGGTTCCAGGCGAGCCGGGGGAACCGGGGACCGCCGTGAGCGTGGCCGTGCCCCCATGACCGTCCCCCCCGGTTTCAGCGCCGGCTCCGTGGGCCCCGTTGGCTACGCCGGGTCCCTCGGCTCCGGTGCGCTGGCCTGTCACCGGACGCCTACGCACTGCCTTCGCACCTCACACGAACAGGGGTTCCGAGGACAGCCTCCGGGCCTCTACGACAGAAGCCGCACAACATCGCACCCCTCTTTCCCTCACAACGTTCACCGCAGGGCCTAGCGACTTCCGGACGACCGAGGCAACTCTGGCGTCGGGTCGCAAAACGGGTAAGGACATATAATCATCTTCCCCTGGCCGCTCATGGCGTATTTCCCAGTAATTCTGTGCCCGGTCGCGGTAGATGGGACCACGGTCCCCCGGCCGCGGGCAGGCGCGCGTCCGGGCGGGCCGCCCGGAGCCGCGGGTGACCTGGGACGCAGCCCCGCCCGGCCGGGACCGGGCGGCAGCGGCACCGGTCACGGCATCGGCCTGCGGCTGCGCAGCATGTCCCGCAAGCCGGCGCAATGGTGACACCCGGTAAGAGTAACTCTTCGTGGCCAGTTAAGGACAGGCAGCCATAGATCGCGGCTGATACGCCGGGGAGGTGCGGTATGCGAACGTATGCATGCGCGGCAAACTGACGTTCCGTGCGGTCGGTACCACTGACCGTAAATGAGCGTGGCCGCCGGGCCGGCGGAGCGCAAATGAGCGGTAGAGGCGGAAGATGGCGCGGCCAAGGGGCCCGGTCATTGGCGCATAGCGACGGCCGGCCGGTTACGGGAGGCCACTGCCGGGTCCCGTCCGCAAATGGCGCGCAGGCGACCATAATTTACGCTGGCCCCATCGGTTTGGGCGTATATTTACGCGCGGCCGGCCGTCACTCAGGTGACCGAAACCGACGTGACCAACGACGGTTCCCGGCCGCCGCCCGCGCCTACCGCCGGCCGCGCGGCCACGCACCGTCCCGGCCGCGGCGCCCGCGGAACGCCCCGGGCCGCACCCGGCGGGGTGCGGCCCGGCGCCCGGTGCGGCGGCGGTTCCCGGCCAGGACGCGCAGGGCGCGGCACAAGCCGCCGGCAGGCCGGGCGCGGGCCCGCCGGAACTCGCCGGCTGACCCAAAACGGGCCGCATCTCCCCCGGGCCGGCGGCGGCCTGCGTCCCGCCCGCACCCCCGTGCCCGTCTCTGACCTGCACCGACGAACGATATCCGGGCTGTACCGGAATTCCCCACCCGCCTCTGGCCGCACTGATACGGTAAGCACCGGCCCGTATAAAGATGTCCCGTTTCATCTCAAGCCTCCTGTTCGGCTCTCCCGTCACCCGAAGGAGCATCATGAGGTTCACCCGCGCCGGGCGGGCATCCCTGGCCGCCGCCGGCAGCCTCGCCGTAACGCTGGTCGCCGCCGCCTGCAGCGGGTCCAGCGCGGGCACGTCCGCCACGACCGCCGCCCACCTGGAGAAGTCCAGCATCGTCGTCGGGTCGCTGCCGGTCGTGGACACCGCCGGGCTGTACCTGGCGAAGAAAGAGGGCTACTTCACCCAGGCCGGGCTGAACGTCACCATCACGCCCATCGCGGCGACCCCGATGGCCATCCCCGCCATGCTGGCGGGCAAGGTGGACATCGTGGCCGGCGCGAACTACGTGTCGTTCTTCCAGGCGCAGGCGGCCGGGCACGGGCAGTTCAAGGTGCTGGTGGACGGCACCGCGTGCAGCGCCGACACCTTCCAGGTCCTGTCGGCAGCGGGCTCGCACATCACCTCGGCGGCCGGCCTGGCGGGCAAGACGATCGCCGTCAACGTGCTCGACAACATCCAGACCCTGCTGACCGACACGGCCCTCCGGACGGCGGGCGTGGACCCCAAGACCGTGCACTACCAGGCGATGCCGTACCCGGAGATGGCGCAGGCGCTCGCGACCGGCAAGGTGGACGCGATCAGCGTGGTCGAGCCGTTCATCACCGCGGCCGAGCTGAGCATCGGCGCCCAGCCGGTCATGTCGACCTGCGCCGGGCCGACCGCCGACTTCCCGATGTCCGGGTACTTCGCGACCCGGAAGTGGACGCAGCAGTACCCGAACACGGCGCGCGCGTTCCAGGCGGCGATGGCGCGGGGGCAGGCCCTGGCCGACGCCAGCCGGTCCGACGTGGAGCAGATCCTGCCCAGCTACATCAAGGGGCTGAGCCCCGAGCAGTCCGCGGTCGTCAACATCGGCCAGTTCCCCACCTCGCTGGACGAGACGCACATCGCGCGGGTGGCCAGCCTGATGATCAACGGCGGCCTGGCCAGCCGGCAATTCTCGGTGGCGCCGCTGCTGTTCCGCTGACGGTTCCGCTGGCCGTCCTTACCGGCTATCGCAGCTGTTCCGCTGAACCGCCTGTGTCGGAGGCGAGCATGACCGCTGACGCGCCGCCGGCCCGGCCGGCGGCCGCGTCACCGGCCCGGAAGGCCCGCGCCGCCCGCTGGGCGCGCGGGCTGACCGGGGTCCTGATCTTCGGTGTCATCGCCGAGATCCTGGGCCTGACCGGGGTCATCCCCACGTCGGTGCTGCCGCTGACCTCGACCGTCCTCGGCCATGCCGTCCAGCTGCTGGGCAGCGGCCGGTTCCTGGCCGACCTGGGCGCGACGGTGGCGGCGTGGGCGGTCGGGCTGGCCCTGACCGTCATGATCGGGGTCCCGCTCGGCGTCCTGCTCGGCAGCTTGCCGGTGGTCCGCGTGGCCACCCGCGCGGTGGTGGAATTCCTCCGGCCGATCCCGTCGGTGGCGCTGATCCTGCTGGTCAGCCTGCTGCTGGGGCCGGGGCTGCGGATGTCGGTCACACTCATCGTCTACGGCGCGATCTGGCCCGTGCTGTACAACACGATGGCCGGGCTGGACGACGTCGACCCGGTGGCCAAGGAGACCCACCGCGCCTTCGGGTTCTCCGCGATCGACACCATCGCGATGGTGTCGCTGCCGAGCGCGGCCCCGTTCATCGCCACCGGCATCCGGCTGGCCTCGTCGGTGGCGATCATCCTCGACATCGGCGCGGGCTACATCACCGGCCGGATCAACGGGCCCGGGCTCGGCGCCTTCATCGCCGACTACAGCTCGGGCGCGGGCAACCTGCCGGTCATCCTGGCCGCGACGCTGTGGGCGGGCGTGCTCGACCGGGCCATCGTGGCGGCCGAGCACCGGCTGCTGCGCTGGAACCACAACCGGCTGGCGGAGGTGTCATGAGGCGGCCGGCCCGGCTGGGCTGGCTGTGGCGCTGGGTGGTGCTCGCCGTCGGGGTCGGGGCCTGGCAGCTGTGGGCCTCGGGGAAGCACAGCCCGTTCTTCCCGCCGCCGTCGGCGGGGACACCCCCGCACGATGGCGCACGCGTTCCGAGGTCCGTTCGGATGCGGATTTCGCGACCCGGCACGGCCGTTCCGCGCGGAAAAAATGACGGCCACCGGCGCGGGTTTTCCCCGATTATGCGTTTTGTACACGCCTTTGAATAAAACACGGCGGCATGGCACCGTGGTGCCTGAGCGCCCAGCGAACGAGGCGGAACTGACGTGCTTGAGGTAACGGGTCTGACCCGGACGTACGGGCACGGCGAGGCGGCCCACGTGGCCATCGAGGGCGTATCCCTCAGCGTCGCCGAGGGCGAGCTGGTCAGCATCGTCGGGCCGTCCGGGTGCGGCAAGTCCACTCTGCTGCGGTGCATGGCCGGCCTGCTCGTGCCCACCGCCGGCCGGATCGAGCTGAACGGGTCCGTGGTGGAGCGCGTGCCGGACCGGCTGTCCGTGGTGTTCCAGGATTACAGCCGGTCCCTGTACCCGTGGCTCACCGTGCAGGACAACGTGGCGCTGCCGCTGCGCCGGACCGAGCGGAGCCGCAAGGTGCGCCGGTCGGCCGCCGGCGCGTCGCTGGCCGCGATCGGGCTGCCGGACGTCGCGCACAAGTACCCCTGGCAGCTGTCCGGCGGCATGCAGCAGCGGGTCGCGATCGCCCGCGCGCTGGCGTGTGACCCGATCCTGCTGCTGATGGACGAGCCGTTCGGGTCGGTCGACGCGCAGACGCGGGAGGACCTGGAGGACCTTACCCTGCGGGTGCGGCGCGAGCGCGGCATCACCATCGCGATCGTGACGCACGACATCGACGAGAGCGTCTACGTCGGGGACCGGGTCATCGTGCTCACCCCGGGGCCGGGGCGCACCCTGGCCGACCTGCCGGTGAACCTGCCGGAGCCGCGGGACCAGACCGCGACCAGGGAGCTGCCCGAGTTCGTGCACCTGCGGGCCGAGGTCAGCCGGCTGGTCCGCAGCCGGGGCGCGTCGGTCCCGTCGGCGTCCTAGCTGGGGCCCGCGTTCCCCGGGGCCCGCGTTCCCTCGTTTTCCAGGCCGAGTTCGCGGGCGATGACCATCCGCTGGACCTCGGACGTGCCCTCGCCGATCTCCAGGACCTTCGCGTCACGGTAGAACCGGCCGACGGGGAACTCGTTCATGAAGCCGTAGCCGCCGAAGATCTGGGTGGCGTCCCGCGCGTTGGCCATCGCCGCGTCCGAGGAGGTCAGCTTGGCGATCGCCGCCGCCTTCTTGACCGGCTGGCCGGCCGCCATCCGCGCCGCCGCGTCGTACCAGGCGAGCCGGGCGGTCTGCGCCCGCGCCTCCATGTCCGCGATCGTGAAGCGGATGGCCTGGAACCGGCCGATGTGCTGGCCGAACGCCACCCGCTCGGCGCTGTAGCGCAGGCACTCGTCCACACAGCCCTGGGCCAGGCCGGTCGCCAGCGCGGCGATCGCGACCCGGCCCTCGTCGAGGATGCGGAGGAACTGCGCGTACCCGCGGCCCCGCTCGCCGAGCAGGTGGTCGGCGGGCACGCAGCAGTCGTGGAAGGACAGTTCCCTGGTGTCGGAGGCGCACCAGCCCACCTTCGAGTAGCACTGGCCGACCGTGAAGCCGGGGGTGCCGGCCGGCACGATGACCGAGGACAGCTCCTTGTGCCGGTCGGCCGTGGCCCCGGTGATCGCGAGCACCGTCACCAGGGAGGTGATGTCGGTCCCGGCGTTGGTGATGAACGCCTTGGTCCCGTCGATCACCCACCGGCCGCCCGGGTGCTGGCCGTCCTCCAGCCGGGCCCGGGTGCGGGTCCCGCCGGGGATGTCGCTGCCGCCGCCCGCCTCGGTCAGCCCGAACGCGGCCAGCCGGTCGCCGGAGCACAGGTCCGGCAGCCATCTCATCCGCTGCTCGGCGGAGCCGAACAGGTACAGCGGCATGGCGCCCAGGCAGACGGCCGCCTCCAGGGTGATGGCCACCGAGGAGTCGACCCGGGCCAGTTCCTCCAGGGCCAGGCAGAGCGTGAAGGTGTCGCCGCCCATGCCGCCGTAGGCCTCCGGGAACGGCAGGCCGAACAGCCCGAGCCGGCCCATGCCCGCGATGACCGGGTAGGGAAAGGCATCCCGCTGGTAGTAGTCGCCGATCACCGGGGCCACCGCCTCACGGGCGAACGCGGCGACAGTTTTGCGCAGTTCCTCGTGTTCGGGTTCGAGCTGGAAACCGATCATCTTTCCTCGTTTCCCCTCGGTCCGTTGTCCCCGCGGCTGGGTCCGCCCGTTGTCCCCGCGGCTGGGTCCGCCCGTTCGCCTGCGAAAATCCGGTTCCGGGAAGATGAGCACCGGGTTTCTCGCGATATTACTTCGCCAGCAGTCTTCGGCAGTGCGGCGGCCATTGAGACCACTTTGGGTAAGGTAAGGAAGGCGCGTCCCCCGCACGCCTGCCCAGCGTCGCCTGATTGGCCGGGCCGGAAAGCCGTCCGGGGCCGCGCGGGTACGGCAGACCGAGCCTGAGATCAGCGAGAGCGGCCGGCAATCGGCGCTCCTGGGCCGTCGCGGAGGACGATATGGCCATCCTTACCTGCCCCAACTGCGCTGTGCGGGTGCAGCCGGAGGACTTGATCTGCTTCCGGTGCGGCGCCAACCTGCCGCGCGCGGCGGTAGCCGAGGAGGATCTGCCGACCCCCACGGTCTCGCAGAAGTACCTCTCCGGCCCCGACGAACAGTCCGCCTGCCCGAACTGCGGGGCGCGGATCCCGGACCCGTCCGACCTGTGGTGCCTGGAGTGCCGGGCCCCGCTGCCGCGGACCGGCCACCGCCGCATCTCCCCGGTCGTGCTCCGGATCGCCTTCCCGACCGGCAACGTGGAGGTTCCGGCCGGGACGTCGCTGGTGCTCGGCCGCGATCCGGCCCAGTCCCTCGTCGCCGCGGCGTTCGCCCGGTTCGACAACGTGTCACGGCGGCACGCCACCGTGACCGTCGACGACCTGGGGCGCGCGGCGATCCGGGACGAGCACTCCACCAACGGCACGTACGTCAACGACGACCGCGTCCTCCCCGGTACCGAGGTCCGGCTGGTCGACGGGGACCGGGTGCGGCTCGGTGCCGACGTCGCCGCCGAGGTCTACCTGCCCCGCCAGGAGATGGACCCGGCTAACCTCAGCCGCAACAACGGCAGCATCTGAGTTCGCGGCGGTTTGCCCGCCGGTAGCACAATAGGAAACGGACTCAGGGGGCATCCGGCCTCCGGCTGCGGCGTCGAAGGGGGCCGGCCAGATGCCGCACCTGGTGCTGCAGTGGCAGCCGGCCGCGATCATCGCGGCCTGCCTGGCCGTGCTGGCCGCCGCGTGCATCCGGACGCACCGGGCCCGGCTGGTGGCCGCGGGGCGGTTCGCGGGCGAGGCCGCGCTGCTGTTCGGCCTGTTCGCCCTCTGGCAGTACGCGGGCTCGTTCGCGGTCCTGCCCTCGTCGGGGGGCCTCCCCCGGGCCCGGTGGCTCTGGCACGCGGAGCGGCTGCTGCACCTGCCGGACGAGGGCACGGTCCAGCGCGCCTTCCTGCCGCACCCGCTGCTCATCGAGACGTTCAACCTGTACTACGCGGTCCTGCACTTCCCGGTGCTCATCGGCACCCTGATCTGGCTGTTCGGCTGGCATCGCGGGCACTACCGGCACGTCCGGACCACCGTGGTGCTCTTCACCGGCATGTCGCTGCTCATCCAGTTCATCCCGGTCGCGCCGCCGCGCATGCTCAGCGGCACCGGGCTCGTCGACACGGCGGCGTGGTACGGGCAGTCGGTCTACGGGTCGCTCGGGTTCGACGCGGATCAGTTCTCCGCCATGCCCTCGGTCCACGTCGGCTGGGCCCTGATCGTGGCCATCGCGGTGATGAGCGCGTCCCGGAGCCGGTGGCGCTGGACCGCAGCCGGTTACCCGGCGCTCACCACGCTCGTGGTCGTCGTGACGGCCAACCACTTCTGGCTGGACGGGATCGCGGCCGCGGGGCTGGTCGCCGCGGCCCTGGGCGTTCAGCGGGCGGCGGGCTCGCTGCGCGTGGCCTGGCTGACCCGGGCGGGCCACTGCGCCGCGGCGGGCACGACGCGCACCCCGTCCCCTGGTCCCCGCGAGGGGGCTCAGGCCGATGTGGGCAGCGGTCTCGGTGAATAGGGGCCGCCGCGAGACAACCCGCACGTGACACCCGCCTGACCACCCTGGGACGCATCAGGGACACGCAGGTGATGGGGAGGCGGGTCCATAGCGCCGAGAACGCTGCCCACATCGGCGGGCGGGAGTAAGTCGCCGGGCTGGGGCGGTAAGCCCGTCCGGGTGATCACTTCGGGGGAGCCGGGCTGCGTGGGCAGGACCTCCCGGGCCAGCGCGTGCAGCGCGTCCATGTCGAGGTCACGGGGGGCGGCCGGGCCGGGCGCCGGGCCGAGCATCCGGACCTGGTTCCGGCCTTCCCGCTTGGCCTGGTACAGCGCGGCGTCCGCCGCGGCCAGCAGGTCGTTCAGCTCACGCCGGGCGCCTTCTTCCAGCGCGGCGACCCCGACCGACGCGGTGATCCGCACGGTTTGGCCGGTAGGGGCCCGCAGCTGCAGGCCGGCGATCCGGCACCGCACCCGCTCGGCGACCCGGTAGGCGTCGGCCGCCCTGGTGCAGGGCAGCAGCAGGACGAACTCTTCCCCGCCGAACCGGCCCGCCAGGTCGTAGTCGCGCAGCGCCCCCGGCAGGCACTGCCCGACCTCGCGCAGCACCTCATCGCCGAACAGGTGCCCGAAGGTGTCGTTGACCAGCTTGAACCAGTCCAGGTCCAGTACGGCCACGGCCAGCGGCTGGCCGACCCGCACGGCGCGGGCCACCGCGGCGGCGGCGTCCCGCTGCCAGGTTCCGGCGTTCAGCAGCCCGGTCTTGGAGTCCGTGCGCGAATCGCTCACCAGCTGGGCATGGCGCACGGTCCGCAGCGGCAGCGAGGCGAACGGGAACGCGAACACCAGCGCGATGGGGCTGCTCGCGACGCCGAGCGAGACCAGCACCGCCAGGCAAAGCTCGGCCGTGTCGTTGTACAGCGGTTCCCGCCCGAACTGGGCGTCGCGGAGCCGCACGGTGTGGTCGGCACCCTTGACCGCGGCCAGGACCAGCACGGAGTTGACGACCCGCTGGGCCACCCCGGCGGCCGCCGCGATCAGCATCCAGGCGGAGGCGTGCCGGAGCGGGCTCTGCGTGAGCCCCGTGACCGCACCGGCGAGCCCGTGGAAGGCCAGCGAGGCGGCCAGGTAGCTGAGGCCGAGCGCCGCCGCGCTGAACACCCGGCGGTGCAGCGAGCCGTGCCGGACCCGCCACTGCGTCAGGGCGATCCGGATCACCGGGCTGAGGGGGGCGTAGGCCAGCGGGAGCAGGATGGCGATGGGCAGTTCCCACACCGCGTGCATGTCCCGCGAGATGCCGGCCCGCTCCCCGGCCCGCCGGGTCAGTTCCACCCCGCCCAGGTCGCACGCCAGCAGCAGGCCGAACAGCGCCAGGTCGCGCAGGCCGCCGAAGGGCCGGTAGCCGGTGAACGCCCGTGCGGCGGCGACGGCGATGCCCGCCGCGTCGGCGGCGACGACGACGGCGACGAAGCCGATCAGCCACCGGGGCAGCGTCCAGACCGGCCAGGCCCGCACGGCGCGAGCGGCCCGGGCGGCGAGCCCGGCGGTGCGAGCGGCCCGGGCGGGAGGACCCGCGGTGGGAGCACCTCCGGCTGCTCCCCGATCGGGGGCATGACCGGACGGCCCTAGGCGGGCAGGATCCATCAAACTCTCCTCGGCGGGATCCGTCTCAATGGGAGGGGTAAGCAACGGAACGCGCATCCATTGTCCCGCATTGTCACGACGAGTGATGCACTGTGTCAAGCAACCGTCACACATAGATACATTGACGCGAAGCGTGCCACGCTACGTATTCATATGATGACCTGCAGAAACCAGCGGCGATCGGCTGCGGAAATTTGGCGGGGGGACACGCCGCCCGGGCGGGCTAACGCACCGGGACGCGCGGCGGGCTAACGTGGGCTAACGGGCCGGAGGCCTTCCGCCTGCGGGCGCTGTCGATCGCAATGATCGCCGCCGCCAGGGCGCCGGCCGCCCCGCACACCACGACCACGTTGGCGGGCCGGAAGTGTTCGGCCGCGGCCCCCGCCAGCACCATGACCAGGCCCTGCCCCAGGCTCATGCCTCCCTGGGCCAGGCCGAAGGCCTGGCTGCGCTGATCCGGCGGCGCCGCACTGACGAAGGCCGCGGCCGCGGCGAGCTGGAAGCACGCGAACACCCCCGACGCGGCGAGGATCGTCAGCGCGAGCGGGAACCGGGGGTGGAACGCGAAGAGCACCAGCACGCCGCACGCGGCCGTGGCCAGCGGCCCCATCCAGCGCAGCCGCGCGCCCGGGCTGACCAGGCGGCTGAAGGCGATGGAGCCGACCATGGCCCCGAAGGCCTCGGCGGTCAGCACCAGGCCGACGGTGGCCGAGCCGCCGCCCAGCGAGCGGGCCAGCGGTGCCGCGATCCCCTCCGGGGCGTTGTAGAACGCGGCCAGCCAGCCGAAGAACATCGGCGCCCGCAGGGCGGGACGGCTGAAGACCAGCCGCGCCCCGGCCAGCAGGTCCACGAGGGGCCGCGGCCGGATCCGGCTGCGCCCGCGTGCCGCGGGCCGCCATCGGGTCCAGAACCGCACGATCAGCGCGGACAGCATGAAGGTGCCGGCGTCGATGACCAGCGATACGCGGACGCCCAGGAAGCCGACCAGCGTCCCGCCGACGGCGAAGCCGATGACCTGCGCGAGCTGATTCGTGGTGATCGTCACCGCGGTGCCGAGCACGAACCGGTCCCCCGGCAGGACGTCGGGAAACACCGCGGCCCGGGCCGAGCTGAACGGCGCACCCACCAGGGTGACAGCGAAGAGCAGGACGACCAGCGGGCCCACCGGAATGCCCGGTACCACCATGATCAGCACCAGCAGGCAGCGGATCAGGTCGCACGCGATCATGACCTGGCGGCGCGGCAGCCAGTCGGCCAGGCTTCCCATGGCCACGCCGCCGATGAACGTCGGCACGATGCTGGCCGCGTACGTCACCGCCGCCAGCAAGGCCGACCTAGTCCGGTCATAGACCAGGACGGTCAGCGCCACGCGGGCCAGCTGGTCGCCCGCCACCGAGAGGATCTGCGCCAGCCACAGCGCGCGGAACTCCCCGATCGCGAAAACGTCACGGAAGGCTGCCCGGGGAACCGAACCTTCCCCCGCGAGCCCGGCGTTCGCATTGCCTGCGATGTCGTCCTCCGCGTGAACCTTCGGCCACTATGGGGCGTTATCACATCATGACGGACAGTTGCCGCATTCGGCAATAAAGCGGTCAGACAACGTTTTCTCGACGTAACGGACCCGCCCTCTCGCCCGCCCGGTTGGCGCGGATACCTGGCGATGTCTGCCCGCATGGCGCCCGCAGGCTCTCCGGCACCGTACTGTTTGACTTTGAGCCCGATCCATCCTGACAAGACCGGACGGCCGCATGGAACCCGACCCGACCG
>Ga0335085_10007321_pt1 | contig 17189 bp, 17 predicted proteins | sample Lox_Sample_45_FD_206712 | JGI IMG/M metagenome (GOLD analysis project Ga0335085, IMG submission 206712) | Soil microbial communities from Loxahatchee National Wildlife Refuge, Florida, United States - Lox_Sample_4.5 | ecosystem: Environmental > Terrestrial > Soil > Wetlands | place: USA...
TCGTCATCCCCACGGGTCGGAAGAATTGTCGAGCGGCGCGATCCTAGGCCAGGCAGGCCGGCTCTCCCAAGAATTTTGCTCTGATGGTCCTTACTCCCTAATCGAATGGCGCGAATCGGCGCACTGCGGCAAGTCCCGCGCGCTCCGGCGATGTCTCTTGTCGGATCACATTGCCGCCGTTCCGCCAGCGCGGCGGGAGCGCCTCAAGTTGCCCCTTTTCGGCCATTGCCGGGCAACTTCGCTGGCTGTTGACGGCGCCAGGCGGAATCCGCACCGGCTCGCAATTTCGTTCGATTAATCAGTTCCTCGGTCAGGCGTGGATACGATCATGCCAGCAGCAATACGAGACCTGAGAGGGTCACCAGTGACAGCACGGCGCGCGTGACGATCCCAGAAGAAAAGAAGTGGAAACAGGTGACGCCACATCCCACACCAAATAGCAGCGGCATCAGAACCACGGTGTAGTCATCCAGCAACAAGCCACTAAGAGAGCCCGACGCGGTCAGTGAGGCGAGCGACGCCAACTGCATCGCCAGAATGTATGGTTGCATTATCGCCCGTTGCTGTTCCTTGCTCAGGCCTCGCCACGTGCACCAAAGTGCGGGGACGACGGCCGAAGCGCCAACCAATCCGGCCGTCAGCCCCCCCGTAAAGCCGACGAGAAGCTCGCTGGCGACTCCCGCTGGCCGTGGGGTTCGCGCCGTCGGCTGGAACAGGCCCCACGCGCCTCCGAGCACGATCAGCGCGCCCAGGCTGTAATGAACCATCGACGGAGCCAATCGGGTAAGCAAGGCGCCCCCAAGCGGCGCGCCAAGCAGCCCTGGGGCCAACAGCGGCATCCGAAATTCGAAAGCGATTGCGCGCCGCAACAGGGCAATGCTGAAGAGCTGCCCGGTAATGGAGCACAAGGCCGTCAGAGCTACTGCCTCAACCGGTGAGTAGGTCAACAGAAAGAGCGGTCCTGCGATCAACGGCAAGGCCACCCCAGTCGCCCCAGAGACCGCTCCGGCGACGAAGATGCCGACGATGCATGTCAGTATGTGCGGTATCATTTTGCCGGCTCGCATGAGAGCGCTGGCTGACAATGCTCGCCTCGCGGCCTGGCCTCAGCGGGCACCCCAACTGGTGCGAAACCGCTTCGGACTGCGGGCCGCAACATGTCGAACTCCCTGTTCTTGAAGGCTTCGCCTTTGCGCCGCGTTAAGACAAGATCGCGCCGATAGAGCGATCGGTCGGTCCTCTGCGCAATCAACCATTGCTTGCTTGGCAGAAGAAGCATCCGAATTGGCAGTAAATAACCCCACATCATTTGTGTTATATCGACGCGGCTAACATCGGGAACGGACACGCCTAAGGGATGCCGATGGTCAATTCGTCGCGGGACATGCGCGCAGGGGCACGGATCGCGATGCTGATTTATCCAGGCGTGGCGCCTCTCGACGTCGCTGGGCCGTTGCAAGTGTTTGGCGTCGCGAACTTTCTCCGCAAGCAGAAGCTATATGATGTCATCACGGTGGCGCCGACTGCCGAGCCGGTGCCGACCCCGCTTGGTTTTGCGTTCATGCCAAGCTGCGCGATGACCGAATTGTCGTTGCCAGTCGATACACTCCTGGTATCTGGGGGCGGTGGGCCGGATGCGGGGACGCAGCCGGCAATCCTCGACTGGCTGCGCAAGGCCACACCCCTGGCACGTCGGTTCGGTTCAATCTGTACCGGTGCCTTCTCGCTTGCCGCCGCCGGCCTACTCGATGGAAAGCGTGCGACGACGCATTGGGCGTTCGGCGCGGAACTCGCGCGACGCTATCCTGCGACCGAAGTGGACATCGATCAGATCTTTATTTGCGACGGTAACCTCTACAGTTCCGCCGGTATTTCGGCGGGGATAGACCTTGCGCTGGCCCTAGTCGAGGAGGATCACGGCCGCGACTTCGCGTTGAGTATTGCTCGCTATCTCGTGTTATTCCTCAAGCGCCCGGGCGGACAAGCGCAGTTCTCGGCACAGCTTCGCGCGCAGTTTTCCACAGTTCCGACCATCCAACGGGTGCAGGAGTATTGCCAAACGCATCTCGACGGCGACCTGCGTGTCAGCAATTTGTGCAAGATCGCCAGCATGAGTGAGCGCAGCTTCATCCGCAAGTTTCGGCAGGAGACCGGCCAGACGCCAGGCCATTACGTCATAACAGCGCGGGTGGAAACGGCCCGCCTGTTTCTGGTCGAGACTGAGCTCCCAATGAAAGCCGTGGCCCGGCGCAGCGGCTTCGGCTCACTTGCCATAATGCGTCGGGCCTTCTTGCTGCACCTCGGCGTCTTGCCGCGGCAGTATCGCGACAATTTTTCTGGGTCCGGGAGCGAACGGGGCTAAACCGCTTCGCGTAGCGAGGCTCCAAAGGACGTTGTGAAAGGTGGCCATCAACCGCGGCCGCCTGATGCAGACACTGCGCACCTTCATCTGCGCCCTGGCCCGCCCCGCGCCCTTGTGGCGAAACGTTCTTCGGCGCACTGCGGCAGGTCCCACGCGCTCCGGCGATGTCTCTTGTCGGATCACATTGCCGCCGTTCCACCTTGGCAGCGGACCTGTCGCAACTTGCCCCAAACCCGCCCCCCACGACCGCGCTGGCGAGCGGCGAGGTCACACTCTCCCGACCAGTGGCAGGCGCGAACGCAGTATTGGCGGGGGCTTAAGGCTGGGGGGCGGCTGCAGGCGGTAAAACGCGTACTTGATGCCCTGGGCGAGCACCAGATAGGTCACCACGAGCCCACCGATTGCCAGCAGGAAGGCCAGTGATGGCGGAGCGAAGCCGAACCAAGTACCCAGCGGGGTAAAGGGCAATAGCACGGCAGCGCCGGCCACGCCGATTGACGTGACCGCAAGAAGCGGGTGCGGGCGACTACGGAACGGGTTTTGCCGCGTCCGCAGCACGAAAATCACCAGCACCTGGGTAGCGAGCGACTCGATAAACCAGCCGGTTTGAAATAGCGCCTCGTCGGCATGGAAGACCAGGAGCAGGAGGCCGAACGTTAAAAAGTCGAACACCGAACTCACTGGCCCCAGCATCAGCATGAAGTTACGGATGAACCGCACGTTCCAATGCTCAGGCCGCTCCGTCGCCTCGTCGTCGACCTCATCCAATGGGATCGGCAGTTCCGAGAGATCATAGAGGAGATTGTTGAGCAGAACCTGCACCGGGAGCATCGGCAGGAAGGGTAAGATCAGGGACGCCCCCGCCATCGAGAACATGTTCCCGAAATTCGAGCTGGTTGCCATCATGATGTACTTCATGATGTTGCCGAAGGCGCGCCGCCCCTCGGTGACGCCGTGTGCCAACACCTCGAGATCCTGCTTGAGCAAAATGATGTCCGCAGCGTCTTTTGCGACATCGACCGCACTCTCGACCGAGACGCCGACATCGGCGGTGTGCAGCGATGGGGCGTCGTTGATCCCGTCGCCCAAGTAGCCGACGACATGGCCGCGGGTTCTGAGCGCGAGAATGACACGGTTCTTCTGAACCGGGGTTACCCGGCAGAACAAGTTCGCCTCCTCGACCCGCGCGCTGAGCGCCTCATCGCTCAGCGTCTCGATTTCGGCGCCGGTCAATAGCCCGGTGATCGGGATAGCGAGCTCGCCGCAGACATGCTGCGTGACCTGGTCGTTATCGCCGCTCAGGATCTTGATGCCGACCCCTTTTGCCTTGAGCGCCGCGATCGCCGTTCCGGCGCTCTGTTTCGGTGGGTCGGAGAAAACTGCAAAGCCCGCGAAGATCAATTGCTGTTCGTCGGCCGCCACAATCTTTGCGCGGTCTGGCTCAAGCTCGCGCCAGGCAACGCCGAGGGCTCGAAATCCTTGCGCGCTTAGCTGCCCGAAGACACTGGACGCGCCGGCTCGCGCGGCGGCATCGAGCGGCCGAGGCGCGAGCTCGCCTGGCTCTTCGTATTGGGTAGCTGCCTTGATTACATCCTCGGGCGCGCCCTTGGTGATCAGCAACCGGTGGCCGCCGTGTTCCACCAGCACCGACACGCGGCGTCGGTGAAAGTCGAACGGCGCTTCGTCAATCTTGGTCCAGCCGACGTGCTCCGGCACGTCAGCCGCAAGGATGGCACTATCGAGCGGGCTGCGCAGCCCGCTCTGAAAGTGGCTGTTGAGCCACGCAAGTTCAGCAACGCGCCGATAGTCCGCCCCGGAAAGCGAGACCTGTCGAGCCAGCCCGATCTTGGCCTCGGTCAATGTCCCGGTCTTGTCCGTGCACAGCACGTCCATGCTGCCAAGATCGTGGATTGCACCAAGCCGCTTTACGATCACTTCCGCCTTGGCCATGCGGATCGCGCCGCGTGCCAAAGTCACTGAGACGATCATCGGCAAAAGCTCGGGCGTCAGCCCGACGGCGAGGGCCACGGCAAAAAGAAAACTTTCCAGAACAGGCCGATGGAACGTCAGGTTAATCAGCAAGACGAAGAGCACGAGAACCCCTGTCAGCCGCACGATCAGCATACCGAACCGGTGTGTTCCCTGTTCGAGCGCGGTGGGCGGCGGAACTTGGCGCAAGGCACTGCTGACCTGGCCGAGCTGGGTCGCAGGTCCGGTGGCGCAGACCATCACCCGAGCCGAGCCACTCATCACCGAGCTGCCCATAAAGGCTGCGTTGGTCGCCTCCGCGACTTCTGCGCTGGCGACCCCATCGTCGAGGGCGTGCTTTTCGGATGGGTAGGATTCGCCGGTCAGTAGAGCCTGGTTGACAAGGAAATCGCGCGATTCGAGCATCCGACAGTCCGCCGGGACCAAATCTCCTGCCGCCAGCAACACAATGTCACCGGGGACCAAGTCCTGGCCCAGCAAGGTGACCTCAGTTCCATCACGCAAGACTTGTTCCTTGAGCGCTACAGAATTTTTGAGATGTTCGGCGGCCTCCTCCGCACGAAACTCCTGAACCGTATCGAGTACCGCGCTGGTCAGCACGATTGTCGAGATGATGATGCAGGCGGTGGGATCGCCGGTGATCCCCGAAATCACTGCCGCTAGGAGCAGAATCAACACGAGCGGGTTGCGGAAGCGGCTGAGGAACTTGAGCGGTAAGGAAAGACGCTGCCGCAGTTCCAAGATATTGAGACCATAGCGAGCACGCCGCGCCGTGGCCTCGGCGGAACTCAGGCCGTCAGTACCGCTGCCCAGTTCATTTTCGAGGTCGACGAGCGGTCGCTGCCAGAATTTTTGCTGCGTTGGGCCATCCGAAGTCATCGGTGAGGCGATCATTCCGAGGCGATCTCCCGGTTGGCAAGCCACAGACCCGGCGCCATGGGTAGCCAAAACGTCAGTCCCCGCAACAACAGCGTTGCTGCCAAGGCGGCCTCGATTGTTACGCCGAGCAAGCTGAGCATGCCGACGCACGCTGCCTCGAAGGTGCCCAAACCCAACGGGATTGGTCCGAGGGTCGCCGCCATCGAGGCCATGATGAAGCTGACGAATGGCACCCAAATCGTCGGGCTATCGCCCAAAGCCCGAAATACCAGCCACAGCGTCAGAGCATCGAACAAGAAAACCGCGAGCTCGAGAGCTACGGTTTCGGCGAGGAGGACCGGATCGCGCAGCAAATTGGTGGGTGCTTTCGCGATTGCGCCAAGCAGGAAGCCGGCGCCGGGCAACCGTCTCAGCCAGCGAGTCGGCAGGTGGGTCGCCCACTGCCGCATCCAGAGCACGCCCGAAGGGATTGCAACTACGACAGCAACGAAGATTGCAACCACAGCAACGAGCGTGGCACCTGCATGGCCGTGTAGCCACAGGATGGCAAGGCTGGTCAGGACGGCAGCCAAATAGGCCGCGAAATAAGCGACGAGCCCCACAAGCAATACTGCCATAGCGACATTCGTTGGGACGCCCCGGCGGGTGAGGCCTTTGACGACCAGGATCGCCCCACTCACACCGCCGGTCGGGACCACCTGATCGGTGAACAGCTTGGCGATGCCGAGGGGGACGAGAGCGTAAAGCGATCTCGGGTACCCGCTGCGGCGTAACGCCTGTCGCCACACCATCGATGCAGACACGTAGGTCGCCGCCTGGGCGATGCAGGCAAGAATGAACCACTCAGGCTGGGCCGCCAAAGCGAGCCGGGTAAACTGCTCAATCGTCCCGAAACGGAGAACAATCAGGAAGAGCGCGGCTAATGTCAGAACCCCGAAGACCCAGGGCAAAAACCGCCGCCAACCCGACGCCGGATCATGCTCCGGAAAGACGAAGGGGGCGTCGCCACCTAACGTCCCATGGGATTGCCGCTCTCCCGGGCGCAATGGGTCATTCCCTGAACGAGTCGGTTGTTCTCGCATCCAACCGAAACATGCCAGATTCCAAACCACGGCGAACCTTCGAAGTGGGCGGCAGGAGGCCCGCTTCAACACGATCCGCCGATTTGCCATTGGCTGGGTTGGCGATAGCTCGCTGGAGCCGCCCCAATTGCGACCGTAGCCGCCTGGTTCGGGCATCAGCTGGTCACGAAATTAGCCGAAAAGCAGCAACAAACCCGTTGGGGCCGTTAGCCCTTGGAGCATCAATGGTCCTCACTGGGGGACTGGTAAATCGTTCTTCACCGCTGTCGCACAGGTTGAATTTCGTCAATACCCGCTGGGATCCGTGAGTGCGATACAAATCGTTGGCCTCTACTTTCGCGGCAGCGTCGTCAGAAGCGTAGATATCGTGTCGGCGCCACAGTAAGGGCGCGGGATGGCCGGGCTTCCGGCCCGGCTTGAAAATGTCCATCCGATATTTTGCCATGCCGTCTCCACGTGGTTTCTGCTTGAGAGTTTGATTTCAGCGGATTCGAGCCTCGCGGAACAAAGATCATGAGCATTCTATTGCAATTGAGAAGCTTCTAACTGATCGCCGCTCGATCCGGTGTCGGCTGAATTTCTTTCGACATCGGCTGGCGCGGTCGGCGGTGCCAAAATCCCCCGCAGATCGCTCTCGCGGCGGGCGTTGCTGACGCGGATATAGTGCTCCGCGTACTGGTACTAGCTTTCGGCGGCAACTCGATCTTCACTTCTTGCCATGTCACGCGCCAGTGCAAGATACCGCGCGGCTATCTGGGAGGCGGTTCCCCGTACGCGCTCGGCAGGTCCGCGGCTATCGAGTGATTGATGATTTTGCGGCACTCGCCGTTGCTGATGTGATGGCCGGTTCGCATTAAAGCGACCGCGAGAGTGCTGATCCGGTACAGATCTCATGATACGGGCGTTGAACGGCTGAGTTGACGCGCCCGACGCCTCGGGAGCACCGGGGTGGCACCGCGGTCCGCAGCATCTTTATCGGCAGCTTCCTTTTTCAGCCGAAGGGCACGCAAACGGGCTGTTTTCAGGGCTTCAGCTTGCCTGGTCTCTTCGGCGACCTGCCAGATTTTCGTGTCTTGGTATTTTGGGTTCCTAACCATTTTGAAGAGTCCTTGGCGCGGCAACGACTTTGCCGGCGCGCTGGTGGTTGTGACTGGCTCTGTGCCTCGAGCCAACACACGGGGCGGTCTCAGCGATCAGCGCGACAGCCCATTACGGACGGGGCATTTCAAACCGGGGTTCTCCCGGCGGCCTAATTTGGCCGGAAACCTGAAACAACCCACGGCAAGCCTAGAACCGCAACGATGATGAGAACTATGCCCGTCGTGAGTGTAAGCGCCTGAGGCTGCGACGGTGTATTTTCCGATACCGGAGCGCCGATGACGTAGGCGCATGTCCAAAACACCAGCCACAGGGCCGTCAAGCCTATTGCAAACCGTCCTAATCCTCGGCGTGTCACCTTGCCGCCCGCCTCACGGGCCCTGTCTAAACTCGCCATCGGCTTGGCCTTTATTATTGGCGGGATCCAGCTGTCCCCGCGGCTGATGCGAGGATTTAGGCTAGCGCGCCATCGGAGTGGAGGGGAAATCGGTCTGCGATGGGGGCTGCACGGTCTCGTTACCGCCCGGCGTGACGTGGCCATGCGCAACGAGGCCGATGACCAAGGCTCCCGATAGAGCCAGCGCCAAATACATCAGATGGCGCGACGACGGGGAGCTGAGCCTCTGGTTGGCGGCGTTCGTTAGCTGAGAAACGTCCCCGCTTGGCGCAGGCAGTAACTCGACGAGCCTTTTCGCAATCCTCCGGATCTCCGGTGGGGTCCAGCAACGGTCCGGCAATCGGCCGAACAGTCGCGCGAGCTGACTGGCCGCTGCTTTGCTCGTCAGACGGGACAGTCGGGCGGCTTTGTCTCGTGGATCAACGCCTAGCCGCGCGAGCGCCGACAGCACGCTGAGTGGAATTCCATCTACCTCCTTGCCAACGTCCGCAAACAGGAACGAGTCCATCTCCGGAAGCACCGGGGCGTAGGCGGTATGAACAACCATCGAAATAACTCCCTAAAGGGGCTCCCTTTGTCGTCAAATCTGCTCCGTGCCATGCGGAGAAACCCGGTCCCGATGTCCGAATTTGAGAGAGCGTGCGACCTCGTCGAACAGGCGCTCTAGGGTCCCGCGATCAACGCCGTCGCTCTTCATCAGCAGTCTTGCGATGGGATCGTCGAGCAGTTCGGCGATCGAGTGCTTCAAAGGGTATTCCGTCCGGGTACGAGCCATGGACGGTGCGGCTGTTCCGCCGGTGCCATCACCGGCTCGTCTTCGGTCGGGCGGCCGACGGCGGCGTGGTTATTATCGGCGCTAGCCGGCGGGTGAGCGACGGACCAGTTCTTAATGTCGCTAGCACGGCCGGCCGCCGGAGAAATTGTTGCCATTTCCATTCGCCTTAAAGAATTAAGTGGAGTATATATGGGAATTGTTTAGCAATTTTCTAGATGATCCGTTTGATAAATGTGGATGATAAAATAATAAGACCAATGACGTGAGAAAGGACGCGCACGCCGGTTCAGAACGGCCGTTCTGGCCAAAGTGGGTCGCTGCGACAGCCGATCGTCCCGAACTCTCTTTAGTTACTGTCGGACCGATCTGAATTGTTGACCCAGATCAAGGCCGGAGGCTCACGTTGACTATAGTTCAAATCCAGCAGGAACAGACCAAGAAGGGGAGAGCCGTGATCGCGCGCCGCACTATGCTCCTTGGCGCTCTTGCCGCCATGATCTGGACGGCGAGCCCAGCCGTTGCCGGCGACATTACTGGCGCCGGTGCAACCTTTCCCTACCCGATCTACGCCAAATGGGCCGAGGCCTATAAGCCCAAGACCGACACCAGTATGAATCGCGCTTTGGTAATTATTTGTATCAACGATTGCGGCCTACTCTACCCTATAAAGGTCGGAGCCAACTCCGGCAAACCACTAAGGCAGACAGGGTTAATTTGGATCAGGGCCTAGTGGCGTTAGCCGTGGGATGAAGCCCTTGCTCCCCTTGTTAGCAGACTTGCGGCGAGAAAGGCCTAGTCCATGGCAATAGGGTTCGATGTTGACGGCCATGTAAGACGCGATCGCGCCAGAATGGTCCGAATTTTTCACGAACTTCGCGCCCAACCCCGATCCTTGGGGACCGACGGCGTCGTGAGGGATGGCTATGCAGATGACCTTGACCGCTGCTGATTTCGCCGCGATGCCTGCGGCGCTACGGGCGGACTTGTTCGCCTATCTGGCGACCCGTCGTCGAGAAGGCCCGCAGCCCGATGCCAGCAGACGGCGCCGGGAGGTTGGGAGCGATAAGTTTGCCGGCTTATCCGTACTTGATGCCGGTCAAGCAATCGCGCTGGTCCGCAACGTAAGCTTCGACCAGGAGCTGCGGGGCCTGCACGATCTGCTCGAAGCTTTATCTTATGAAAGGGACGCAGACGCGCCGAGCCCGGACCACCTCGTGCGGTTGCTGAGGGTCGACGACCCTCGGCATTTGCGGCGTTTCTTTGACGGCCTCAAGCGGCTTCTCAAGCCGGTGACGCGCGACACCGCGCCGCTGGCGCGATATTCCCGCGGCACCCAGACTTACATGGTTCATCCGATCACCCGCGCGAGCCTGCGCGAGGTGTTTGCCCAGCTCGCGCGCTCCGGCGAAGGCGAAGAGCCGCCGTGGGCATGATCCCTCCGGCGCTCTTAGGCTCTTAGGTTACGACAGCGGCATTCCCCCTGGGGCCACGCTGGCCGGGTCTGCCGCTGATCGGCCACTCATAACCGTCCAAAGGGTCTCGGCCGTTTCTCGCGCGGTCCGATTAAAACAAATAAATCCCGCGCCCCGCCAACGGCGAAACGCGGGATTCGACGTCTTGGTGCTGTCGGCGCGAGCGGCGTTAGAAATCCATCCCGCCCATGCCATGGTCATGCGGCACACCCCCCGCAGTCTTGGGCTCCGGCCTGTCGCCCACCATGGCTTCGGTAGTGATCAGCAGCCCGGCGATGGATGCCGCATCCTGCAACGCAACCCGCACCACCTTGGTCGGATCGATGATACCGGCGAGCACCATGTCCTTGTATTCGTCAGCCTGCGCGTCATAGCCGTAATTGGCATCGTTCTTGTCCGTGAGCTTGCCGATAACGATCGACCCATCGACGCCGGCATTCTCGGCGATCTGCCGAACCGGCGACTGGATCGCCTTGCGGACGATCTCGATGCCGACCTTCTGGTCGTTGTTCTCCGGGTTGAGACCCGCCAGGATTTTGCTCGCAAAGAGCAGCGCCACGCCACCGCCGGCGACGATGCCCTCCTCGACCGCAGCCTTGGTTGCATGCATCGCGTCGTCGACGCGGTCCCGGCGCTCCTTGACCTCGACTTCGGTCGATCCGCCAACCCGGAGAATCGCGACGCCGCCCGCGAGCTTGGCCAGCCGCTCCTGCAATTTCTCGCGGTCGTAATCGGAGGTGGTTTCCTCGATCTGCGCCCGGATCTGGTTGGTGCGGGCGACGATGTCGTCCTTCTTGCCGGCGCCGTCGATGATCGTCGTGTTCTCCTTGTCGATGCGCACCCGCTTGGCGCGGCCGAGCATCTCCAGGGTCACGTTTTCGAGCTTGATGCCGAGCTCCTCGGAGATCATCTCGCCGCCGGTCAGCGCGGCAATATCCTCAAGCATTGCCTTGCGGCGATCGCCAAAGCCGGGAGCCTTCACCGCGGCGACCTTGAGCCCGCCGCGCAGCTTGTTGACGACCAGAGTGGCCAGCGCCTCACCTTCAATATCCTCAGCGATGATCAGCAACGGCCGAGCGCTCTTCACGACCGCTTCCAGAAGCGGCAGCAGCGTCTGAAGGCTGGACAGCTTTTTCTCGTGCAGCAGGATGTACGGATCGTCGAGCTCGGCGAACATTTTCTCGGTATTCGTGACAAAGTAGGGGCTCAGATAACCACGGTCGAATTGCATCCCCTCAACGACATCGAGCTCAGTGTCGAGCGACTTGGCTTCTTCGACCGTGATAACGCCCTCGTTGCCGACCTTTTTCATCGCATCGGCGAGCATGCGGCCGATCTCCGCGTCGCCATTCGCCGAGATAGTGCCGACCTGGGCAATCTCGTCGTTGGTCGAGACCTTCTTCGATCGCTTCTTGATATCGGCCACGACGGCGTCGACGGCCAGGTCGATGCCCCGCTTCAGATCCATCGGGTTCATCCCCGCGGCCACCGCGCGGATACCCTCGCGGGCAATAGCGTGGGCCAGCACCGTCGCGGTCGTGGTGCCGTCACCGGCCTCGGTGCTGGTCCGGTTGGCGACCTCCTTGACCATCTGCGCGCCCATGTTCTCGAACTTGTCCGAGAGCTCGATCTCCTTTGCGACGGTAACTCCGTCCTTGGTGATCCGCGGCGCGCCGTAGCTTTTGTCGAGGACGACGTTGCGGCCCTTGGGGCCCAGAGTCACCCTGACCGCGTGAGCGAGGATCTCGATGCCATGCAGCATCCGATCGCGCGCGTCGGTCCCCAGCCGAATGTCTTTAGCAGCCATGTTGGTTTCCTTTTCAGCTCGCGATGATACCCATGATGTCGGCTTCCTTCATGATGATCAGCTCGTCGCCATCGAGCTTGACCTCGGTGCCGGACCATTTGCCGAACAACACCCGGTCGCCCGCCTTGACGTCGAGCGGATGGACCTTGCCATCCTCGCCCCGCGCACCTGGCCCGACGGCGACGACCTTGCCTTCCATCGGTTTTTCCTTGGCCGTATCGGGGATGATGATCCCGCCTTTGGTCTTCGCTTCCTCCTCCACGCGCTGGATCACCACACGGTCGTGCAAGGGTCTGAATTTCATGAGAACTTCCATCGGTTAATTGATCGAGTTGCTCACTTCCCGAGGGAAATAGGCTCCGAGGGAAATACCTCGGAGAGGGAATTGGCACTCTCTATGTAGGAGTGCTTTTGATATGCGACACCCCGGCTCCCTTTACAAGGCGGGGACGTGCTCGCCCGACGCGGGAAGGCACCGGTAGCGCGCGCGAGCCCGAAAAATCTGTCCCTATTGCTCCCGGCGCGGGCTCTTCGGGTGCTGCTGCACCGGATCGTCGTCTTTTCGCGCCGCTGGGGGCTTCCGGCCCGGCTTGTCGCCGGCACGGTGGCCTTGCCGGTTCGCCTCCGCCTTATGCGCTTCATGCTCGAAATCTTTCGGCTGGAAATGTTCCGCCACGATTTGTCTCCTTAAAAGTTGGCTGCCTATTCTCGGTCCACCGTCGGTTTCTGCGCTGATCTAAATCAACCGAAGCACCTCGGCCTGAGCCGCATCGACTGGGGATTGGACGGCTGCAAGAGCAGACTCCCTGCGATCCCTGTCGCCAGGTGCGAGCGGCCGGAATCGGCGCACTTCTGCCGTGTACGGGTTATCACGACCGGGACAACTATCTGAGCGGGAACCGGCCGTTCACCCTCGGCAGGGCGAACGCGTCAACATGCCGCCCAATAGCCGACGTTCGAGCCCTTCGCGCTTCCGTCCGTCAGCGGGCTATCGACGTTCAAAAACTATTAGCGCCGACGCTTTTCGCGTATCAAGGCAGGACTACGATCGCGACACGGCAATGGCTACGACGCGCATTACTTCCCGGACGCATGAACAGACCGCTGCTCTTAAGACGGAGCTAATACGGCGCGCCGTCGGGCACGACGAGGGTAGGCCCTCGCGACCTGCAACTGCCCGCTCGCGCCGCAGGCCGCAGGGTATGGAAGCACCGATTATTTCCGTTCGCCTGCTCGGTCCTTTTGATCTCACTGTCAACGGCCAGGCTAACGCGTCGATTAGCTCGCGACGTGCGCGCGTGCTGTTCGCTTATCTCACGCTTAGACCGGACTATTCGGAGACGCGAGAGCGCCTAGCCGATCTTCTTTGGGGCGATCGGCTCGACAAACAGGCGCGACAGAGCCTACGCCAGTGTCTATTCGAGTTGCGCAAGGATCTGCAGCCGATTGATGCCTCGCTGCTCCGCGTCGGTGCCGAAGCGGTGGCGCTCGATCCCGCACATCTCGATGTTGATGCACGCAACTTCTCCCGTCTGGCTCAATCTCCAAAGCCCGAAGATTATTGTGAAGCGGCTCGCCTCTACCGTGGCGACTTCCTCGAATTCCTGCATCTCGATCGGGAGAGTGTCGACGACTGGGTCGGCGAAGTGCGCGCAAGATTGCGGGTGCTTGCTGCGGCCGCACTCGAAAAATCAGCGCGGTGGTACGATGAAACCGAAAATGGAGAAAGCGCCGTGGCTGAAGCGGCGCGCCTCGTTGCCCTCGACCCGTTGGGCGAATCGGCACAAAGACTTTATTTGGGCGTACTAGCGCGCCACTGTGGTCGCGAAGCAGCGCTGGCGCAGGCTGGCAACCTCACCCGGTTATGGAAGAAAGAAGTCGGCAAAGATCTCGAAAACGAGACGCTCGATTTAATCGACAGCATCCGAAGAGGTGACGTCCAACACCTGGGAGCAATACGAGCTGGTGCGCATGAGCACGCTGCCGGCACGGTGCAATCGAGCATGGTGTCGGGCTCAACAACTCCTGTTCCCAAGAACGAGGCGAGGCCGAGCGTCCTGCTTTCTGCCGTGCGGAAAAATCGCAAAGTTCGGGCGGGGTTGTTCATCGTTGCGGCGATAGCGATTACGGTTGTCATCGGTCTTGCGGCCATGGCGGGCGGCCAGTTGGGCGGCTTCGCAGATCGATTTGATCCGCTCAATCATCCCGATCCCGGCCAGACGGCCAAATTGGCGTCGTGGCGGTCGCCCGGCATCCTGACGAATGTCGGTATCGATAAAGCGAGCCTGGCGGCGAATGGTATCTCCGCACTCCTCGTCCTGCCTTTCGCCACGATAAAGAACGACGACGGTACGCCCGACGACAGGCTCGCCGCGCGGATCACCGAGGACCTCATCAGTGATCTCTCACGTCTTCCGCCGGTACGGGTCATCGCCCGTCAGACTTCGCAAGTCTACGGTAGGCACCCAGTCGATGTCGCCGCAATCGGAGCCGAACTAGGTGTTCGCTACGTGGTCGAGGGAAGCGTGCAGTATCAGCCTCCGCATTTGCGCGTCATCGCTTCACTAGTCGATACCTCGAACCGGCTAGAAGTCTGGTCGGATCAGTTCGACAGTGATTATGACGCCCAGTTCGCGACCCAGGACGCAATCGTGGAAGGAGTGGCGCGCGCGCTCCATCTCGGCGTACTTCAAGCCGAGGATAGAAGACGGCCGCCAGGACAGCGTAATCCGCGCGTCGAGGATCTTCTGGCTCGCGGCTGGAGCGCAATGGTTCACTTGCCGAGTTTGGGGACGAGTTCCGACGCCGGCGGTTATTTTGAACAGGCGCTGGCGCAGGATCCCGGGAACTCATCTGCGATGATCGGTCTCGGCGGCTATCACGCGAGTATTGTCGCGATGTTTTTGGTTTCCGACACTGAGCACAATCTTGATAAAGCAGAACAGTTGTTACGGGCTGCAATCAAGCAATCACCAACAGCCGTAATGGCCTATTACTATCTAGGTCTGGTCGACAAGATGCGAGGCCGGTGGCGGGAAGCGATCGACGACTTCACGAATGTGGTCAAACGAGATCCGAGTTTTCCCTTGGCCTACGCGCAGATCGGTCACCTGGTGGCGCGAAACGGCCAACCGGACGAAGCAATGGAATATATCCGCTATGCGATCCGCCTCAATCCGAAGGATCCCAATCTTGGCCTGGTTAGCATGATGGCTGGTGAAGTCGAGTTGGAACGCAAGAATGATGATGCCGCTATGACCTGGCTTGAGCAGGTCGTTCGGCTGGAGCCGCAAGAGCCGTTCCCGCATGCAGCGCTGGCCGCTGTGTTTGCATTACGCGGCGCGGATAGCGAGGCCGCCAAAGAGATAGCGGAGATGCACAGACTGGCACCCTGGCTGACCTTGGATCTAATGGTGCAACGGCTCGACGAGACCTCGACTAAGGGACACCGGCCGCAGCGACTGATCGATGGGTTAACGAAAGCATTTTCTCTCGGCTAAAGGACGGGGACGGGCCCGTAATTTTTTCTTATTCCAAGCGCGAAATGACGCTCATCGCCGAGTTTTTTGACGGCTGCTTGACGGCTGCTTGACGGCTGCTTGACGGCCGCCTGACGCCGTGTCGCCGATGCTTTGCCGCGTTTTTGATCCGACCAGCGGCCGCACTCGCGCGGTTTTACACGGCAAAGGAACAGGCGGTCATGCGGAACACCCCATTCTGTGCAAACTTGAACATCCGGCTGGTTCGCGCCAAGAAGCGGAGCAGCTCAGTGGTGGGTCGCATCCAGCGCATCGCCGTAGCGATAACCGCCCTGTGCGTCATCGCAGCTCCGCTAATGCCTGCCAAGGCGGGTTACCTTGTAACGATTCACACATTTGACGAGGTGCCAACCGACGGCTTGGGGATTGCCGATTACAACTACCCCTACCCCACTGTTATCGGCGCGAATATCGGTCCAGGGACCAGCCAGACGGTCATCGGCACGACCGATACGACTGGCACGTTAACCTCAGCGTCCGAGCAGATAACGGGGACCTACAGCCCGGCGGGAATCACTTCGACCGCCTACGCCGCCGGCGACCTCACAACCGGCCAGCTTCATCTGAACGCCACTGACAATTCAAGCTGCAATGGGATTTGCAACGGCGTCGGAAATTTCGCAGGCGAAGATACATTTGCTCAGCTTCAAGATACGTTGCATTTCACGGTGGCCGGTGCCGACGCCGATACCGTGACGCCAATCACGTTCGTATTCGCAGTCGATGGCACACTCGTGCAGACTTCGAGCTACGGACAGGGGTATGTGCGCGCATCGCTGAACCTCAATAACGAAGGCGCCCAGGTCAGCTACAACCAGGATCTCAACTCCGGCACCAACAATCTCGACGTCGCAACCGCTCCATTGGTCAATGGCTGGGCCAGCCGGGACTACTCTGTGTTGACCTCGAACCAGGCGCTGTTCGAGGGCACCTTCGATATCATCGGGTCGACCAGCGACGTTTTGGTCGATCTGCAAATGGAGGTGAATTGTTCCGACGGCATGACCTGCAACTTCGATAACACCGGAAGCGTGGACCTCATTTTGCCAAGCGGAGTGACCTACACCTCCGATTCCGGCGTTTTTCTCAGCGGGCTGTCCCCGACCTCGGTGCCGGAGCCGTCCTCTCTTGCCGGGCTGGCGTCGGCCATCGGAGGCGTTGCAGTGGCGCTACGTCGTAGACGTTCGCCCAACGGAGACGCGGCGTACGGCTAGCCGTCTGCGTACTGACCATGCAAGTCTCTGACTGGAAACTAGGCGACGGTGCAACGGCTCAGCGCAACTCGACGTGGCCGCCCGGCACGAATATCACGTAGGCGCCGCTAATACGGCGGTGACCACTTCGAGAAATCAAATGGGGACGGCGCTCTTAAGCGCCTCTCCCGGCGCACGGCTTTAGAACCATTTTCGGTCAAACGATCGGGAGGTTTGCCAATTGGGCACCCGGTCTCATCCAAGTAGCGCCCGGGGTGTGGCTCAAGAAATGCGATTTGGTTTTTGAACAAGCGAAGATGTGTCGCCGCAACGGGGATCGGTGGATCGGGGCACCCCGAGAATGCAGCAACTGCTTCCGGCGCGATGCTGTCGGTCCCGATGGGCACGGAAACGGCCGCAAAGTGATCGGAGACCGGCCGTTCGGCCGACGCGCCGGGAACCGGCCAAAGTTGGTAGAGTCGAGATGTGGCGCGGTGGCGGTAGGCTGGGCATATCTGTTTCCGCCCCTTTCGTCTGGCGGTGCCTCACTGGCACAGCCATGGCTCCGTTTCCACATCCCGCTCATCGAACCGGAC
>Ga0335085_10007322_pt1 | contig 17188 bp, 17 predicted proteins | sample Lox_Sample_45_FD_206712 | JGI IMG/M metagenome (GOLD analysis project Ga0335085, IMG submission 206712) | Soil microbial communities from Loxahatchee National Wildlife Refuge, Florida, United States - Lox_Sample_4.5 | ecosystem: Environmental > Terrestrial > Soil > Wetlands | place: USA...
GCCGGGACCGCCGCCCGGAACCGCGGGGCCGCGCGAACCGGCGACGAGTTGGCGGAATTACGCAAAGCTGAACTGCTGCTTTCCTGTGAGCATCTGGGCATTAGGTTTTGCGAGGTGTTGCACTTCCCCGACAGCCAGCTCGATCGGGCCAACTTCCACGAGGTGGTCGGGGCGTTAGTGGAGAAGATTCGCCGGATTCGTCCCCACGTGGTTCTCACCTTCGCACCCGACGGAGGGCTGACCGGCCATCCCGATCACGCCATGGCGGGTACGTTCGCGACGCAGGCGTTTGAGTGGGCGGGCAGACCGGATCGTTATCCGGAACAGCTATCGCAGGGACTGCAGCCCCATCGCGCGCAGAAGCTTTATTGGGTCACGGCTGATTTTGTTTTGCCTGACCGCATGCCGACAGCGCCTCCGCCGGTGACTGCCCGCGTGGAAGTCGGCGCGAGCCGCTTCGAACGAAAAATTCAGGCGTTCATGAAACACAAGACGCAGGAGCCATTGTTTGATCGCCTGCGCAAGAATCTGGGCAGAGCGCCGACAGAGGAGACGTTTCATCTCGCGGCAACCCGCCAGCCGCGCGACGCGAAGCTGGAGACGGATTTGCTCGAGGGCGTTGTGGAAGAGTAGCTACTTGTCAGGTTCGGGTTTGCTGACAACTGACAACCGCCAACTATAGGTTGAATTCTTCCTGGTAATCGCGCCAGATTCCGCCCTGATAGATCGGGCGAACGGGAACGTCGTTGGCGTGCTTGGCAGTCTTCACCCAAAGCCAGGCTTGCTGCATTTCATCAGGATGAAAGTAATGGGTTTCAGCCGTGAAGAGCACCGCCCCGCCGACCAGCGTGGAAACCACCTCTTCCCACGGCTTGGCGCCGACCAGTGCGACGCGGGCGATGTGATCGGAATAGTTATGCAGAAAGCGCAGCTCTTCCCAGCGTGCTGCAAGGTCGACACTATCCATTTCGGTGACGTCGGCGAGGATGCCCAGCGGACGCTTCTTGCGCTCGTCGATCGCAAACTTCAGTTGGGGTTCAAATGCCTTGACGTCTTCGGCGGTGACCTTGCCGGTTACTTTGAATCCGAATGCCCACCCACCGCTTTCCTTGAGGCGCTCAATCATCGCTACGATTCTCCAGTTTTAGTTGCCGATTTCGTCTTGCGCGCTACTGTCGCGCCTTTGCGGCGTCGAAGTCGAAAGCCCCTACCCCCACGCACTTGGTTCAGGGAGCAAGAGCATGTTGATCAATCGGCACTCAAGTACGAACTTCGAGGTTATCATGCCGCGGACGAATCAACAGCCGCTGGTCCGCCGTTGATATGATGGCCGTTTGAGCAAGAAGACGATGCGCGGCAAGTTCATCACCTTCGAAGGCCTGGATGGCTGCGGCAAGACTACCCAGCTTGAAAAGCTGGCCGCCGTGCTGCGCGCCGAAGACATCGACGTAGTCACGACCCGGGAACCGGGCGGAACGGAAATCGGCGAGCGGATTCGCACCGTGCTACTGGACTCGCGAACCGCCGGGCTTGATCCCATGGCGGAAATGGCGCTGATGTTCGCCTCTCGCGCCCAGCAGATCGCACAGGTTGTTCTCCCCGCCCTCGAGGCCGGCAAATGGGTGCTGTGTGATCGCTATACCGACTCCACCGAGGCCTATCAAGGTGGTGGAAGGCAACTCGGCAGCGATGCCGTTCTACAGCTCCACAAAGTCTTGTGCCGCGGAATATGGCCTGTGCTGACCATATTGATGGATTCGGAGGTCGATCACAGCGTGAAGCGCGCGCGGCGGCGCAACAAAGCGGCGGTCGATGGTGCGCGGCCGGACGAGAACCGCTTTGAGCAGGAAAGCTACGCTTTCTACACGCGCGTTCATGACGCTTACCTCGCGATCGCCAGGCGTGAGCCCCAGCGGGTCGTGGTAGTGGACGCGAGACAGCCCGCAGAAGTTGTGCACCCGCAAATTGTCACGATTGTGCGTGAGCGGTTGCTGCAGCCCAAACCAGCGTCGCGCTCGAGCAATCGCACCATTACCGAGGCAGGTTCGGAACTCTGATGCCCTTCGCTGACTTTCACGGCAACGACGAGGTGGTCCGCTCCATACGCGAGATGCTGGCGCGCGACCACTTTCCCCATGCCGTAATTCTGTCGGGCCCTGAAGGTTCCGGCAAGTTCGCCCTGGCGCAGATGATCGCCAAGACGATGAACTGCCTGCGACAGCCTTCCACCGATGGCTTACCGGATTTTTGCGGAGCTTGTGCGAATTGCGCACGCATCGCGCAAGCGGACCCGCTGGACGACCGCTTCGTCGAAGCAGTCGAAGCGCGCGAGAATCTGCGCGATGCCGACAAGCGCGAGACCCGCATCCTGGTACAGACGCATCCTGACGTGACGATCATTCCCCCTGATCCTCCGCAGATGCTGGTGAAGGTCGATCAGGTTCGGCACATCATCCGCGAAATCTATTATCGCCCCTCGGAAGGCCGGCATCGCGTCTACATCTTCAGCGAGGCCAACTTCATGAAGGAGGCCGCTAATTCGCTGCTGAAGATCCTGGAAGAGCCCCCGGATTTTGCCACGATCTTTCTGCTGACCAACAATCCCTCGGCGTTGCTGCCCACGATTCGATCGCGTTGCATGCATTTGCGACTGTCGCCGCTGCCTCCGGAAGCGGTAGAGAGGTATCTGGCCACGGCACGGCCGGAGCTCAAGCCGAAGGAACGTGCCCTTGTCGCGCGACTGTCGGCTGGTGGACTCGGCCGCGCCCGCCGCATCGACCTGACGCAGTATCTGGCAGCCCGCCAGGACGCGCTCGCGCTGCTGGGTCCGGCGCTGGGCGAAAAAGATCACAGCGACTTGTTTCGCGTCACTGATTCCTATCGCGCCGGCGCCGAGGGCAAGGCGAAAATTGAGAACTCGATCCGCACGTTGTACGCCCTGCTCGAGGACATCCTTTTCATCAAGTCGGGGACCCCGGCGCTCGTCCGCAACATCGACCTCGAGCCCCAACTGCGAAAGATGGCGGAGCAGGTGAACTTTCCATGGATTGTAGAGGCTGCAAATCGGCTGGGAGAATTGGAGAGCGGCCTGCGCCGAAATCTGCTGCGAACGCTCGCGCTTGACGCTTTCGCAACTTCTTTAGAAAGGTCAACATAGCACGAAAGTTGTGTGACCTGTCTCATTGTCTTGAGTAATGAGGTGTGTTAGGGTAACGCCAAGTCCACACCTGAAGACAACCTGGGAAAAAGCAAAACCAGAGTCTCGCCGGACCGAATCCGTCTGCCGCTGCTAGTGCATCGCGAGGGCCGGCAGTCGCGCTAGTCATAGGAGCACACGCCATGAAAGATTCCATGGACTCCACTGTTATGGGCCGCGCCAGTGACCCCGAAGTGTTTGCCAATCGCAGGTTGATCCGCCCGTCGCTGAACCGCAGTGACAATCATCGTCCGGAAAACGGTGACCGCCGTGAGCGCAATGATCGCCAGGATCGCGGCGCAACTGCCAAGAAAGCCGCTCCGCCGGAGCAGACCCACGCGGAGAACTTTTACTACCAGAAACAAATGCAGTCCAAGACGCCGATGGTTCTGGTATTGCAGGACGACGAAGAGGTCCATGGCGTAATCGAGTGGTACGACAAATATTGCCTGAAGGTGAATCGCACCGGCGAACCGAACCTGCTGATCTACAAGCCCAGCATTAAATATATGTACAAAGAAAGCGAAGCCGAGGAACGAAAATAAGGTTTTGCGGTTTTGGAAGTAGCGAAAACCGCGCTGCAAGGCGCGGTTTTTTGTGCGGCCTTTGGACGCTTACAGCTTCGGCAGCACGATTCCCTTCTGGCCCTGATACTTCCCTTTCTTGTCTCTGTAGCTGGTTTCGCAAGGCTCATTGCCCTGGAAGAACAGGATCTGGCAGAGGCCTTCATTGGCGTAAATGCGGGCGGGAAGCGGTGTTGTATTCGAGATTTCCAGGGTCACGAAACCTTCCCATTCCGGTTCGAAGGGGGTGACGTTGACGATAATGCCGCAGCGCGCGTAGGTGGACTTCCCCACGCACACCGTGAGCACATCGCGCGGTATCTTGAAGTACTCCACCGAGCGAGCGAGCGCAAACGAGTTGGGCGGTACGATGCAGACATCGGATTCGACACTCACAAACGAGCGTTCGTCGAATTTCTTGGGATCCACGATGGTGCTGTTCACATTGGTGAAAATCTTGAACTCATCGGCGACCCGCAGGTCATAGCCGTAGCTGGAGAGACCGTAAGAGATGACACCTTCGCGAACCTGCTTCTCCGAGAAGGGATTGATCATATCGTGCTCGATGGCCATCTTTCGGATCCAACGGTCACTCAGAATGGACATGGGACTCCTGTTCCGTGGGTAATGGTTGGTTTCGACCTTCAGGAATTCATCATCTTACGGAACCGGGTTGTGGATTGACAACACGGTTACTTCTTGCCAGTAGTTGGTTGGCAGCCCAAAAGGACGGCAAGCACTTTTTCTAACTCGCACGCAAACTAAGACTTACCGGAAACCTCCAAGTCGGGTAGAATCGCTGCAGCGCTCGGGTTGGGCGGTTCCCGGGGAACGAACGTTGCGGAGCCACTTGTGATCAAACTGGACCTGATTAACGAGGTTGTCACGAAGACTGGGGTGACGAAGACCAAGGCCGAGATGGCTGTGGAAACGGTCTTCGAGAGCATGAAAACTGCGTTGGCCAAGGGCGATCGCATTGAGCTGCGCGGCTTTGGCGTGTTTACCGTGCGACCGCGCAAGACCGGCATCGGGCGTAACCCCCGGACCGGCGCCGAGGTCAACATTCCTCCTGGCAAAGCCGTCCGTTTCAAGCCGGGCAAAGAACTGCAGTCCATCGAGTAACCGTGTGGTCTTACGTGTTCTCCGTGGGCTGTCCGGCTGCTCTGGCGCGATGGCGTAGGGCGGCGATCTGTAGCCCGCGGCGGGCGCCTCAAGTGTGATTTCCCAATAAAGATGTCTGACCCGTCGCAACCCATCTCCTTCACGTTTCAGGTTGCTCCCCGTCCCGAAGCATTGGTCGTTGCAGAGCGTGCGAAGCGACCTTACTGGCTGCACCTGCTCCTGCTATTGCTCACCATGGCAACCACCCTCGTTGTGGGCGCACAGTTGTACGACAACTTTCGCCACGGTCTCTCGGCATTCACGCTCAGCAACGAGACCATGCCACTGTTTCATCCCAAATGGATATGGGACAGGCCCGCCCGACTGCTGATGGGCATCCCCTTCTCAGTGTCGCTAATGGCGATCCTGCTGGCCCACGAGTTCGGACACTTTCTGTTTTGCGAAAAGTACCGTGTGAACGCCACGCTGCCCTTTTTCATCCCGGCTCCGACGCTGATCGGCACGATGGGAGCGTTTATTAGGATCAAGTCGCGCATTCACTCGCGCAAAGAGCTTTTTGATATCGGAGTCGCCGGCCCGATTGCAGGATTTGTTGTCGCCCTGCCCCTGCTAATGCTTGGACTGCTGCTCTCGAAGCCTCTGGCGCCGGTTATCGGAAGGGAGAGCATCGACGTCGGGTTTCCACTGGTCTTTCACCTCGCTCACGCGATACTGGCGCCACTGAGAGGAGACTCCGTTCCCCTGAACCGGCTCGCCTTGCATCCGGTAGCCGTGGCGGCGTGGGTGGGAATGTTCGCCACCGCGCTGAACCTGCTCCCCGGAGGTCAGCTCGACGGCGGACACATTATCTACTCCGTCGCGCCGCGAGCACACCGATGGGTGACGCGAGTGACCGTCGGCATACTGGCCCTGCTGTCGAGTATTTGGATTGGCTGGCTGGTCTGGGCGGGGATTCTTGGCGTAACCGGCTGGAGGCATCCCGCCGTACCGGTGTGGCCCGGCCTGGACGCAGGGCGACGACGGCTCGCTATCGTACCCGTCGCGCTACTGCTGTTGACGTTCGTTCCGGCGCCGATATTGGGACAGGGATGGCTGTCGCGATAAACAGCGCTCGCGCGGACGCTTTTGGACTTGATATGCGCCGAATATGTATCGGCTCTCGTCCAGACCAGGACTTGGAATGACGAACCATCGTTCGACTCCCTGAGTGCTCGAGTTAGCTCGCCCTCCGCATTTCAATCTGCTCATCCCGGATGAAGAACTGTGCCGGGCATTTGTCGGAACCGCAGATGACAGGCACCAGGCCGGCAACCTGTTTACGCGTGACCAAGCCGAGCTGGCCGCAGTTTGGGCATGAAAGCACGGCCCAGAAAGGATCGTCCTTGTCTCCGATCTCACCGGCGTTTTCCAGGACGAAGATCGTGCCAGGCTCCATTTGTTCGGGGATCCACTCACTCAAAATGCTTAGCTCTCCGATCACGTGCCCTCCTGTGTGCCGGCGTCCCGGCGTTGCACTAACTTATGAAGCCCTGCGCCGCTGTATGGGATGACGAACTGAAGCGTTTTGTTTTCTGCTGCCGCGCAGACCGGCGTCGATCCGTTGCATGGTGTCGCTCAGGCAGATCGACAACATCGGTTGACGCGCGTTCTTCAGCAGGTCAACTACGCCGCGCGCCGAGTCTTCCAGGAAAATGTGCCGCCCATCGGTCAACAGGTGATACTCCGATGCCGCGCGAACGGTTTCGACCAGCCGTCTGCCAAGCTCGCGCTGCAGAAAGCGGATGACGCGACGGATCCTCTGCAGCGAGAATCCCCGCTCTCGAAGCTCGCAAATGACTGCAATCTCAGCCAGGTCATCGAGTGAATAGATCCGTCGGTGGCCGTCGCGCTCGGGGACAACGATGCCGCACTCGTCCCACCATTGCAACTGGCGCAGGCTGATGCCTGTAAGCTCCGCTACCCGGCGTGATGTGAAGGCTGGCCGCAATGTTCGACAGTTCCGAAACAAAATCTTCGGAAAATGTTTGAAACATCATAAGCCAGCAGCATGTGGAGTCAATCGAGCAACTATTGGCGAGTGGGGCACTCCCCTCACTCGGCGGCTGCTAGGTGGCTGTTGCCGGTAGCGGATGCCAGTCGTCGGTCTCAAAACAAGAGTAATCGCGAATTGCCGTGAATGACAGATGAGTACTTTAGGTGAAGGCGGCCGTCCCTGCGGTTGTCAGAGACTGGCGACTGTTTTGTTCGCGGTGTTAGACTTTCATATCTGGGTCACAGGCGGGAGTAACTCAGTGGTAGAGTCACAGCTTCCCAAGCTGTTGGTCGGGGGTTCGATTCCCCTCTCCCGCTCCATAATTTTCCCTTCGAAATCAGTCTTCGCGCAAAAAGCTCTTGCCGTGTTCTTCCCGGCCGAAAACCAGCAACAGTGCCAGGCCGGCAATCACCACCAGCTCAAACGAGGTCAGCGCCCACGGATAGCCAAGCCGGTCGCGCAGGGCAAACTCGACTGTAGGAGTCGAGGCCGCGAGCAGGATTCCGATCTGATAGGTAAAACCAGGCAGAAGTCCCCTGACCGGCGCGGGCGAAAGCTCGTTGAGGTGGACGGGAACGATTCCCCATGCGCCTTGCACCCCCATTTGCATGACGAAGGCACCGAGGGCAAGAACCATCAGGGTTGAACCGAACGCCCACGCCGGCATAATCAGGAGTGACAAGGCCAGCGCGCTCAGCATGCTATAGCGGCGTCCAATACGTTCCGACAACAATCCGAACAGAACCGCTCCGGTGACCGCGCCGACGTTGTAGAACATTGTCACGTAGGCGACCGTATTGGGCGCGACGCCGTGGCCGTGCTTCAGGAAGTCTGGATACAGGTCCTGCGTGCCGTGAGAGAGGCAGTTCATCAGGAACATCAGCGCCACCAAGTAGATGAACAGCAGCTTGTGCTGCATGGCGATCTTCGGCCCATCAATAGTGCGGGCAACGCGGTGCTGCTGCCAGGCTTCCGACTCCGGCACCTTGGTGCGGATATAAAGCGCAAGCAACGCCGGGAGGCCGCCGGCCCAGAACATAGCCCGCCAGCCGAAGTTTGGAAGAATGACGCGAGCCGCGATGGCGGCGAGCAAGTAGCCGTTCGAGTAGCCACTCTGCAGTATGCCGGAGAGCACACCTCGCCAGCGTACGGGTGCGTGCTCCATGGCCAGCGAAGCCCCTACTCCCCACTCTCCACCCATGCCGATGCCGAATAGCAAGCGAAGGATAAAGAACACTGTGAAGTTCGGAGCGAAACCGCACAGCAACTCTACGGTAGAAAAGAAAATCACGTTAGCCATCAAGGGACGCCGTCGCCCATAACGATCGGCGAGCATGCCGAAGATCAAAGCGCCCACGGGACGCATGGCAAGCGTTCCGGTGACCGACAACACGATGTCGGCCTTGCTGACATGAAAGTGCTGTGCCAGGACATCGAACAGAAAGATCACGACAAAGAAATCGAAGGCATCGAGCGTCCAGCCGAGAAAGCCGGCAAGGACCGCGTGCCAGCGGTCGGAGTTTGAAGTGAGTCGCGATCCAGTCACATCTGCCATCGGCGCGTGTTCGGAAACAATGAATGTAACAGAAGAGACGAACGACGAACCCAATCTCACGACAAGGCTCTCGGCCATCGATGCGCTTTCGTGGCTTCACCTCTGTCGTAAAGTCGACAGACCGAAACTCCATCAGTCATTCGTAAGACGCGGTCAATCAAACTGCAATGCTATTGGCGCTCTTGGCAACATGCGATATAGTCAACCTCAACAGCTGTCCGAAAGCCTTCGTCGAATTGAAAGACACTCGCCAATCATGATGAAAGCGCCGACTCCTTCCCCTCATAATTCCACGGGTAGACTTGCCGACCTCGATGGAGTGCGCGCCATTGCCATTTGGATGGTGTTGACACTCCACATGCTGTACGGCTATGCCAATGGCCCAACCAATCTCGATTTTGTACCGGCGCCGCTGCGGTTTGTCGCGAGCCATGGCTGGCTGGGAGTCGACCTGTTTTTCGTCTTGTCCGGATTTCTAATTACCGGGATTCTGCTGGGTTCTAAGAAACAACCGCACTACTTTCGCAATTTCTACATCCGGCGCGTGTTGAGGATCATGCCGCTGTACTTCACCGTAGTGGCGGTCTGGGCGATTTTTTATACACGCTACGAAGGCTACTTCCTTCTGAGTTCAATATTCTGCGCGAACCTGTCGCATGTGCTGCATGTTCGAACGCCGCATGGACCAAGCGTGCTCTGGTCGCTGGCGATCGAAGAACAGTTTTATCTTTTCTGGCCGCTGATTGTTTTCTTGACGAATCGCCGCACGCTCCTGTTCCTCACTTCCGCCATAATCATAGTCAGCCCGGTGCTTCGCGCGGTCTATGCGGCGCGCGGGATGAATCCCGAAATCATCTACGTTGTCACCTGTTTTCGGCTCGACGGACTCGCTGTTGGAGCCTTGTTGGCGCTCTTCCTTAGCACGGGACAGCAAAGCCGGCGATTGAGTGTTTACGTCGCATCGGCTTTGATGCTTTGCTTTGTGGCGATGACGATTATCGGCAAGCCGTACGGTCTTCTGGGGACGAAAACGGTTGTGTCAATCGCATTGCGGAATACCCAAGCTTATTTGGTGTTTGCGGCTTTCATGATTGTGGTGCTTGCCTATCGCAACACAATTTGGACCTCCCCGTTGCGATGGCGCTTTTTGCAGTTGAGCGGTGCGCTAAGTTACTGCCTCTATTTGATCCATCTTTCCATCGGCGATGGGTACGAAGCGCTAATGCAGAAATGGCACATCGATCTGGGTAAGACCATCGGCTACCCGAATGCGGTCATGGTACGCGCATTTGCAATCCTGACTATTTCGTTTGCGATCGCAATGCTCTCAAGAAAGTACTTGGAACAGCCCTTCTTGTCGCTGAAGGATCGATTTACTGAGGCTGCTCCCGTCAGATCGCAGGTCGTGGATGAGGAAGCTGATGCCTCCTTGGTTCGTAAGGGTCTCTGAGACGCCCAAGTTACAACTCTAGGACTTTCGCTCATCCGCGACAACACGTAAGTCGTGGCCGGTCATCTCGGCGGGTTGCGGGATGCCCAGTATACCCAGCATCGTCGGCGCGATGTCTTGCAGTGCGCCGTCTGGCTTCAAAGTGAAACGGCGAGCATCCCTCTTGAAGCGATCCAAGGGAACCGCGAGTTCCGAAGCCACGATAAACGGCACCGGGTTCGTGGTGTGGGCGGTCTGCGGACCGCCACTCTCCGGGTCGATCATCTGCTCGGCGTTACCGTGATCGGCAGTAACAATCATCGCTCCGCCGGCACGCTTGAGGGCGGCAAAGATTTGCCCGAGGCAGGCGTCCACGGTTTCGCAGGCCTTGATGGTCGGCGGAATCTTGCCCGAGTGGCCCACCATATCGGCATTGGCGAAGTTTACAACCATGACATCGAAGGTCTTGTCTTCGATGGCCTTCACCACAGTGTCGGCGATGCCTTGGGCCGACATTTCGGGCTTGAGATCGTAGGTTGCTACCTTCGGCGACTGCACCAGAACCCGGTCCTCACCCGGGAATGGCTTCTCGACCCCGCCATTGAAGAAGTACGTAACGTGGGCATACTTCTCAGTCTCCGCCACGCGGAGATTGCGCATATTGAGATTGGCCATCACGTTGGCGAGAATGTTGCCCAGCGACTCCGGCGGCGACACGACCGGCAGCGTGAAGTGCTTGTCGTATTGGGTCATGCAGACGTACGTGAGATCCCTGGGTACGCGGTCACGCGGGATGATGCTATCGAGTTCGGCCGCCGCTTCGAGCTCGGAGCCGTCCTGAGCTGTGAAGTGACTGTTGCGCGCAAGGCAGCGCGTGATCTGGCGGGCACGGTCAGCGCGGAAGTTGAAGTTGATGCAAACGTCGCCGTCGCGAATCGTACCGACGGGCTGGTTGCGTCCGTCACAGACGACAAACGGGATTATGAACTCGTCCGTCTTCTCATCGTTGTAGGACTCTTTGACTCCCTGCACCGGATCGAAGTAGCTGCCACCTTCGCCTTTGCCATAGACCATGGCATCGAAGGCCAGCTTTTCGCGGTCCCACTTCTTGTCGCGGTCCATGGCGTAATAACGTCCGCTGACGCTGGCGATCTTGCCGACGCCGTATTCGCGCATCTTCTGCTGCAGTTGCTCGATGTACTTCACTCCGTTGGTGGGCAGCGTGTCGCGGCCATCCATAAAGCAGTGCACGAAGACCCGTTCAACGCCGTTCTTCTTGGCCATACGCAAGAGCGCATAGAGATGGTTCTGGTGCGAGTGCACGCCGCCATCAGAGAGAAGTCCGAGCAAGTGCAAGCGTCGTTCGCCAGTGCGGGCCTCGGCCATAGCATCGAGGAGTGCAGGGTTCTTCTCGAACTCGCCCTTCTCGATCATCACGTCGATCTTGGTGATGTCCATGTAGACGATGCGGCCGGCCCCGATGTTCAGGTGACCGACCTCGCTGTTGCCCATCTGGCCGGTCGGGAGGCCCACATAGCGGCCGCTAGTGTGGATCAGCGTGTTGGGGAATTCCGTGAGCAGCTGATCGTAGTTCGGCTTGCGGGCCAGCGAGATGGCATTGGCACTAGACGGCGGAGCATAGCCCCAGCCGTCGAGGATGATGAGGACGAGTGGCTTTGGCCGCATTACGCCTTCGCCTTCTTAGTCAGCATGCCGTGATAGTTCAGCGCCTTCAGTCCATTGAAGCGCGCAGCCGGGCCGAGCTCTTCTTCGATCCGCAGCAGCTGGTTGTACTTCGCGATCCGATCCGTGCGCGAGGCGGAACCCGTCTTGATCTGGCCGGCGCCCGTCGCAACCGCAAGGTCGGCAATGAAGGTGTCTTCGGTTTCGCCGGAGCGATGCGAGATGACCGCTGTGTAGCCGTTCTCGCGCGCCAGGTTGATGGCGTCGATGGTCTCGCTGACCGAGCCAATCTGATTGAGCTTGATCAGAATGGAATTGGCCACGCCGGAATCGATACCGCGCTGGAAAATATCGATGTTGGTAACGAAGATGTCGTCGCCAACCAGTTGGACGGTCTTGCCAAGTTCGTCGGTCAGCAGCTTCCAGCCCTCCCAATCGTTCTCGGCAAGTCCGTCTTCGAGCGAGACGATGGGATACTGCCGAACCCAATCGGCCCAAATCTTCACCATGTCTTCGCTGGAGTGTTCGCTCTTGTCCGACTTTTTGAAAACGTACTTCTTTTTGTCCTGGTCGTAAAACTCGCTGGCGGCTGGATCAAGCGCGATGGCGATCTGCTCGCCCGGCTTGTAGCCGGCCTGCGTGATGGCTTCGAGCAGGACTTCGATGGCTTCGGTGTTGGACTTCAAGGACGGCGCGAATCCGCCTTCATCGCCCACAGCCGTGTTGTAGCCGCGCTTCTTGAGTACGCCTTTGAGCGTGTGAAACGTTTCGACTCCCCAGCGCAACGCCTCGCTGAACGACGGTGCGCCCACCGGCATGACCATGAACTCCTGGAAATCAACGTTGCTGTCGGCGTGGGCGCCGCCGTTGAGGACGTTCATCATCGGCGTAGGCAGCAGGCTGGCAGTGAATCCGCCGAGGTACTGGTACAGATTGACGCCAAGTTCGTCCGCCATGGCACGCGAGGCCGCCATCGAAACCGCCAGGATGGCGTTCGCCCCAAGCTTGCCCTTATTAGGAGTGCCATCGAGCTCGCACATCGTGGCGTCGAGCTCGCGCTGATCGCTGGCGTCCATACCCTCAAGCTCAGGAGCGATCACTTCGTTCACATTGTCGACGGCCTTCAGTACTCCCTTACCGACGTAACGCGACTTGTCGCCATCGCGCAGCTCGACGGCCTCATGCTCGCCGGTGGAGGCCCCGCTGGGGACGGCTGCCCGGCCGACTGCACCGCTAGAAAGAATTACGTCCGCTTCAACAGTGGGATTTCCGCGGGAATCCAGAACTTCGCGCGCGATAATCACTTCGATATCAGTCATGGGTATGAGTCCTGGTCTCGGGCCATGGGATTTGCGACTTCGATTACGATTGAGAAGCCAGCACGATGACGGACGCGAAGGAAATCGCGGCAGGCCTTGCCGGGCACTTCATCGCAACAGGAGACGCGACGGCGGGAGACTTGTGAAAACCCTTCATTATACGGGAGCCGAAATCGGGCATCACGAGCACGGTGACCAGACGAATCCACGAACGATTACGAACCGATGAACGGCTTGGACGGCACTGAAATATAACTGCTAATAAGGGTTTATCCTGTGGAAAACAGTTGGCCGCGGCCCCTTAGTTCTGTATCCTCTTGTTGGGCAACCGCGCAGGGACCTGTCACGGGGTCCCTACGACCAAGATAGACCTAGACTTACATGCGCCATGGAGCAGGAATCCTATGTGGAAATCGACGCGCAAGGAAGAGGAATATTTGACGCCCACACCTGAGCAGACTGCACCAAAGCCGATGCAACCATCAACTTCACAGCCACCCCGACCTGCCGAGCCTCTCCGCAGTGAAGCGCCGCGAGGCGTGGACGTCGCTACCATCGGTAAGTCGGTTGTCGTCAAGGGCGAGCTCTCCGGGAGCGAAGACCTTTACGTCGACGGCGAAGTCGAGGGTTCTATCGCCCTGCGCGGTCAGAGCCTGACCATTGGGCCCAACGGACGCGTTCGCGCCAACATCGAGGCCCGGAACGTGATCGTACATGGGCAAGTAGACGGCAATTTGCGCGCCAGCGATCGCGTCGACCTCCGTAAGAGCGCATCGCTCACGGGTGATATTTCGACCGCCCGGATTTCTATCGAGGACGGAGCTTACTTTAAGGGCACAATCGATATTCAGAAAGCAGAACCGGCGCCAGGCATTGAAACCAAGCCCCAGCCGGCGGCGGCAAGCCCGGTTCCGGTGGCCGTGTCGACTACGCAAGGCTCATTGCTCGAGCATAAGTAGCGAGCTCCCGCAGGATTCTCACAGCAGGACGCCGAATCGGCGTCCTGCTCGTTTTTGCCTGAGCGATCCGATTACAAACGGTTGCAATTAGCGCTTTGCAATGAAATACCCTTACAATGTTCCGCAATGGCGCCAGGTGTCTTCAGCAGGATCTTCGGCGGGTCGGCCCAGCAGGGACTCGGTGGCGAAGCTGTGTCGGGCGAGAAGATGCTGCGCCGCTCCACCGGCTTCAGTGAGTTCCTGAAGTGGATGGCACACGAGGAAGGACTTAGCGTTCTGGATCTGGGATCGACATCCCCAGCCAACATCACCTTCTTCATTGGGCTGGGTCACCGTTTTCATCAGGAGGATATTCTCCGGCTGTCCTCCGACAAGTCGCTTTTGGTCCCGAACGGACAGGGTGAGAAAACATTCGACGTCGACCGCTTTCTGGACGACAACCTTCGCTTTGAGCGCCAAGAATTCGATGCCGTCATGTTCTGGGACTTGGCGGATTACTTGCCCGAGCCATTGGTGAAGCCGGTGATTGAACGTATCCACGTGGGCATGAAGCCGGGCGCAATTCTGTTTTCGTTCTTCCATACCAAGGACGCAGGAGCACAGGCGCCATTCTATCGCTACAACATCGCGTCGAAAGACACGCTGGAGATGCAGCCATCCACGCCCTACAAGCTGCAGCGCGTATTTAACAACCGGCACGTCGAGAACCTGTTCCGCGACTTCAACTCGATCAAGTTCTTCCTGGGCAGGGACAACATTCGCGAAGTGCTGGTGATTCGCTGATCAGCGGGCCCGCCGCGTGCGGCGGATCAGGTAGGGCATCAAACCCGGCAGACGTAGGAACTCCAGAACGGCCAATTGCCCGGGCTTGGGCCACGACAGCAAGGGACGAATGCGTGACGCAGCGGTGATCAGCGGAACAAATTGCTGTTCGTATTTTCTCTGGTAGTTCGCAACCGCTGCGGGCAGTGGGCCGCAATTCGTGAGTACCGGCCGAAGCTCGGTGGCCGCAAGTTGACCTGTGCGGAGTGCGATCGAGATGCCATCGCCCACAAACGGATCGATGAAGGCGGCTGCATCGCCGACGAAAATCACGCTGTCTCTTACCGGCTGAGGCGTACGGTAAATGAGTGGGGCCGTGCTGACCGGCTCGGTCAGCGCTTCCCACTCGCGGCTGCGCTCAGCCAGCCCAGGTGAAAGTGCCAGGACTTCTTTCAGCGACGTCGCACGGTCCGAGCGCACCATTGCGCAAGCGTTGACCACTCCTGCTGCTACCGCCTGCACACCACAATAGCCGTGTTCGAAAAAATATAGATCGGTTGAGTGTGCGGGAGCCCGCTCGCGAAAATGTGCTTTGAGCCCCAGCCATTTGGGACCGGATGGAACGGAGACTTTGGGTCGAAAGCGCGACCAGCGCCCGGCCGCCACAATCAGCGCCGCCGCCTTCACTCTACCCGCCGCCGTGTCCAGCTCGAACGGACCGTCCCCTTCAACCGTACGCACGTCGCAGTTCGACCTGACGCAAACTCCGGCTTGTTGTGCAGCCCGCCAGAGTAGATAGTCCAGGTCGTAGCGCGGAATGCTGAGTCCCGGTGGAGACACCGGCGCGGCCGTGAAAGTGTGATCGAGCAGAAACCGCACGTTGTCGATGGTCGGTGCCCCTGAAAGAATGCGGGCTGCACCCGAAACCTCCACTAGCAGGTCGCGCAGGACGTCGAGCGACTCAGCGGACACAAACTCGCCGCAGACTTTGTGCCGGGGGAATTCGCCGGCCTCCAGTAGGGCTACACGCGCACCGAAACGTGCCGCTGTGATGGCGGCACAGGCGCCCGCCGGTCCACCGCCTATGACTGCCAAGTCGAATTCGGGCCGCACGATGGTCATCGAGATCTTGGAGTTACTTCCAGATCAGCACTCCCATGCGATACAGAAGATGCTGCGAGATGTCGACGCGACGCGCAGGTACTTTGGCCAGCATGGATCGCATTTCGCTGACGGTGTACGCGCGGCGCACCGATGCCGGAGCGTCGTTCCGGGTGATGCGGCCGCGGAACAGCGGCAGCCCGAGATAGACCAGACTCAGATGCGTCCAACTGCGGATCAGATCGTTGATGAGCACTGCCTGCCGTGAGACGCGCAGGGCTTCAGTCACAAGTCGGGGCAGTTCCAATGGGTCGAAATGATGTGCGAAGAGCGAACAGCTCACTACGTCGAACGTCGCGTTGCGGAAAGGCAGCCGCATCGCGTCTCCAGCCACGGAAGCGACGCCTCCGGCGGGCAAGTGGGACCACATCCGATCCAGTAGTGTGACCTGCAAGTCGATTCCTTGCCGCGCAAGAGTGCGTTGCGCAGTAAGCGGAACATCGCCGCGACCCGAACCAATCTCCAGGACAGAAAGCCTGGAACTGCGAACCCGGCAAGCGATTCGCCTGAGCAGCGTCGTTGTGGTGCGCGTGCCCCCGAACCAGTCGTTGATGTGTCGCAAGTCAGTCAACGAGGCGGCAATATCCTGGGGCGTTCCGAGATCGTCGTCTAGGAACTCGGCGGTGATACTTCGCTTCATCTGGACTGAAACGCCCTGAGCGTCTCCTTGCGCACGGTCAGCTTCTCAATTAGGTCATTCCGCAATCCGTAGCCCCGGCCCGGCACGTCGGAGACCGTGATGGTGCCGCCAGACGACACCTCAACTTCTGGTTCGATAATGTCTTCCTTCCAGTAGCGCTTGGAGGCTGACACGTCTCCCGGCAGCTTGAAATTGGGCAGCGTTGACAGTGCTACATTGTGGGAGCGGCCAATCCCTGCCTCCAGCATGCCACCGCACCAGACGGGCACGCCGAAACGCTGCGCTACATCGTGTACGGCCATCGCTTCTGTGAATCCGCCGATTCTTCCGACCTTGATATTGATGATTCGGCAGGACCCCAGCTCGAGTGCGGCTTCGGCGTCCCGCGAGCTGCGGATGGCCTCGTCGAGACAAAGCGCCGTCTGAATGGCTTTCTGTAGTCGCGCGTGGAAGTAGAGATCGTCGCTCCACAGGGGTTGCTCGATCATCAGGAGCTGGAAACGGTCGAACGTCTTGAGGTGATCGATATCATCAAGCGTGTACGCCGAGTTAGCGTCGCAGCTCAACAGGATGTTCGGCCAGCGCGTGCGCACCTTCTCCAGCACATCGACGTCCCATCCGGGCTTGACCTTCAGTTTGATGCGCTGATAACCGGCCGCGAGTTCAATCGATATCTTCTGCATCAACTGCTCGTGCGAATCCTGAATGCCGATGCTCACACCGCATCCGATCTCGCGTCTTGAGCCTCCCAGCAATTTCCACAGCGG
>Ga0335085_10007325_pt1 | contig 17186 bp, 14 predicted proteins | sample Lox_Sample_45_FD_206712 | JGI IMG/M metagenome (GOLD analysis project Ga0335085, IMG submission 206712) | Soil microbial communities from Loxahatchee National Wildlife Refuge, Florida, United States - Lox_Sample_4.5 | ecosystem: Environmental > Terrestrial > Soil > Wetlands | place: USA...
CATCGAAGTTTTGACGGCGCCGCCGCGCGATCCGAAAGTGCTGCGGGTGACCGACCGGATCAATCCGCGGGCATACAACCGGATCGAGAACGACGGCATGAAGGTGACGGTCGAGGACGTGGAGCGGCCCGAGGAAGTGTCGTTCTTCGTGGGCGACCGCGAGGCGGGATTCGTGCTGATGGATTGCGAGGACCCCATCACCTCGACTTACATCTTCGGCTTCCCGGTGCCGCATAAGACGGGCCGGGGCAAGACGCGGCTCAGGGTAAAGGTTGGGTCGCGGGAACTGGAGCCGGTCGAAATCGAGATCGTGTGAGGAGCGCGCGGCCCCCGGCCCACGCGCAGTAGAGCATCACGAGCAAGCTCGCGGCGCAGGTGGCGCGCCATTCGATGCCGCCATCGTAATTGATGGTGACCTGGCACTCGGTGCAGTCGGGCTGCAACACCATAAAGCCGAGAGCGTCGTGGCGGATTTTCACCGGGCGTCCATTGGCTACGGCCGTCCAGCCGGGCATGTATCGTTCCTGAATGGAGACCGCCTGGCCGGGCTGCAGTGTGGCGTGGATGTTGGCGCTGTGGCGGGTAGACCACTGAAAGGACGCTTCGGGGAAAGCAGGATCTTCGAGCGCCGCGACGTAGCGGGACATTTCGTCTATGTCGAGTCCGTTGATAGGGATGTTGCGCACCAGCGCCTCGGGCGGGACCACGTGCGCCAGCGAGTTGCTGCGCATGGGAACGCCGTAGAGCGTGGTGTCGTGTTCGCGCCACAGCACGGGGAAGTGTCCTTCGAAGCGTTCGGGGTGGGGGAACTCGTGATAGTAGGGATCGTCGAGCGGGCCGGGGATCGAGATGGCGTGTGTGGCGAGCGCCTTCAGCCAGGTGGTGCAGATTTCCATGTCGCGCGAACCGGTGCTCATGCCGCTGGCGATCACGAAATTGCCGGCGAGGGTGAGTTCGGAGGGCTGCATGGGGTCGTGGCCGCCGTGAAACTGGGGAGTATCGAAGAAGGCGTTGAAGTGGAACGACTGCGCGCCGCCGACGAAAACGCGCTGGCCGGCGAGGTGCTCGTCGGTCCACTTCGCGAGGTGATAGCCGGTGGTGGCGGTGACGTCGGCGCGCCGGATGAGTCCGCGGCCGTAGCGGATCTGGTGACGGCCTTGCACGACGGCGGCGAGGACCAGGATGACCGCCACGGGCCGCAGCCAGGAGCGCGCGCCGGCACGGAGAATCGCGGCGCCGGCGAATACGGCGCTGAGGCAGAGTCCCATGTCGAGGGTAGTGCCGTAACGAAGCGGCTGCGGGACGATGTTGCAGTTGGCGTAGTAGGCGAACAGGACGATACATCCGGCGGTGAGGGTGAAGAGGAGAAAGACGCGCAGAGGGGCGTCGAGGCGAGTGCGGGTAAAGCGCCAGAGCACTACGTACAGGCTGATGAGATTGCCGAGGCCGAGCGCGGAAACGGCGTTGAACGGATATTCCCGATGCGAGTTGTGGCGGATATCGGCGACGACGGAAGGAGGCAGCAGCGGACTGATCCAGAAGTAGGCCAGGACGGCGATGAGAAGGACCAGGGTCGCATCGCGCCAGCGCGTTTTGGCTGGGCACACGGCGACCAGGGTGACGGCAGCGATTCCCAGGATGACGGCGGCGAAGGCATTCATGGCGACAGCGAGGGCCAGGCACATGCCCGCGGCGATGCCGGTCCAGACCGAGCGGCGGGTGATGGTGAGGTAGAGGAACAGGATGGCCAGCGGCACGAAGAAGAGGCAGGCGGTGTGGGGTCCTTCGCCGTAATAGGCGAGGATTTGCAGGCGGCGCAGGTTCCACGGGCTGTTCATGTCGTGGCGGACGGCGGGCATCAGCCAACCCGAAGGCGAGACGAGCGAATAGGCCATAGCGGCGAACCAGCTCGTGCCGGGCAGGCGCGTCATGAGCCATGCCATGAAGTAGACGGTGACGGGTCCGAAGGCGAAGAAGACGGCGCAGACCTGATGGAACGAGAGGGCGGCCGAGTGGCCGGTGAGGCGGCTGAAGAGGCCGACCAGAAGGTGCAGTCCGGGGATATAGGTATTCTGAAACGGAAGGCCGAGATCCCACTGCGGCCACCAGAGCAGGTCCGATGGATGCGCGGCGATGTTGCGGGCGATGGCGATGAAGCTGCCCTCGTTGGATTCGAGGTAGGCGGTGTAATCGACTTTGAATTCTTTGAGGACGATCCAGAGGTTCAAGAAGAGGATGAGGGACGGATAGGCAATCGCGTGCAGCAACAGGGCGCGGCGGTGGCGGAAGAAGGAGAGCATTTCCTGAAGTGGCGGTGTTTTTTACAATGGTAGGGGATTTGACGGGTCGGGGGCAAGCCGCGGGGCTGGCCTGAAGAGAAGGCCTCAATCGGATTTCGTGAGTTTGTACCGACCGGGCGTTTACAGGGTTGGGCGCATGGGCGCCATGGAGCGGCAGGATGGTACCGGCCCCGACGCCTGCCGATACTTAGGCGATCAACTGATGCATGTCGAGTGGGGAGTGATTCGCTGCTGGCGCCGCTCTAATCCTACAGGCTACGGTAAGACGTTGTGGCAGAGGCGGTTGGCAGGTGAAAGCGCATGTTCCACATGAAGCAACTTACGCTTGGGGCCGGTCGTTGCGGGTGGCGAGAGCAAACCGGAACCCGGTATCGGCGATGAGGGTCACGCCCTTAACCCGTTACGCGTGGAGAGGCCGGGTGGGCCTTGCACCGATCCAGCCAGGCGCAGAAAGGGCTGTTTCTGATGCTCGCGGGCACGCTGGAGTTGATCGCGAATGATTCGGCTGCGGGGCACGCCGACTTTTCGAGCGAGGCGTCCAGCCACTCGGCCAGATCGTCGGGCAGGCGCACGGTGATGGTAGTACTCATCTGCTCAAGTTGTATTACCCAGAGTGATGAGGGCGGCCTCACCACGCCACTTCGTATTCGCCCAACACCTGGCTGCTGCTCGAGGACGGCAGGTCGGTGAAGTAGACCGGGCCGGCGGCGGTGAGCGGGAAGCTCTGGCTGACCAGCTTGTAAAATTCGGTGCGCGGGTTCAGCAGCCAGACGATGCGGCTGCCGGCGGCGACGGTGGTGCGGAGCGGGGCGGGGCCTTGCGCGCGGTGCGTCAGGGTGGGTCCGTTCCAAATGGCGATCACCGGCTTCGATCCGGCGCGCAACGTCTGGTGCTCCAGCACGACGACGGGCACACCGCGGACGTAGTAGGCGGCTTTGCGCCAGGTGACCAGGCCGTGCTCCCAAATCAGAGTGGTGGCGCCGGGGCGGTCGGCGGCCAGGCGGATGGCGGCGCGCAATGAGTGGTCGTCCACCGCCAGGGTGTTGCGGATGTGGCCGATCGAGGTAAGGGCCAGGCCGCTGTTCAGATCGCCCAGCGCGGCTTCCCAGGCGGCGGGCAGGGCCGCGGTGCTGGCGCCCTTGTAATACCAGCCTTCGAATTGAAACATGTCGTAATTGACGAGGGCGACAGGGATCAGGAGGAAGAGCATGGCGGCGGTGCCCGGCAGGTGGCCGGCGTTGGGGAGCGCATCGAAGCGCAGCAGCAGGCCGGCGGCCAGGGCAATCAGCGGGACACGCACGACGACATCGGCGTAGTTGCGGAACTCGATCTGCCAGCCGATGGCGAGCGCGGCGGCGATCAGGATGGGCGTTTGCCAGCGGGAGACTTGCGCGTGGAGGTGGTTCAGCGCGCGGTCGAAGAGGTAGCCGCCGAAGAGGGCAATGGGCGGGGCCATGGCGAGCGCGTGGCCGGGATCCTGGACGTGGACGAAGAGTGAGAAGACGAAAGCAGGGAGCGCCCACAGCGCAAGGAAGGCGAGGCGGTCGCGGCCGATGCCCCAGCCGTCCTTGCGGCGCCAGGCAAGCGCGGCGGGGAACGTCCAGGAAAGCATGCCGCAGCAGGTCCAGGCCAGCAGGCGCCAGAAGGTTTCCTGGCCCTGGTTAGGGATAGCGCCGAACAGCACAGAGGTTTCCGAGGCCTGGTCGCCGAGATAGCCGAGGCAGGCTTTGCTGTACTCGATCGGGCCGCCGGACGCCCACATCGTGGGGATGAGCCAGACGAGCACTGCGGCCGCCATCGCAGCGAGCGCGCGAGCGCGGTACTGCCAGGAGACCGGGGCGCGCAGAGCAGAGACGGCCCAGAGGGGAAAGAGGACGGGTCCGATTTCCGGGCGGATTCCGGCGCAGAGTCCGAGTGCAAGGGCGCTCCACAGTACCCAGCGCGTCTCGCCGTTCCAGGCTCGCCAGCAGGCGCTCGCGGCGAGCAGCGACACCAGGGCTAGTTGGACACGCAAGGCGGACGTGATCCCGGCGTGCCAGAAGACCGGGTGGAACACCAGCAGAGCGGCGGCGAAGAAGCCGGTCAGTCCGCCGAAAGCGTGGCGGCCGAAGCGCAGCAGAATGCAGAGGACCGCGATGCTGCCGGCCAGCGCGAGCGTGAACAGGATCGTCTCGGGACGCCGGATGTGCAGCAGGTATAGCAGCCGCATTTCGAGTACGAAGAGCGGATAGCCGGGCGGCTGAGGCTGGCTGATGCGCACATCGAAGTGGCCGGCGGCGTAGGCCAGGTTGACGTCATCGAAGGTGAAGAACTGGCCGGGAGCGTAGGGGAGGCGGGTCGCCAGGACGAGGGAAGCGAACAGCAGGCAGACCAACCAGTGGCGGCCTCGAAGAATCACGATCCATCATAATGCACGGTTTGGCGCCTCCGTTCCGAGGCAGCTTTCGATGCGGCGAGTCTTAGGATTGTAACGAGATGGCGGCCGGTAACTGGTGTTCCGGCCGCGCGAGCGCTCATATGGAATGAGCCGGTATGCGATATGCACCTGGGATGGATGCTTACTGAGGTCTGGAGAGCGGCAAGTTTGTGATTGAGCGCGGAGGAGCACACCGTGATCGACTATACGGGCTGAGCGCTGGCGTAGAAGGCGCAAGGCTGATCGGCTCGCGCCAAAGGCTTGCGCGAGCGATCGCGCTACGAACGAAACGTCGGCTGGGGGAGCCGACGCGGCAGGCTGAAGACTGGAGCCTGCCACCCGGCTCAGCGGTAGTATTCCGGTTCGTTGCCGGGCTTCCATTTGATGTTGCAGCCGATGCTGGGGCGCTGCTCGGTGCTGACGGGATGGCCACTGAGGACGGCGTCGAGGGCGGCGCGCAGGTCGGAACCGGTTACCGGGACGTCGTTCTTGGGACGGCTGCTATCGAATTGGCCGCGGTATACCAAGTGGCGGTCGCGGTCGAAGAGGAAGAAGTCCGGCGTGCAGGCAGCCTGGTAGGCTTTGGCGACTTCCTGGGATTCGTCGTAGCAGTAGGGGAAATCGAAACCGAGATCGACGGCGGACTGGCGCAGGCCATCGGGCGCGTCCTCGGGGAACTGCGCGACATCGTTCGAGGAGATCGCCATCACTCCCAGCGGCTGGTTGCGATATTCGGCCAGCAGTGCAGCCAAGCCCTGTTGGATGTGTTTCACGTAGGGGCAGTGGGGGCACAAAAACATGACCAGCAGGGCTTGTTTTGGCGCAAAATCGGAGAGGCGGATGGTCCGGCCCGACACGGCGTCAGGCAGACCGAAATCGGGAGCGGGCGTGCCCAGCCCGAGCATGGTGGATTCGGTGGCGGCCATATCCCTACAGTAGCGCGGCTGTGCTCAGTTTTCGGTGGGCGTTTTTTCGGCGTGGTCCACCACCAGCACTTCCAGCGGGATCTTCTGGCGCTCGAGTTTCAGGCCGGCTTCGCCTTCGAGCGCCAGCATGATGAGCGACACCGGATCGGGCATGCTGCCTGCCGCGGTAGTAGTTTGCAACTCGGCGATGTACTTGCCCATATTGATGGTGGCGTCGTATTTGCCTTTGAGGCCGGTCTTATCGATTACCGGCGCTCCCATGACGGGCGTGAGGATTTCGATGATCTGCGAGATGGGCATGCGCTGGACGGAGACGACCATGCTGTTCTGCACCGGCTGGACATTGGTATCGCCCTCGGTTTTCGATTCGGTGAGCTTGCTGCCGTTCTTGCCGGGGGCCAGCACGTAGACGGAGAATTCCTTGGTGAGGCGGTGGAACTCGAGCTTGAAGCGTTCGGCCAGCAGCGACTGCATCATCTGGCGGAGTTGGTCCTCCGGCGCCGCGGCGGCGGATTTGGCGACGATGTTGAAGCCCAGGGCATCCAGCCACTCGGGGCCGCTCACCTGATACTCCGTAACGCCGTACGCCCAGCGGATGGCGTTTTTGAGCGTCACGTTGCGCATGGTGAGGCTGGCCGGCTCGACCTTAATGTTGCCGCGGCCGCCGAAGGGTCCCATGGCGTCGCGGCGGGGCGAGGCATCGCTGACCTTTACGGAAGCTACATCGAAAGTGGGTTTGGGCGGTGCGGTCTGGGCGAAGGCGGCGGTCGCGAGGACAGCCGCGCCGGCCCACAAGTGGATGGTCGTCACTGGCGGAATCTCCTTTGCTAAGACGACGAGCAACGGTTGGGATTAGCAAAACGCGGCATTTATCGCTACCTTAAACGTTTCGCAATGCAAAAGCGAGTTTCCGCCGCGGGAATTTGCGTGGGTCCCTGGACAAAACCTCCCGCCGCTTGCCGCCCGGCACGCGGAGTGTCTGCCGCGCGAGCGGGTTACCGGAGACCAGGCTTTCCTCGGGAGTGAGTGCATCTCGCGCCTACGGCGTCTGCGACCACAAGTCTTCTACATAGATCGAGGCTGTCCTGTTCGCAACGAGCCTAAACTAACGCTTGTGGAGCGCATTTACGTGGCCGGCCGGCGCGATGCCAAGACATGATAGGTATAGGATCATCGCCCGAATCGTCACATCGGCCTCGGGGCCTCTGCGACGTGATCGCAGTGAGGACACCTGATCGGCGGCGGCCGGATATGCCGCTCGGAGCGCTGACGGAGCATCGCGGGCAGTTCCGCGCGCAATGCAAGCAACTCATCCAACGATAGATCAGCTCGCTATCTTCCAGCACGCTTGACAGCTTTCCGGTTTAGCGATACCTATATTGCAGGCAAGAATTCCCTTCGATTTTTTCGGGGTGACTAAGTCAAGCTCGATGGATGAATACACACCATTTGAGCGCATCGCAATTGTGGTAGTGCCACGGGACCGGGTTAGCATCTTTCCCCGCTGCCTTGAGGCGCTCTACAAACACACCGACGCCCCGTTTCGCGTCATCGTCGTGGCCGGAGCCCTTGATAACACGACCCAAGAGTACCTTCGTCAATTCCAGAGGCAGAAAGACAACATGAGCCTCATGCTCGTGGACCGTCGGCTGATGCAGGGCGAAGCCCGGAACATGGCGATACGAGAGGCTGAGGAAAGGCTGTGCGTGGTTCTCGAGAACGATACCATTGTGCACAAGAATTGGCTGTCTCCCATGTTGGAGTGCATGCGAGACGAAAGAGCTGCAGCGGTCGCTCCGTTGATATTGTGGTACCGAGGTATCCACGCTGCTGGATGCAGGTTCGAGGAACGGGAACGAAATGGCGTGGTTATACTCCAACACAAAATTATTTACACCGATATTCGACGAAAGAGCATCGACTATCCGGAAAGTCACTGTGTGCTCATTGATCGGCGCCTGCTCCCCGCGGGCATCGACATCTTCGACGACGTGGAGCCCTTCGATGTTGATCTTGGGCTGACGCTGCGGAGGCATGGACTCAGCGTTTTTCTTGAACCGCGTGCGGTTGCCACTTACGCAGCAGCTCCCCCTTTGGAGGTACGCGACATTCCGAGCTTCAGATCCCGCTGGGACCCTGCGTCTTGGGAAGCTCGCAACAGGCGGTTCATGCGAAAGTGGGCAGTCACTTATGACCCTTCGTCAAAACTGGCTTCCTACCGAAGACAGCAGCTTAAATTGGGGTTTGCCCGTTGGTACCCAACTGAATTTGCAGTTGGGGTGTCGAACGTAGCCTTTGCCTGGACAAACCGTCTCTTGTCGCTGCTAAGCAGAGGGCCGGCTGAGCCATGCCGACGGGAATAGTGGAGACCATTAGTGGGTGCTCAGGATGGTTCCATGTCTAAGTCTGGGCCGAAGCTGGAAACGATCATAGGGCCCAACCCGTTAACAGCGGAGGCCTTCACTGGCACGCCATCAGGCGATCCCGTTTCGCGAATTCTCTTCGTTGATAATCAGGTCGCAGACTTCCTGCGATACCGCATCCCCCTCGCCCACAGACTGCGGCAAGCCGGCTTCGATGTACATGTCGCGCTGCCGCAAGAACCCGGTCTTGAGAGGATACGGAGCCAGGGGATTCCGTATCACATTTTCAGTATCCAGCGCACAAGCACCAGGTTACGGGATGAAGTCCGCTGCTTGGTATCCCTGCACCGGCTTTACCGGCAAATACGTCCCGACCTGGTGCACCATTTCTGCCTGAAGCCCACGCTTTATGGGGGCATATCGGCACGTGTCGCCGGTGTGCCGGCGATGATAAGCAGTCTCACTGGACTGGGCCATCCTTTTGCGGCACGGGGTTTGAAGATGCGTTTCTTGCGGTCCATCATTGCGTGCGGGCTTCGATTCTCGTTTCGCCACCCAAGCCATCGCGTTATATTCCAGAACCCTGACGATCGCGACCGCCTGGTTTTCAGCGGCGTTCTGAAGGCCGGCAGCGCAGTTCTCATTAAGGGGTCTGGCGTGGATCTCTCAGTGTTCACGCGCCAGCCGGAACCGGAGGGACTGCCTGTGATCCTGATGGCCTCCCGCCTGCTATGGGAGAAAGGCGTCGGTGTATTTGTAGCCGCCGCCCGCTCTTTACGCGCCCGCGGCGTCCAGGCCCGTTTTGTGCTGCTCGGCGAGCCGGATCCCAAGCATCCATCTGCCGTCCCGATGCGCGCGCTAAAGCAATGGCACGAGTCGGGCGATGTGGAATGGCTGGGCTGGCGAGAAGATATGCGCGCTTCAATCGCGCAGAGCCACATCGTCTGTCTGCCGTCAACCTACGGTGAAGGTATTCCCCGCATTCTGCTCGAAGCCGCGGCGTCAGGCCGCCCAATTGTGACCACCGATATTCCAGGATCGCGCGAGGTAGTTCGTCACGGCCAAAACGGCTTATTGGTTCCGCCGGGCGACCGTGAAGCCCTCGAGCGAGCAATCGCACGTCTGATTCAAGATCCAGCGCTTCGCGCCGCCATGGGAGCTCGCGGCCGTGAGATCGCAGCAGCGGAATTCTCGCTAGAGCGGGTGATCGATGCGAACCTCGATCTCCATCGTTCCCTGATCGGCTCAATCTCGATGTCCTGCAATCGTGCGGGAGCGTCATTCTGAACGGACATGCACATTCTTTTTATAACAGCAGGGCTACCTTTCAGCTCGGTTGAGTCCCATATCATCCCGGAGATTCTGGAGGTTCAGAGACGCGGGCATCGGGTCACGGTTGTCCCGATCCGGCCGCGAGGTTCGTTTGTTCACGAAGATGCCCGGCAACTTATCGAGTCAGCGATCACCCAACCCGTTCTGTCATTGTCCATCGTCTGCAAGGCCCTCGCGGAGATCGCCCGAGCACCAGCCCTCCTGGTTCGATCTGCAAGACTGCTGGCGGCGAGTCGCAATCTCCATATCCTTTTTAAGAATTTGGCCGTCCTTCCGAAGGGCCTATGGCTCGCGTATTTAGTCAAACGGCGAGCAGTTGACCACATTCATGCACACTGGGCGGGGACTACTGCCACAGCCGCGCTGATCGCCAATGCCGGTTCGGGCGTTCCCTGGAGCTTCACTGCCCATCGTTGGGATATCTCGGAAAACAATCTCCTGAAAGCAAAGGCGCAAACGGCGGCGTTCGTACGCGCGATCGATGTTCGAGGAGCGCAAGAGCTAGCTGGAATTATTGGTCCCAGTGAACACAAGCTGAGAGTGATTCACATAGGTGTCGCTGTGCGTCCGCAGTGTGCCGACAGGGAGGGAAAGTCACGAGTCTCTCTTCGAGTTTTGTTGGCGGCTCGCCTCGTCGAAGTAAAAGGACACCGCTACGCGCTGGAGGCCGTTGCCCGGCTCAAGTCGGCCGGCGTGGACGTGGCGCTCCACTGTATCGGGGACGGACCGCTGAAGGTAACGCTGGAGAAGCATGCCGTCGCACTTGACGTGCTGGATCGCGTGCAATTCCTGGGACTCGTAGACCACCGGAAGCTCCTGATGCAGCTCGCAGATCATCGGTGGGACGTGGCACTGCTCCCCAGCATCCATATCGGGGAACAGCGGGAAGGAATTCCTGTATTCCTGATTGAGGCGATGGCAGCCGGGCTGCCCGTGGTCGGAACGAATACGGGTGGCATTCCTGAGCTGCTCGAAGGCAACGCTGGGATGGTCATTCCCGAACGAGATGCGAACGCCATCGCGGAAGCGCTGGCTAAGCTTGCGACCGACGGTGACCTTCGCCGTCGCCTCACCGGTGCCGCTGTTCGCCGAGTCCGCAATCAGTTCACGATCGAAGGGACCGTTTCGGCTCTCCTCGGTGAAATCTACGGCCGGGTGGACACACAGATCGCTCGTGGGAGAGCTGATTGAGGAGGGCGCGGTTCCGGGGGCCATGAGGTGCGGCGTCAGCGGATCGCGTTTTTGAGCGTCACGTTGGGCACGGCGAGGCTGGCCGGCCCGACCAAAATGTTGCCGCGGCCCGAAGGGGCCCATGACGCCGCGGCGGGGCGAGGCATCACTGAGCTTTACGGATGCTACGTCGAAAGCGGGCTTGGGCGGCGCGGTCTTGGCGAAAGCGGCAGTCGCGAGGGCAGCCGCGCCGGCCCACAGGAGGACGGTGGTCACTGGCGGAATCTCCTTTGCTAAGAGGTGCGCGCCGGGGGATTAGCAAAACGCGCTGTTCATCGCGGTACCATAAATGTTTCGCAATGCAAAAGCGAGTTTCCGCCGCGGGCCCTTTGCGCGGGTCCCTGTCGCTGCCAGGCGATAAATCCATCTCTCACCGGTACGCGCTGATCGCCTCGATTGCCGAGGGGGCCACGCGCATCCGCAACTACTCGACAGGCGCCGATTGCCATTCGACGCTGTGCTGCGTGCGGGCGCTGCGCATTCCAGTGGAAGGATCGGGCACCGAGTTCGTGATTCACGGCCGCGGGCTGGACGGTCTGCGCGCGCCCGAGGCCGACCTGGACGCGGGAAATTCCGGCTCGACCATCCGGATGCTCTCGGGCATCCTGGCGGCGCAGCCGTTTACCAGCCGCATCTTCGGCGACGAGTCTCTGTCGCACCGGCCGATGCAACGAATCATTCAGCCGCTTGAACAGATGGGCGCGCATATTCGCGCGCGCGAGGGACGATTCCCCCCGCTCGAAATTCAGGGCGGACCGCTGCACGCGATCGAGTACGCGCTGCCGGTGGCGAGCGCGCAGGTGAAGACGTGCGTTCTGCTGGCCGGCCTGTACGCCGAGGGCGAGACGGCGGTGACCGGTCCGGTGGACTCGCGGGACCACACCGAGGTGGCGCTGCGGGAGTTCGGCGCGGAGATCGAGGTGGCGTCGCACCGGGTGGCGATCCAGGGGCGGCCGCGGCTGGAGGCGCTGGATCTGGAGGTGCCGTCCGATCTATCGTCGGCTGCGTTCTTCGTGGCGGCAGCGCTGCTGGTGCCCGGCTCGCACCTGGCGATTCAAGGCGTGGGGATAAATCCGACGCGAGCCGCACTGCTCGATTTTCTGCGAGGCATGGGCGCGCGGTTGCGCATCCCCGAACTGGAGAGCCGTCACGGCGAGTTGGTGGGGACGATCGAAGTGGAGGCGTCGGAGTTGGCGGGCGGCACGATTGCCGGGCCGCTGACCGCCGCGCTGATCGATGAGATTCCGGTGCTGGCGGTGTTGGGTGCGGCGAGCCAGAACGGGCTGACGGTACACGACGCGTCAGAACTGCGCATCAAGGAGACGGACCGGATCCGCACAGTGGTGGAGAATCTGCGGCGCGCGGGCGTAGCGGCCGAGGAATTGCCGGACGGCATGGCCATCCCGGGGCGGCAGAAGTTTCGCGCAGCGCAATTCGACTCGTTTGGCGATCACCGAATCGCGATGGCGTTCGCGGTGGCGGCGCAGGCGGCGGATGGCGAATCGACGATCGAGGGAGCTGAAGCGGCGTCGATCTCGTTTCCGGAGTTTTGGGACACGCTGGAGCGGGTTGCGGCGGCACACTGACCTGCGGTTGGGGTTACGCCTCGTCGGACAACCGAGGATGAAAACCAAGAGCGTCCCGAAGAGTCGGGAGGCTGCCGGCTGATAGTCAGCGCCACGTCGTCATCGCTCCGCGATGGGCGCGGCGGACTGCTTCACCAGGCGCGCCAGATCCTCGTAGTGATCGGAGGCGATCAGGTTGACGCCGGCGGCGATGGCGGCTTTCCAGCGCGCTTCGGCGGCCTCGCGCGAACCGAAATTATAGCTGGCGCCCCAGCCGTGGTTTTCCGCGGGCGTGAAGCCATCGAGCGTGTAAAAGCGGATCCAGTAGCCCAGGCGATGGGCGTAGTCGACCAGGGCGCGGAGGCGGCGGTCGTCGTCGGCGGTCCAATCGCCGGCTTCCTTCTGGCCGCCTTCTTCGACCACGCTCCAGCCGTTGTTCCACCAGCGGCGGTAGTTGGTGGGGCGCTCGGTGAGCAGGCGCTCGGGCGGCAAAGTGGCCAGCAAATGGTTGCGCTCGCGGGTGCGCTTCTCTTCGACTGGCGCGGTGTGCGCGGAGCCGAACACGCGCAGGCGTCCGCCCACCGGAACGGCATTGAAGAAGACCTGCTCCTGCTCGTCAGCGTCTTCGGTGAGCACCAGCAGAGGCTTCGGCTCGAAGGGCGCGAGCACGTACGGATCGGCGCCTTTCACCGCGGTGGTGATCCAGCCCTGATATTCGCCGAGCAGGTTCCAGACGGCTTCGAGCAGGGGCTTCTGCACATCTTTGAAATCGAAGTGCAGCACGATGATGGGCCAGGTGGCGCGCTGGTTTTTCTCGAGCGCGGCTTCGACCATCGGACGGACGCGTTCGAAGAAATAGTCGCGCAGTGTGGGTTCGGCGCCGGTAGTTTTGGAGGAGTGGGAGACCACGATGCGGCCTTTGCCATCGGGCGCCACGTACCAGGCGAGATCCTGCTCGATGCCGATGGGGAACCCGGCGCCCAGCGCGCGGGTGATGCGGTCGGCCCAGCGGCCGTCTTCGGGATAGCAGTTGTGCGCGTCGGCAACCGGGCGGTTATGGTTTAGAAAATCGGGCGGACCGGGCTGGGCGGCCAGCGGTCCGGCCAGGGTCAAGGCGAGGAGGCACACGGCCGCAAGCCTCATTTCTTGCCCTTCACGCGCTTGTATTCTTCGCGCGTTTCCTGCAACTGACGGGCGTGGCTTTCGGCGTGTTGCGCGTAGCCTTCCAGCAACTGAACCAGCGTCATGCGGCCGTTTTCGGAGTGGTTCCCGGCGCGCTCGAAGGCGCCCTGCGGCAGCGCTTTCAGCAGTTCGTGACTTTCGGCGCGGATGCGGCGGAAGCTTTCGAGCGACTGCTTGGGCTTGCGCTGCACGTAATCGAGGTTGCGCACCCAGGCGTCCTGATCATAGGCGACGAGCGTGGGCGATTCTTCGGCGATGATCTGGCGGAAGCGATGCGCGCCGACCAGTTCCGCATCGGCAAGATGAGACACAATCTGGCGGATGGTCCACTTGCCGGGCAGCGCAAAATCTTCTTCCTCTCCGAAGACGCCGGTCAGCACCACGGCCAATAACTCGGGGCCGCGGCGGTATCGTTCGAGTAATGCGGGTATATCGGGCATGTCAGTAGTAATCGGCGCAGCTCAAATAATAACCGCACTGCGCGCAGAACAGCTTGCACTTCCGTTCGGTGAGCCGGGTGGAGCAGACGGGGCAGTAGAGCATTGGTTCGGTGTCTTCCGGTTTAGATTCCCGTGTGGTTTCGGGTCGCCGGCCGTCCGGGCCGGTTTCGGTATCGCTCACGTGAGAGAATTATACCGCCCCGGCAGCGGAGCCAATCCCCTAAAATGGGAACACTGCTTATGAAACTCAGACTGGCGGTTTTATTGACTTTGGTGGTAGCGATCGGGTGGGCGCAGAGGCAGCCACCCAATCGGCCTGTACGGCTGGCCGCGCGCGGAACGCACGGGGCAGTCGCGGCGGGCAGCGACTACGCCACCGAAGCCGGCATGCGCATGTACCACACCGGGGGCAACGCGGTGGATGCCGGAATCGCCAGCATGCTGGCCGCGGCGGTGACTGAGTTTCACCACTTCGGCATGGGCGGCGAATCGCCCATTCTGGTCCGCACCAAGGAAGGCAAAGTCTACGCGGTTGCGGGCGTCGGCACGATGCCCAAGATGGCTACGGCGGACTTCTTCCGCAACCGCAAGAACCTGCCCGAGGAGATCGTGGAGGCGCCTACCGACAAGGGCATGCGCGACTGGGTGCCGGTAGCCGGGATTCTGTGCGCGCTGGTGCCGGGCATGATCGACGCGGCGCTGGTGACGCTGGAACACTTCGGCACCAAATCGTTCAGCGAGGTGGTGGAGCCGGCGATTGAACTGGCCGATGGCTATCCGATGGACGAACTGGGATCGATGTTCATCAATTCGACCAAGGACTACCTGGCGAAGTGGCCGTCGTCGAAGCGGGTGTTTCTGCCGCAGGGACGCGCGCCGTTTGCGGGCGAGATTTTCCGCCAGCCGGACCTGGCGCACACGCTGCGGTCGATGGCGGAAGCGGAGAAGAAGGCGCTGGGATCGGGCGCCAATCGCGCCAAGGCCATGGACGCCGTGCGCGATTATTTCTACCGCGGCGATATCGCCCATCGCATGGATGCATTCTCGAAGGCCAACGGCGGGCTGTTGCGGTATGAGGATATGGCTGCGTTCCACATCGAGCCGGAAGAGTCCGTGTCCACCACTTTCATGGGCTACACGGTGTACAAGCCCGGCTTCTGGAGCCAGGGTCCGGCGATGATCGAAGCGTTGAACATCCTGGAGGGCTTCAACCTGGTGAACATGGGGCTGAACTCGGCGGATTACATCCACACGATGACCGAAGCGTTGAAGTTGGCCTACGCCGATCGCGACACTTACTACGGCGACCCGAAATTCAACCACATCCCGACCGAGAAACTGCTGTCGAAGGAGTATGGCGCCGAGCGGCGCAAGCTGATTACCAACATGGCATCGCTGGATTTCCGGCCTGGCCAGGGGATCATGCCGAATCCGCCGAAGCATCCATTCTACGACGATATTCCGCGCTACAAAATCGACGAAGCGTCGCGCGCCAAAGACACCACCTGCGTGGACGCGATCGACAAAGACGGCACGGCGATTTCGATTACGCCTTCGGGCGCCTGGCTGCCATCGGTGATCGCGGGCGACACGGGCATTCCGCTGACGGAACGCGCGCAGAGTTTTCTGCTGGTGGCGGGGCATCCGAATGTGCTGGAGGGCGGCAAGCGTCCGCGCGTGACGCTGAGTCCGACGATCGCGGTGAATCCGGCGGGCACGGTGATTGCGCTTTCGACGCCGGGCGGCGACAACCAGGACCAGGCGTTGATCGAAGTGCTGTTCTACAACATTCTGTTCGGCTACAACCCGGAATACTCGGTGGAGTCGGCGCGCTTTCAGACGGAGCACCTGGTATCGAGCTTCGATAACCACGCCATGACGCCGGGAAGCTTGCTGCTGGACGAGCGCGTGGACCCGGCTGTGGTCGCGGAACTGAAGAGGCGCGGGCACCTGGTGGAGATCAAGTCGCGGTACCAATCGGGCGCGGCGCCGGTGATGATCCGGCTCGACCCCGGACGATTGGAGGCGGGCGCCGACCCGTACTTCTTCCGCTCGGCGCAGGCGTGGTAGGTCCGCTCTTCGACGAGCCGGGTTTCGACCGCGAGGGATTGGCGTCGCGGCTGCAGACGCTGGCGGCGGAGCACATCTACATCGGCGGCAGTTCGTGGAAGTACGAAGGCTGGCTGGGGCAGGTCTACAGCCGCGAGCGGTATCTGGCGCGCGGGCGGTTTTCGCGGCGGCTGTTCGAGGCCGAGTGCCTGCGCGAATACGCCGAAACGTTTCCCACGGTGTGCGGTGATTTCGCCTTCTACCAATTCCCCACTGAGGACTTCTGGCGCGGCCTGTTTTCGAAGACGCCCGCGAATTTCCAATTCGCCTTCAAAGTGCCGGAACAAATCACCTGCAAAGTGTTTCCGGCGCACGCGCGCTACGGTCCACAAGCGGGGCAGGAGAACGAGGCGTTTCTGGACACGGCCATGCTGCGCGAAATGTTTCTGCGTCCGTTGTTGCCGTACCGGCAGAAGACCGCGGTGCTGATCTTCGAATTCGGCACCTTCGGCAAGCGCAGCTTTGAAGATGTGGGCGCGTTCCTCGACCGGCTGGACCCGTTTCTGGCCGGCTTGCCGCCGGAGTTCCGCTACGCCGTGGAGATTCGCAACCCGGAGTTTCTGTCGCGTGAGTACTTCGCCTGCCTGCGCGCGCGCGGCGTGGCGCACGTGTACAACGCGTGGTCGCGGATGCCGGAACTGCACCGGCAAATCGCCATTCCGGACTCTGCCACGGCCGACTTTCAGGTGTGCCGCGCGCTGCTGCGGTGGGGCCGCGTGTACGAAGAGGCCGTGGACACGTTTGCTCCGTACACCACCGTGCAGGACCCCAATCCCGAGGCGCGCCAATCGATGCGCGTGCTGATCGGGCGCGCGCGCGAGCAGCACCAGTTCCTGTTTCTGTTCGTCAACAACCGGCTGGAAGGCAACGCCCCGATGACCATTCTGTCGGTTGTAGAACCCTAACGGTTGCGATATGCTGATCCAGCATGCCGCTGGAGATCAAAGAAAGCCGCATGGAGCCGGACATCACGGTGGCGCACCTTTCCGGCCGGCTGGGTCTCGGTGAGGAGAGCCACCGCCTGGAAGCGCTGGGTTCGGAACTGGCAGCGGGCGGCAATCGCGCGGTGATCCTGGATCTCAGCCACGTGGAGGCAATCGACAGCGCGGGCATCGGCGGACTGGCTATGGCGGCGGGACAGATCCAGCGGGCGGGCGGCCATTTGGTGGTGGTCACCGGCCCAGGCAAGATGAAATCGATGCTGCAGGTGACGGGCCTCTATACGCTGATGCCGGTGGCGGAAACGATCGAGCAGGCCCTGGCGCAGTTGGGCTCGCCGCGCACATAGCCGCCGGCCGCGGCCGTAGGGCCGCGTGCGTGATA
>Ga0335085_10007326_pt1 | contig 17185 bp, 11 predicted proteins | sample Lox_Sample_45_FD_206712 | JGI IMG/M metagenome (GOLD analysis project Ga0335085, IMG submission 206712) | Soil microbial communities from Loxahatchee National Wildlife Refuge, Florida, United States - Lox_Sample_4.5 | ecosystem: Environmental > Terrestrial > Soil > Wetlands | place: USA...
CTACTGCCTCAGCTTGCGGAGAAAAGGCCATCCATCAGGAGGGATTCATGCTCGGTCGTACCTTCCTTCCGAGATAGCTGGGGAGTGGGCAGGGTTCCGTCAATGTCCGACGGGGATGAAAAAGACCCCTCACCCACCGCCTTGCGGTCCCCCCTCTCCTCAACGGAGAGGGATAAGAAACAAAATCACAGCCCTCTCCCAGGGGGATAGGGGGAACCGCAAGGCGGTGGGTGAGGGGTCTTTTCTTGGATGATATATCCCAAGCTCTGGAATTAAGCTACGCCCGGGACTTTGACGGAGCCCTGGGGAGGGGGGTGCAGGGCATAGGCGATAGAATATGCGCGTTGTGGATTCGAGATCTTCTTTCCCGCGAAGCGGGACACTGTTGGCTGGCGCATCTCTGAAACCACGATGCCGTGTCAAGCGGAAGAATTCTTTTCCGTCCACTCCTTCGCCGCGTTCGAGACGCCCGCGCTACCTTCCCACCGGCCGCGACCTAATCCAAAATCCAAAACTCTAAGACCGCAGCAGCGACCGATACCGCAATTCCGGGCGCACGGGGAATTCGTGGGCGAAGTTTTTGATCTTCTCAAAGATCCCATCGACATCCAGGCCGTACTTGGCATGCAACAGATTGGGCGCGCCATGGGGGATGATGCGGTCGGGGACGGCGATGCGCAGAATACTGGCGGGAATTTTCTTGTCCTGCAACAGCGTGGCCACCGCCGAGCCGAACCCTCCGGCTTCGGTGCCTTCCTCCGCCGTCACCAGGAAATGCTTTTCCGCCGCCAGGCAGCAGATTAATTCCTCGTCCAGGGGTTTGACGAATCGCGCGTTGATGACCGTGGCGTGAATGCCCAGGGCTTCCAGCCTCGTCGCCGCCTCCAGGCAGGGATAGACCATGGAGCCGAGGGCCAGGATACCAATGTCGGAACCCTCGCGCAGAATCTCGCCTTTGCCGATCTCCAGAGCCTTCAACTCCGGGTCCATGGCGACGCCCATCCCGTTGCCGCGCGGGTAGCGCAGGGCGGCTGGTCCATTGAGGTTGATGGCGGTATAGAGCATGTGGCGCAATTCGTTTTCATCCTTGGGGGCCATCACCACGATGCCCGGCAAGGCGGGAAGATAAACCAGGTCGTAGAGCCCGTGATGGGTGGGACCGTCGGCGCCCACCAGGCCCCCACGGTCGAGAACAAAGGTCACCGGAGCGCGCATCAAGCAGGTGTCGTGCATCACCTGGTCAAAGGCGCGTTGCAGAAAGGTGGAGTATATGGCGCATACCGGCCGCATGCCTTCGCACGCCAGGCCCGTAGCGAAGGTGACGGCATGCTGCTCCGCAATTCCCACATCGTAGAAGCGGTCGGGAAAGCGTTTGGAGAATTCGTCCAGTCCCGTGCCTTCTCCCATGGCGGCGGTAATTGCCACCACGCGCGAATCTTTTTCCGCCACCTGGCAGATGGCCTTGCCGAACACCGAGGTGTAGCTCGGCGCCACTACCGGTCCCTTGTGGAATGCCCCCGTGGAGAAATCGAAGGGAGTCACGCCGTGGTATTTCACCGGGAGTTGTTCGGCCTGGGGGTAACCCTTGCCTTTCTGGGTCACGATGTGAATCATCACCGGCCCGGGGCGCTTCTTGGCCTTGGAAAGCGCCCCCATCAATTCTTCCAGATTGTGACCGTTGATGGGGCCGACGTACTCAAATCCCAGTTCCTCGAATACCAGCCCGGGAATCAACATGCTCTTGGCGGTTTCCACCAGGTCCTGGGAAAGTTTCAAGAGGCGCGGGCCCAGGCGCGGAACGGAGCGGATCATCTTCTCCACTTCTTCCCGCAAGCGGTTGTAAGCCTGTCCGTGCACGATGCGGTTCAGGTAGCCCGCAAAGGCGCCGACATTGGGAGAGATCGACATCTTGTTGTCATTGAGGATGACCAGCACCTTCTTCTTGAGCGTCCCGAGGTTGTTGATACCTTCCAGTTCCAGGCCCGTGGTCAGTCCGGCGTCTCCCACCACGGCGACTACGTGGAAATCCTCGCCCTTCAAATCGCGCGCCACTGCCATGCCCAGCGCCCCGGAAATCGCGGTTCCGGCGTGGGCAACGTTGAAGGTGTCGTAGGGGCTCTCGTCACGTACCGGGAAGCCGGAGATTCCCCCATACTGGCGAATGGTGGGAAAGCGGTCGCGGCGGCCGGTCAGGATCTTGTGGCCATAAGCCTGGTGGCCCACGTCCCAAACAATCTTGTCGCGCGGCGTATCAAACAGGTAATGGAGCGCAATGGTCAGCTCCACCGCGCCCAGACTGGAAGCCAGGTGGCCGCCGATCTTCGCGATCACGGAGACCATGTAATCGCGCAGTTCCTCCGCGACGATGGGGAGATTCTCCCGGGGAACTTTCTTCAAGTCCGCCGGGGAATCAATGTGGGTTAGATACCGATATTCCATGAGCACCTCTGTCTACTGCCTACTGCCTTCTGCCTACGATGTAGTGCGCAATCCCTTGCAGAATCTCGGCTCGCGCGCCGTAAGGTCTCAGGGCTTCGCAGGCCTCATCCACCAGACGGGATGCAATTCGCTTGGAGGCCTCAATGCCGTGAAGCGCGGGGTAAGTGGCCTTGTGCTGTTGTTCGTCTTTGCCAGGCGTCTTTCCCAGTTCGGCTTGGGATCCCAGCACATCGAGCAGATCATCGGCAATCTGAAATGCCAAGCCGATTTTCTCTCCGTACGTTGTAACGCAGGCCAGATCATCCTGGTTCGCATCGGATAAAATCGCGCCGGAGCGCAGCGCCGCCCGTATGAATGCACCGGTCTTGGCGGAATGAATATATTCCAGCCGCACGCGGTCGCCGGTGCCATCCGTCGACTCCAGGTCAACCACCTGGCCTCCCACCATCCCTCCTAACGTTCCGATGGCATGGGCAAGTTCCCGAATGACCTGCAAGGTGCGACTCGCCGCGCCATCGCTGGAGCCGGCGATGGATTCAAACGCCAGGGTCAGCAATGCGTCGCCGGCAAGAATAGCGGTGGCCTCACCGAAAACCACGTGGGATGTGGGCTTGCCGCGCCGCAGGTCGTCGTTGTCGAGAGCCGGCAGATCGTCGTGAATCAACGAGTACGTGTGGATTAATTCGAGGGCACTCCCTACGCGAAGCAAGATCTTCTCACCACCGCTGAACAGCCGTCCCGCTTCCAGACACAAGATGGGGCGAAGACGCTTTCCACCCGCAAACACGGAATAGCGCATGGCTTTATGGAGGCTCGGCGGATATTCCTCCGCCGGGGGAAGGATGTGCTCGAGTTCCGCATCCACCAACGTGCGGGTCTGCTCGAGATGCTGGCGAATTGTTTCAGGTGATAAGACGTTCACAATTTTTGCCATTGAGAAGAAGGAGTCAGGAGCCAGGAGTCAGAATTGGGTGAGATACGGGATATAACCCGTGGCCGACAGTTTCGAAAATCCGTATCCCTATCATTTGTCCACCAATTACAGAGGCGGCTTCATTCCGACTCCAGACTCCTAGATCCTGACTTCCTTTATTTCTCCGCCGCCTCGGCCTCATCCGCGGCGAAAGGCTCGGCCACTATTTTTCCGCCGGCCTTCCTGGTCAGAATCTCCACCCGCCCCTCGGCCTCTTCCAACTGCTTGTGGCAGGACTCGGAAAGCTTCATGCCTTCCTCATAAAGCACCAAGGCTTTGTCGAGGGGAAGGTCCGTGTCCTCCAATTCCTGCACGATGGCATCGAGCCGCGCCAGGTTTTTCTCAAAAGGCTCCGGCTTGTCACTCTTTGCGGACTGGGACATGGCTGTGTCCTTTCGATGAAATTCTATCACGGTTGGCGGGGAGAAGTAGCCATCCCACTGGCGCCGAGGGCCTGCGCCACCTCCACGGCTAGGGCGTAACGGCCGAAGGGGGCGGCGATCTGCACCCCCTGCACCATGGGACGGATTTCCAGCAACGTTTCCTGCGCGATCTTCAGTCCCTCCTGCCGTGCGCGCTCGCCGGAGTCAGCTGCGCGCATGCGTTCCATCACCGTCGGCGGAACCGAAATTCCCGGCACCTCGTTGTTCATGAATTCGGCATTGCGGAAACTGGTGAGGGGCCAGATTCCGGCGATGACGGGGAGGTGGGGGGCAAAGCTTCGCGCCTGTTCCAGGAATTGCGCCAGTTGCTCCACCTGGAAGACGGGCTGAGTCACCGCGAAATCGGCCCCCGCCTCGACTTTGTGCCGGAAGCGGCGAAGCTCCTCATCCAGGTTCAGCGCGTAAGGATTGATGCTGGCGCCCACCAGGTAAGCTGTTTGCGTGCCGAGAGGGTTTGCCCCCACATCCAGACCCCGGTTCAAATTGCTCAGGAGGTTCACCAGCCCGATGGCATCCACTTCGGAGGCTTCGCTTTCCAGTACGGTGGAATACTGGGGAGTGTCGCGCGTCAACGCTAAGAGATTGCGCACTCCCAGGGCATGTGCCCCCAACAGGTCGGATTGGATGGTCAGCACGTTACGGTCGCGCGAGCTGTAGTGGAGTAAAACCTCGATGCCGGCGCGTTGCTGAAGCAGGGCCGCCAGGGTAAGGGCACTCATGCGCGCGGTGGCGCCTGACCCGTCAGGAATATTCACAGCATCAATACCGTGCTCCCGCAGGTATTGTGCTCCTTCCACTTCCTTGGTGGCATCACATCCCTTGGGTGGGACCACCTCCACCAGGACGGGAAACTCCTGCCGCGCCAACTTCCCCGCCAGGCGCGACCGACCGGCCACCGGCACCGGCGGCAAGGTGTGGCCGGGCCGCGCCACAACCTCCACCGACACGCGCGCCCGCTGCGGGCTCAATGAGCGTACGGCGGCTTTGATAGCCTTGATGTGCTCAGGCGTTGTGCCGCAGCACCCCCCCACCAGCCGCGCGCCCGTCTGGATGAATCGCCGTGCGTAGCTGGCCATGTATTCGGTCGAACAGAGATAAAGATTGCGGCCTTCCACGGTGCGCGGCATTCCCGCGTTGGGTTGCGCGGAAAGCTTTTTCTCCGTCACCGCGGCAATGCGTTCCAGAGTTTCCTCCACGGCCGCAGGGCCAACGCTGCAATTGACGCCAATCAGGTCAGCACCCCACTGGTCGAGCGCCCGCGCAAAGTCTTCCGGCAGCGTTCCGGTGGGCGTGCTGCCGTCGGCCTGGACAGTCATCTGCACGATGAGGGGAAATCGGCCAACGTCCCGCGCGGCCAGCAGAGCCTGGTGCGCCTCGTTCAAATCCATCATCGTCTCGACGATAATCAGATCGATGCCGCCCTCCACCAGCGCCGTAATCTGTCCGCGAAACGCCGCGCGCGCCTCCTCCAGCGAGGTATGCCCCAGCGGCTCCAGCCGAACCCCCAGCGGACCGACCGCGCCCGCCACGTAGAGGTCATTGCCGGCAACTTCCCTCGCCAGGCGTGCGCCCGCCAGGTTCAATTCGCGCACCTTTTCTCCCAGACCAAATTTTTCCAGGCGAAACTTGTTGGCCCCGAAGGTGTTTGTCTCGAGCACGTCTGCCCCGGCCTTTACGTACGCAAGGTGAACCTCTTTGACGAGTTGCGGCATCGCCGCATTCAACTCGTCATAGCAGCGGTTCAGGGAGATGCCTCGCGAATACAGCATCGTCCCCATGGCCCCGTCACACACCACGGGCCGCTTATCGATTCTCTCCAGGAAAGGTTCCCGCATCCATGAACTAGTCTAGCATATCTGTCTGTGAATACGGCGGAACGCGAGCGGAACGAGCAGGCTTGCGCGACAATCTGCACACCCCTAACCACAGAGTTTGTTTTCGCGACGCTCAAATGTCCCCTCGCATGGACCAAAGCACTTGCACATCCCGCCAACAGTAATTTCCCCGCATCACGTCTGGAAATAAGAACCATGATTCCTCCTCGCATAATTTGCCTCACTGGTGGCGAGAGTAAAGGTGGAAGACCCGCCCCTCGCAAGCGGCCTCATCCACCCAGCGACGACGAAATCCCGGTGATTCGTCAAGCCGGATCATGACTTTTGGCTGGAGAGAAAATCAGGGGGGAGATGGTCCTGGCCATCACCCAGGCATCATCGACGGGATCCCGATAGTAGTCACGACGCGTGTACAGCAACCGGAACCCTGCCGCTGCGTAGAATGCACGCGCCGGTTGGTTGGAAGCACGGACTTCCAGGAAAAGTTGACGTACCCCGAATTCCTGCAAGGCGCGGATTCCCGCCGCGAGGAGCGCGCGGGCAATTCCCTTGCGTTGATGCGCGGGGTCGATGGCAATGTTGCGCAACTCTGCTTCGTCCATCACGCGATGGAACGCCGCGAAGCCCACAAGCTCCGGCGGCTGTGCGGCATCGAGTTCGGCGACAAGAATCGTCCCGCCGGGAGCTCGCGCCAGATGGAGGTAATCCTCTCGGCGCCATTGAGCTGCTTGGGGACACTGCAACTGGATCGAGTAAACGGCCGCAAAATCATCGCCGGCGCAGGCTCGAACCTTCATAGGCATTTGGGTACTGGGTGTTAGGTTCTGGGTGCTGAACTATAGCCAAGGGTAAAGGATAAAGGGTAAAGGTTAAAACGGCTTCACACTTTATCCTTTACACTTTATCCTTTGTACCTTGTGAATCACTGGTCCAGACCTCCAGAACCAGTCCCCAGAACCTAGCCCCCAGCACCCAGTACCCAAGTCACTCCTTCCAGTTGATTTCCGCATCCGGCCGGCGAATGTAGTAGGCGTCCAGCTCAGCGTCCGGACAAGGTCGGCTCGATTGCTCTTCCTTTCGGGCAAGGGCAGCGATGGAGTCCACTAACGTACCTTCCACCGGCTGCCAGTTTAGTGAGGTGGGCAGGCTCGCACACAGATCGGCGGCAGCCTGGTCCTGCGCGCGCACCAGGCACATGGCCCTCGCACCGCCGGTGAGCCGGTCTTCCACAAAGGCGCGAAGGGACTCCGGCTTGAGAACCCAGCCTCCATCCGCATATAAGCCCGAACGGCGTTCGGCCGCGGGGCCAGCGCCGCTGGCCCCTCCATGAGTTGTTCTGTGAAAGCTGCCCAGGAAAAATTCTCCCCGCCGCGCGTCCAGAATTGGGAAATACAAGTCCGGTGCCGGCGACGCGAGTCCTAAGCGCCGCGCCTCGAGTCCCTGCTTGTGCACCATCGCTTCCAGCACGGAAACGCCTCGAACATGGCGGTCGAAAGCCTTCCCCCACGCGCGCGCCGCCGCCAGGCCCACGCGAATCCCAGTGAACGAGCCGGGCCCGTTGGCGGCTGCGTATAGATCTATCTCTCGGAGTTCTACGTGCGCCAGCGCGAGCGCCCGCTCCACCATTTCGAACAAGGTAATCGAGTATCGATTCGCCGGCCCTTCGTTCGGAACCAACACCAGGCAGTCCGCGTCGCGGAAGATCCCGACGCCACCCTTTTCGCTGGTTGTGTCCAAAGCCAGAATCAGCACCGCGTGCCATTATAGCGATTTTGGATTTGCGAATTTGGATTAAAGCAAGAGAGCGCGCGGGCGCGCACCCCTGCCAAAATCCTAAATCCAGAACAGAAACTCCTGGTCGTGACGATGCACCCCCGCTTGCTAGAAGGCGCTGGGGAGGTTTTCCTGGATAGCCACCTTCTACCCCCTCTCCTTCACAACTAGAACATGAACTTAATTGCTAATTGGATTCCCCGTGGACCGCCTCCCCCGATAAAGGGATTGCCCTCTCCCACGTCGCCCGTGGCGGTGGTGGGCAGGAAGCCCTCGCACACGCCGTTCGCATCGATGCCCGTGTTGTCACAGGCGGCAAAGAAGGTGGGTAGGAAGGGATTGGTAAAGTTCGGGTGGTTGATAACGTTAAAGAAATCCGCCCGGATCTGCATCTTTAACCTTTCATTGATCGCGGTGTCCTTGTAAAGAGCAAAGTCCCACTGCTTGAAGGGGGGGCCGAAAAGGAAATTCCGCGCCTCCGTGCCGATGTGTTGGGTTCCCGGGACGCAGGCGCCCTCCGAAAAGGTGCAGGGAACCTTGAAGGCGGACAGGTTAACGACGGCATTGGGAAGGCTTGTTCCCGCGTAGGGATTACCGATTACATCCGGACGGGGAAAGTACTCGCCGGTGCCATCGTAATCGCCACTGAAATTGAAGTTCAACTGAAAGGGCTGCCCGGTCTGCAAAGTCAGGACGCTGTCGATGGCCCAGCCTGTGCCGAGTTTGGCGAAGGCTCCAGAGCCCTTGGGGGAGGGGAACTTGTAATTGGCCATCCAGGTAAAGCGATGGCGCACATCAAAGTTGGAGTTACTGCGTTCCAGATCCACACGGTAGCTGTTATTGGGCTGTGCGGCATTGGGCGCAAAGTCCGTGCCGTCACTGGCGTTGTCAATCGAGTGCGAGTAGTTGTAATTGACCGTGGACTCGAAGCCATGGAGATTGCGAATCCGAAGTTGCGCCTGGAGCGAGTTGTAGACCGAGTTGGCCGAGGTTTCCAGATAGTTGATGTAGCCATACTCGGGGTAAGGGAGAGAAGGCGCCTGAGGGGATACAAGCTGGTTGATGTCGCGGAAGCGGAAAAGGTGATGGCCCTCTGAGCCCACGTAACCCACCTGGAGGACGACGCCGCTGCCCACCTGCTGCTGGAGATTCAAATTGTAGTTGAGCATGCGAGGCGTGCGGAGGTTCTGATCCACGGTGAACAGGTTCGAAGAGGCGCCGAATCCACTGAAAACAGGCTGTCCGGCCACGATTTGGGGCGTGACGGTTCCGCTGGCGAGAATCGGCTTGGGCCCGATATTGTTGTAGGCAGAGCCTGGTGTCGATGCGTTATAAGGCACCTGGCCGAGGAAGAAGTCCTGCGAGAACACGTCATTGAATAAGCCGAATCCGGAGCGGATCACCGTGGTGCCCTTGCCCGTGAGGTCGTAAGCCACACTGGCGCGCGGCGAGAAATTCCGGTAATCCGGCTGGTAGAGGCTGCTGAGCCCACTGGTGCCCACTTGGCTCAGTTCCCCGTTGGCGGGGTTAAAGTTGGAAAAAAGATTGTTCTTCTCCGCGATCACTCCAAAGAAGTCCCAGCGTAGGCCATAGTTAAAGGTGAGCTGGCGGCTGGCGCGAAAGCTGTCCTGCACGTAGAAAGCGTGCGAGTTCTGAAAGGTGTTGCGGTTGGTATCCCCTTGCAGAATGTCGCCGCCGCTGGGTATGCCTTGCAGGAAATCCGTCAAAGTGCCGAATGACAGGCTGCCCCGGAAGCCCTCATCAAAGAACTGGTAAACCGTCGTGCGGCGGAATTCATACCCTAATTTCACCGCGTGCTTGTTGAATTTCCAGGAGAAGTCGTCAATGAACTGCCAGTTCACGTCGGTGCGGCCCCGGGGAACCGAACTGGTGGCCCCGATAGAGGTGAAGCCGGCGACGCTGATCTTAGGCAAACCGTGGTCCTGAGGGGCGGCGCCCGTCACAAGCCCGATGGAGGAGGGATCAAAGGCGCTGTCCTCGGGGAAGAAGGTTTCGTAGAAGCGGTTATAACCGAAGCGCACTTCATTGACCTTGGTGGCCGAGATCGTCGTGAGATAGGAGACGGACAAGAGATTAACATTGGTCGGCGTGACCGTATTGTAGCCGGGCAAGTCGCCGGTGCCACCCAACCCCAGAGGGAAGCTCTGATCGCTGGTGGAATAGTAGTAGCGGGCCGTCAGCATGTTCTTCTGATTGATGTTGTAGTCCGCCTTGGCGATGAGGCTGTTCACGCTGTTGAAGATGTCGGCGGTGGCCGAAACATTGTTGACCGACGCGCAGGAGTCAGGCGTGGAGGAATTAGCGGCGGGCCAGGGATTCCGCTTCAGCAGGTTGGCGATGACGGGATTGACACTGAGCCCCTGTTGCGCCAGTTCACTTTCCGCCTGGGCAAGGTTGTTGGCGGAAGGAACGCAAGCCGTGCTGTTCAGACCTCCGGTTTCGCGTTGGCCTTCGTAGTCGCCGAAGAAGAAGGCCTTATCCTTAATAATGGGTCCGCCCACCGAGCCGCCGAACTGGTTGTTGTGGAACGCCGTCTTGGGAATGGGCGCAGGGTTAAAGAAGTTGCGGGCATCGAGCGCGCTGTTGCGGAAATAGTCGGCGGCCGTGCCGTGAATCCGGTTCGTTCCGGACTTGGTTACGATATTGATCACGGCGCCGGCGTTGCGGCCGTATTCGGGAGCGAAATTGGAGAGCACGGCGAGTTCGGCCACCGCGTCCACCGGCAGAATCGTCGCGGGGGTGCCGAAGACTCCCGCCTGGTTGATGGCCGGGTCATTGCGATAGCCGTCGTTCATATCGGTGCCGTCGAGCAGAAAGTTGTTGGAACGTCCGCGCGCCCCGTTCACGGAGAACTCCCCGAACGAGCCGGGAGAATCGGTGATCTGGTCGGGACCGCCGGTCACGCCGGGGTTCAGGTAGATCAGCTTGGTGTAATCCCGGCCATTCACCGGCAGGTTCTCCACCTGGGAGGACTCAATGGTGCCGCCCAGCGTGTTCTCGGTGGTCGTTACCAGGGGCACTTCCGCCCTTACCTCCACGCTTTGCTTCTGCTTGGCAGGAGTCAAAGTGAAATCGACGCGCCGTTCGGCAGCCACATTCACCCGAATTTCCGTCTGACTGATGGGTGCAAATCCCTCCACCGTGACGCTGACGGTGTAATCGCCGATGGGCAACTCGGGAATCGTGTAGTTTCCGGACACATCCGTGGCCGTAGATCGCGAAACGCCCGTGGCCTGGTTGATGGCAACAACCGGGGCGGCAGGCACGGCAGCCCCGGTTTGGTCGACCACCGTTCCCACCAGCGAGCCGCGAAAACTCTGGGCGCGAACGGGCAAGGATGCAGTCAAACTGATAAGTGCCAAGGCGATAAATGAGAGGGAATGTAATCCGAGCTTAGTACGGAGCTTACACGTACGGGGGACAATCATGAGATTCTCCTTCTGGGGGGCGCCGTGCTCCAGGTAATTGCAGATTTCCAACTGCACCGGTGAGAGTGGCCCTCAGAGGCAGCATATGGTGAGGGCGAGCCCTGGAGTTTCAATCCACGACCCTGAGAAAATCCAATTAAAATTATTTATAGCTGAACATTGGAATTGCATATATCAAATCCGTGCTCCGGCACGAATTCCGCATGCGTGGGGACAATTAAACGAATGGTCATGGGAGGGTTGCGCAGACTTGCACGACGGGAGCGGCTTACTTAAAGACCGGGCCGGTCGAGAGAAGTCGTTAACTGTCTGGAACTGCCCCGAAGGGAAGAGGTCGCATCCAATGATCAATTTGAATGGGACCCGGCTCGGAACGAAAAGTCAATATACCTAAAACCCGTCCAATTCGCGAAGCCTCGCAGCCGCGCCCGCCCACTATGTTAAAATAAACGTTTTACAGCTAAACAGCCTTGTAAACACAGTCCCTCCCATATTTGATTGAATTTGGTGGAGTAGGGTGCTGGGTTCCAGGCGCTGAGGAATAGCCAATAGTAAACAGTGAATGTTAAAACCGCCACCATCACTTTTTACTATTCAGGGTTTTCACTTTGCCCGTCCCCAGAACCCAGCACCTGGCATCCAGAATGCATAACGGTACCCATGGCAGAAACCAGTCGCTCAACATCCCGGCCTCTCGAGTTGACGGAACTCCTGACCTTGATGATCGAGGTCAGCGAGCGAATCAATTCCACCCTCGATCTCGATGAGTTGCTGGGCCGCATCGCAGAGATTGTGAAGCGCGCCATTGATTATGAGGTTTTCGCCATTCTTCTCCTCAACGAGAAGACGCAGGAGTTACGGGTGCATTTCAGCCTTGGCCATCCCCGTGAACTGATCCGAGGCCTGCGGATCAAGGTGGGTGATGGCATTGTGGGGCGGGCCGCAAAGATGCGGCGTTCGGTTCTGGTGAATGATGTCAAGAGAGATCCCACGTACATCCCTTCGCTCGCGTCGATCCGCTCCGAACTGGCGGTTCCTCTGATCTTTAAAGGCCGCTTGATCGGGGTCATCGACCTGGAAGCTCCACAACCGGACTTTTTCAACGACTCCCATGTCAGCCTGCTGGAGCTTCTGGCCAGCCGCATGGCCATGGCGATTGACAACGCGCGGCTGTACCGGCGCACGCTGCGCCAGGCGCGCACGCTCCAGTTGCTGAACGAAATCAGCCGGGAACTAAGCTCGGTCCTGGTGCTGAACGAATTACTGCGCAAAATCGGGAAGCTTACCAAGCGGCTGGTGGATTACCACCGTTTTGGCATACTTCTGGCCGATGATCAGGCGGAAACTTTCAACGCCGTTATCTCCCTCAAGCAGGATGAGCGCATGCCCGAAAGGAGTACGGTGGAATTTGGTACGGGCATTGTGGGGGCGGCGGCGAGCCTGCGCCATCCGGTGGTGGTGCCCGATGTCAGTAAAGACGCGCGCTACATCTCCGTGAATCCGGAGACCCGCTCGGAGATGACGATCCCTCTAATCTATCGCGGCCGCGTGATCGGGGTGATCGATATGGAAAGCCCGCATCTTAATTATTTCAACGAAGAGCACGTGCGCATCTTTTCCACGCTCGCGCCGCAAATCGCCATCGCCATTGAGAACGCGCGCTTGTATGAGCGCGTGGCGCGCAGCGAAGAGCGGCTGGAGCGCGACCTGCGCCGGGCGCAGGAAATCCAGATGCACCTGATGCCGGGGATCGCGCCCAAAATTCCCGGTTTGGACGTGGCTCTGCACTTTCAGCCCGCGCGCGAGTTGGGGGGCGACCTGTACGAATTCCTCTCCTACGGGAGGGACCGGCAAGTGATTGTGGTGGGCGACGTCAGCGGCAAGGGTGCGCCTGCGGCGCTATACGGCGCCATGGCCAGCGGCACGTTGCGCAGTCTTGCCCCGCTGAAGCTTCCGCCGCCCGACATGATGAAGCGGCTGAACATCATGTTTTTGGAGCGGAAGATCGAAGGCCACTTTATTACCCTGACCTATGCCATTTGGGAACCGCGTACGAAGAGCCTGACCCTTTGCAATGCCGGCATGCCGCTTCCCATCCTGGTTCGCAAAGGGCAATGCACGGCGATTCGCGCCGAGGGCGTTCCCCTCGGGCTGCTCGAGCACACCGAGTATCAGCCCGTGACGGTGAATCTGGAGACAGGAGATTTGTTGGCGTTCTTTTCCGACGGCATCACCGAGGCCAACAATCCCCGGCAGGAAGAGTTCAGCTCACGGCGCTTGGAAAATATCCTGCGCCAGAACGCCCAGAGGCCACCGCATGAAATCGTCAACCGGGTGTTTGAAGAACTACGTAGCTTCGAAGCGGGGGTTCCTCAGCGCGACGATCAAACGCTGGTTATCTTGAATGTGCGATAAACGGGACTCGGGATAAGAGGGTTGGACATGAGGCGGCACATGCCTCAGACCCACAAAAAGCTGGATGTGTGGAAGAAATCCAAAGCCCTCACAACCAACAATCGTCTGATGTGAGCATTGAGAATCCGAAAGAGAGCAGCATGACAGCACATCGTGGCCCCCGAACCCCGAGTCCCGAGTCTTTTGACTATCGCCAGGGAGAATTCTTCTGCGAAGACCTGCCCCTGGCGTCAATCGCCGAGCGTTTCGGTACGCCGGCCTACGTCTACAGCCAAAGCACGATTCTCCGCAACTATGAAAGGTTGCGCGGGACCTTGGCGCACATTCCCGGCATGATTTGTTACTCGGTCAAAGCCAATTCCCACCTCCGCATCCTGAGTTTGCTGCGGCACGCAGGCGCGGGATTTGACGTGGTCTCGGGTGGCGAGCTGGCGCGGGCGTTGCGCGCGGGAGCCGCGCCCGGCACCATCGTCTTTTCCGGAGTGGGGAAAACCCAGGATGAAATTGACGCCGGGTTGGCCGCCGGCATCATGATGTTCAATGTGGAATCAGCCGGAGAGCTGGCCGTTATTGAAGGCCGCGCCAGCGCCCTTCAGAAGACTGGCCGCGTTTCCATCCGCGTGAATCCCGATGTGGAGGCGGACACGCACCCCTACATTTCCACCGGGCAGATGATCCACAAGTTCGGGGTGCCGAAGGATGAAGCCCCGGAGCTCTATCGCCGCGCCGCGCGTTCCTCCCATCTGAAGGTCCAGGGCGTGGCGTGCCACATCGGCTCGCAGATTCTGGAAGTGGAACCTTTCTGGAAGGCGCTCGACGAGATTCTGAGCGTAGCGCGGCAACTGGCGGTGGAGGGCATCGCCGTGGAGGTGCTCGATTTGGGGGGTGGGTTTGGAATCTCTTACGGCGCCGAGCCGCCTCTGGACGTCGAGCGGATGGCGCGCGGCCTGGAAGAGCGGCTACGGGAGGCTTCGTTGCGGCTTGTGATCGAGCCCGGACGCGCTCTGGTGGGCAATGCCGGCGCGCTCGTGATGCGCGTGCTCTATGTGAAGCGGAACCAACGCAAGAATTTCGTGGTGGTGGACGCGGGCATGAATGATTTAATGCGGCCGACCCTCTACGGGTCTCACCACGAGATTGTTCCCGCGCGGGGAGGGACAGAGGAGCGGTTGCAGGCCGACATTGTCGGACCGCTGTGCGAAAGCGGCGACTTCTTTGCCCGCGATCGTGATATGCCTGACGTCCAACCTGGCGATCTGCTGGCGGTGCTGACCGCCGGCGCTTATGGATTTGTCCTCTCCTCGAATTACAACACGCGGCCGCGCCCCGCCGAAGTCTTGGTGTACGGAGCGGAGGCGGAATTGATTCGCGCCCGCGAGACGCTGGAAGACTTGATGGCAGGGGAGCGAAGCTAGGAGTCAGGATTATCAAACACAGATTGACCGTCACCTTTTTCCCCATGACCGCACACCCGGGGCCAGGACGAGTCGCCCCACTCTCAAGATCGGCGGACCTTCCGCTGCGGCGGCGTCAGTTTTAGAGGATGAGCAATGATACTGAACGATCTGCTTTTTGGGAGGCCGCTGCGTTCTTCAGACGAAGCGGGAGAGAAGCTGGGGCCGGTAGGAGGCCTCTCCGTCTTTGGCTTGGATGCACTCAGCTCCGCTGCCTACGGGCCGGAGGCGGCACTCACACTCATGATCCCGCTAGCCGCGGCGGGGGTTGCTTACATTGTACCGATCACGGTCAGCATCATCATTCTGCTGGCAATCGTCTATTTCTCGTATCGCCAAACCATTGCAGCTTACCCATCGGGCGGCGGCTCCTACACGGTGGCACGGGAAAACTTGGGAGAATTCCCCGGACTGCTGGCGGCTGCCGCCCTCATGATTGACTACGTTCTGACGGCGGCGGTAGGAATCTCGGCCGGCGTTGGGGCGCTCGTCTCCGCCGTGCCGTCGTTGCAACCGCACACCCTGCCGATCTGTCTCGCGATCTTGCTGCTCATTACCATCGTCAACCTGCGCGGCGTTCGCGAGACCGGCGCCGTGTTTATTATTCCAACTTATATCTTTGTCGGAAGCTTGCTTGTCACCTTGCTGCTCGGATTTGTCAAGACGCTTGCCGCCGGCGGTCATCCCTCGCCCGTTATCGCTTCTCCGCCTTTGCCCCTGCCCACGGGTGCCGTTAGCGCCTGGCTCTTGCTCAAGGCTTTTTCCAGCGGTTGTACTGCCATGACCGGCGTCGAGGCGGTCAGCAACGGCGTCCAGGCTTTCCGGGAACCGGTGGTGAAATCCGCACAGCGGGCCCTGACCGCCATCATTGCGATTCTCATTGTGCTGCTGGGGGGAATCGCCTACCTGGTTCGTGCCTACCACATTGGCGCCACCGACCCCGGACAGGCGGGATACCAGAGCGTGCTTTCCATGCTTGTCGCTGCGGTGGCCGGGCAGGGCGTCTTTTACTACATCACCATGGGCTCCATCCTGCTGGTGCTGGCGCTCTCGGCAAACACCGCCTTTGCCGACTTTCCGCGACTCTGCCGCGCCGTCGCTGAGGACGGGTATCTTTCTCACGGCTTCGCTTCGCGCGGAAGGCGTCTGGTGTATTCACAAGGCATCTGGGTGCTCGCGGTGCTATGTGCCGCGCTGCTGATCTTGTTTGGCGGCGTTACGGACCGCTTGATTCCGTTGTTTGCCGTGGGTGCCTTCCTGGCATTTACGCTGTCCCAAGCCGGCATGGTCGCCCACTGGAGACGCACCGGAGGTAAAGGATCGCGACGCAGCATGTTCGTGAACGGGCTGGGATCGGTGGCGACCGGGACGACCGTCATCGTGGTAACGGTCGCAAAGTTCACCCAAGGAGCCTGGGTCACGGCGTTGCTCATTCCCGCCATCATGATGGTGATGATGGCCATCCGCAGGCACTATCGTCTGGTTGAGGCAGAGGTCGCGTGCCCTACGCCTCTGGATTTGACCAACCTGCGGACTCCCCTGGTGGTGGTTCCGCTTCTGTCCTGGAACCGGGTCGCCCAGAAAGGGCTGCGGTTTGCCCTCAATCTATCTCCCGAGGTACAGGTTCTGCACATCGATTGTGAAAAGGACGACGGGAGCTTTGCCCAAGCATGGGATCGCTACGTCGAAGGACCGGCGATTCAAGCGGGCCGCGTCCCGCCGCGCCTATTCGAACTGCCGTCGCCCTATCGCTTCGTGATCTACCCGATCCTGGAATATATTCTGGAACTCGAGCGCACCAACCCTGACCGGCAAATCGCCGTGTTGATTCCCGAGTTGGTGGAGCGGCATTGGTACCACTACTTCCTGCACAATCAACGCGCGGAATGGCTTAGGGCACTGCTGATGGCCAGAGGAGGGCAGCGGATTATCCTTGTCAGTGTGCCGTGGCACATCATGGCCTGAAGGAAGCGGCCACAGCCTGCCATTTTCCGACGGCAGACCCCAAGGAGTCGTAGTCATTGGGAACAACGTCTATTGATTATTCGTGCCTTAAGATGTAACCTTATGGCATGCCTGATGACACACGATCTGTTAAGCGCCGGTCGGAGCGTAAGCCGGTCCAAATGGCTGTGACTATTGTGCTCGAGAGTGACGAGGCTGAATTCCTTGCTAATTCCGTGGATATCTCCCCGCATGGCTTGCGAGTGCAAACCGACGCCACTCTTGCCCCCGGCCAGCCCGTGGGTCTCGTTCTTGCCAGCGATCCCGAATGCTTCATTAAAGCGCGCATCGTCTGGATAGGCAAATCTGACTCGGACCAGGCTGGTCAGGCGGGATTCGAATTCATGAACCTCTTTGCCGGGCCAGTGTGCTGATCATCTCTTCCTAAGCCGGAATGTGC
>Ga0335085_10007327_pt1 | contig 17181 bp, 17 predicted proteins | sample Lox_Sample_45_FD_206712 | JGI IMG/M metagenome (GOLD analysis project Ga0335085, IMG submission 206712) | Soil microbial communities from Loxahatchee National Wildlife Refuge, Florida, United States - Lox_Sample_4.5 | ecosystem: Environmental > Terrestrial > Soil > Wetlands | place: USA...
GCCGGTTCGCCCGGCCAGCTCGCGGTGCCCGCTCACGAAGTCCGCGTGGAGATGCGTCTCGAGGACCCACCGGATCGTGAGCCCCCTCGCCCGGGCCTCGGCGAGGTAGATGTCGACGTCGCGCTGGGGGTCCACGACGGCCGCCTCGCCTCGTGAGCCGATCAGGTACGACGCATGGGCCAGACACCCCAGATAGAACTGTCTGAACTCCATTCGGCTCCCCCCGAAGTCGAGACTCTATCTCATCGGCTCCGGCCGGTGGCTTCCTTTGACCCTTGACGGTCGGGTCCCGTAGAGTCGCACCCCGTGAAGACGCTCCGCATCGGGCTCCTCGGATTCGGAACCGTCGGGCAGAGCCTCGTGCGCCTCGTCCAGAGCGGGCGAGAGGAGTGCCGGGGCCGGCGGGGAATCGATCTTTCCGTCGTCGCGATCGGAGACCGTTTCGCCGTGGAGAAGCGCGCGCCGTGGGTCGACGGGGAGGTCCGGTGGACGACGGACCTGACGAGCGTCGTCCGCGCGCCGGACGTGGACCTCGTCGTGGAGCTCCTCGGCGGGCTGGATCCCGCCGGGAGGATGATCCGCGAGGCGTTCGAGGCCGGGAAGCACGTCGTGACGGCCAACAAGCTCCTCCTCGCGACGGAGGGCGGCTCGCTCGCGGCGCTCGCGGCGGAAAAGGGGGTGGCCCTCGGGATCGAGGCTTCCGTCGCCGGCGGCATTCCGATCCTCCGCGCCCTTCGGGAGAGCTTCGCGGGAGACCGGATCGTCGCGGTCGGAGGGATCCTGAACGGCACGTGCAACTACATCCTGACGGAGATGACGGCGCGGGGAGGGCGCTACGCGTCGATCCTGACGGAGGCGCAGAAGCTGGGCTACGCCGAGGCCGACCCGACGAGCGACGTGGAGGGGTGGGACGCGGCGTACAAGCTGACGCTCCTCGCGCGAATGGCCTTCGGAAGGCACGTCCGGGTGGAGGACGTCGCGCGCGAGGGGATCACCCCCCTCGAACCGTTCGATGTCGTCTACGGAAGGCTCCTGGGGCGGACGCTGCGCCAGATCGCCCTCGCCCGACGGCTCCCCAGCGGCAGGCTTCTCCTGTCGGTCAGAACGCACCTCGTGTCGAACCTGTCGCTCCTGGCCCGCGTCGAGGGGCCCTTCAACGCCGTGCTGGTCGAGGGAGAAGCCGGGGGACCCTTCATCTTCCACGGCCGGGGGGCCGGCGGGGATCCGACGGCCACGGCCGTCCTCGCCGACATCCTCGAGATCGCGCAAAGCGGAGGACGCCCCGCGGCGCCGCCGTTCGGCTACCGGGAGCTTCCTCCCGCCGAGGTCGCCCCGCCGGCCGAGTTCGTCGCCCCGTTCTGCCTCCGCTTCGTCGTCAGGGACCGTCCCGGGATCATTGCCGCGATCAGCCGGATCCTCGCCGACCACGAGGTCAACATCGACTCGGTCTTCCAGACGCCGTGGGACGACAAGAACGCCCTTCCGTTCGTCATCACGCTGGAGCCGGTGGCTCAGGTCCAGCTCGACGCGGCGCTCGCGAAGCTAAGGGGCCTCGATTTCAACGTCGCCCCGCCTCTCGCCCTGCCGATGACGCCGTAGAAAGCCACGTCGCCCCAAGGATATGATCCCCGCAGTAATACAACCCTGACGGGCCGCCGGAACGAGCGCTGAGGTGAGGGGGGCACGACTTCGCCCCTTCCTCCGACCCGGGGAGGCAGACGGCATGGGCCTCTCCGCGGAGACGCACTCCGGCTCCAACAGGGGTCTTGGCCCCCTCGCGATCTTGACCTTCGCTTTGCTGGTCCTCCCCGGCCTCGCCTTCGGCCAGGCGGTGACCGGGAACCTCTACGCCCGGGCGACCGACGACGGCGGTCAGCCGCTCCCCGGGGCGAACGTCAACCTCTCCGGCATCGGCGCCCCGGTCACCCGCACGACCAACCAGAACGGCGAGGTCCGGTTCCTGGACCTTTCCCCAGGCACGTATTCCCTCGAGTTCATATTGCCCGGTTTCACCAGCGAGAGCCGGAAAGAAGATCGAGATCGGCCCCTTCCCCGGCTGGAAGGACGTGCCGACGTGGCAGCCATGATGGCGGGAGTTACACTTGGAGGATGAATGAGCGAGAGCTTCCGGTGATCCTGAGGCCCGGTGAAGACGGCTACATTCTCGTGGAGTGTCCTGCTTTCCCCGCCTGTTTCTCGCAGGGCAGCACGCGTGAAGAGGCGCTGGCGAACATCCGGGAGGTCATCGAGCTCTGCCTCGAGGCTGGAGAGACGCCATCTACGGACTGGGAATTGAAGACGATCTCGGTCCCGGCCTGAATGCCGCCGCTACCAGTTATCTCGGGGGCCGACTGCATCAAGGCGCTCGAGCGGGTCGGCTATAAACTCGTCCGGCAGAAGGGATCGCACGCCTGGCTCGAGTGTCCGGGCCGCCCTCCGGTCCCCGTCCCGCTCCACAAGACTCTCGACCGCGGCACTCTCAGGAGCATTCTCCGGGTGACGCGCATAAGCGTCGAGGAGTTCGTCAAGCTCCTCGCCTAGGACGCAACGCTCACCTCAGCTTCACGTCGGCGGGGGAGGCGGGCGGGGCGGCGAGGGCCTTCTCGAACTCGGCCCGGTTCCTGCCTTTGCCTTTCGCCTCGTAGAGGGCCTCGTCGGCCCGGCGCAGGAGACCTTCGACCGTTCCGCGCTCGAAGAGGCCGTGGTGGACCGCGATGCCCGCCGAGAGCGTGACCGACACGGCGACGCGCGGCGGTCCGAGGGCCGAGACGGCCTCGCGGATACGCTCCACGGCGCCCCCGGCGGTCGACTCGTCGGCTTCGACGAGGAGGACGGCGAACTCCTCGCCGCCCCAGCGGGCCGCGAGGTCGATGCCGCGGACCGTCCGCGCGATGGCGCGGGCCGCGCCGATGAGAACCTTGTCGCCGGCCGGATGGCCGAACCGGTCGTTCACCGCCTTGAACCGGTCGATGTCGAGGAGGACGACGGCCAGGGAGCGCCCCGTCCGCTCGGCGCGCTGGACCTCGACGCGCGCCCTCTCGAGGAAGGCGGCGCGGTTCGCGAGCCCGGTCAGCGGGTCGGTCGACGCCCGGAGGAGGATCCGGCGGTCGTCGTCGGCCAGCACGAGGAGAAGGACGAGGGAGAAGACGAGGAACCCGACGCCGAGGAGCGGAACGCTGGACCTGAAGACGACGATCTGGCGCGCCAGGGCGACGTCGGCGAGGGCGCCGAGGAGGAGGGAGCCCGTGCCGAAGAAGAGGAGGGCGGCGTTCCGCGCCGGGCGCGCCCGGCCCTTCACGAGAGCGAAGAGGACGCCCAGCGCGAAGACGGGTATCAGGAGCGCAAAGGCGCCGTCGAGGCGCGCGAGGGGGTCCGTCGCGCCGTCGGGAACCGGGATCCGGACCAGGGAGCGCGCGAGGTGAAAGCAGATGGCGAGGGAGAGGGCGGAATAGAGGGCCAGGGCGGGGCGGAAGCGGTAGAGGAGCGCGACGAGAAGCGCGAGAAGACCGAGCGTTCCGATCGCCACGGCGAAGATCAGACGAACGGCGAGCGCCGCCGAAAGGAGCACGGATGAAGGTTACACTTCCGTCATGAGAGTTCTTCCTGCCCTCGTGGCTCTTTCCGTGACGCTCTCCGCCGTTTCGCTCGCCCAGTCCGCCGCGTCGCCCTACCCGGCCGTGGAGACCGCCGCCGCCGCCCGGATCAGCGCAGACGAGCTGCGGGCCACCGTCCGTTTCCTGGCCGACGACCTCCTCGAAGGGCGAGGTCCCGGGAGCCGGGCCGACGCCGTCACCCAGCTCTACCTCGCCACCGAGATGGAGAAGATGGGCCTCCTTCCGGGGGCGCCGGACCGGCACTTCGTCCAGCCCGTCGCCCTCGTGGGGATCACCGCGACGCCCGCGGGGCCGCTCACGGTGGCGAAGGGGGAATCGAAGCTCGAGCTGGCGCCGATGGCGGACTTCGTCGCCATGTCGCAGGTGGAGAAGCCGTCGGTCTCGATCGACGCGCGCGAGGTGGTCTTCGTCGGATACGGGATCGTCGCACCGGAGTTCGCCTGGGACGACTTCAAGGGGGCGGACCTGAAGGGGAAAGTCCTCCTCTTCATGAACAACGACCCGGAGGACGACCCGGCGCTCTTCGCCGGCAAGACCCGCCTCTACTACGGACGCTGGGACTACAAGTACGAAATGGCCGCACGGCGCGGCGCCGCCGGCGCCCTCATCCTCCACACGACGCCGTCGGCCGGCTACCCGTGGCAGGTGGTCCAGACGTCGTGGGGGAACGAGAACTTCTCCCTTCCGGGCGAAGGGGAGCACGACGTCCCCGTCCGGGGGTGGATGACGGAGGAAGCGACGGGACGCCTCGTCTCGCTCGGCGGAAGGGACCTCGGCGCGCTCGTCGCGTCGGCGAAGCGGCGCGATTTCCGCCCCGTCCCGCTCGGCGTCACGCTCTCGCTGACCCTCTCGAACGCCGTCCGGCGGACCGTCTCGGGAAACGTGATCGGAAGGCTCCCGGGAAGCGATCCCGTCCTCTCGCGCGAGGCCGTCGTCTTCACCGCCCATCACGACCATTTCGGAAAGAAGGCGGGAGCGGGAAAGGACGGAGGCGACGCGATCTACCACGGGGCCCTCGACAACGCCTCGGGCGTCTCGTCGCTCCTCGCGATCGCCCGGGCCGTCGTCTCGATGCCCGTGCGGCCGAAGCGGACCCTCTACTTCGCCTTCGTCGCCGGGGAGGAGCAGGGCCTTCTCGGCTCGCGCTACCTCGCCATGCACCTGCCGCTTCCGGCGGGCCGGATCGCCGCGAACATCAACCTCGACGGCGCGAACATCTGGGGCCCGACGCGCGACATCGCCCAGATCGGGATCGGCAAGTCGAGCCTCGACGCGGTGGCGCGCGAGATCGCGGCGGCCGAGGGGCGCGTCATCGTCCCGGACCCGTTCCCCGACCGCGGCTCGTTCTACCGGTCGGACCAGCTCTCGTTCGCCCGGATCGGGGTACCGGCGGCCTATTTCGGGGCCGGGGTCGACGTGATCGGCCGTCCGAAGGAGTGGGGGCGACAGCAGCACGAGGAGTTCGAGCTCAGGGACTATCACCAGCCCTCCGACGTCCTGACGAGCGCGTGGAATTTCGAGGGCTACATCGAGGACACGCGCTTTCTCTTCCGCTTTGGCCTGAAGGTGGCGAACGCTCCGGCGATGCCGGTCTGGAACGCCGGGGACGAGTTCGAGGCGGCGCGAAAAGCCTCCCTGGCCGCGATCGCCCCGTCGCCATAAACCCCGGGACGAAGGTCGTCGTTAGCCGTCGGTCCGCCGCGCGAGCTCGGCGGCGAGCGCGTTTTTCTGGACCTTGCCGAGGGGCGTCCGCGGAAGCTCGGGAAGGACGACGATCTCGCGCGGCTGCTTGTAGGGGGCGAGAGAGGCCGCGGCCAGCTCCCGCAGCTCGCCCCCAAGCCGCGTGATGTCCGCGCCGGCGGCCGCCACCACGGCCGCGGCGACCCGCTGGCCCCAGACCCGGTCGGGGAGGCCGACGACGGCCACGTCGCGGACCTGCGGATGGCGCTTCAGGATCTCCTCGATCTCGCGGGCCGAGATCCGGTAGCCGCCGCTCTTGACGAAATCGACCGACTTCCTCCCGTGGAGGGTGACGTAGCCGTCGGGGGAGCGCGCCGCGACGTCTCCGGTCAGGAACCAGCCGTCGCGGAACGAGGCGGCGGTCTCCCCGGGCCGGTTGCGATAGCGCGTCAGCATTCCGTTGCTCTTCACGACGAGCTCGCCGGCCTCGCCGTCGGGGAGGCTGCGCCCGGCGTCGTCCACGATCCGGATCTCGCAGCCCGGGACGGGGAGGCCGACGCTTCCCGGGCGGCGTTCGCCCTCGTAAGGATTCGAGAGCGTGAAGAAGGTCTCCGTCATCCCGTACCGCTCGAGGACGGCGTGAGAGGTCGCGGCGCGGAACGCGGCGAAGTCGCCGGGCGGAAGCGGCGCGCTCCCGGAGGTGAAGAGGCGGGCCTTCGAGAGGGCGGCCCCAGCGGCCGGCTCCCGGCCGAGATGCTCGAGGAGACGGACGTACATGGTCGGGACGCCCATGAAGACGGTCGCACCGCCGGACCCGAAGGCGGAGACGATCGTGGCGGGATCGAACCCGTCGAAAAGGAGGACGGTCGCGCCCTGGAGGACGGACCCGAGGACGCCGAGGCCGAGGCCGTGGATGTGGAAGAGCGGCAGGGTGATGGCGAGGCGGTCGCGCTCCGTGATCCTCCAGAGGCTCGTGACGGAAAGCAGGTTGGACACGACGGCGCCGACCGAGAGCTCCACGCCCTTGCTCGTCCCGGTCGTCCCGCTGGTGTAGAGGAGAAGGGCGATCGCCTCGTCCCCGGGGAGCGGCCCGTCCGTCCGTCCGGTCTCCCGTCCCGCGGCCAGGACCTCCTCGAAGGTGACGTGCCGGTCGTACGGGCCGTGGCTTCCGCTCCGCGCCACGGTCAGCTTCGCCCCGGAGTCCGAGAGGACGTGGAGCGTCTCCTCCCCGGTGAGGGAGGGATTGAGCGGCACGTGGACCGCCCCGAAGCGGAGGATTCCGAGGAGGGCGACGACCGTTTCGGGGCCGGTCGCCATCCGGACGGCCACGGCGTCTCCCGGCAGAACGTGGAACGCCGCGAGGCCGGCGGCGAACCGGGACGCGAGGCGGCCGATCTCACCGTAGGTGAAGACCCGCCCCGCGAACTCGACGGCCGCCTTGTCCGGCCGGGTCTCGAAGGCCGCGAAGAGGCGAACGGCGGAGCCGCGGGCGTCCGGCATGGCGGGGGATGATGCCATTCAGACGGACTGATAGCCGAGATAGCGGTCGCGGACGCTGTGGTCGGCGGCGAGCTCGGCCGAGGCTCCCGTCTGCGCGACGCGACCCGTTTCCAGGACGTACGCCCGGTCGGCGAGCGCGAGGGCGTGGGGGACGTTCTGCTCCACGAGGACGATCGTGACCCCCTGCGCGCGGATGGTCTTGAGCGAGGAGAAGACTTCCCGGACGAGGAGAGGCGCGAGTCCGAGGGCCGGCTCGTCGAGGAGCAGGAGGCGAGGCCGGGCCATCAGGCCCCGCCCGATGGCGCACATCTGCTGCTCTCCTCCGGAGAGGGTCCCGGCCCTCTGCGCGGAGCGGGTCCGGAGGATCGGGAACATCGCGAAGACCTCCTCGAGCGTCTCCCGGGCCCGGGGCCGGGCTGCCTTCCCGTAGGCCCCCATCTCGAGGTTCTCCCGGACCGTCATCGCCGGCCAGAGCTGACGTGCCTCGGGAATCAGGACGAGGCCGTCGGCGGCGAGGCGGTGGGCGGAGAGGCCGGAGACGTCCCTTCCCTCGAAGAGGATCCGCCCCCTGCGGGGCGTCAGGAGCCCCGCGAGAGCCTTCAGGGCCGTCGTCTTTCCCGCGCCGTTGGCACCGATGAGGGTGACGATCTCGTCCTTCTCGACGCGAAACGAAACGTCCCAGAGCGCCTGGACGTTGCCGTAGAAGACGTCGAGGCTGGCGACTTCCAGCATCAGGCGTCCTCCCCCAGGACGGGGACGGAATCGTCGCCGAGGTAGGCGGCGATGACCTCGGGATCGCTGACGATCACCCGGGGGACGCCCTCGGCGATCCGCTGGCCGAAGTTCAGGACCAGGATCCGGTCGGATACCCCCAGGACCGCGTGGACATGATGCTCGATCATCAGGACCGTCACGCCGGCGTCCCGGATCGACCGGATGAGACCCATGGCCCCGACGATCTCCGCCGGGTTGAGACCGCCCATCACCTCGTCGAGGCAGATGGCCGTCGGCTCCGTCGCGAGCGCGCGGGCGATCTCGAGCCTCTTCAGCTCGCCGATCGTCAGGGTGCCCGCCAGGACTTTCGCCCGTCCTCCGAGGCCGGTCCGTTCCAGGATCTCCCGGATCCGCCGAAGCGCGTCGGTCCCGCGGCGCCGGCCGGCGCCGAAATGGGCGCCGACCGAGACGTTCTCCTCGACGGTCATCTCCCGGAAGGGGCGGACGATCTGGTGCGTCCGGACGAGACCGCGCGCCACCACGGCGGGGCTCGGGTGGCCGTCGATCCGCTTCCCCCGGAACCGGATCTCGCCACGGGTCGGGGAGAGGGAGCCGGTGAGGCAGGCAAAGAGAGTCGTCTTTCCGGCGCCGTTGGGGCCGATGATGCCGAAGATCTCGCCGCGGGCGACCTCGAAGTGGACGCCGTCGAGCGCGAGAAGGCCCCCGAACCGCTTCGAGAGGTCGCGGACCGAAAGGAGCGGCTCAGCCGGCATCCGGCACCTCCGGCCCCGGCGCCGGGACGGAAGACCTCAGCCGCGCCGTGAGCCGGAGCCAGAGGCCGACGAGACCCTTCGGTTCGTAGAGCATGACCAGGATGAGCAGACCGCCGTAGAGGAGAAGGTAGGCGTCCCTGAGAGCCGGAATCGCGAGGAGCTTGATCTGGAGCGTCGAGAAGACGAGGGCGCCGAGGACAGGCCCGACGACGGTGCCGACCCCTCCGACGATCGGCATCAGGACGATGCTGAGGCTCATCCTGAAGTCGAAGACGGAGCCGGGAGCGATGTACTGGAAGTTGATGGCGTAGAGGCTTCCGGCGAGCGCCACGACGGCGGCCGACAGGGCGTGGGCCGCCAGCTTGAACCGGGTGGAGTTCACGCCGAGCGACTCGGCGGCGTCGATGTCCTGCCGGATGGCGGCGAGGGCGTGGCCGAAGGCGCTTCGACGGACGAAGGCCGAGAGAGCGACGGCGAGGATCGCCAGGATGGCCATCGAGTAGTAGTTGAGCTGGAAATCGAAGGACCCGGCCGGCATCCGGAGGCCGCTCGACCCGCCCGTGAACGAGACGCTGGCCGCCGAGACCCGGACGGCCTCTCCGACGCCGATCGTGGCGATGGTGAAGTACGGCCCCCGGAGGCGGAAGGCCGGGAGGCCGATGACGACCGAGAAAAGGGCGGCCAGGAGGGCTCCGAGGGGAAGGGTGAGAAACGGATCGACGCCGCGCAGGGAGAGAAGGACCGTCGTGTAGGCGCCGATCCCGAGAAACGCGGAGTAGCCGAGAGAGACCTGTCCGGCGAAGCCCCCGAGGAGGTTCCAGGCCGACGCGAGGATGACCCCGAGGGCCAGGCTCCAGAGGTCGTTGAGCGCGCCCCGGTCGAGGAAGAAGGGTGCGGCGAGGGCGGCCCCCGCCGCGACCGCGCCGACGGAGGCGGGAAGCGCCCTCAATGGAGCGCTCCGCGCCGGACGAAACGGGAGAAGAGGCCCGGAAGCCCCTGCGGAAAGGCGACGAGGGCGAAGAAGAGAAGCGTGAAGCTGACGGCGTCCTGGAACGACGTCGGGACCGACGTGTAGACGGCGAGGCCGTTTTCGAGAACGGCGAGAACGAGCGCCCCGACGGCCACGCCGGTCACGCTCTCCATGCCGCCGAGGACGATGATGCAGAACGCCTTCAGGAGAAAGCTGCGCCCGAAGTCGGGCGTGAAGGCATAGAGAGTCGAGAGCATCCCTCCCGCGAGCCCGGCGAAGGCGGTCCCGAGCCCGAAAGCCGTGGCGGAGATCCGGTCGGCGTCGACGCCCGAGAGGAGGGCCGCGTCGCGGTTCTGGGTCACGGCCCGGATCGCCTTGCCGAGGTAGGTTGTCCGGAGGAGCACGTTCAGGAAGACGAGGGAGAGGGCGCTGGCACCGAAGACGAGGAGGGACGGCACGCCGACCCGGACGCCGAGGATGGCGACGGACTTCAGGGTGTAACCGGTCAGGATCGACTGCGTGTCGCCCGACCAGACGTAGTACGCGAGGTTCTGGAGGACGAGCCAGACGCCGAAGGTCAGGAGGAGCGACTCCATCGACGGCCCGGCGTCCGAACGCGGGAGCCGCCGGCCGACGACGCGGTGGAGAACGACGCCCAGCAGAAAGAAGAGGGGGCCGGTGACGACGAGGCCGACGAAGGGGTCCAGCCCGAAACGGTCGAACAGGGTCAACGTGACGTACGCCCCGAGCATCATCAGCCCGGCGTGGGCCAGGTTGATGATCCGCATGACGCCGTAGATCACGGCCAGCCCGTACGCCATCGTGGCGTAGAGCCCGGCGGCGAGGAGCGAGTTGACGAGGACGGAGACGAGATCGGTCATGAGCGGGGTCGGCGGCGGAGCGGACGCGGCCCGGCGGGAGCGAGGCCGGGGACGACTCCCCGCGACTCTACCGCGGGATCGGGGCGATCGCCTCGCCCGTCTTCGCGTCCCTGGGCCAGACGAGGTCGAGCTTTCCGCCCGGCTTGTTCTGCGTCACGACGAAGGGGAGGACGGCCTGCCCCGTCTTGCTGTACTTCAGGACCCCTCCCGGCAGGATGGAGTCCTTGAGCTCCAGCTTCGCGAGCGCGTCGCGGATCGCCTCCGGCTTCAGAGACCCCGCCTTCTGGATGGCGACGAAGAGTGCCCGGGCCGTCTCGTAGGCGCAGGCGTGGTACCACTGCGGCGTGACGCCCGTCGCCGCCTTGAACTTCTGGTTGAACGCCTTCACCTGAGGGTACGGGAGGAGGTCCGACCACCACCCGCTTGCGAAGATGTAGTCGGTCGCCGCGCCGAGTCCCTTCCGGCCCGCCTCGTCGGCCCCGCGGGCGCCGTAGGTCACCATCTGGTGATAGAGCCCCATCTGCGTGTAGGTGCGGTGCATCGAGATGTAGTCCTCGAGGTGCGCGTCGCACATGAAGAGGTCGGCTTTCGCGGACTGAACCCGCGTCAGGAGCGGCTTGAAGTCGGGCGCGTAGAGCTCGAAGCTCTCGTCGAGGGCGATCGAGAACTCCTTCGGATGGGCCTTCGTGAAGTCCTGGACCCCTTTCTGGAAGTCCTTCCCGTGCTCCGTGTTCTCCCAGACGAGGGCGATCCGGAGGGGCGCCTTCAGCTTGCCGGCCTTCACGAGGTCGGCGAGAAAGTCCATCTGCGTCTCGGCGAGGTTCTCCACGGGGGAGAGCGTGCCGAAGACCCACCGGCTCCGGCCGTAGATGCTCGAGGCGCCCGCCCCGCCGGCGACGAAGGGGATGCCGTACCGCTCCGGTACGACGCTCTGCGCCTGGACGAGCTGGGAGCCGTAGCCGCCGATCACCGCCGGGACCTTCTGCTGCGCGATGAGTTGCTCCACGAGCTGCGCGCTCTTGGCGGCGTCCGAGGTGTCGTCGAGGAGCCTCAGGTCGATCTTCAGCTTCTTTCCGCCGATCTCGAGGCCCCCGGCGTCGTTGGCCTCCTTCACGGCGTATTCGGTCGCGACCTTGAAGGCGCCTCCGATCTTCGATTCCTTGCCCGTGACCGGCAGGACGGCCCCGATGCGGATCTCCTCGTCGGCAGGCGCCGCCGGCGCCGGGAGGCCCGACAGACCGCCCCCGAGGAGCAACGCCAGGCTGAGGGTGACGGGCGAGAGACGGCGCGCCGCTGGGGAAAGGTCCACAACAACCTCCACCATCGCGTTTACGCGATGTGCCGCCGCAAATCCTTCCGGACCGTGATTCTGCCGGAAGTGTAAAGGAGTCGGGCGGCCTGTCAAGGAGCCGGAGGAATCCGGACCGTGGCCCAGCGGATCCCCCGGACGCGGAAGCGGAGGTCGCTGATCAGAACGCTCCCGTCCGCCAGGATCTCGAAGACGGGATAGCGGGACCAGGAGAGGAAGCGGCGTCCGTCGTCGGTCGCGGCGGCGCGCGCGACGGCCGCGGCGTCGGCTCGCTTCGGCAGGGATTCGGGGAAGACCCGGAGGGGCGCCGGCGCGAGGGGCGCCCACTCGCCGAGGGCATACCGGTCGCCCTCGTCGACGATGAGCGCCCGGCGGGCCGGCGTCACGGGAAGCGGAGCGGCGAGGGCGCTCTTCACCTCCCGTCCCCCGACCGAAGCCTGTTCCGCGGCCCGCCGGGCGACGATGTGCCCGCCAGCGATCATGATCGCGACGTAGGCGCCGGCGAGCCCCAGCGCCAGCCGGGCCGGGCGGAAGGCCGCGGGAGCGCCCCGCTTCGCGGCGCGATGCGAGAGCCAGGCCCCTCCTCCGAGCAGCAGCCACATCCAGGGGTCGATCACGAAGAGGGCGTCCCCGTAGAACCAGCGGTCCGAGAAGGGCGAGAGGAGGCGGACGCCGTAGGTGTTGAGGAGGTCGAGGAGCGGGTGGGAGACGACGCCGATCGTCGAAACGAGAAGCAGCGGGCCGAATCGGACGGGGGGCGCCCCGGGAGATCTCCGCCGGCGGATGAACCGGTCCCAGGCGAGGAGAAGGCCGGCCAGAAGGAACGGAAAGACGGCCACGGCGAGGACGCCGTGGGTCAGCCCTCGCCGGAAGGAGAGGGCCGCGAGCGAGCCTTTCAGGTAGGCGAGGCCGTCCACGTCGGGAAGATTCGCGCCGATGAGAAGGGCCGCCGCGGCGAGCGGCGTCCTCCTCCTGAGACCGGCCTCGGAGAGGGCCCAGCCCGCGAGCGTGTGGCAGAGATTGTCCATCGGCCCCCTCGGGGACTGCGCGAGCTTACGACACCGGGGGGGCCGCCGGCCGGGGCTCGAGAGAGAAGCTCCGTCCGGCACGCTCGGCGATCAATCGGCCGATGGCGAGTCCGGCCGTCGCGGCGGGCGACGGCGCGTTCAGGACGTGGATCTGGCCGGGCAGCTCGACGATGTGGAAGTCGTCGAGGAGCGAGCCGTCGCGGGCGAGGGCCTGGGCGCGGACCCCGGCGCCGCCCGGGGCGAGATCGGCCGGCCTCACGTCGGGCAGGAGCTCCTGGAGAGCCCGGGTGAAGGCCGCCTTGTTGAGGGAGCGCCAGAACTCCCCGAGCCCCGTCGGGAGGTAGCGGCCCGCGACCCGCCAGAATCCGGGCCAGGTAAGGCTCGAAGCGGTGTCGGCGAGGGAGAAGCTCGACTTCGAGTATCCCTCCCGCTCGAAGGCGAAGACGGCGTTCGGCCCGGCCTCCACCACGCCGGTGACGCGGCGTGTGAAGTGAACGCCGAGGAAAGGGAAGCGCGGGTCGGGGACCGGGTAGACGAGGTTCCGGACCAGATGCCGCCGCTCGGGGAGGAGTTCGAAGTACTCGCCGCGGAACGGGACGATCCGGACACCGGGATCCGCGCCGAAGAGGCGGGCCACCCGGTCGGCCTGGAGGCCCGCGCAGCCGACGACGAACCGGCAGGAGACCTCGCCGCCCTCCGTCGTGAGGCGATAGCCGCCTTCGTCCTTCGCCGCGGCGAGAAGCCGGGCGCCGAAGAAAACGTCGCCGCCGGCGGCGCGAAGCTCCTCGCCCAGCGCCTCCGTCACGCGGCCGAAGTCGACGATTCCGGTTTCGGGAACGTGAAGCGCGGCGAGTCCGGCGGCATGGGGCTCCTCCTCCCGAAGCTCCGGCGGCGAAAGGCGGCGGAGGCCCCGGAGGCCGTTGGCCTGCCCGCGGGCCTCCAGTTCCTCGAGCCTCGGGAGATGCTCCGGGCGCGTCGCGACCACGACCTTGCCGCACGTCTCGAAGGGGAGCCCCTTCTCGGCACAGAAGCGGCCGAGGCGCGCACGCCCCTCGGCGCAGAGCGTGGCCTTCAGCGACCCGGGGCGGTAGTAGAGGCCGGAATGGACGACGCCGCTGTTCCGACCGGTCTGGTGAGCGGCGAGGCGCGGTTCCTTCTCCAGGAGGAGGACCGAGACGCGGAAAGAGCGCGCGAGGGCGAGGGCCGAAGCGACGCCGACGATCCCTCCGCCGATGACGACCAGGTCGGCCCGACGGGAGCCGTTCACGCGCAGAGCCACCGGTTGGAGGCGAAGGCCGCCGCGAGCGACAGGAGGCACGCGCCGACCACTCCGGGCCACGCCCAGCGTTGGAAGGCGAGTCCGGGAAGGTAGGAGCCGAGCGTGGCGCCGAGGTAGTAGAACGTGACGTAGAGCGCGCCGGCGGCCCCCTTCGCGGAAGCGGCGTTCAGGTTGACGAAGGCCGGCGCGGTCGCCTGGACGAGGAACATCCCGACGCAGACCACGACGAGGCTCGCGGCGATCGCCGTGACCGACGGAAGGAGGGTTCCCGCGACGCCGGCCCCCGCCACGAGCAGTCCCGCGCCCATCATCGACCGCTGGGGCACCCGGCCCGCGAAGCGGGGGACGACGAGCGACGTCACGACGCCGGCGAGGTAGGCGAGGTAGAAGCCCGACACGGCGGCCGTCGAAAGGGCGAAGGGCCGGGCCGTCAGGTAGTAGGGAAGGAAGGTGAAGACGGCGATGAAGGCGAAGAGGACCGCCCCGCCGATGAGGAACGCGCCGAGGAGGCGGCGGTTCCGGAAGTGGTCGAGCAGCTCGCGCGGATTCGGGAAGGGCCGGACCGACGTGCGCGGCGGCGCGTGGGGGAGCGTCCGCGAGAGCAACAGGGCCGCCGCGGCCGTCAGGACTCCGAAGAGGACGAAGGGGGCGTGCCAGTCGGTCCACGAGGCCAGAAGGCCGCTCAAAACGCGTCCCGAGAGGCCGCCGACGACGGTCGCGCCGATCCACGACGCGACCCGTCCGGTGAGTGCGGAGCCTCCGAAGTGGTCGCCGAGAAGCGCCACCGCGACGGCCGTGAGGCCCGGAATGAGGAGTCCCTGCGCGGCTCGGAGCGCCAGGAGGACGCCGAAGCTCGGCGCCAGCGCGGCCAGGAGCGTCGGGACGGCGAGGAGACCGGTGCTGGCGACGATCACGCGCCGCCGGCCGACCGTGTCCGAGAGCGAGCCCCAGAGCGGGGAGACGAGGGCGATCATCAGGACGACGATCGAGACGGAGAGCCCCGCCGTGGCCGGGGCGACGCCGAAGCGGGCGGAGAGGATCGGAAGAATCGGCTGCGTGATGTAGAGGTCGGAAAAGACCGCGACCGCGGCGAAGTTGAGCGCCAGAAGGCTCCGCCGGGTCATTTGATTCGTCGCCTCCGCGTCCGGAGGCGACTATAGCGGACGGGGAAGACACGACGGCCGGCGCGGGCGCACGGGCGCGAGGCCCGGGCCGGCGCCGGCCATCCGGATTACCAGTAGAAGAACTGGAGCTGGATCCCGAACTCGTTCGTCGAAACGCCGGTTTTCGGATCGACGCGGATATAGACGACCTTGATGTTCAACGGGGCATTGGCCTTGAACGGGTACCAGTTGAGTCCCCCGCCGTAGCGCATGTCGCTCTTGGACGGCTGACCGTTGAAGATCCGCTGCTCCCAGCGCACGATCGGTGCGATGTGCAGGGAGTTGAAGTAATACCCGAGATCAACCTGTTCGGTGTTTTCGAGGGGAAGCGCGGCGAAGGTCGTGCCGCCGTTGACGTACTGATACTGGAACTTCCCCTGGATGGACCCGGATTTGGAGACCGGGAACGCGGCGAAAAGGTCGCCGGAATAGTAACGGAAGTTCTTCTGCGTGTCGAAGCCGGCGCCGACGGCGAGGACCTTCTTGTCCTGGTACCAGCCCGGATAGAACGTCGAGCCGATCCACCCCGGCGAGTACATATCCTCGCGGTCGAAGAACTCCCACTGGAGCCGTCCGGAAACGCGGAATGCGTTCTTGGACTGGGCGGTCTGCCGCGCCCCCTGAAAGACGCCGAGCCGGTATTCGAGACGGTGATCGGCGAAGTAGCCGCGGGCGAGGAATCCGGTGTCGCGGTTCCCGCCGGTCGACTGCGTCGAAGTCTGCTGGAGGTAGTCGTACGCGGAGGCGTCGAAGAAGAACTCCCCTGACGAGGACGTCAACGCCTCGCGGCTGTACGGAACGGGGATCAGGCCGCCGTCGAGCATGAAGGCATCCGCGATCCTCCACTCGCCGAACGCATCGAGGAGCTGGAACCCGGACCCGAGCGCCGAGTTCCCGGTCTTGTTGTAGCCGAGACGGGAATTGTCCGTGTCCATGTAGAAGTAGACGTCCGAGGCGATTCGCCCTCCGAAGAGGAGGCGGGCCCGCCGGAGGAAGAGGTTCTGCTGGTACCCGATCGTGTCGGTGAGGGTCGCGTTCGTCAGCTGGAGCCAGTCCGCCTGAGCCTGCAGGTAGACGCCGAATCTCAGGGTGACGGTGTCGCTGACCTTGATGATGGCCTGACCCTCGGCCGGGCCCGCGGCCGCGAGGGCGAGGAGGACGAGGCCGAAAAAGGCTGCCGCGGCGGCCCTGCGATAGCGCGAGGCGGAACGACGAGTCATGCTGTCCTCCTGCACGGGAGTGATATCAGCCGTGGCTTTGCCGAGAGGATGATGCAGACGCATCAAAGCGTCAAGCGCTTTCCGCGTCCGAAAGGACGCTGACCTCGCCGTATTTCATCGAAAGCTCTTTCCGGACCTCGGCGGCCTTCCCGTCGGAGATCTCGACCCGCATGACGAGCTCCCGGTTGCCGTTCGGGACCTTCGCGTGCGTGGAGAGGATCGAATAGATCTTCCCCCCCTTGGCCCGGACGACGTCGGCGACCTCCATGATGGAGCCCGGCCTGTCGGGGATGACGAGGCTGATCCGGGTCGTCTTCCGCCCGACGCCCGTGACCTCCGTCAGGGCCCGGAAGACGTCGCCCTCCGTCACGATCCCGACCAGGTTCCCCTTCGGGTCGAGGACCGGCAGCCCCTCGATCCTCTTCTCCATCATGATCATGGCGACCCGCTCGATCGTGGCGCCGGGCGTCGTCGTGACGACGTTCTTCGTCATGATGTCGGCGATGTGGAGCCGGTCAAGCAGGCCGTGGAGCTCCCAGACGTCGAGCGAGGTGGCCTGCGAGGGAAGGGCGCCCTTCAGGTCGCGGTCCGAGACGATGCCGACCAGCTTTCCCTTCGACACGACGGGAAGCCGGCGGATCCGGTTCTCCCGCATGAGGCGGAGCGCCGTCCCCAGCGATTCGTTCTTGTCGATCGTGATCACCTTCGGGGTCATCCACCTGGAGACGAACATCACTCCCCCTTTTCAGAGTCCGAGGTACGCCTGGCGGACGTTGTCGTCCGCGAGGAGCGCGGCGCCCGTGCCGCTGAGGACGATTCGCCCGTTGGCGAGCACGTAGGCCCGGTCCGCGACCTGGAGAGACTTGAAGACGTTCTGCTCGACGAGCAGGACCGTCACGCCCGCGTCGTGGACCTCCTTGATGACCTTGAAGATGTCGGCGACGAGGATCGGCGAGAGGCCGAGGGACGGCTCGTCCAGCATGAGGAGGCGCGGCTTCGACATGAGCCCGCGCGCGATCGCGGCCATCTGCTGTTCGCCGCCCGAAAGAG
>Ga0335085_10007328_pt1 | contig 17180 bp, 13 predicted proteins | sample Lox_Sample_45_FD_206712 | JGI IMG/M metagenome (GOLD analysis project Ga0335085, IMG submission 206712) | Soil microbial communities from Loxahatchee National Wildlife Refuge, Florida, United States - Lox_Sample_4.5 | ecosystem: Environmental > Terrestrial > Soil > Wetlands | place: USA...
AAACGTTACGGCTGTATCCGCTTCGTTTGCCATGGGAGTAACTACACCTAAGTAGAATCGGGCAGGATCTTGTTCTAGGCGCATAAGTAAGGAAAGGCCTATTCTACCGCCCCTCAAAAGCAGGGAACCCGCCGGAAGCGGCGGATTCCGTACAAACACCAAGCCTCAGTTCCCAAACATTCCCTGAAACTCCGGGCTTCCGATAAGGCCTTCATTCGTCGTGCCGGTTCCCAGAAGTTGGATGCGCGTATTGAATCCCGGCGCTCCCTGGAACAGCACTCCGGCACCGCCTCCGTTGGCGACACCAAGCCAGAAACTCAGACCGCTCTGGTCCGGGTCTCTATTCAGAATCACGAAATAAAGCATTCTGGACGTACAGGGCGTTGGTATGATCCGTCCGGTAGCTTCCGGTGCTTTGGAACTCGTTGTTGGCTGCGTCGATGGTGGCTCCTGCCGGATATCCGATCAGCGTCAGAAACCATGCCGGCAGCCCCGCGGCGTTGGCCGCGCTGCTTTCGTTCGTCAGAGGTTGCCGGTTCAACAGATTCTGGTACAGATTGGCAGCGGTGTAATTGGCGGTGATCAAAGAACTGAACAGCCCGCTTACTGTCTGGCTGCCCGCCCGGATCGCCGCCACCGCTCCCGTAAACTGGGCGTAGGTGGGCGGCGTTCCGAGCGCGGCCTGATAAGCGGCCATCACCGCGAAGTCGCTGCCGAATGCCTCCGCACTGGTCAGAAACGAGTCCGCTGTCTGCCCCACACCCATACTGCCCATTCCATTCCAGAAAGCGAAACCGCTGGCATCCGGATCCCGGCCCAGAAGCTGTTCGTAAAGCGCAAAAACCTCCCGGTACGTCAGGCTGTCCGGAGAGCCTGCCTGCGTCACCGTGTATGCTGCCGATGTAGTTCCGCTCGCCACCCTAATGGTAGCGTTGCGCTGCGCGGCATGCGTATTGACCAGCGCCCGGAAACTGACGCTGCCGGTGCCGTTCCCGCCGCCCCCCGAAATCACCTGCAAAAATGCCGGGTTCGAAGATGTGGCAGTCCATGCTCCGCAGGTAGCGCTCGGAAGCACCGTGAAACTCAGCGGCGCCTCCGGCAGAAAGCCACAGGCGGACTGGTTGGGGTCAGGACAGCTCGCCGGAGTCGATGTCCCAGTGGCGGGCAGATTCGTTGCGGTCGCAGTGAGGTTGAGGGTACACGAAGTCGGGACTACCGCGCTCGCGAGTGACGGTTTGATGCCGTCCTGCAAAGCCCACCCCGGGTTGATTCCCTGGCCGGCGTAAGCGCCACGAAAAGCCACCGCGCCCGTAGCCGCCGTTTTTAAAGTGCCATTGAAATCGACACCCGAATCCGTATCGAAGGCAAACTTCGAAAGATCGATCGCCGCCCCCTGGCATTCTCCGGTAAGCGGATAGAAGTTCATCGCGCCGGGCGTAAACGAAGGCGCCGTTACATAAAGAACCGCGTTGATCAGCGTATCCACTGTATTGTTGGACAAGTGGGCGATCGGTCCGGCGATCGGAGTGGCCGCAAACACCAGGTTGCCGGTGACGCTGTCGTCCACACTCGCCGCATTGCCGAAGCTGATGCCTATCTTGGAAGAATAAATCGTATTGTTATAAACGTAGGCAGTCTGGAGTGGCAGATCCTGGCTCTGCAGTCGCAAAGCCGTATATTGACCGTCCACGAAAACATTGTCGTGAATGGTCACGCGGCCGGATGCCTGGAACAGAGCTTCCCGGGGATTATGAATGAACAGATTCCCGTATACCTCGTACCAGTCCGTGGATCCTGCCCCGGTCGAGGGAAATCCGCCTACCAGCAGGTTGGGACGATTTCCGTCCGGGCTGGCCTGATCGTTTTTGATGAAGACATTGTTTCTGATGATCGTGACGCTCTGCCCGGTAGGCATTCCTGTAACACTGGGCCGCGGAGTCTGGAACTTGATCTCGGCGTCATAACCGATCGTGTTCTGGATCAGATTGTTTTCGATGAGTCCGCCAATGAAAGGATCCGTTCCGTCCGAGTTGCCCAGATAAAGTCCCGTGCCCGCACCGGTGATGGTGTTGCCGCGAATGATCCAACCCCACGTGGGAGTTTTCGTGGAGATCCCATCTGTCTGCTGGGAACCGGTTTGTCCCACGAAAGTATTCCCTTCCAGCAGAATGTCATGGACCAGGTTGCCTGTTCCCCCCTTAGCACTCACTCCGAACAAACCCGCCATGCCGAGACTGTCGATCTGCAGATTCTTGATTGCGACAAAGCTCGAATTCACGATTTCAACCGTGTTACAGCAGGCGGACCCCTGGATGACCGCAGGCGCGCCGGAGTCGGGCCCCGTGATGGTAATCCAGGCGGAAGCCGTGCCCGCAAGCCCACTCACCACCAGGTGCGGATACGTGCCGGATGCCAGGTTTAAAGTATCGCCCGCCTTGAGCCCAGCCAACAAGTTTGCATAAGTTGTCGGGGTTCCGTTGTAAGTCGTTGCGGATGCAATTGATACAAGAAGCAAAAAGGAAAAGGTGTATGCCGGGAGACGTCTTTGGGGAAAGTTCATAAGGAACTCCCTTGGTTTTAGTACTTATAGACGCAGACTTAGCGTATCAAAATCTGATTTTAGAGGAAAGGATTTTCGCCGCCAGGGTTCACCCTGCGCGGGGCTTCAGCCCGCCCATTTAGGTTAGGGCAAACTATATCGGCAAAGGTACGTCTCTCTACCTTTGCGCCCTCCCTTGAAGAGATCGTTGTACGATCCCACTTCTTCCCAAGACTCTCTTACCAGTTCCTTCGCAGACTCCACCTTCACGACGCATCTTTCACCGATACGTTCACCATCGGCGGCGGTGCCGGCTTTCACGGAAACACCCCCGTGCACACCAGCGCCATCCCCTTCACCTACAACACTCCGCTCACGCTCCCCTTCGAGGCAGCCATCCAGCGTTCCCGAACCCGGCACCCTGCTTTTACTCTCCGGCGGGCTTCTTGCTCTCACCATCACCCGCCGCCGCGCCCATACTTCGTAGTCTGCAATTTGGGACCGCGTCAGCGAGCCAGGTGAACCGCTGCGCCGTATGCCGCGAGCGCTTCATCGGCGGTCAGCAGGACAAGCTTCTCGACTTGCGCTTGTGCGATCAACATCCGGTCGAAAGGATCGCGGTGATGCCACGGAAGTAATGCGACCTGCCGGGTCTGTGAGGCCATCAGTGGCAGACTCTCAAAGGCTTCCGCTGCCAGCCTTTCGGTGAAATTCACCGGCAGCCGCAATTTGCCCAGGCTTTGCTTCAGCCAGATCTCCCAAAGCGAAACGGCACTGACGAATATTGTGTTCTCCGGGTCGCGGATCATTTCCCTGGCTTGCGCCGGCAAAGATGGATGCCCTTCCAGCCACCAGAGCAGCAGGTGCGTGTCGAGGAGAATCCTCAACTCTCTGGTTCCTTGATTCCGAAGGCTTCCGCCATATCGTCCGGAAGCGTGTCGAAATCAGGAGCGATCCAGATCTCACCCGCCATCGAACCGGGCTTCCGCGGCTTGCCGGGACCATGAAACGCCACCAGCCGGGCAACAGGCTTGCCCGCCTTGGCGATGATGACTTCGTTCCCTTTTTGCACCGCTTCGATGAGCGCCGACAGTTCCGCTTTAGCTTCGGAAATGTTGCGCACCATCATACTTTTATTTTAACAGTAAATCAGATCTGGTCTGGTCTGATTTTTATGGGTTCCCGCAGTGGACCCGGGACAGTGTTTCGCTGGCGCACATGATGCCGCACTTCCGGCACGGCGTCGGTTTCCGCGGCCGTCCTCCCGCCCTGACCTTGCGGGCTGCGGCCATCTTTTGTGCGATACGGCGCGTGAGTCGGCGAGCCATTCTGATTACTCGGCCTTTCGGTGGCGGACCAGGTCGTCAACCACGGCGATCAGGCCATTCAGTTTGTCATCGATCTCGGCCATCACCACCTCATGTCTGGTTAGCCACGCCTCGTGTCTGGCTATCGCTCGCTGCTGTTGCTCCAGCCATTCCCCGTGGTCCTTCAATACTTCCGCCTGGCGCGCTTGCAGGCCCGCCATCACGATCGCCGTTTCCTGCAGTTGTTTAATCGCGCCTTCCATGTCCATGGGAATTACTCGGCCTTTCGGTGGCGGGCCAGGTCGTCAACCACGGCGATCAGGCCATTCAGTTTGTCATCGATCTCGGCCATCACCACGTCGTGTCTGGCCATCGCTCGCTGGTGTTGCTCCAGCCATTCCCCGTGGCCCTTCAATACTTCCGCCTGGCGCGCTTGCAGGCCCGCCATCACGATGACCGTTTCCTGCAGTTGTTTAATGGCACCTTCCATGTCCATGAGAACTACTCGGCCTTTCGGTGGCGGACCAGGTCGTCAACCACGGCGATCAGGCCATTCAATTTGTCATCGATCTCGGCCATCACCACGTCGTGTCTGGCTATCGCTCGCTGCTGTTGCTCCAGCCACGCCTCGTGTCTGGCCATCGCTAGCTGCTGTTGCTCCAGCCATTCCCCGTGGCCCTTCAATACTTCCGCCTGGCGCGCTTGCAGGCCCGCCATCACGATGGCCGTTTCCTGCAGTTGTTTAATGGCGCCTTCCATATCCATGGGAATAATATAGCAGCAGTTTACGCAAACAGCAAAATGGACCTATTTCACCCCCACGACGATGCTCGTAAACCCCTGCGCCGCCGTATGGTAGTCGAGCGCCCGAAAATGCTCGCCCTGTAAAGCCCGCCCCCCTTCCGTGCTCACCGCTTCCAAAGGCAATTCGCTCAGCCGCAGATACTGCCGCACCTCGCTGAATCCCGCCGCCAGCAGAAGATCCTTCTGGCATGCAAAAGGCATATCGTTTTCCGTGGTGCCCATCAGTTCGATAATCTTCACCGAGCTCTCCGCTTGCGAATGCCCGCTCCCCGGCTCCGCCGTAACAAACAGTCCGCCCTCGCGCAGCGACTCATAAGCCCTGCGCACCACCGCCGCCGCATCGGTCGCGTGGTGCAGCGCATCGTAAATCACCACTAAGTCGAAGGTCCCGAAATCCAGCGGCGCCTCGTAGTCGCAAATCTCAAACCGCACATGCGAGCCCCCCTGCGTGGAACGCGCCAGTTCAATCATCTCCGGACAAATATCCACGCCCACCACATCGTATCCGGCCATCGCGAACATCCGGGAGGTCCACCCCGGCCCGCATCCCAAATCGAGCAGCCGTTTGGGAGGCTCCGGCAGCAGCTTCATAATCTGCCCGAGGTCCATCAGATACCAGCCCCGTCGCGTCTCATTGAACGGTTTCCCGGTGAGCATCCCGTCAGCCTTTTCCCGGCTGATGTTCAGAGCCGCGGCCAGATTAGCCACATAAAGGATTTCCGCCTGCTTGCCGCTATGGTGCATTTCCAAACAATCATAAACAATCCGCCGCTGCCGTTACGGCCCGAAGGGCCGCACCATTCCCCCAATCCCCAACCCCCATCCCTAACCCCTGCCGTTACGGCCCGAAGGGCCGCACTATTCCCCCCAACCCCCAACCCCTACCCCTAACCCCCGTTTTTCAGTCACACCTCTTCCCCACCCACCCTCTCCCTTTCTCCTCAATCACTTACCAACCATCCGCCCCAGGCCGCCGCCTGTTCGCATGATTTAATAAGCTCGTGAGTTGTATCCGATGACAGAACCCGAACAACAATTTCCTGAACAAAAATCCCGCGATAAGCGCGTCTTCAATGCATACCGGCATGGCCTGACAGGTCATGTCCTCATCATCACGCCGGCTGATGAACAGCCTTATAAAGATCACTGCCGTGGCATTCACCAGTACTTTGCCCCCGTAGGCGGCATGGAAACCGACCTCATCCAGCAGGTCGCCGATGACCGATGGCGCCTGAAAAATGCCGCCGCCTGGGAAGCCGCTATCGTCGCCCGCGGCCTCAACCGGCCCGACGACGCCTTATCCGGAAACGAGGAAGTCGATACCATCCTCGCCGCCGGGCGCGTCTGGGACGAGAAGCACAGGGTGATGGATCGCCTCTCCCTCTACGAAAACCGCATCCAGCGGCGCGTCGAAAAAAACGTGGCCCTCTTTACCCAGCTCAAGGAGAACCGCCTCAACGCCCTCCACGACGCCGCTGAAGACGCTCGCCTGCTCTCCGAACTTGCGAAAAGCAAAGGCGAATCCTACCAGATCGAGCGCGATTTCCCGAGCGAATTGCTGCCTCCGCAATTTGATTTTTCAAGCCCTCGATTCACCTGCCTGGCCGCTCACCACAGCCGCCTCGTGGAGGCCCGAAATCTCTTTCCACCGCCTCCCAAACCGCTCCGCCGCGCCGCCTGAACCCCTGGTATGAAGGCCTGACTGCCACGATCCGGTTTATGATTGGGTTTTCTACATGAGAACTGCGCTCATTCTCGGGATTACCGGGCAGGATGGTTCGTTCCTGGCCGAATTCCTGTTGGCCAAAGGCTACCAGGTGCACGGCATGGTCCGTCGCGCTTCCACCTTCAATACCGATCGCCTGGACTCCATCTATGCCGACCCGCACGAAGAGGTCTCCCTCCGCCTGCATTACGGCGACGTCTCCGACGGCACCGGCCTGCGCCACGTCCTCGAAAAGGTCCAGCCCGATGAAGTCTACAACCTCGCCGCCCAATCCCACGTGCGCGTCAGCTTCGATCAGCCCGAATACACCGCCGATGTGGTAGCCACCGGTACGCTCCGTGTCCTGGAAGCCCTGCGCGATTACGCCGCCGCTTCCCAAAAACGGCCGCGCTTCTACCAGGCCGGCTCCTCGGAAATGTTCGGCGCCGCCCATCCTCCGCAAAGCGAATCCACACCGTTTTATCCGCGCAGCCCCTATGCCGTCAGCAAAGTTGCGGCTCACTGGTATGCCGTCAACTACCGCGAAGCCTACGGCCTGTTCATCTGCAACGGCATCCTCTTCAATCACGAATCGGAGCGCCGCGGCGAGACCTTCGTCACCCGCAAAATTACCCGCGCCCTCGGCCGCATCAAACTGGGGCTCCAGAAGAAGCTCTTCCTCGGGAACCTCGACGCCAAACGCGATTGGGGTTATGCCGGCGATTATGTCGCCGCCATGTGGATGATGCTGCAAGCCGAAACTCCCGACGATTACGTCGTAGCCACCGGCGAAGCCCATTCCGTCCGCGAATTCCTCGACCTGGCCGGCGCCCACTGCGGCCTCGATTGGACCCGCCATGTCGAAACCGACCCGCGCTACTTCCGCCCCACCGAGGTCGATTACCTCATGGGCGATGCTTCCAAAGTGCGCCGCCTGCTGGGCTGGAAACCCAGGGTAAGCTTCGAGGAACTGGTGCGCCTCATGGTGGACCACGACCTCGAGTTGGCCCTCCAGGAACAGACCCTGGCCACTGCCGGCCATCGCGTAGTCGTTCGCGGTTCTTCGCATGGATAAAAACAGCCGTATCTTCGTAGCCGGCCACAAGGGCCTGGCCGGGTCGGCCATCTGCCGCCGGCTGTGCGCCGGGGGCTACACCAATCTGCTCCTGCGCACCCGCGGCGAACTGGATCTGCGCGACCGCTCCCGCGTCGAAGAGTTCTTCCGCTCCGAACGGCCGGAGTATGTTTTTCTGGCCGCCGCCAAAGTGGGCGGCATTCTGGCCAACAGCACCTGGCCCGCCGATTTTCTATTCGACAATCTCAGCATTCAGAACAACGTGATCGATGCAGCCGCGCGCTATGGGGTCGCCAAGCTCGCCTTCCTGGGGTCGTCCTGCATCTACCCCAAGTTCGCCCCGCAGCCCATGCGCGAAGAATACCTCCTCACTGGCGAACTCGAACCCACCAATGAATGGTACGCCGTGGCCAAAATTGCCGGCATCAAAATGGCCCAGGCCTACCGCAAGCAATATGGTTTGAACGCCATCAGCCTCATGCCCACCAACCTCTACGGACCGGGCGACAACTTCGATCCCCTCTCCTCTCACGTGCTGCCGGCGCTGCTGCGCAAGGCGCGGGAAGCCGCTGAAAGCAACGCTCCCGAGTTCGTGGTGTGGGGCACCGGAACGCCGCGGCGTGAATTCCTCCACGTCGACGATATGGCCGACGCCGCCTTATTCCTGATGCTCCACTACAACCAGCCGGAAATTATCAACGTGGGCGCCGGCATCGATCTCACCATCCGCGAGCTCGCCGAAATGGTTCTCCGTATTACCGGCTGCTCCAGCCGCCTGGTCTTCGACCCTTCCAAGCCGGACGGCACGCCCCGCAAACTCCTGGATATCTCGCGCCTCACCGCGCTGGGTTGGAAAGCAGGCATCCCGCTGGAACAAGGCATCGCCGAAACCTGGCGGTGGTATCTCCACCCGGCCTAATTTAACTAAGCCAGATCCGTTCCACCGCAATCCCCAGTTCCCGGGTATCTCCGCCGCCCTCCTCCGAGGGCCGGAATGGATTGTCGACGGCAATCCGCACTTCGAGCAGCCCTCTGTCTTCCAGGGGAACCGAAATCTCGTGCGGCCCCCGCGGCTCCAGCGTGAAGGCCTGCGGCGCCGCGTGGCCCACTGTAATCGACCCCGTAGTCACTCGGGCGCCGGCATAAGCGCGCATCTTGAGAACGGTCTGATCCGCAGCCGCCAGAAATGCCACCGCGCTGCGCCCGGTCCAGCGGATTCCCGGAGGCCATTCTTCGAAGTTGTGCCAGCCCGCGCCCAGCTGCAGAGTCTCGCCATCGCCCATCACGATGCGGTCGCGCTCGAGGCGCGGCCGTCCCCACTGGTGCCAGTAGAGCCAGTCGGGATGCCGCTGCACGGTATCGCCGTACGCTTTGCCTACGGCGAACAGGTTGTCGCGATGCTCGCGGCCGCGGCCATATCGGGTCAGCCAGCGATGGTAGCGATCATGAGGGTAGACGTCTATCACCGAGACCACGGGCTCGAAGTGATGCGCCTGGAGCAGGTCGCCCAGCTCGCGCGGCGTGTATTCGCGATTGTGCCGGCCATACACGCCATAGCCGGAATAGGCGTGAAACAGGTTGCGGCCGCGCCACAGACCGCGAATGTTGTCCAGGTTGCAAACGTTCGGCGTCGAGATGAAGATGCTGCCGCCGGGCTTCAGCACGCGGTGCGCTTCGCGCAGCATGTGACTCGGGTCCATCAGCAGGTGCTCCAGAATCTCGCAGCACAGCACCAGGTCGAAGGAGGCGTCGGGATAGGGGAAGGGATCCCGTTCAATGTTGAACAGGCGATAGCGGAACGTGTGTGACTCGTGGAAAGCCGCGCTGGCTACGGTTTGCTCCTCAATTCCCTGTTTCGCGGGAATGCCGTAATCGTCGAAGTAATTCGCCGGAGTGACTTTGTATCCCAGATACTTCTGAATCAGAAACGTCATGAAGTAAGGCGACGCGCCTAACTCCAGCACTTCGACATTTCCCGGCAGCGCCGGCAGCAGTTTGAGTGAGTGGATCAGCCGGTCTAAGTGGAAGCGCACATACTCCGCGCCTTCCTCCGGCCGGCCGATCCGCTGGAACATGTCGAAGCTCAGCAGATACTCGCGAATCTCGTCGCGCTCGCTCAAGCTAGCAAACGCTCCACCACGTTCTGCCAGGAAATCCGCAATCCGGCATAGCGCTCGCGGGCTGCCTGTCCCAGCCGCTGCGCACAGGCGCGATTCTCCCAAAGCCGGTCCATGGCCTCCGCCAGGCCAGCCGCGGAGGGCTCCGTCACAAATCCGGTCTCTCCGGAAACTACAAATTCCAGCGGCCCGCCCGAGTCCGTGCACGTGATCACGGGCTTGGCCGCCAGCATGGCTTCCAGGGTGACATACCCGTAGTCTTCATCCAGCGGCGGGTAGAGAACTCCCGTGGCGCGGGCATATTGTTCGATCTTCTCGTCTTCGGAAATCTCGCCCAGCCAGTGCGCCCTGTGAGTCACGTCGAGCCGTTCGGCCAGCCGCCGCAACTGCTCCGGATACGCAGGCTCATCGGCCGCGCCGGCAAACCGCACTTCCACAGGGTGCCGCGTGAGCGTCAGCGCTTCCAGCACCAACTCCTGGCGCTTGGCGCGGTTCAGTCTGCTGGGAAAGAAAAGGTATTGGTCCGCCGCTTCGGCGCAGCGGTAGCGCTCCGCATGGGGCGGCGGATGATACAACGGCTCCGCTTCGATGCCGCAATAGCGCTGCAGCCGGTCCGCCACGTTGCCCGAATTGGCGAAGATGGCCCGCGCTTCCGGTATCAGGCCGCGGTCCGCCTGCTCGATCGCCGCCCGCACCTGGCCGCCATTAGGGTGCAGGTGCAGGTCCGAGAACGGATGCCTCCAGAGATCGTAAGCCGCGCGATGCTGGTGCAGAATCCACAGCACCTTGCGCGGATGCGGAATGTAATAAGCCGGAAACTTCAGCCCGATCAGCACGTCCACCGGCGTGCCGCACGATTCGGTCAGATCCAGCAGCCGGCACGCCAGCATGGTATCCAGCAGCCGTTCCGGCGGATACCATTTGAACGGAATTGCCACGATCTCCGCCTCGTGCCCGGCCGCTGCCAGCGCATCTCTCAAACCCTCCGCGTGCACTTCCGCGCCGCCGCGTACAAAGGGAACCTGAGTAGTCGCTATGAGAATCCGCATGTTCCCTCGAAGGAGCTTTAAACCTTCCTTCCGATCACAGCGTAATCCTGCGGACCATAGAAATATTCGTTGAACCGCCGCACCAGCGCGCCTCCCTCTTTGCCTTCCGGCACGTGATTGCACGGGTCGCAGGGATTGAGCGGCATCACCTTCACCTGGCAGAGTCCGCGGGATTCCACCAGGAAGCGCAGCGTCTCATTCGGAATGGGATTCCGGTGGGTCGGGTCGAAGTAGAAATTGCGCGAGCCCACCAGAAAGTTGTTGGGATTCGGCGTCTCGAAGATGGCGAGGCCTCCCGGCTGCAGGATCCGGGTCACCTCGTCCAGCAGCAGGACCAGCTTCCGGAACGGCAGGTGTTCGACCATGTGGAACACCGTCACCGCTCCCACCGAAGCATCCGGAACGCGGCGCAGGTAATCCAGCGCGTCGGCGCCTTCCACGTCCAACTGTTTCTCGAGGCACTCTTCCACCATGATGCGATTGAAGTCCACGCCCCGCGCCCGGTATCCTTCCTGGCGCAGCAGGTCCAGCCACTCGCCGCGGCCGCACCCCACATCCAGCACCGTGAAATCCTTCTCCAGCAGGGGGAGGTAGACTTTCAACCGCGCCTGGATTTCCTCCCGCGGCCCGCGCAGTGCATCTTCAAAGGCCACGTAGAGCGAGTCGAGATCGTGCTCGCCCTCCTGCTCGAACACCTCCGCCTGCTCCCGGTCGAACGGCTCGGGCAGCCGCTTCCGGGTCTCTTCCAGCAGCCGCGAGATCCGCCGCGTCTGCTCCATCAGCTCGCGCCGCAGAATCTGTACCCGCTCTTCGGCCTTCTGCAGACGATCGGTGTATTCCTGCGATTGCTGCTCTTCCTGGAGTTGCTGCACGCCGTCCACCTGCTCCCGCAGCCGGCCCTCCAGTTCGATGGTGCAGAGCCTCTCCTGCTGCATCAGCTCCGTCATGCGGCGGCGCTCCTGCTCGATGGTTTCCCTCTGGGTGTGCAGCAACTGCAGGTAATCTTCGCGCGCGTTCAGGCGGCTCTCCAGGCCTTCCCGGTAGAGATACTCCTGGCGCAGGCTCTTTTCCAGTTCGTCGCTGCGCAGGCATTCCCGCAACAGCGTTTCACCCTGCTCGCGCAGCCGGTTGTCGAGCTCCTTGTGGTGAAGCTGCTCCTGCCGCAGCCCCTCCTCCAGACGATCGCCGCGCAACCGCTCCCGCTGCAAGGCCTTTTCGGTATGATCGCCACGCAGGCGTTCCTGCTGCAGGCTCTCGTCCTGCGCCTTCAGCCGAATGCCCAGCTCCTGCGTGTAATCCAGATTCGATCTTTGAGCACCCTCGTGGCGAAACCACTCCTTCCACTCTTCCCCGCGAAGGCGCTCCCTCTCGAGCACCTGGGCCTGCAAGCGTTGTTCCAGCAGAAGAATGTCCGGCTCCGCCGGCGCCTTCATCAATTGCAGCGCCTGCTGATCCATGGTTTCCTGCATCCGACCCGCGGTCCGGATCAGGTCGTCGATCACCTGCGTCAGTCCCTGCAGGGTGTTCTGCAACGGCGGCGTATACCAGAAGAGCATGCGCCGCACGATCGACACCAGGCGCGCTCCCAGCTTCCCTCGCAGCGTCGGGGGGTGCGCCGGAGGCTGGCCGATCCGGGCACAATTTACCTTCAGCTCCTGGAGTCTTCCGTGTAACTTCGCCAAATCCTCAGATTCATTCGGCATGGTTTGTCGGCGGTGGACACCATGGTAAACCTTTTGCCGCCCCAAAAAAAACTCGGCGCCTCCAATTGCTTGGAAGCGCCGAGCTGGAAAACTTGCTCTTCTTGATCCCTCCACCGCCGCGGCAGTGGAGGGCTTCAGTCAAGCTCAGGTCTTAGAAGTTGAACGTGTTCTGGAATTCGGTACTGCCCACCAGACCGACGTTCGGTGCGCCAGGACCTTCCACCGTGACTCTGGTGCCGGCACCCGCCGAACCGTTGGCCTGGAAGTAGATACCAGACCCGCCACCGTTGGCGATGCCGAGCCAGAAGTTGAAGCCGCCGGCATCCGGATCACGCGCCAGGATCGAGTAGTACACCAACCTGACGAACATCGCGTTGCTGTGATCGGCCGCAGTAGAGAACGCACCGCGGTTCTGGAATTCCGCCGACGTATCGGCGCTGGCCGGGTACGGCGGATTCGGAGGAGCCGGCTGCGACAGCGGCGGCGCGATGCACAGGTTATAGAACAGGTTGTACAATCCACCCGTTCCACCGTTGGTTACCAACGAGATGGCGTTGGTCAGTTCGGTACCGCTCGGTTGACGACCCAGAGCGTTGGCATAGAGGTTGGTGACCTCGTTGCTCACGATGCTGGGCGGACCGTACTTGTTGGCGTACTCCTGGCTGTTGACCAGGGAGTTCAGCAGGTTCGTGGCTGCAAGCGCCCAACCCTGCGGCGTTTCATTCAGCCGGAACGGAGCGACCGCCGTGGCCCACTCCACGAAGGAGGGTGCCCGGTTCAGGATGGCCTGGTAGATGGCCAGTACCTGGAAGTCGCTGCTTTCGCCTTCACCCACCGAAGCTTGACCCGGAGGCGCATTCAAAGGAGCGTTCAGGCCCATGGCAGCAGAGCTGCCCAGGAACAGGTCAACCATGTTGCCAAGCCCGGCGATTCCCAGGTTAGCGCAAGGCTGAGGGGGGTTCGGCGTGGTGCAGGTCCAGAAGTTATAGCCACCGGTGTCAGGTTCGCGACCGAGGGCTCTCTGGTACAGGGCTTGCACTTCGCGCTGCAACTGCGACAGCGAGGAAGCTACTTCGTTTACGGTGTAGGTGGCCGATGCGCCCCCGGCAGTCACGGTAATCGTGCTGACCCGCGGTACCAGGTGCGTGTTCGCCTGCGCGTTATAGGTGATCGTGCCGACTCCAGCGCCACTCGCCGGAGATGCCAGCGACAGGACCGTAGACGGGCTCGCCGCGGTCGGCGAGACATCCGCCATCGAAACCGTCCAGTTGCCGCAGCTCGTGGCCGAGTTCGGCGTTACCGTCAGGTTCATGCCGGTCGAAGGATAGAAGCCGCCACTCTGCGCACCGTTGCTCATCGCGGTTCCGGTGTAGGGCAGCGTGGTGCTGCTGTTGTTGCCGGCGTCGCGCAGCGTGATCGAGCAAGGCACTCCACCCTGCGGAACCACAGTGAGAGTGACCAGTACGGTCACGTAGTGCGGTTGCGGATCGGGCGGGAACGACGGTCCGGACGAGAGGACCTGCCAGGCGTAATAGGTGCCTACCGGGAGACCGGCAGCCAGCAGGTTCGGCGTCACCGAGATCGCGCAGCCATTGTATAAGCCAGGCGAGCTCTGGGTCGGATCGAAAGTAACGAACGGCGTGCAACCCGTGGAGCTGAACGCGAAGGCCAGCCACAGCGGATTGGTCGGCGACTGCAGGGACGGCAGCGGGAACAGGAAGTCTACCCTGGTTCCCTGCCGCGACGGCAGAACCGAGATCGTCGAAGAGGTCGGAACGGTCGTGAGCGAACCCACCTGCTCGGTGAAGTTCACCGTAATGGTGCCATCGGAAACCACCGCGGCCGCCAGAGCCTGGTTGCCGTTGTTGCCGTTCACCGTGGGCGGATCGATATTGACGATCGGAGCCGTCTGGCATCCGCCGCCCAGCGAGGTCAGGTAGATGGCGTTGACCGCACCACCGGCGACCGTGGTAATGGCCGTCGGCTCAACAGCGCAGCCGCCACCCTGGAAGGTGATCTTCGGAGCGACGGTGTAACCGCTGCCGCCGTAGATGATGTTCACAGCGAACACCGTGCCGCAGGACGCGCCGGTGGGCTGAGTCCCGTTGCAGGCAGTCGCGGAAGCATCCAGAGTGTTATACAGCAGTCCGGGGCCGGAGCTGATGGTCACCGGCAGAACCGCATTCATCGGGCTGTTGGAAGCAGCCAGCAGCGGCTGCGTCGGCAGCGGTGTATCCGTTGCCGTGATACCGCCCGCCGGGAACTGCGCCAGGTTGTTCGGATTGGGGTACGATCCGGGCGACGTGCCTTGCGGCGGCTGGATCACCAGTTGCTGGGCAGCCGGGGTGCAAGTGTTGTTCGGCTGCGTGCCCATGCAATTGGTGCCACCTTCGATACCCACGAACGGCTGACCGGCCTGCGGCTGGATCGTGGTCGGCGCGATCCAGGCCGGGGTACCGGCCATCATGGAGAACACCGCCGGGAGTTCCAGGGTGCTGTCCGGGGGAGCAAACTGCGGGCCACCCCTTACGTTCAGAGGCAGGCTCACGTTCTGCGACGGTCCAAGGCCGTAAACATCGGCTTCCAGAGTCTGAACCGTACCGGCTTCCATGAACAGCATACCGGTGGTCGGAATGAACGGAGGCTGACCGGAGACCAACACGTTGCCGGCGGCAAAGCCGGGGCTGATCACCTGGTACTCATAAGCCAACCTGTTGCCAACCGAGAGGCAGACCGGGAGGGATACCGAGATCGGCTGGTTGTTGTTGTTCGTGATGGGCTTGCCGTTGGAGTCGAGAGCCGCATAAGTAATGGTGCTGGCGTAGTAGCCGGGCGCCAGAGCCGAAGGATTCACGATCGAAACCGTGACGTCCGTCGTGGTCACCGAAGCGCTGGCGGCTTGCAGGTTGCCGTCATGCGTGAACTGCAGGACGCCGGTATTGCCCAGCAGGCTGCTCGGGATCGCCGGCGAACTGGTGGTGCAGGTGCTGATCGGCAGCGATACAGAGGAAAGACCGTTGCCGGGGCTGGTGGGCGGAATGGCGCTGAGTGCCAGAGCCGCCGCGGCCGACGCGCTGATTCCCGGCGTTACGGTAGCCAGGTAGGTGCCCGTCGCGTTGCCCGTCAGCAGGTTGCGCGAATCCAGACGCAGCGTGTGGTAGTCCGCCGTGTTCCCGGTGACTCCCGCGATGTACGGCACACCGTTGTTGCTGGAAGTGACCGTGCCCGTGTATCCAACCGGCACCGAGAACGGAGCCAGCGGGACCGGAGGCAGAATCGAAGCATTGAGCACGAACGGAGGCGCCGGGTTGGCCGGGTTCACGTTCGAAATCCAGGGCGACTGCAGAGTCAGCGTGCCGGGGTTGACCAGGACGTTGATGGTCACCGCCACCGGGGTAACAACTCCCGGAGGAGGATTGCAACCCGGGTTGTTGGCCGGGCAATTCGGCAGGCTGCCGGTGCTGCCAACCGGGGAGAACGTAACCGTCGTGCCGCCCGGCAGAGTCAGCGGGGCGAACGAGGGAACGTTCAACTGGCCGGAGTTGACATACAGATAGAAGGTGCCGCTATAGGTGCCGGTGGGTGCGCCAGCCAGCATGGTGGGCGGCAACTGCGCCTGGATGTAGCAAGCGCTGCTGTTGGTGAGCCCGTCGCCGATAAGGCCGAGGGAGAACGGCGTCGAGCCGCAACCCACTGCGCCGGGGATCAGGTTTCCAAACGGCCCGAACTGGAACGGGTGGAGAGTGACGAAACCACCGGCCGGATTGGTTCCCGGAGCGGTCGTGATATTGACCAGGGCTTGCGCCTGCGTGCCACCCGCGTTGGGCAGCGGGAAGATCACGTACGGCGGATTGGAGTAGCCCGAACCGGCATTGGTAATGACGTAGCTCTGAATCGTTCCGGTGGTCGGATCGATGAGAGCATTACCCGTGGCCTGGGTTCCGCCCGTCGGGGCGCCGCAGGTCTGGGTAGTGGCCGAAGGCGGAGACACGCAGAACAACAGCGGGATGGTGCAATTCCCCGGAGTTCCGATGCTGTTTCCGTTGGAGCAGGTGTAGTTGCTGCCCGGGCTGGTGATGGTCAGCGATTGGACGCCGCCGGTGGAGGGCGGTCCTAATACCGGCCATTGCGTGCTGGAGTTGGTGTAGACGGGATTGCCGTTGCTATCCCGCAGCAGGTCGAACACGATGTCGCTGTTGGAGGGCGACAGCAGCGGAACCTGGGAAGCAATCGGAATATTGATGTATTCCGTGTTGTTCCCGACATCCGCCCAGCCGGCGCCTTCGTTCAACACGACCGGCGCGCCGCCCGTGGGGGCCGGGCCGGCATTCGGCGTCGGTACGCCACCGGCGAATACGGTGTTGGTGAGGACCGTACCGGTAACCGTCAGGTTTACCGTGACGACGATCGGCACACCGGCGTTATCGCCGGCGCCGGCGCTCGGAATGATATTGAAGGTGGCCTGGTAGAAGCCAGGATCCAGCCGGCTGGCAGGAGTAATATCCTGCGGGTTGAGCGGATCCAGCAGCGACAGCGTATAAGAGGTGCCGCCGGGCGTGGTATCCAAATGCAACCACCGGTTGGCCGGGCTGCTGGCCGAAGCCGGTCCCTGAGAGCTGCCTCCGAACGGCGGAGGAGTGTACCAGACCGCGGTCGCAAAGCTCGCCTGACCCACACCATTCGGATTGGTGACGCTGATGGTGGTCTGGTTCAGCGGATTCAGGGTCGTTAGAGCCGGCGTGCTGAGGGCCGTTTCGCCAGCTAACATCTGGAACGAAATCACCGGGTTGGCGCTGGTGATCGTAACGTCGTTGTTGTAAAGGGCGCAGGCTACGATGCCCTCCGTCACGGTGGCGATCGTACCAGTCCCCGTGGGCGTGG
>Ga0335085_10007329_pt1 | contig 17180 bp, 16 predicted proteins | sample Lox_Sample_45_FD_206712 | JGI IMG/M metagenome (GOLD analysis project Ga0335085, IMG submission 206712) | Soil microbial communities from Loxahatchee National Wildlife Refuge, Florida, United States - Lox_Sample_4.5 | ecosystem: Environmental > Terrestrial > Soil > Wetlands | place: USA...
GAGCTCGATCGGCCTGTGTTGGCAACAGGTGGTGCGGGTTGCGCTACGCCTCTAGATCGACCTCGAAGCCGAGTGTCTTTGATCTCGGTGATTGCGGGCCCCCGCAACCATTGACGACGAGGGGTTAGCGGACGCACAGACCGCTAACCCCTTTCGTTTACCCAGACTTCACCCAGGAATTGGTTCGCCGTCGGCCTGGCTCCAGGACGTGACGCCGCGGGCTGTTCGATCACCTGGTCCGCCCGAACCAGCACTGACAGCGGGGTCGTCAAAGGACGAATACTACCCGAGCCACCTGTGCAAGAGCACATGCGGCCTGTGTCGAAAACGCACGTAACCGCAGACACACCCGCTGCCGCGTTGTCACGTCGGCTGCTTCAAGACCTCCGCAACGGTCGGCCCGGCCGAGCATAGAGTTCCAACGCGCCATCACGAATGACCGACTCTCCGCCCACCACGAGATGCCGAACCCCCGTCGACGGCCGCGTCGGCACCTCGTAGGTCGCTTGGTCGCGAAATGCACCCGGCTCAAAGACGACGACGTCGGCGTCGGCTCCCACGGCGAGCGTGCCCTTCCGCGCGGTACCGCCCACAGCGGTCGCGAGCACGCCGGCGGGGAGCAGGCTCGCGCGTCGGACGAACTCGGGAAGGCTCAGCGCGCCCTCTTCGACCAGGCGCCGAAAGGAGCGGGCGAAGGTTCCTGCGATCCGCGGGTGCGTACGGGCGCCCGGCGGCAGCGGCCACGCCCAGTCGCCGGCGGGACTGATCCCGGTCAGCGGTATCGCGTCGCTGGCCACCATGGTGTCCTCGTGCACCAGCGCCGCGCGGATCAGCGCCGCGTCCGCCGGCTTGGTCTCGTCGAGAAAGTGTATGATGCAGCCGCCCCCGGGATCGGTGGCGCGCAAGCGCCGCAGGTGCTCGGCGTCGCGTACCCGTTCATTCGCCGGCGCGTAGACGAGGTCCGTCGGGCGGAGCCCTGCCTGGGCCAGCCGCTCGGGGGCGAGGAACGCGGCTCCGATCATCGTCATCCCGGCGCCATACGGATACGCCTCGGTAGTAACGACTGCACCGGCGCGGCGCACCCGGTCGACCAGGGCGAGCACCCGGTCCACGTGGCGCGCCGACGTGCTGTTGACGTGACAATAGTGCATGTGGGCGCCGGTCTCGACCGCAGCGCGCACCAGTTCCTCGGCGCCGTCCATGGGCGTATCGGGAGCGAACTCGACGAGCGCCCGCGCGTGCGTATACGTCGGCAGGCGGCGCGCCGCGGCCAGCCGCGCGACCCGAAGGTACTCCCCGGGGCTCGTCCCGGCCGCATAGCCTAGCAGCACCCCGATGCCGAGGGCTCCCGCGGCCAGCTCGCTCTCCAGCAGCCCGAGGATGCGGTCCTCCTCGGCACCGGTGGCTTCCTGCTGCCACGCAGGGTCGGCGAAGCGTGCCAGCATCGCCGTCGCCCGTGGCTCGCTCCGGTGGCCGACCAGTACCTCGATCCGGGCGCCGGCCCAAGAGGCCGAATAGCCATAGTTCAGGGGCCGGCCCTCGACCCCCGCCCGCGCGTAGACCGCCGCCACCGGGAACGCGCCGGCTTCCAGCTCGAGGGTGGTCGTGACGCCGTCGAAGGCCTGCAGCCGATGGGCTCCGACGCTCTGCGCGTGACTGTGCAGATCGATAAACCCGGGCGCGACCACACAACCCGTGGCATCGAGAGCGATCCGCCCGCGCAGGTCGGGGCCGATGGCCGCGACGCGCGCACCATCGATCGCAAGATCCATAAACGCGTCGAGACCTTGGCCGGGGTCAATCACACGCCCGCCGCGGATGACCACGGGGAATTCGACCGTACGTTCGGCCGTTTCCGGCCTTGATGTCGCGACGGAACAGCCAGCCAGACCGCTGAGTAGGAGCAGGAACCCGCGCCGGTCCATCATTCAATCACCTGATCCGCCCGTGCCAGAAGCGACGGCGGGATCGTGAGCCCGAGGGCCTTGGCGGTCTTGAGGTTGATGACCAGCTACCCCTATTTCCGCGTGTAGCCCTTGCCCTCCATGCAACTCGCGAAGGCGTCTCGATCGACGGTCGGCCCGCTGAACCTAAACGGCTCACTGTCGCTGGTCGATGCGCGGAGGCAGGCAGACCGGTCCCGCTTCACATCGACCTCCGGCGCTCCGGGCTTGTCGAACACGCCCAGGCCGCTGCTCGCACAGCCTACCAAGAGCCCAATGACTGCCATCATCCGAATCCCCCTGGCCTGCCAGTTCATGGCTCCGTTCCTTCCAGACGCGATTCGGAGATTCCACGACACCTCGATTGTTCCTGCTCGTCCCGACCGCGACGGCCCCTCCCCGTCGGGCGAAGGCCGGGCGTGCCGGCTGGCGCCCGGTAGGGTCTGCTTACCGGTAGCGCGGGGGGCTCGTACCGCGTCACCGGGGCACCGTGCCCGGAGCCTGTATGCAGTCGTTATACGCACGCTCAGGCGAACGTAACCCGAAGAAGTTGGACTCCTGGCCCTGGCCGTAGCTGGTCGTCTGCATCTCCTTGAGCGCCTCCTGGTAGAGGCGCGTCATCTCAGCGGTCACTTTCTTCTGGCACACTTGGGCGATGGCGCGTTGATACGCCAGCACAGCTTCCTGAGCCGCCGCTGCGGACGCGGGCACCACCCCGAGCAATACCGCCATCACAATACCTAGCGCTGCCCTCATGGGCCCCTCCGCGCTGAGTGTGGAGCGATAGCTGATCCTAGAAGCAAGCCGCGATCGGGTCAAGGCACGCAGGGCGACTAGATCAGCGGGAGCTGCGATTCACCGACAGCCTCTTCAGGCGTCTCGACACGGGTGACATGCGCCACATCCACTTGGGCCAGCCGGGGATGCAGCTTGCTGATCGACTTCGCGGCCCACTCCGAGGTCGCTTCCCGCGTCCAGCCACAGGAGCAGGTGACGAGCCACCTGCGTTTAGGTTCGTTCAGGGTGCGCCTTCCAAGTCGCGGATCCTGGCCTCAAGCTCCTCCTCGCTGATCCGCGATGGCCGTTCTGGCGGAAGGTCGAGGTCTTCGACCGAGATGACCGAATCGGTCGCGAGTAAGACAGCTCGGGTCAGCTTATGCGATAGTTCCCGCACATTGCCGGGCCAGCCGTACCGGCGCAGTTGTGGGCCCACTTCGGGCGCCAGCGTCATCAACGCGCGGTGCTCTTGCGCGCAGATGCGCGGAAGCAGCCAGTTGGCGAGGAGGAGCACGTCCTTCCCGCGATCTCGGAGCGGAGGCATCTTAATCCGGACTGCCGCGAGCCGCCGAAAGAGAGCCCTTCCGAAATACCCGCGCCGCACGGCCTCGTCCACGTCGGTATTGCACGTGCCAATGATCCAGGTGTGTACCAATCGGCCACTCGGCTGGCGCAGTGGTGGGTGGTCAATCGCCTTCGCCAGCATGGCCTGGACGGCCTGCGGCAGGAGGGACACCTCTTCGAGCACGATGGTCCCGCCGGCCACCAGCTCGAAGAGTCCCGGCTTGATCCACGGGGTACCGGTGTCTTCAGGAGCGGGCCCAAGGAGCAGGTCTTCGAGCAAGGCCTCGGGCGTCGCTGCACAGTTCAGCGCCACGATCGGGGCCTCAGGGCGTCCCAGGCGCGATAGAAGACCTGCGACAAGACTCTTCCCACTACCAGCTTCCCCTTCAAGCAAGACGTTAGGCCGTTTACCCCCGGGCCGCACGAGTCCCCGGATCGTCTCCCGGGCTCGCTGAAATGCGGCGGATGTGCCGATGAGGTCAGACAGCGGGTCGTGATTCGTGCTTGTACGTCCCGGCCCACCCGACCGCCTTGGCTTCACAGGAGGTTTTCGCGCGGCGGCCCGGCCGCGCGTGGGCCGAGGGGGCGCAGCGCGCTCACTCGATCACCTGATCCGCCCGCGCCAGCAATGACGGCGGGATCGTCAGGCCGAGGGCCTTGGCGGTCTTGAGGTTGATCACCAGCTCGAACTTGGTGGGCTGCTCGACGGGGAGGTCAGCTGGCTTGGCGCCCTTCAGGATCTTGTCCACGTAGGCGGCGGCGCGCCGGTGCAGGTCGGGATAGTTCGGCCCAAAGCACATCAGACCCCCCGCGTCTGCCAGCTCCCTGTACGGATAGACGGTCGGCAGGCGGTGCCGCGCGGCAAAGTCAACGATGCGCTGGCGGTCGTGCAGGAAGAGGCGATCCGCCAGCACCACCATGGCGCCCGGCCGCTCTCTGGCGATGGTCTCGAATGCGTGATCGAACTCCGCCTCAGACTGCACGCCCACAAACTGCAGCTTCAGGCGCAGCAGGGTGGCCGCCTCGCGCGCGTGCTTCTCCGAGACCGTGTGGAGGGCATTGGCGGGATTCACGAGGAAGGACACGCGGGAGAGCTTCGGGAGGAGCTCCCTGAGCAGCTCGAACCGCTTCCCCTCCAGGTCGGGTGAGATCGCCGCCAGTCCCGTGAGGTTCCCGCCGGGCCGGGCGAGGCTCGCGACGAGGCCGGTGCCGACGGGATCGCCCACGGCCGCCATGACCATGGGGACCGTCGTCGTGGCCTGCTTGACGGCGAGGGCGGGGGGCGTGCCGGCGCTGACGATCACGTCCACCTTGAGGGCGAGGAGCTCAGCCACGAGCTGGGGAAAGCGCTCGTACTTCCCCTCGGCCCATCGATACTCGATGACGAGGTTGCGGCCCTCGACGTAGCCGAGGTCCCGCAAGCCCTCGCGGAACGGCCCGACGAGATTGGCCTCGAGGGCGGCGGTGGAGTTCCCGAGGAAACCGATCCGGTAGATCTCCCCCGCCGGCTGCGCCTCGGCCGCGAGCGGCGCGGCGAGGAGGCCGCCAGCCAGGGTGGCGACGAAGCTCCGACGATCCATCATTCAATCACCTGATCCGCCCGCTGCAGGAGCGACGGCGGGATCGTGAGGCCCAGGGCCTTGGCAGTCTTGAGGTTGATGGCGAGCTCGAACCTCGACGGTTCCACGATGGGAAGGTCTGCTGGTCGAGCCCCCAGAAGAATCTTCACAACATACTCAGACGAATGTCTCACCTCCTCGGGGATATTCGCACCGTACGAGAAGAGCGCCCCCGCCTCTGCGCCCGCCCGACTGAAGTGAGATTCAGCAATTCCAGCCGTGATCGCTGCCTGGGCGATGCGTTTGCGTTCGAAGTACAAGAGCGGATCCGTGGCGACCAGGACGGCCTTGATCCCATTCGCAGCGAAACGCGTGAATGCGGAGTCGATCTCGCTGCCGTTCCGGACCTCGACCAGATAAGCTGCTACTTTAAGTGCTTGCGTTGCAGAGGTTACCTCGCTTAGGACGCGCCTGTTGAGCGGGTTGTCGGGATTGTAGAGAACGCCGATTTGCAGCGTCCGTGGGAAGATCTCAAGCATCAGCTGCAAGCGCTTAGCCGTCAGGTCCGCTGACAGAATGGAAAACCCGGTGATGTTCTCGGTGGGCTTGGCAGTGCTTCGCACCAATCCGGCGGCCACCGGATCGCCGACAGAAGTGAATACAATCGGAATCGACGTGCCCGTGCTCTTCAGTGCCGCTGCGCTCGCCGCCCCCGCCCCGACGAGTACGTCCGGTTTGAGTGCCACCAGCTCCGCGGCCAGACTCCTGAACCGCTCAGGGGCTTCGGCGGCAAATCTATGTTCGAAGGCGACGTTGCGTCCTTCGACGTATCCGCGCTCGCGTAGACCGGTGATGAGCGCCTCGAAGATGGGGCCTTCCCCCTCTCGGCTGTCGGCATGCCAAAGCACACCGATTCGATAGATCCTCTCCGTTTGCTGTGCCGCGGCGGCGAGTGGCGCGGTGAGGAGGCCGCCAGCCAATGTGCCGATGAAGGTTCGTCGGTTCATTACTCGATCACCTGATCCGCCCGCTGCAGGAGCGATGGCGGGATCGTCAGACTGAGGGCCTTCGCGGTCTTGAGGTTGATCACGAGTTCGAACTTGTTCGGTTGCTCGACGGGAAGATCAGCCGGCTTGGCGCCCCTGAGGATCTTGTCCACATAGAACGCTGCTCCTTGGACGTAATCGACCAGGTTCACCCCGTAGGCCATGAGACCACCGGCCTCGACGAACTCCCTGACCCCGTGCATCGTAGGAAGACGGTGCTTTGCCGCGAGCTCGGCAAGCCGCGTTCGGTGAATGCCGAACATGGAATCGACAAGGACCAGGAGCCCATCCGCCCGTTGTCGCACCATGGTCGCGAAGACGCTATCGAACTCCTCTGGTTTTCGTGCGTCCAGGCGGTGAAGTCGAAGGCTCAGCGGTCCGGCGGCAGCCTCCACCTCTCTCAGCTCGCGTGCATGGGATGGATTCGCTGGGTTTGACAGGATGGCCACGCGGGAGACGTGAGGGACGGCCTCCTTCAGGAGTGCCAACCGCTTGCCCAGGAGTTTCAAAGTGGGCGTGAAGGTCAGTCCAGTAACGTTGCCTTCGGGTCGCGGTAGGCTGGCGACAAGCTTGCTCCCGACAGGATCGCCCACTAAGAGGATGACAATCGGGATGCTACTGGTGGCATTCTTTGCCGCCAACGCGGCGGGTTCGGCCGACGCGACGATTACATCCATCTTGCGCTGGACCAGCTCCGCCGCGAGAGCGGGCAGGCGCTCATTCTTTCCCTCGGCCCAGCGCCGCTCAACGATGAGGTCTTGGCCCTCGATCCAGCCACGCTCCTTCAGCCCTCGCAAGAACGCTTGGATCAGGTGCTCGTAGGCTTCCTGGGAGGCCGCGCTCAAATAGCCGACGCGATAGACCTTCCCCGTCTGCTGCGCCTCGGTGGCGAGCGGCGCGGCGAGGAGGCCGCCAGTCAAAGTGCCGAGGAATGCGCGTCGATCCACTATTCGATCACCTGGTCCGCCTGCTGCAAGAGCGACGGCGGAAACGTCAGGCCGAGGGCCTTGGCGGTCTTGAGGTTGATGACCAGCTCAAACCTCGTGGGCTGCTCGACGGGGAGCTCTGCGGGGTTTGCACCCTTGAGGATTTTATCGATGAATATGACGGCGGCACGGTACTGTTCGGTCAGACTGAACGAATAGGACATCAGGCCGCCGGCTTCGGCGAATCCGGAGAGTCCGTACACGGTCGCCTGGCGTTGACCGTTCGCCAAAGCCACAATACGGTCGCGTTCGGTGAACATGAGGGGGCCTCCGAGAACATACAGCACGTCGGGCTGTTTGGGGCGGCGTTCCAGGTGGCGTCTCCGCCGATGGCGCGAGAGGCTACGACCCTCGCCCCTAGAGGCTTCGTCCTCGATGTCTCTCGTGGATCGCGCTCGGCAAGACCGCCACGACCCTCCCGCGTCAGCGCACGGCGCGCTGCCGGATGATGAGGAAGAGGCCCAGCGCCAGCGTCGCGGCGCCGGACAGGATCAGCACGGCGCACGGGAGGCGGATCGCGGCGAGCCCGCGGTCGCGAAGGATCAGATCCTCGAGGCCGCGCATCGCCCACGTCGTGAAGACCGCGGGGCCGAGGCGGCTCATCCAGAGCGGTTGGATCGACTGCGGCCACCAGAGCCCGCCGAGCGCCGACAGCACCATCACGAACGTGAGGCCGAGCGGCAACAGTTGCTCACGCGAGCGCGCGAGCCCGGCGATCAGCATCCCCATCGCGACGATCGCGAACACGGTCGCGATCGTCAGCAGCACGAACGCGACCGGCGATGACCCGAGCGAGACCCGGAACATCCAGTGGCCCCAGAGAAAGAGCAGCAACATCTGGAGCACTCCGACCACGAGCCGCGCGAGCAGCTTCCCGATGAGCAGCGGCGCCAGGCCACACGGCGCGATTAGCAGCCGGCCGAGCGTCCCCCAGCTGCGCTCGTTGTGGATGTTGGCCGCCGTCGTGAACATCACCGCCAGCACGACGAACATCAGGGAGAAGCCGGGAACGTTCTGCTCGAACGAGGTGATCGAGATCCGGTTGCCGGTGATGTTCTCCTCCTTCAAAGTGATCTTGTCCTCGGTGAACGGGTCGGCGAGCGCCGCGGCGTCCCTGTCCATCAGCAGCAGAAAGACCTTCACCGCCTCGAGATCCGTGCGCGCGGCGGGGTCGGTGAGCAACTCGATCTCCGTCGCCTTGCCCTGCAGGTAGTTCTTGCTGAGGTGCGGCGGGAACACGATGGCCGCCGGGGCCTTGTTCTCGTCCCGGACGAGCCGCTCGGCATCGGCCCGGCTCATCTGTCTGACGTCGGCGTGCTCCCGGAGGAGCTTGATGAACGTGCTCGCGACGGGACCCTGGTCGTCGTTCACGATGGGGACGAGCAACCTCGGGCCGCTGTCCTTGTGGAACAGCGCCTCCGCGATGACGGTCACCACCAGGATCGGCACGAGCACCGAGAAGATCACCGCCCAGCGATCGCGGAGGAAGATGCGGAGATCCTTCTTGAAGATGGCGAGCACGGCGAGGGTCCCGTTATCCGGTCGTCGGAGCCTTACTTCGCGGGCGCATCAAGCTTCTTTCGCAGCACGTCGAGCATTCCCGGGAAGTCCGTCCGCGCGAAGACGCGGTCGAACTGCGCGCGGAAGTTCTCGGCCAGGCTCACTTGCTCGACGCGGATGTCCGTCGCGCGCCAGCCCGGGGGGGTCCGCCGCAACGTGTAGTCGACGGCGAATCGGTCGCGGGGGGTCACGATGTCAGTCCCGACGGTCGCGACGTCGCCAGTGACCCGTTCCCCCCGATAGGCGAATTCCGGCGCGTCGAACAGGAGCAGCCGCTGCACGTACGAGCGGACGAAGAACTCGCGGAACAGCCGCACGAACTCCGCCCGCTCCTCCGGGCCCCGGCCGGCGAGATGCTTTCCGGCGGCGAGCTCGGCGAGCGCATCGGTATCGAGAAACTCTCCCAGGAGGTCGTCGAGCGCGCGGATCTTCTGCTTGCGGTCGCCGGGGCCGCGGACGATCTCGCTCGTCCGCTCGAGCACGCGCTGCGTCGTCGCGAGCGGTCCGTCCGGCGCGCCGGCCGGTGCCGCGGCGCACACCGGACGCGCGGCCGACACGAGGAGCAGCACGCCGAGCGCGATGTCGATCGCGAAGTGCCAGGAGAGGCGGACGCCTGCCGCGCGTGCTGCAGCGCCAGCGCACCTTCGTCGACGCGTCATCGGGCGTGCAGCTGCGTGCGCGAGTCGCGCAGCTCCTTGCCGGTCAGCTTGAGGAACACGTCAGCCAGCGTGACCGCCCTCACGCTCGTGCGCACGATCGGCTGTCCCAGGTCCGCGGAGCACAAGGCCGGCAGCACCTCCTGCGCGTACGGCGTGTAGACGCGCACGAGCTGTCCCTGGACCTCGACGCGGTCGACGTGCGGGATGTGCTTCAGCGTCTCGACGTCGTCCGGCGGGTGCGCGAGGCGGAGCTCGACGACGTCGACCGCGCCCGATTGCGCGACGAGCTCGCCGAGCGTGCCAAGGGCGATCACCCGACCGTCGTCCATGATCGCGATCCGGTCGCAGAGGTCCTCCGCTTCCTCGAGGTAGTGCGTCGTGTAGAGGATCGTGACATCGTACGCGTACAACCGCCGGATCATGTCGTAGATCTCGGCGCGCGACTGGGGGTCGACGGACGCGGTGGGCTCGTCCAGGAGGAGGAGCCTCGGGCTGCTGACGAGCGCGCACGCGAGGTTCAGGCGTCGTCGCATGCCGCCGGAGTAGGTGTTCACGCGGTCGTCCTTGCGCGGCGTCAAGCCGACCGCCTCGAGCGTCTCCGCGATACGGGCGGCACGTGCCTTCGACTCGACCCCGTACAACTCGGCGAAGAATGACAGGTTCTCGACGGCTGTGAGGGTGGGGTAGAGCGCGTCCTCCTGCGGCGCGACGTTCACGAGACGGCGCACCGCGCTCACGTCGCGGACGACGTGTTGTCCGAAGACCCATGCATCGCCACTCGTCGGCCGGATGCGCGTCGAGATCATCGACAGTGTCGTGGTCTTCCCGGCGCCGTTCGGACCGAGGAGGCCGAAGATCTCGCCCTGGCGGATGTCGAACGAGATCCCGCGGACGACCTCGCGGTTGTCGTACAGGCGCCTGAGATCGCTGAGAGCGACCGCCGTCGAGGACGTCGACATCGATGTGTGCGATGCCATAGCGGTCACCGGAGCGTAGCTAAGGTGCGTGGCTGAAACAAGGCCCATGTTCGGCCCGGGGCCTCGGGAGCCGATCCCGACGCGAGCCCACGCGGTGGATAGACCCCGTGCCGAGGCGGACGGCTGCCGCTGGTCGGCGCAATCGGCCGTTCTCGCCAGCCGCGCCCTGGCGCCGGGTCCGCTTGCGGTGTCTTGCGGAGTTTCGGGCCTGCAACCACCGATATCAAAGACGCTCTCCGTCGATTTGATCGAGACGCATTTCAGCGGTGGTGCGTAACCGCGATCACGTCTTATGACCTAACGCGACGGCGAGCGGGCGCATCATCGACCGCCGCTTGAACTGGTGCGCCTCCATCTTCTGGATGATGTCGGCGAGCATCCACGTGGCGGTGGCGATGTGCGGGCCCTTGCCGAGCATGACACACTCGGCCCGCATCGCCATCGCCGCATCCGTGACTTCCGCCCGCGTCGGCAGGCCAGTCTGGGCGGCCGCGTCGAGCACCTGAGTCGCCCAGATGACGGGTAAATGACACGCCTCGCCAAAGCACAGCAATTCCTCCTGGATCTCGGCCAGTCGCTCGAAACTCAGCTCCACGGCGAGGTCCCCCCGCGCGATCATCAGGCCGACCGGATCGTACTTCAACGCCTCGAACAGGATCCCGGGCAGGTTTCGCAGGACGCCCCGCGTCTCCAGCTTCAGGATCATCCCGAAGTTGGCCCTGCCGGCGGCCCAGATCCGCTCCCCGACGACTGTGACATCCCGCGGGCCATTGACGAAGGACACCCCGACGCCGTCTGCGTGCTCGAGCGCGAAGGAGAGGGCCGCCTCATCTGCTGGGCCCACGCCGACCGTCCCCAGGGACAGGGTGCTGTCAGGGAATGCGATGCCCTTGCCGGAGCGGAGCCGCGTCGGCGACTTGACCGTGCGCTGCACGGCGCACACGAGACCATCGAGTCGGCGGGACTGCACCACGACGACAATCTTCCCGTCGTCCAGGATCACGCGCTCACCAGGGCGCACGTGCTCGAGAAGAGCCGGCTCCGGGAACGCGAGGACGTTGTCTGACGGAGCATGGCTTTCCCCGCTGGCATTGAGCAAGAACGTGGACCCGGGCGAGAACTCGAGGGCCTTCGGCTGACGGGGCAACCAGTCGATCTCGCCCGTGCCCTTCACCGCATGACCACGCCGCCATTCGAGTGGCAAGCTGGCGCGCAGGTAGAGCGAGCGATCGCACTCCGCCCGCAGCACTTCGCCCTGCCGGCTCCGGATCGTGAGTTCGCGGGGTCGACCCGCTGCATCGGTGAGCGCAATCGTATCGCCGGCCTTGAGCTGGGCGATCCACCCGGGCGGCACCGGCAGCTCGGATCCGCTGCGGTACTCGCCCACGAGCAGGACCTCGGTCGGAGCGACCGACCGCCCCTGATGGTCCTTGCGGCGAGGGAGATGGATGACGACGTCCTCGAGCGTTCTGATCTCAAACGCTTCGCACGGATCTCGCTGTCGCCGTCCACCATGTGGTCACGCGGAGTCCGGCACGGCCGAGAGCCACGGCCGGGCGATACCCAGGTGCGTGAGGGTCTTGACCACGCGAGCCGGCGTGCCCAGATCGCACCACGTCAGGGCCGGCAGCTTCGAGACGGCCAACGCGCCCGGACCGCGCTGGAGAACCGCCCGCGAGAAGTTGGCCCGCGGCGCGAGCGCATAGGCCTGGGCCGTCGCCCAGCTCTCGTGCTCCGTGCCGAAGAAGGCGGCCAGCCGGCTCAGGCGACCGTTCAGTTCGGGCACGCATTCGGCCCCGGCCGTCACAAGGGCCTGGGCCCCGGCCACGAGCACGAACGTATTCCAGAGACATCCGCGCGTGTAGAGTGCGGACGCGAGCTCCGCCGAGGGCTTTTCCCAGAAGCGGAGAATCCGATACACGGGCCCCTCGGTCGTCCAGCCGACCCGCGGGCCCGCCTCGATCCAGCCGTACTCGGTCTCGGGCTCGGTGGGCTGAGCCCCGAGCAGCACCATCCACTCGCGGTGCTGTCGGGCGAAGCGCCCGACCGCACGGATGTGATCTATCAGGTGGGTTTCCTCGAGGACGAGGTGGTCGGCGGGAGTCACGACCAGGGTGGCCCCGGGGTCGCGCGCCCGGATCCAATGGGCGGCCAGCAACACCGCGGCCGCGGTGCCGCGGTCCGCCGGCTGGAACAGCACGTGTGGAGAGCCCACGGCACGGAGCGCGCCCGCGATGTAGGCCGCATGGCTCCGCATCGTCACCACCACCGTGCGCTCCGGGGAGGTGAGGGGGGCGAGTCGATCGATGGTCTGCTGGAGGAGCGAACGGGCATCGAGCAGGGGGACGTACTGCTTGGGTCGCTCGTCACCTGAAACCTCGCGGACGAGTGGCCGCAGCCGCACTCCCTCGCCCCCGGCCAGGACGACGCTCCAGAGCGTGCCGTCACGGGTCACGGGCCCGTTGACGCGCGCCGGCGGTTTGCTCTCCGAACCGTCGCTTCCGGTCATTTCACGCTCCTCGAATGCGTGGGCTGGGAATCCCTGCCATCGCATCGTCCGTACAGGCCGGACAATGCCGCCAAGAGGGCGCCGGCCGCCCTCCCGTCAGAAGATGGCGAGCGCTGCGGGAGGGGCTCGGAGCGTGAGGGAGCGAACCGGCCACGCGATCGCGATAGGGGGTTTGGCCGGGGCCGACAGCGGTCGGACCGTCGACAGGACACGGTCGGCCGACGGGATAGCCGGTAGGGTGGCCATGCCCGTGGTGGCGAGCAGCATCATGTCATCGAAATCCGCGCCGTCATAGTCACCGGGCTGCCACGTCTGATCCGGGGCGGTCGCCCATGCGAGTGGAGTGATCGCGAGGAGCACCGTCGCCAGCCCGAGCACGCCTGCCCACTCCAAGAGACGGAGGCCCGCCGGGCCGTCATTCGTGCTCCTGAAGCCGGACTGGTTCATGCCGGGGAGATCATGCATACGCCATTCCGCCGACTAACTCCGCTCCGGACCGGCCGAGGCCTCTCCGCTGGGGCATGCCTGCCCGCCTCACTTGAGGCAGGCCCTCCCCACATCCCCCACGGCAGCGAATTGCTTTGGGCGCTCGTCCCCGACGAGCGCCCGGATGAGCGATCGCAACCGGGCTCCCTCACCTCCCGGCAGGACGACACACCAGGCCGCGCCGACGGGCGGTTGAACGAAAGCACCGTGCCCGCGTGGTCGATCGTGATGATCGCATCAGCGGCGGTGTCGAGGACCGCCTGTAAGCTCCTCAGCGCCCCCTCGAGCTCCGACCGGGCCGCCTGCAGCGCGTCCGCCGCGACATCCGAAAAGGTGAGGACGACCCCGTCGATCCGGCTGTCCCGGGTGCGATAGGGCAGGACCTGTCGCACATAGCGGCGGCGATCAGCGCCCTGAATCTCCGCCTGGCACGGGATGAGCCGATCGAGGACCGCCTGCGCGTCGGTCAGTAGGGTGGGGTCAACGAACTTCTGCGTGATGTCGCTGAGGGGTCGGCCGACGTCGGAGTCGATCAGGGTGAAGAGCCGAGTCGCGGCGGGGGTGAAGCGCCGGATCCGGAGCTGGAGATCCAGAAAGACGGTGGCGATGTTCGTGCTGGTCAGCAGATTGCCGAGATCATTGTTGACGCGCTCGAGCTCGTCGACCTTGGTCTGGAGCTGCGCGTTCACCGTGCTCAGCTCCTCGTTGAGGGACTGCAACTCTTCCTTCGAGGTCTCAAGCTCCTCGTTGGTCGACTGGAGCTCCTCGTTGACCGACATCACCTCTTCGTTGGCAGCTTTGAGCTCCTCGTTGGCCGTCGCGAGCTCCTCGATGGTGCTCTGCAAGTCCTCGCGGGAGGTCCGGAGTTCATCCTCCAGCTGCCGCACTACCGATTCCTCCGCCTCGCGTCCAGCCGCGGCGGTGGCCTCGGGCACGGCGCTGGGCCCGGCCTCTGGTTCCACGTCCGCGAAGGAGACGAGAAGAAGCCCTTCGGTCTCGGTGGCCCCGGTAAGAGGCTCGACCGTTACCCGAACCCGGTGCCACGCGCCGTTGCGCCGGACGCGGGCGCCTGCCGCGACCTGCGGCTGGCCTCGGCTGATTGCCGTATGGACGAGGGTGCGGAGGCGAGTCTGAAGGCCGTCTCGCAGGCGCGCGATCAGGTCGTGGGTCGGAGGTCCGGGGGGCTGCGTCAGATAGTGATCGACGGGGCCCGAGAAGAAGACGATCTCATAGTGGCGGTTGATCACCACACTCGCCGGTGCGTAGCGGTCGAGCAGCGTCCGCTGGACCCGAGCGAGAACTTGATTGGTCGCGAGGGGTAGGGGCGGCCGGGCTTCCGCCTGGGGGGTCGGCGCGCTCTGCGCCATGACCGGCACGTACACCCGGTCCAGGTGCGTCGGCCCGATGCGCCGGTAGATGCGCCACTTCTTCGATACGGTGTCGAAGAGATCCTCCGCCGTGCCGATCGATTCCGCGTTGCCGAGAAAGAGGTATCCACCCTCGTTGAGGGCGAAGTGGAACAGGGCGATGAGTCGCTTCTGGGCGTCGGGCTCGAGATAGATGAGCAGATTCCGGCAACTGATCAGATCGAGCTGTGAAAACGGCGCATCCGCGATGAGGTTCTGCTTGGCGAAGATTACAGCCTCGCGGAGCTCCTTGTTCACGCGGTAGCTGTTCTCACCGACAAGGAAGAACCGGCTCAAGCGCCCGGCCGGAATGTCGGCTGCGATGCTCTCTGGGTACACACCGGCGCGGGCGAATTCCAGCGCCTCGTCATCCACGTCCGACGCGAAGATCTGAATCGGTCGGCCGTGTTTGGCCGCCTGAACCCGCTCGATCAGGGCCATGCCTAAGCTGTAGGCCTCCTCGCCGGTGCCGCAGCCCGGGGCCCAGACCCGGATCGGTGCCGATCGATCCTGCTCGGAGCCTACAATCGGCAGGACGTGTTCTTCCAGAAATTGCCACGCGGGGGGGTCCCGAAAGAAGCGCGTCACGCCGATGAGCAGATCCTTGAAGAGGGCCGTGAGCTCGTTGCCGTCGCCACGAAGGAGTCGGAGGTAGTCTGCCGTACCCTCGACGTGCCGGAGGCTCATGCGGCGGCGGACGCGTCGCAGGAGAGTGCCCTTCTTGTAGGCAGTGAAATCGAAGCGCAGCCGGGTGCGGAGGAGCGCGAGGATTCGGGTGAGATCATCGGCACCCGACTCCGCGGGAGGCTGGAGCCGGTCGGCGGTGACATATGGGTGCCGCGCGTACTTGAGCAGGATCTCCGGCATCTTCTCGACGGGCAGGACGTAATCGACCGCGTCATTGGCGATCGCGCTCTGCGGCATCCCGCCATGCTGAAGGGAGCGTGGATCCTGCGCGATCGCCATCCCACCGACTGTCTTGATTTCCTTGAGTCCGAGCGTGCCGTCGGTGCCGGTACCGGAGAGGAGGATGCCGATCGCCCGCTCCTGCTGATCCGCGGCGAGGGACCGGAAGAAGTGGTCGATCGGCATGCGGATTCCCCGCCGCTCCGCCGGGGGGGGCGTCAGATGCAGGACGCCCTCGCTGATGCTCAGGTACTTGTTGGGGGGAATGACGTAGACGTGATTGGCTTCGACGGGGATATCCCCGGCCAGCTGTCGCACTGGCATCTTGGTATGCTTGCCGAGCAGCTCGGCGGTCAAGCTCTCGTGGGTCGGGTCCAGATGCTGGATGAGGACGAACGCGATGCCGCGGTCGGACGGCATAGCCTCGAAGAAGCGCGTGAAGGCCTCAAGGCCGCCGGCGGAGGCGCCCAGCCCGACGATCGGGCAGACGCCGTTCGGAGCATCGCTCGGTGCATCGGGGCTCCGTGCAGGGTCCGGGATCGCTGGCGCCTTCGGTCGCCTCCGCGTCGCACGCCTCTTACTCATTGCGGCGACCTTACCAGCGGTCTGCGTTCACAGCAATCCCGGCCGGATTCGAAGGCGGACTTCCCCCGGGCGTCGAGCAGAAGGATGTCGAGGGTGGAGGACGGCATGTTGACCGTCCGCGGGGGAGACCAAGGAGGAGGCCGCTCCGAGGTGGGTCGGAGCACTAAGGTCGGAATCGTCTGAGACGGGCAAGGCCGATACCGCGCCACGCTAGTTCTTCGTCTTCGCGTCGACCAGCTTTCAGGGAAGATACCTCTGCTGCCCTTACTGATTCACAAAGGACCTCTCAGGGTGGCTGAAGGGGTAGGACCGAGAATCCATGTTCGTCCTGCCGTGAAGACGCCGTCGGCCTGCGGAAATCCAGCCCGACTCCCTTTCTCCCAGGAAACTCCCAGGTCCATTCCCATCCAATTCCCATGCATTGGGCTCACTAGGCTGGTACTCGGCCAAAGTCCACCCCGAACGGCAGCCGAGTCGATTTCGGTGGTTGCGAGCCCCCGCAACCAAACAAACCAAGGGCTTCGGAGCCACCCTCCGGAGCCCTTGGTCATTTCGTCCAACGAGCGTACAAGGAGTTGGCCGCAGACGGAAAATGGCACTCCCGGAGCTCCCAACCATCACCCTGACAAGTGGCTGCGGGCCCCCGCAACCACCGATGCCGCGAAGGCTCTCGCTTGCACGGGCCGCACGATCTGGCACGACCCGGGTGACGGACACACTCGAGGTTCGGCGGTGGATCCTGGGTTACGGCCCGGACGCGGAGGTGGCGGAGCCGGCGGCGCTGAGAGAGGCGCTGCGGCTGGAGGCCGATGCGCTAGCCCGGAAGCTGACGCCAACACGCCTTCCCGCTGCGCCCGCGGCGGACCGCGGGGGGCAGTCGCCTCGCGCGTCGTCGCGGAGCCGGCATGCAGGGGTAAGCTGACGCATGCCGAAGAGGCCGAAGAAAAGCGAGCCCAAGCGAGACACCGCCGCCACTGTCGGCTACGAGGCACAGCTCTGGCACATGGCCGACGCGCACAGCATGGACGCTGCGGAGTACAAGCATGTCGTCCTCGGCCTCATCTTTCCCAAGTACATCTCTGACGCCTTCGAGGAGCAGCACGCGAAGCTCGTGGCGGAGAAGGCCACGGGCGCCGATCCGGAGGATCCCTAGCCCTCGGGGACGAGGCTACGGATCAGCGCAAGAAGGTCGCGCGGGCTGTAGGGCTTGGCGAGGT
>Ga0335085_10007331_pt1 | contig 17174 bp, 19 predicted proteins | sample Lox_Sample_45_FD_206712 | JGI IMG/M metagenome (GOLD analysis project Ga0335085, IMG submission 206712) | Soil microbial communities from Loxahatchee National Wildlife Refuge, Florida, United States - Lox_Sample_4.5 | ecosystem: Environmental > Terrestrial > Soil > Wetlands | place: USA...
GCCCACATGTTGCCGGACATGGCGTTCATCGCGATCACCCCGGGCACCAGGTAGGCCAGGTAGGTGCCGTGGTAGGCGAAGCCGGGGATGTCGATCGCGCGGCGGAACAGCTGGCCGAACAGGAACAGCCAGATGGCCGGCTGGACGACGCTGAACGACAGCACCCACGGCTGCCTGACCAGGGCGTGCAGCTTGCGTCCGGTCAGGTACCAGGTGTGCGCCAGGGCGGTGCGGAACGGCACCGTGTTGGGCACCGCCGGGAACCGCTCCTGTACGGAAGGAACCGAATCGATCTGCATGGTCGTCATCACTTGCTCACCCCGGTGGTCTCGAGCTCTTTCATCTGGTCATCGCGATCGGCGGAACCTGACTCGCGGTAGCGGCGGCCGGTGTGCCGCAGGTACACGTCGTCCAGCGACGGGCGGGCCACGGCCACCGACGCGGCGTTGAGGCCGGCCCGCTGGAGTCCGGCCAGCACGACTGGGACGGCGGCCGCGCCGTCGTCGCTGCGCGCGGAGACGTCACGGCCGGCGATGACCACGTCCCGCACCGCGGGCAGTTCGCCGAGCACGCGCCGGGCCAGGGCTTCGTCGGCGCCGGCGGGCAGCTCGACGTGCACGGCGTCGCCGCGCAGCTCGCCCTTGAGCTCGTCGGGGGTGCCCGAGGCGACCACCCGGCCGCGGTCCACGATCGCGAGCCGGCTGGCCAGCCGGTCCGCTTCCTCCAGGTAGTGCGTGGTCAGCAGCACGGTCATCCCCTCGGCGCCCGCCAGCCGGGCGATCTCGGCCCACATGGCCGCCCGGGACTCCGGGTCCAGGCCGGTGGTGGGCTCGTCGAGGAACAGCACCGCGGGCCGGTGCATCAGCCCGAGTGCCACGTCCAGGCGCCGCTGCATGCCGCCGGAGTAGGTCTTGACCAGCCGTCCGGCCGCCTCGGTCAGCCCGAAGTGCGCGAGGAGCTCGTCCGCGCGGGCCCGCACGGTCCCGCCGCGCAGCCCGTACAGGCGGCCCTGGAGGATGAGGTTCTCCCGGCCGGTGGCGGTCGGGTCCGCGCCCGAGCGCTGGGCGACGACCCCGATCAGGTGCCGGAGCTGCCCCGGCCGGGTCAGCACGTCGATGCCCTCGACGCACGCCGTTCCCGAATCGGGCCTGGCCAGCGACGTGAGGATCTTGACAGTGGTGCTCTTGCCTGCCCCGTTCGGCCCGAGCAGGCCGTAGATCATGCCGCGCGGGACGGTGATGTCCAGCCCGTCCAGGGCCTTGATGCCCTGCTTGCGCCCGCGCACGGCGTAGGTCTTGACTAGCTGACGCGCCTCGATGGCGCGGTCGGTCGTACTCACGGTTTCTCCCTGTGATGCGGTCCAGTGATGCGGTCCAGCCCCGCGAGGAGAAACCCGGCTACTGTAGAGGGTGGGACCTCGGGTTTCGCGTACTCGCGGGATCGTTTGAGGTTGACGGCCCCGGCCGCCGGTGTTGCCGCACCAGGCCGGGGTCGTTTCGTCGCTAGCTGCCTGCCGCCTCCTCCCGTTCGGTCTCGGCGAGTGCCGCGATCTCCGCCGGGAGTTCCCCGGTGTCGTGGAACTTCTGCCAGTCCGCCAGGCCAGGGAAGGTGCCGTCGGTGAACTCCTTCAGCACCCCCCGCACCCATTCGGTCTCGGCGCGCCGCAGCGCCAGGTGGTACTCGGACTCGATCAGGAAGAGCCGGGGCAGCCCGGCCCCCCAGGTCTCGAGCCCGGCCTGGTGCTCGGCGTTGGCCGCCTCGAGCGCGTCGAGCCGCTGCTTGAGCAGGTCAGTGAGCTCGCGGGGGGACAGTACGGCGCACTCGGCCAGGGCCGCCTCGAACCTGGTGTACTCCCGCTCGGGCTCGCTGATCAGCTCGCGCAGCCAGTCCGCAAGCTCGGCGCGGCCCGCGTCGGTGATCTGGTACGTGGTCCGCTCCGGCTGCCTGCCCTCGCGCCCGACCTCCACGGTCTCGATGAAGCCGTGCTTCTCCAGGTTCTGCACCACGGTGTAGAGCGAGCCCCAGTTGATCTTGATGGACTCGTCCTTGCCCCGGTGCCGCAGGGTGGCGGCCATCTCGTACGGGTACATCGGCCGTTCCGTCAGCAACGTGAGCAGCGACAGCGCGAGCAGGTTGCCGACCTTCCGGCGACTGGCCATCGTGTCTCACCTCGTCTCCGAGTCTTCGTCTGCGAGGACTCGCTATCAAGTACTCGTAGACGAGTATAGGCACATGGGTACGCCGGCCGCAATCAGTCAGGTCAAGATCTAGGGACCGAACGGGGACGGCAATCGCCCGGGTACTCGCCTCACGTACCACTGGCATCGCTCGACTCTCTTGCGTCCCGCCGCCGTTTTCGTCATGCGCAAAATGGCGCTGCCTCTCTGCTTTCGGCCGGGGTCTGTGATGTTGAAGTGCCCAGCGGTACTCCGATCCCGCTTGCCGCTCGCATTCACATGGAGTGCGTGGCCCCCCGGGTACCAAAGAAGGTACCCGGGGGGACACAGGCTCCCATGAGGCCCGTGCACGTGGGGGCCAGGTGGCGGGAAGTGCTAGTGGGGGCGGTGAGGCCGGTTGATAATGCGGCCGGGGCGGGTCCGATAGTGCGTCGAAGCGCCACACTCGCCCCATGCACCGCTGGCATCACCTGATTTCCTTACGTCCCGCTCCGGCCTGGCGCCGTTCGGAGTCGATGTGCCGTTGGGCAGCCTCTTACACGCCCGATGTGCCATCGACTCTTTTCGCCGCGCTCCCGGGGCGGCCAGGAGTGGGGCGGACGTGAGGAAACCCGGGTTCCGGTGCGTTCTGACGCGGTGGAACCCGGGTTTCATGCTGTCGATCGGGGCCCGGCGGGCCGGGCGGGGGCGGGTTAGCCGAAGAAGACTTCGGCTTCGGCGTAGCGCTGGGGCGGGACCAGCTTGAGCTGGCTGGTGGCCTCGGCCAGGGGGACCCGGACGATGTCGGTGCCGCGCAGCGCCACCATCACGCCGAACGCCTCGTCGTGCACGGCCTGGACCGCGTGGACGCCGAAGCGGGTGGCGAGCACCCGGTCGAAGGCGGTCGGCGTGCCGCCGCGCTGGATGTGGCCGAGCACCGTGCAGCGGGCCTCCTTGCCGGTCCGCTTCTCGATCTCGTAGGCCAGCAGTTGCCCGACACCGCCGAGCCGCACATGGCCGAACGAGTCGAGCTGCTCGCTGGAGGTGGCCAGGTCCTCGCTCACCGGGTGAGCGCCTTCGGCGACGACCACGATGGGCGCGAACCGGGTCTGGAACCGGTGCTGCACGTAGGCGCAGACCCGCTCGATGTCGAACGGCCGCTCCGGGATCAGGATCACGTTCGCGCCGCCGGCCAGGCCCGCGTGCAGCGCGATCCAGCCCGCGTGCCGGCCCATCACCTCGACGATCAGCGCCCGGTGATGACTCTCGGCCGTGGTGTGCAGCCGGTCGATGGCCTCCATGGCGATGTTCACGGCCGTGTCGAAGCCGAACGTGTAGTCAGTGGCACCGAGGTCGTTGTCGATCGTCTTCGGCACCCCCACGACCGGGACGCCCTGCTCGCCGAGCTTGGTGGCCACGCCGAGCGTGTCCTCGCCGCCGATCGCGATCAGCGCGTCCACGCCGAGGCCGGCCAGGTTGTCCTTGATCCGCTCGATGCCGTTGCGGCCGCCGCCGCCCGAGCTCTTGAACGGGTTGGTGCGGGATGATCCCAGGATCGTGCCGCCGCGCGGCAGGATGCCGCGCACCGCCTGGACGTCCAGCGGCATGGTGTCGCCTTCGAGCGGCCCGCGCCACCCGTCACGAAACCCGACAAATTCAAGGCCGTATTCCTGCACGCCCTTGCGGACCACGGCGCGGATAACAGCGTTAAGTCCGGGGCAGTCGCCGCCTCCGGTAAGGACTCCCACTCGCATGGCCACAACCTTAGTGGGCGAGAGCCCGGCATGGATGCATGCGGCTCCAGCTCAGGAAAAACTCAGGCGCCAGGCGGTGTCACAGGTCCGGCATCGCGTCCCAAACCGCCATCTTCCTTGCCGCTTTCCTGGCCGCCGACGGCCAGTCCGGCCTTGGCGCGGCGGGCGTCGATGTCGACGTACTCCTGGCCGGAGAGCTTCGCGATCGCCTGCATGATCTCGTCCGTGATCGCCCGCAGCAGCTTCGCGTCGGCTTGCTGGCCGTGGTAGCGGGAGAAGTCCAGCGGCTCGCCGAAGCGCACGCCGGGCCGGTACCGCGGATCCGGCCGGAGCCGGCCCGAGGGCTGGAACTGGAAGGTGTCGATCATCGCGCAGGGCACGACCGGCGCCCCCGATTCGACGGCCAGCCTGGCCACTCCGGTCTTGCCCCGGTACAGGCGCCCGTCGGGGCTCCTGGTGCCCTCCGGGTAGATGCCGAGGATCTTCCCGGCCGCCAGCACCTGGAGGCCGGTCCTGATGGCCTGCTCGCTGGCCGGGCCCCCGGCGCGGTCCAGGGGGATCACGCCGACGCCGGTGAAGAAGGCCCGGCTGATCAGCCCCTTGAGGCCGCGGCCGGTGAAATACTCCGACTTGCCGAGGAAGGTGACCTTCCGCGGCACGGGGAACGGCCCGAAGAAGTGGTCGGAGAACGACAGGTGATTGCTGGCGAGGATGACAGGCCCCCGCCGCGGAACGTTCTTCGCTCCCCACGCGCGGGACCGGAAGAGGATCTTCAGCGTGATCCCGAGCGTGTACTTCGTCAGCCAGTAGCCCACGGTCACATCGTCGCATGTCCGGAGGCGTAGCGGGATGCGTCAGATGGCAGCGGCGTGCGACGATTCGGTCATGTCTTCAGTGCTTCCCGGCGCGGAACCATTCGAGCACGCAGGCGGCCCGGTCGGCGTGCTGCTCTGCCACGGCTTCACCGGCAGCCCGCAGACGCTGCGCGGCTGGGCGGACTACCTGGCCGGCCAGGGCCTGACGGTCAGCCTGCCGCGGCTGCCCGGGCACGGCACCACCTGGCAGGAGATGGCCAGGACGGGGAGCGACGACTGGCTGGCCGAGGTGGACACCGCGTTCGGGAAGCTGGCGGGCCAGTGCGAGCAGGTCTTCGTGTTCGGCCTGTCCATGGGCGGCTGCCTGGCGCTGCGGCTGGCGCAGACACGCGGCGGCGCGGTCCGCGGTCTTGTCCTGGTCAACCCGTCGCTGGCCCCGGACACCAAGCTGTTCCTGCTCGCGCCGGTGCTCAAGCACGTGGTGCGGACCCTGCCCGGCATCGCCAGCGACATCGCCAAGCCCGGCGTGCGCGAGGTCGGCTACGACCGGGTGCCGGTCCGGGCCGCGGCCACGCTGCCGAAGCTGTGGAGCGAGACGACCCGGCATCTCGGCGAGGTCACCCAGCCGGTGCTCGTCTACCGCAGCGCCGCCGACCACGTAGTCGGGCCCGCCAGCATGCGGGTGCTGCGGGCCGGGATCGCCGAGAGCCAGGTGACCGTGCGCGAACTGCCGGACAGCTACCACGTCGCGACGCTCGACAACGACGCCGGGACCATCTTCGAAGGCAGCTTCAAGTTCATCCAGGATCACTCCGGGTAGTCTCCATGAGACCATCCAGTATCGCCGGATGCTCGTGACGGCAGGCGACATCACACTTACGTAGCGGCAGTCTCGTATGGTCGACGGGATGTTTCGGACCTACTAACGTGGATGGCGTGGAACCTCCGGCGCCATCACCTGAAATGGTTGACGCCTCGCGCAGGCACCTGACCGAGCGCTACGCGTCCGGCGTGGACCTGCTGCTGTGGGAGACGGAAAAGCGGCTGGTCCCGGATCTGGATGCGATCAAGGCGGTGACCGGCGCGGCGGTCTCGGGGCAGGCAGAAGGCCTGGACATAGGGGCCGCCCTGGTCCTGGTGCAGGCGGTCCGGCTGGGCCTCGACCGCCTCGAATGCGACCTCTTCGACGCCGCGCGGGCCATGGGCATGCGCCCGGAGGCGATCGCCGCGGTACTCGAACTGCCGGACGCCGCGGCCGCGGAGAAACGGCACCGCTGGCTCGAGACCCGGCGCGAGCTTGGTACGCCGTCGGCTTAATCCAGCCGGCCTAGGTGAATAAGCACGCGTACTCCTGAGATTTACCCTCCCGGCACCCGTCCCTCGGCGGCTATCGTGGGAGCAGGCTTCGATTCGGACATCGGTGGGGACGTGCCGGACTGGGATAATACGGAGAGCAGGGAGAGCGACGAGGACGCCGCATGGCGCGATCTGGTCGCCCGGTTCGAGGAACCCGTGGCCACGACCGAGCCGGCGCCCTGGCCGGAGCGCGAGAACGTGCCTGGCCCGCTCCCGAGGGGTCCCGGCGGAGCAGGCGGCGCCTCAGGGGGCCGGGGCAGGCACGAGGCTACGAGGCCGCCGGAACTTGACGGGCCCCGCGGGACGGAGAGCCTCCGCGGCGACGGTCCTCGTGGCCCGGAAGGGTTTCACGGCCCGGACGGGCCCCGCAGCCCCGGCGGTCATCGCCGTACGGACGGGGGCCGGGGTACCGACGGGCGCCGCGGCCCCGACGGTTTCCGCGCTCCCGGCACGCCACCGGATGCGGGCAGCCCGCCCTGGCCGGACCGGCTGGAAAGCCCCGGTGAGCCGGGAGGCGCCGGAGGACCGGCCGGGACCAGGGAAGGCCCCGGATCCCGCGGAGCTCACGGGGCCCCGGGAGGACAGGGCGGGGAAGCGCGCGGCACCGAGGGAATGCGCGGGTTCGACGACGAGAGCGCCCGCCGGGCGTTCAAGTCGGACCGGCGTCCGGGAGCGCACGAGCCGGACGTGATCCAGGCCGCGCGGCGGGAGCGGAGGGCCGCCGCGCACGGCACGCGAGCCCGCCGGATCCGGGGCCGCAAGGTCCCGCCGCCGCCCGTGCCGGAGGACGACGAGGGACGCTTCATCCCGCCCGAGCCGCCGCCGCTGCCCAAGCTGGACCCGGTCACCAAGGGCGCCTGGGCGGCGCTGTTCGGCGGTCCGGCCTACCTGGTCGTGGCCACGGCGGTCGGCTGGTCGGTGCCGGGCATCGCCGCGTTCTGCGCGGTGGCGGCGTTCGTCACCGGGTTCGCCATACTCGTGCTGCGTATGAACGAGTCTTCCGGGTCTTCGGGTCCAGGGCCGGGTGGTCCGGATGATGGCGACGACGGCGCCGTTGTCTGAAGATCGCGGTACTGCTCGCCCGGGCGAGGTCGGCGGCCCCGACGATCCCGGCGTTCTCGCCTAGCTGGGCGACCTTGATCTCGGCCAGCGGCCGATGGCCGCGGCCGGTCAGCGCGCGCTCGAAGGCGGCCCGGGCCGGATCGAGCAGCAGGTCTCCCGCCTCGGAGACCCCGCCGCCGATCACGAAGCAGGCCGGGTCGAGGATCGCGGCCAGGTCGGCCAGGCCCTGCCCGAGCCAGCCGCCGATGATCTGGAAGCAGCGCAGCGCGGCCGGGTCGCCCTCGGTCGCGGCCTGGGTGATCACCGGGCCCGATATGCCCTCGGGGGTTCCCCCGCCCAGCTGGAGCAGCCTGATGGCACCCCCCGGTGTGCGCCTGGCGAACTCGCGGGCCTCGGCGACCAGGGCGTTCCCGCTGCAGTACTGCTCCCAGCAGCCGCGGTTCCCGCACCCGCACAGCCGTCCGTCCGGTACCACGCGGATGTGCCCGGGCTCGCCGGCGATCCCCCACCGGCCGCGGTAGAGCTCGCCGCCGATGAGGATGGCGGCGCCGATGCCGGTGCCCAGCGCCACCAGCATCGCGTCACGGTGCCCGCGCGCGGCCCCGAACCTGGCTTCGGCCCAGGCGGAGGCGTTCGCGTCGTTCTCGACCACGACCTCGCGGCCCAGGCGCTCCTCCACCCGCTGCTTCAGCGGCTCGTCGCGCCAGGCGAGGTTCGGGGCGAAGAGCATGGTGGCCCGGGCGCTGTCGACGAAACCCGCCGCGCCCAGCCCGATCGCCGCGACCCGGTGACTGGCCGAGAGCTCGGTCACCGCGTCGGCGATCGCCTGTTCGGTACGCGCCGGGCTGGCCGCCGGGGTCGATCTCTTCAGTTTGGCGATGATACGGCCGTCTTCGTCGACAACCCCCGCCGCGACTTTCGTGCCACCGACATCAACGCCGATGGCGAGCGTCACTGACCGGTTTCCCCGCGGTCAGGCGCAGCGCCGTTGGCGGGGCGTGGAGGGCCGCCCCGTTCGGCCTGACGGTTTTTGTTTTGCTCTTGGGTCTTCATGGCCTGATCGAAGGCGGAGAACGCGCCTTCGAGCACGCCCGCAAGACCTCCGGCCGCGTCGGCCAGCCGCGCACTGAGCCCGGCCCCGCCGCCGGTCCTGGCCGCCCGGGCCGCCTGGCAGATCGGGCACCACTGGCACTCAGGCGCCTCGGTGGGAGGCGGCTCGTTGGTGGCCGTGTCCCACACGTCACCGCTGGCCTTGCGCTCGGCTCCGAGGGTCCGCTTCACCTGGTCGGCGACCTGGTTCGCCATGCTGCGGGCGCCGGCCTTCATCATCCAGCGCTGGAAGTCCGCCATGGGGTCGCTCCCCCGGGACGAACCGCGCCCGCCGCCTGCCTGACCGCGACCGCCTGCCTGACCGCGACCGCCTGCCTGACCGCGACCGCCCGGCTGGCCGTTGGTCCTGGCCTGGCCGGTCTCCTGGGTAGCGCTGCTCCATGGGTCGCCGCCCCGCGGACCCCTGTCCTGCGAGCTGCTGTCCTGCGAGCCACGGTCCTGCGAGCGACTGCTCTGCTGGCTACCAGCCTGCTGGCTACTGCTTTGTGACGGGCTGCCGCCGCTCTGCGGCGCGCTGCCTTGCGGCTCGCCGCTGTCGCCGGGCTGGCCGTCGTCTCGGGATTCCGACACCTGACGCCTCCTACCACGATCGTACCGCTACCACTTGAGGACAAATGGCGCTCCAGTGGCCCGGAAGTGCCCCACGTTCAGGCATTCCGTGGCGCCGACCCTGGTCCGGCGGGCCAGCGGCTGGTGTACGTGCCCGAAGATCGAGTACCTCGGCCGGGTCGCCTTAATCACGTCGAGCAGCGCCACGCTGCCTTTCTCCATCCGCCGGGCCACGGTGTCGTAGAGAAGCTCGGGAATCGCGGGCGGGATGTGCGTGCACAGCACGTCGACCTCGCCGACCGCCTCGAGCTTGGCTCGGAACTCCTCCTCGCTGATCTCGTTCGGCGTGCGGTACACGGACTTCAGCCCGGCGCCGACGAACCCGAACGTCCATCCGTCCAGTTCGGCCGTGCCGCCGTCGATGACGTGGTGACCGGGCTTGGTGAACCGCTCCCACATGGCGGGCACGTCGACGTTGCCGTAGGTGAGGTAGGCCGGCTCGGGCAGGGCACCGAACAGCTCGGCGTACTGCCTGGTCATCGCCGCCTCGAACAGGCTGGCCCGGCTCTCAGGCCGCGACGCGAACAGGGACATGGAGAATTCCCTGGCCTCGTCGAACTTCTTGTCGGTGCGCAGCTGGACATACCTGCCCGCCGCTTCGGCCCCGAACAGGTCGGCGAAGATGCCCTGGCCGTGATCCGCGTAGTCGAGGAACAGCAGCAGGTCACCCAGGCAGATCAGCGCGTCGGCGCCGTCGGCCGCGCGGGCCAGCGCATCCGCGCGGCCGTGTACGTCGCTCACCACGTGGACTCGCATGCCACCACGGTAAGCCGACCGGGACGCGAGGCCGTAACCGGGGATTTGACCGGCGGGCGCTCTAAGCTTGTACTGCTTTTACTGACTAGTAGCAGCCTCACTGGAGGATGCCGTGCGCGAATTCAGCCTGCCTGCCCTGGCAGAGATCCCGGCGACCGCGAACCTGGCCGGCACCGTGTTCCGCCGGGCCGCCGAACAGCCGCAGGCGGTGGTGCTGCGCCAGCCCGGCGCTCAGGGATCCTGGACGGACGTGACCGCGAGCCAGTTCAGGGACGAGGTGGTGGCGCTGGCCAAGGGCCTGGTCGCGTCCGGTGTCAAGGCCGGCGACCGGGTCGCGCTGATGTCGCATACCCGGTACGAGTGGACCCTGATCGACTACGCCATCTGGACGGCGGGCGCGGTGACCGTCCCGGTCTACGAGACCTCCTCGGCCGAGCAGACCGAATGGATCCTGTCCGACTCGGGCGCGACGGCCTGCTTCGCCGAGACCGCCGCCTTCGAGGAACTGATCGGCGGCCTGCGGGACCGGCTGCCGGGCCTGTCACAGGTGTGGCAGATCGATTCCGGCCTCGATGCGCTGCGCGCGGCGGGTGCGGATACCGGCGATGAGGTCATCACCGAGCGCTCGGCCGCGGCCAAGGCAGCCGACCTGGCCACCGTCATCTACACCTCGGGCACCACCGGGCGGCCCAAGGGCTGCGAACTGACCCACGCGAACCTGCTGGCCGACGTGCGCAACGCGTTCCACGGGCCGCTCGCGAAGGTGATGGAGATCCCGGACACGGGCACGCTGCTGTTCCTGCCGCTGGCGCACGTCTTCGCCCGGATCATCCAGGTCGGCTGCCTGGAGGGCGGGGTCGTCCTCGGGCACTGCGCGGACCTGAACGCGCTGCTGCCCGCGCTGGCGTCGTTCCGGCCCACGTTCATCCTCGCGGTGCCGCGGGTGTTCGAGAAGGTCTTCAACACCGCCGAGCAGAAGGCGACCAGCGACGGCAAGGGGGCCATCTTCGGGCGGGCGGCCGCGGCCGCCATCGCCTGGAGCCGGGCGCTCGACGGGCCGGGCCGTCCCTCGATCGGCCTGCGGGTCCAGCACCTGCTGTTCGACCGACTGGTATACGGCAAGCTGCGGGCCGCGCTCGGCGGGCAGACGCAGTACGCGGTGTCCGGCGGCGCCGCGCTGAGCGAGCGCCTGGGGCACTTCTTCCGCGGCATCGGCGTCACCGTCCTGGAGGGGTACGGGCTAACCGAGACGACCGGCGCGGCCACCGTCAACCGGCCGGACCGGGTCAAGATCGGCACCGTTGGCCTGCCGCTGCCGGGGGTCGCCATCAGGATCGACGAGGACGGCGAGGTCCTCATCAAGGGCGTCAACGTCTTCCCCGGCTACTGGCGCAACGAGGCCGCCACGAGCGAGGTCTTCACCGAGGACGGCTGGTTCCGCACCGGCGACGTCGGGGAACTCGACGAGGAGGGCTTCCTGAAGATCACCGGGCGGAAGAAGGAGATGATCGTCACCGCCGGCGGGAAGAACGTGGCGCCGGCGGTGCTCGAGGACAGGCTCCGCAGCCACGCCCTGATCAGCCAGTGCATGGTGGTGGGTGACGGCCGCCCGTTCGTCGCGGTGCTGGTCACGCTGGACGCCGAGGCGTTCGAGCTGTGGAAGGGGAGGAACGGCAAGCCCGCCGACGCGACGATCGCGTCGCTGCGGGACGACCCCGACCTCGTCGCGGCCGTGCAGGCCGCGGTCGACGATGCCAACCTGGCCGTCTCCCGGCCCGAGTCCATCAGGAAGTTCCGGATCCTCGACGTGGACTTCACCCAGGAGGCCGGCCAGCTCAGCGTCAAGCTCGGGATCCGCCGGAACGTGCTGCTCAAGGACTTCGCGACTGACATCGACGCCCTGTATTCGTAAGCGCTGTATTCGTAAGCGCTGTACTCGTAGGCGCTGTACTCGCGGGACGTTGTCGGCGCGGGCACTGGGGCCGGCCCTGGCCGGGCCCGTCTCCGGGCCCGGCTCAGCCGACCAGCTGGCCGTTCGCGCGGCGCGCGGCGCGCGGCTCGTGCAGCAGGGCGCCCGACGTCCGGAACAGGAACTCGGCGTAGTCAGCGGGCGCCTTGTCCCGGTTGTCCAGGTGTGCTTCCGGGGTCATCCTCAGGATGGCCACTCGCCGCTGGGCATAGTTACATTCGGCGATGATCATGGCGACCCGCTGGCCGAAGCGGCCGAGCGCGGTCCGGGCGGTAGCCGGCTTCGCCATCGTCAGGCCGCCCGCACCAGCCGGTGCCCGCGCCGGGCTGCCCGGGTGTCCGCCTTGCGCACCGCGTGCCGGGCCTCGTGACGGGCCGCGCCAGCCCTCCGGGCCGTTGCCGCCTGCTGCCGGGATTCCCTGATGTGATCCGAGACCAGGCTCTGGGTCATGTTCGGGTTCATTGTTCCTCCTCGGGGCGCTTCCCCGTTCACCATCGAGTCTCGCGGTAAGGCCCCTCGTACCGCATCGGAGGAAATCCCTATCTCGCCTGCTCAGGGGGGCCTTAGGTCAGCCTGAGGCGGGCTTAGCCCGGCGGGCGAGGCTTAGCTGCGGCGCCGGGCGGGCGAGGCTTAGCCGTCCAGGATGGCGGACAAGCGGGCGGCGGACAGTTCCTCGCGCCATTCCCGGTCCACCCAGGCCTGGCCCTTCTCCCCCATGGCCCTGGCCTTTGCGGGGTCGGTGAGCAGTTCAGTGAGGCGCGCCGCGATGCCCGGCAGGTCGCGGACCACGTAGCCGGTCTCGCCGTCGAGGATCGCGTCCGGCGCCCCGCCCGAGTCGCCGCCGATGACCGGCAGGCCGGTGGCGGACGCTTCCAGGTAGACGATGCCGAGGCCCTCGACGTCGAGCCCACCACGGCGGGTGCGGCAGGGCATGGCAAAGACGTCGGCCGCGTCGTAATAGGCGGGGAGATCGGCCCACGGAACCGGGCCGGTGAAAATGACGTCCTTATGCGGCTGGGCCAGGCGCTTGAGCTTGGGCGCGTAAGGACCGTCGCCCACGAGCAGCAGCACCGCGTCGCCGACCTGCGCCTTGACCTGCGGCCAGGCCATGATCAAGGTGTCCTGGCCCTTCCGCGGGACCATCCGCGAAATGCAGGCCACCACCGGCCGCTGGCCGAGCCCGAGCCGCTCCCTGATCGCGGCGCCGCCCGCCCCGGGGCGGAAGAACGTCACGTCCACGCCGGGTGCGAGCCTGGCCATCCGGCGCTGCGCCGCCGGGGACAGCGCGCGGGCCAGCCGGACCCGGAAGTACTCGCCGAGGTAGGTGACCACGTCCACCTCGTCGCCGATGCGGCGCAGCAGGCCGCGGGCGCCAGGGAGCGCGGCCCAGCCCGCCTCGTGGCCGTGGGTCAGCGCGACTGCCCGCCGCACGCCCGCCTTGCGCAGCGCCGGGGTGACGAGGCCCAGCGGGGCCGCCGCGCCGAACAGCACGGTGTCGCAGCTATGCTCGCGGGCGATGGCCACCGCCCGGCGCGACACGGCGGGCACCGGCAGCATCAGCGATGTCGGGTGCCTGATCACCGGGAACGGCTGCCGGGCGTCGAACTCCGCCGCGCCTTCCCAGGCGGGCGCGTAGACGGTCACCGTGCCGGCGGGCAGCCGGGTGGCCAGCGCGTGCACGAACGACTGGATGCCGCCGCGGCGGGGCGGGAAGTCGTTGGTGACGATCAGCGTGCGGGACACCGGACGAGTGTATAGGGCCGGGTGCCCAGGCCCGGAGCACCGCGGGGACGGGGCCCCCTGGCCTCAGTGCCGTGCCGTACTGGACTGAGCGCCGCCCTGGCTCAGCGGCCGGGGTCGGGCTGGCCCGCGGACTCACGGGGTGCGGCCAGGCGTTCGGCCTTCTTCTTCTCGTGCTCGCCGTACGCCAGCGTCCAGCCGGACAGGCCGAGCGCGAACGCATAGGGAACCAGCTTGGAGCAGATCAGGGCGATCCCCGTTGACGTCTGCGCCACGATCGCGACCCGGATCCCCGCCTCGACGAGATACCCGACTCCCCACGCCAGCGTGATGGCCTGGAAGGCGCGGCCGGATGGCCCGACATCGTCCACGCGATCAGCCTACGGGCTCCGCAACGGGCTTCTCAGGGGCGCAGTACCCCGTCGAGGTTGCCGGCGTACCAGGGCGTGCTCAGCGGGATCTTCTCCACGTCCAGCCCGCTGCGCGGCGCGTCGATGAGGTAGCCGCCGCCGACGTAGATGGCCACGTGCCCCTCGCCGTTGTAGATCAGCAGGTCACCGGGCTCCATGGAGGAGACGGGGACGTGCGGCAGGGCGGCCCACTGCTCGTAGCTGTCACGCGGTATCTGTATCCCGGCCGCCGCCCAGGCCGCCTGGGCCAGCCCGGAGCAGTCGAAGCCCCGCGGGCACGGCCCGGTGCCGCCGTAGACGTACGGGCAGCCGAGCTGGGCGTAGGCGAAGGCGACCGCCTTGCCGGCCTGGGTGTCGGTGGGACCGTTGTACTGCTGGGGAGCCGAGCTGCCGTTGGCGCCGATCGAGTGGTTCGTCACCTGCTGCTGCTGCGGGACGGTCAGGCTGGCCAGGGTGGCCTTCTGGGCGTCGATGAGCTTGCTGAGAGAGGCCTTGTGGCTGGCGAGCTGGCTCTTGAGGCCCGCGATCCCCGACTCGGTGCGCCGCATCTCCTGCTCCACGCCGGCCAGCTGGCTGGCGTCGCTGAGCAGTTGCTGCGTCATCGCGGTCCGGCTGCCTGACAGCTCCATCAGCAGCGAGCCCTGCTGCAGGATGGCGGAGGGATCACCTGAGGTGAGGAGGCCCGCGATGGAGGTGGCCCCGGTGTCCTCGAACGCCGCGGCGGCGGTCTGCGCCACGTTGACCTGGGCCGCCTGGAACTGCGTCCGGGCGTGCTTCAGGTGGATGCTGACCCGGGACAGCTTCGTCTTCGCGGCGGAAAGCTGCTGGCTGGCCTGGTCGTACTGCTCGCTGATCCGGTTGAACTGGGTCGTGAGCTTATTGATCTTGGCCTGGACCTGGGCGACCGTCGGTCGCGGGGCGGCGCCAGCGCCCGAGGCGACGACGACGAGCCCGCAGATTGAAAGCACCCCGGCCGCGAGCGCGACGCCGCGACGAATCCGGGACATGCTGCCCGCCAGTCGCGCGCTCACGTACCTACCCGCTCCCTGAGTCGTCCCGCATCACGCGGCGTTTGCCCTGGTCCTCGTGGATACCGCCAAGCAACTTCTGGGCCAGCGTAGTGAAGCGAAAAGGGCGATTCAACCGATTCACTTAATCTCGGCTGACCCCATTACAGTGCGGTAGATCACGCGCCAGGACGAATTCTGTCACGAAAGCATAACGAGGCTTTGGTTTCCGGGAAGGCGCGCTCAGCCCAGGGCCGCGGTCCGGGCAGGACGGCCGGGCCGGGCCGCGAATCCCCTGGCAGCGAGAGCCGGAGCGGGGGTACCAGGCCGGCCGCCGCGAGAACCCCGAGCGCCTTCACCTCCGCCTCGGTGAGATAGCCGGGATCCGCCGCGGGGACGTCCGGCCCGTTTCGCGGCTGGAGCATGGTAATAACGCAATCCTGGCAGCCGGCACCGCGCATCCCGCAACGGTCACAATCGATTTCCATGGCGTCTCCCGTGCATTCGGCGAATGGACGGACACAAGGTACTGACGCCCTCTGACATTTCTGTGGGCCCGCGCGTGTCGCTGGCCGCGACGACGGACACTGCCTCGCCCACTGGAGTCGCGGCGGCGCGGGCAGTGCGGGATGTGAGGGCATGGTGTGACACGTGGGAGGGAAGCGCGGCGACTGCGGATTCCGGGCTAGGCGCCGATAGCGGATGTCTGCTGCTCCTCACTGGCGCGATTCTTTGGGGGCAGTATCTCAGGTCCCAGGTGACACCTGGGAGTCAACGGTTTCCTGCCGGAAACGGCGGCGGGGGAAGCGAGCTGGCGGAGGGCAGGCCGGCGTGGCGGCGGAGAATGGGCGTGGCGGTGGAGGAATGTCAGTGGGCGGCTTTACTTTGGGGAGCGTGATCATTCCGGGCGCGGCGACGCAGGCACCTCGCGGGTGCGAGGGCGCGGCGTCCGCCGAGGAGGCGCCTGCTGGGGAGGGGCTTGCCGGGGAAGCACGCGCCGGGGAGCGGCTGGCACGGTTGAGGCTGGTCGACCCGGATGAGGCTGTCGAGACGAGGCCAGACGGGCAGGACGCCGCTACGCGCAGCAGCGGCGGACGAGACGCCAACGGGCCGGGTATCAATGGGCCGGGTGTCAACGGGCGGGAGCTTGACGGGCCGTGGGGTGAGCGGAGACTCGGGCGGGAGCTCGCGGGCTGGGGCGGGCCGGATCTGCGCGGGGGCGGCCTGGGCTCGCTGGGCGAGACCGAGCTGAGCCGGGTGGAGTTCGTCGTGGTCGACCTGGAGACCACGGGGTGGTCGCCGGAGGTGGCGGCGATCACCGAGATCGCGGCGGTGCGGGTGACGGGGGCCGGCGCCGTGGGCTGGGGCGCTCGGCGTGGCGGCAGCACGGGCACGCGGCGGAGTAACGGGGCGGGGCACGCTGACGGGCGGGGCGATCGGGCCGGACACGGCCGCCGGAGGGGGAACGCAAGGGACGACCGGGCTGGGCAGGCGGAGGGGGCCCGCCGGGATGGGCGGGTGGGGGGGCGGCGGGAGTTTGTGCGGCTGGGGGAGTTTGCTTCGCTGGTCGATCCGGGGGTGCCGGTGCCGCCGGGGATCGCGGAGCTGACCAGGATCAACGACTCGATGCTGGCCGCGGCCCCGCGGCTGGGGGCGGTGTTGCCCAGGCTGCTCGATTTCAGCCGGGGCTGCGTGCTGGTCGCCCACAACGCGCCGTTCGACCTGCGGTTCCTGGTGGCCGCGAGCACTGACTGCGGGGTGGCGTGGCCCGGCTTCACCGTCCTGGACACGGTCATGCTGGCCCGCCGGGTGATGGACCCGGACGAGGTGGCGGACTGCAAGCTGGGCACGCTGGCCGGGTTCTTCGGCGCGCGGACGGCGCCGAGCCACCGCGCGCTGGCCGATGCGCGCGCCACCGCGGACGTACTCAGCTGGCTGGTGCGCCGGCTCGAGCACCGGGGCATCCGCACCATCCAGCAGCTCAGCGCCTGGCCGGACGTAGTAGCGTAAGCGCCAGCCCGCGCCACGGGCTCCGTCCACATGAGCAGCCTGGGAGGCATCCGGTGGTCACCGCGATCGTTCTGGTGAGGGCAGAGATCCAGCGCATCCCCGAGGTGGCCGAGGAGATCGCCCAGCTGCCCGAGGTCAGCGAGGTCTACTCGGTCACCGGCGAGTTCGACCTGGTGGCGATGGTCCGGGTCCGGGCGCACGACGAGCTCGCCGACGTCATCCCCGGCCGGCTGAACAAGGTGCCAGGCGTCACGCACACCGAGACGCACATCGCGTTCCGCACGTACAGCCGGCACGACCTGGACGCCGCCTTCTCCCTCGGCCTGGCCGACGGTTCCGACATCTGACCGAGCCGGAGCCGGGCCGAGGCCTGACCGGGCCGGAGCCTGGCCAGGCCGACGTCTAGGGCCTAGCGGGTTA
>Ga0335085_10007333_pt1 | contig 17173 bp, 19 predicted proteins | sample Lox_Sample_45_FD_206712 | JGI IMG/M metagenome (GOLD analysis project Ga0335085, IMG submission 206712) | Soil microbial communities from Loxahatchee National Wildlife Refuge, Florida, United States - Lox_Sample_4.5 | ecosystem: Environmental > Terrestrial > Soil > Wetlands | place: USA...
GCACGCGGTCGAGCAGGCGCGGTTGCCCTCGGGCCGCGTCACTCAAGGGAGTCGAGGGGGGCGGGGCCGTCATGACTCCTGCTCCTTGCTTATTGTCGCGAGCGCCCGGTGTAGTCTCGCGCCGAAATGCCGGCCCGCTCCTTTCCGCTCCGCGCCCTCAAGGCGCTCTTCCTGGATCGGCAGCATCTGGCCGAGCCTCGCGCCGCCAGCCTGACCGCCCGGCGGCTCGTGCGGTTCGCCGAGGACGTCGGTGGGATTCAGATGGACTCGATCAACGTCTTGGAGCGCGCCCACTACCTCGCCGTCTGGACGCGGTTCGGGCCGTACGACCGCGCGTGGCTCGATCGACTGGTCTACCGGCGCCGGCTCTTCTTCGAATACTGGGCGCACGCCGCCTGCCTCGTGCCGACGAGCCTGCTGCCGTGGTGGCGACGCGCGATGCTCGACTACCGTGTGCGGCACACGGGTTGGGCGAAGTGGCTGGGCGCCAACTCCAAGGTCCTCGCCGCGGTGAAGGCAACCGTCGAGGCCAAGGGGGACCTCGCCGCCTCGGACTTCGACGAAGAGCGCCGAGCCGGAGGCGGCGGCTGGTGGCGCTGGGGGCCCGCCCGCCACGCCCTCCACTACCTCTGGATGACCGGCGCACTCACGGTCCACTCGCGCCGCCACTTCCACAAACGCTACGACCTGCTCGAGCGCTCGCTCCCGGCCGTTCTCGAACGCGAGCCGGTCTCCTCCGAACAATTCTTCCGGTGGCACATCGAGCGTTCGCTGCACGCCATGGGCGCGGCCACCGAGAAGGATCTCGCGTGGTATCTCTCGTTTCCGCGCTTTGCGCCCGGCGTTCGCAACAAAGCGTTGCGGGACATGGTCTCAGACGGCAAAGTCCAGGAGATCGAGGTCGAGGGGCAGACCGGGCGCTGGCTCGCGCTCACACGCGACCTGCCGGCGCTGCGGCGCGCCGCACGGGCCGTCGAGGCCTCCCGGGGGACGACATTCCTCTCGCCGTTCGATTCGCTCCTGTGGCATCGGGATCGCGTCGAGAGCCTCTTCGGATTCCACTATCACATCGAGGTCTACACGCCGGGCCACAAGCGCGTGCACGGCTATTACACGCTGCCGATCCTTCACCGGGGCGAGCTCATCGGGCGCATCGACGCCAAGACGCATCGCGCGGAGCGCCGGCTCGAGGCGCGCCACGTCCACCTCGAGCCGTGGTTCGCCGGGGGGAAGGGGTCGCCCACTGGAGGGAGGCGCCTCGACACGGACGAGGCGTTCAAGGGCGTCGCGGAGGCGCTCTGGTCGCTCGCGACCTTCGTGGGCGCGGGCGAGGTGACGCTACGCCGCGTGACGCCGAATCGCTTGCGGGCGTCTCTCTCTCGAAGCGTCTCCGGCGCCCGCGCGGGCCACTAACCGCCCGACGCCGATTCGCCCGGCCTCAGCCGCCCGACGGCAACGGTCGTGAAGCCCGCCGGACTGCGAGCGAGATCGAAAGCCCGATCAGGAACATGTGCACGGAAAGATTGACGGCCACGAGGAAGGGCGTGAAGGTCACCTTGCGCGGATAGGCGGACAAGGGAAGAACGACGAGGTACATGACGAGGTAGATCACCGCGCCGTAGAGAACACCGGCCCAAACCGCGTGGCGCGCCAGGGACGGCATCAACCGGCTCGCGGCGAAGAAGATCGACGCCCAAGTGAAGGCAATGAGGAAATGAAGGAACAGGCCCAGGGCTGCCGTGGGCAGGCCCCCCTCGAAAGTCTTCGCTCCGAGGAGACCCCCGGCCACCGACTGGAGGACGCGAAGGGGCGGGAAGCCGCGAACAGCCGAGAACACGATGGCGTAGGTGATGTCGAGGACACCGGCAATCGAACCGCCGACGAGAATCGCCGACGCGGCCGGGCTACGCCGCATGGGCGCGGATCGTATCGCGCCGGGCCGCAAAGCCGCCTTCAGTCGAACTCGAGCTTGGAAGCCGCCTGCTCGACGCCCACGCGGCCGACCGCGATCTCGGCGACGAAGTAGTTCTCGCCGCGCACGGGCGAGCCGGCGAGCCGCCGAAGGAGCGAGATCTGGCCGGTATGCGACAGGGCATCGGCGATCGGGCCCTGAAAGAGCTTCTCCGAGGAGCAGGCGAGCGGGGCGTCCGACGCGAGGTAGGCGTCCAGGCGCGCGAGCGCCTCGAAGAAGCGCGCCGTCTCCTCCTCCCAGGGCAGAGGCGTCGAGTTCTTCCAGACGCGCTCCCCCCGGCTGAGGTGCAAGGCCCAGTCGAGCAGGTCGCCGATGTGCGCGAAGATCTGCCCCGCCGCGCGGGAGGAGACGCCGGCGCGAAACTCGGAGAAGTCCGCGGGAGCGCCGCGCACGGCCTTGCCGCAGCGGTAGGCGAGTGTGGCGAGCGTGTGGCGAAGGAAGGCACGCTTGGAGTCGGGCGGGTTCGGCATCAGAGGTCCTCCCGGCGGATGGGCGGAGAGTCTCTCATGCGATTCGATGGAGCGGCGTCATGCCGGGCCTGCGAGTTCTCACGTGGCGAAGCGGATCAGGAGTGGCCTTCCGCGAACGGATTGCGGACGGTCACGCCCGCATAGACCTGGCCATCGTTCAGGTCTTCGGTCCACAGAATGCGACACCCGAGGCGTCGCGCGCTGTGGATGACCATCGCGTCCCACAGGGAGATCGACACTTGCCGGTGCAATTCGATCGCCGAGAGCAGATCAAAGCGGCGGGGCTCGTGAACGTTCCAGGCCGTAAAGGGCGCGACTTCAGCGGCGGCCTGGTCGGAAGTCAACGGCCGGGGTAATTTTCGGGTGATCGAAACGAAGAACTCCGCGAGCACCTGAAGGCTCACGCATCCGAGGCGGCGATTCCAGAGCCCGGCGAGCAGCGCGACCGCCCTTTCCCGCTTGCGCTCGGCGGAACGGTCGAGCGAATAGATCAGAACGTTCGCGTCGACGAACTGAGGAGCCGAGTCAGCGGCGCTGGTGGATCTCATCCCGAGTCCAGGTGATCTTGCCGCCGGTTCCCAGGTTCCGGGGACGTTTCACGGCCTCGACCCACCGCCGCCGTGCCCGCTCATAGGCATCGTCCTGGCGCGTCATTTCCTCGAGGAACTGCCGGAGCAATCCCGAAATGGAGGTGTCGCGCTCGACCGCCAGATGCTTCACTCTTCGAAGGAGCTTCTTGGGAAGGGCGAGCGTGACGTTTTGAGTTTCCGCGTCCATGTCCTTCTCATTGTCGCGAGGCGACGTTTTCACATGTTTAAGTGTATCACGCAAATACGTGAATCAATCATAAACCCCGTCGGCGAACCAGGCATTGCAGGCGCGGTCGCGGTAGATGCGGTAGAGGCCTCCCTCGGAAAGTTCGACGTCCCAGTAGTCGCGGGCGGCGGGAGCGTCGGACCACCAGCCCTCCTCCATGGACCAGGGGCCCGCGGCGACGCGCACGGAACCGGAGATCTCGGGAGCCGAGCCGTTGACGGACTTGATGGAGAGGAGACGGAGGCGGTCCTCACCCCCCTCACCCCGACCCTCTCCCGTCACCGGGAGGGGGGGAAGTCGCGAAGCGAGCGGCCGGCTAGGGTGAGGGGGAGTCTCCGTCATCACCTCGAGCTCCACCGGCGGGCGCAGGACGCGCACGGCGAGCAGTCCCCGCCCGGCGGACGCGCGGCGGGCCACTTCGGGAGGAGGGGGCGGCTCGTAAGCGGAGGAGACGAAACGCTCGGGACGGTGCCCGTCCACCGCGCGCGGTGAGCCGACTCGGTCGGCGCCCAGGAGCGACGCCAGGCGCGCGATCGTCGTCGCGAGCCGGTCGGGCGAGAGCGCGGGCGGGCCGAAGAGGGAGAGCTGCGCGCGGCGCGGCTTGTCGGGATGCGCGGCGAAAGTGAAGCCGGTGACCGGCGCGCCGGGAGGACGCGCCTCGAGCTCCAGGCGCACGAGGGTCAGGAGCGTCTTCGCCTCGCACGTGGGCGCGGCAAGCATGATCGCGCGCGCGTCGCACCCGTCGGGGTCGAGCTTCAGGGCGAGCTCCAGGCGCCGGCAGGCGAGCCCCTGCGACTCGAGGCGCCCGGTCAGCCGCTCGAGAGCCGCGTTTCCGACGAAGAGAAAGGGCTCGAGCGAGACGAGCGGCCACTCGAGATCCATCCCTTCACACAGAGAAAGCGACGGCAGGCGCGGCTCGAGCGGGCGCGTGTCGATTCCGCGCGCGGCGGCGTGAAGCCGGCGCCCGAGCTCCCCCAGGCGGCTCTCGACCTCTCCGGGCGGCAGTTTCGCGAACTCTCCGATCGAGCGGATGCCCCACCGCTCGAGGGTTGCCGCGATCTCGATTTGCGGAGAGAGGCGTGCGAGCGGCAGCGGCGCGAGAAATTCGCCTTCCTCCCCCGCCGGCACGACACCCGGCGAATCGGGCAGTCCCGCCGCGACGCGCGCGGCGAGCTTGGAGGAGGCGAAGCCGGCGCGCGCGGGCAGGCCGGCCTTTTCGACGGCGGCGATCAGGTCCTGGCCGAGGAGGCGCTCGTCGCGGGAGCTTGCTCGGGGATCTGCGCCTTCCGGCGCACCGGCGAGCGGCTGGCCATCCCGGGCTCGACCGCTCGCCTGAGCCTCTCGCTGCGCTCCCGCTCCCGCAACGCGAGTCGTTTCGCTCGGTGAACTTCGCGAAACTTGGCCGCGTTGCAAACGGAGCTCGTTCATCTGGACGGACTCCCCGAGACGCGCGAGCGCCGGTATCCCCGCGACGTCCAGATACACGACTCCGTCGCCGCCATCCTCGACGCGGGGCGAGAAGCCGTCGGCCACCTCGAGCAGCGCCTCCTCGGCCGCGCGCTCGCTCTCGACGTCGCGCGCCCGGGCGGTCAGCTTCGGCAAGAGCGCCCGCGCCTGCGGCAGCGTCATCCCGGCCTCGATCCCGGTGCGGCGCGCCTTGCGCGAGGCGGCGATCACCCGGGCGGCGTTGCCGTTGCCCTCGACGATGACGACGGCCTCGCCTTTCAGGTCGGGCTCGCTGCGCAGCCGCGCCGCGAGCGGAAAGAGGGGCACGAAGACGCAGGCGAGGCGGACGTCAGAGGGCATCGCTCGAGTAGTTGACTTCTATAATGAGTTAATTAGACTCATATTATGAGTAAAAGACTGCAGGTGCTCTTCGAGGAAGAAGAGCTGCGCGAGATCCAACGCCTCGCGCGACGCCAGCGAATGACCGTCGCCGAGTGGGTCCGGCAGACCCTGCGTCAGGCGCGGCGCAGCGCCCCGCGCGGCGACGCCGGCAAGCGGCTCCAGGTCGTCCGGGCCGCCGCGCAGCATTCCTTCCCGACCGCCGAGATCGACGAGATGCTCCGCCAAATCGAGCGCGGTTATCTCGACGCGACGCCACGGTGATCTTCCTCGACTCCAATATCCCGATGTACCTGGTCGGCGCGGCGCACCCTCACAAGAGGGACGCGCAGCAACTTCTCGAGCGAGCCCTGGGCGAGGGAGAGCGGCTCGTCACGGACGTCGAGGTGCTGCAGGAGATCCTGCACCGTTACGTCGCGATCGGCCGCCGCGACGCCATTCAGCCCGCTTTCGATGCGCTGCTCGGCGTCGTCGAGCGGGTCTTCGCGGTCGAGCTCGCCGACGTCGAGCGCGCCAAGCGCATCGTCCTGGGCAACCCGCGATTGTCCGCGCGCGACGCGCTGCACCTCTCCGTCATGGAGAGTCAGGGAATTTCGCGCATCATGAGCTTCGACGCCGGGTTCGACGGCTTTCCGGGAGTTTCTCGGATCGCGTAGAAGCGGCGGCGGAGCAGACTCGGACCCTCTTTCGGGACGGCCCGGGAAGGCTTCGGCGGCGGAGAGCGAGAGAGGCGCCGACGCGCCCGGCGTGACGCGGCCGAGCCTCTCCAGTGTCAGCCGCGAGGAGAGCCCGGCGAGAAGGCGCGGTGTCGCGCCGCGGCCCTGCCAGACCGGCCGCGCGCCGGCGACGGAGACGACGGCGACGGCCGCGATCCCGCTCGCGCGCCAGGGAGTCGAGAGCAGGAGTGTCGAGCCCTGCGCCTGCGCCGCGCGCGCGAGGCGCAGCCAGGCGGCGTCGGGAATCCACCGCGTGCGCGGGCAGAGCCCGAGGTCCGCGACGACCAGGGGAAAGCCCACCGCGACGAGCATCTCCGCCGCGGCGAGCGCTTCCTTCGCGCTTCGCGGGCGCGCCCAGAGGAGGCGTTCGAGATCCACGCCCGCAAGCTCCGCCGACTGAGGATCGAGGTGGTCGCCCAGGTCCACGAGCGCGGCGGGCTGCCCGGTGGAGGTCGCCGCCGCGAGCGCCGCGAGTCCGAGCGAGAAGCGCCCGCTCGAGCGCCGGCCCGCGAGCTCGACGAGGCTCCCCTTCGGCAGCCCCCCGTCGAGAAGCCGGTCGAGCACCGGCACGGCGGTCGGCAGCGCGGCTCTCTCGACCGCATGGGAAGAGAGCTCGCTTGCGCGGTAGAGCCGCGCGCCCAACCCCGAAAGCAGCGCGCCGCCCGGTTTTCTCGCAAACCCTTCCGACTCCAGGAGCCGTTCGAGAGCGAGTGCCGGCGAAGCGCCCATTTCCGATCCTCCGACAGTGGGAGAGGCAAATTAGGCGTAAATAAGGCGTAAGTCAAGTAGGACAAATAAACTTGACTTTATGTAAAGATAACTTGACTATCCGGAGAATGAAAAACTGCCTGCATGTCCTACGCGCCGAGCGAGGCTGGTCGCAGGCGGAGCTTGCCCGCCGGCTCGGCGTCTCGCGCCAGACGGTCAACGCGATCGAAACAGACCGCTACGACCCGAGCCTTCCCCTCGCCTTCGGCATCGCGCGCGCCTTCGGCAAGCGAATCGAGGAGATCTTCGAGCCGAAGGACCTGCACCGCGTAGGGCGGTAGTCGCGCGCCGGGATCTCCCTTCCGGTCGCCGCCGCCCGCGAGCGCCGCTTCGAGACCGTTCGCCGCGTCCTCCCGGCCCGCGGCGCGGCCGCCTACTTCATCTCGGTGGCCGGGGTCTCCTTCACCGGCTTCAAGGCGTCGGCCGGCGCGATCTCCTTTCCGCCCGCGTCCACGTAGTGGATGTCGAAGGCGGCGTCGCCGTAGAGGTAGAAGCCGCAGGCCGCCGAACACCGGAATTGATGGACGTGGCGGGACGGCATCATCGCGAAGCTGCCCGGCTTGAGCGTGATGGATTTGCCGTCCTTCACATCCACCTCGGCGGTGCCGCTGACGATCATCAGGCTCTCATTCGACGTGTGCCAGTGCCACGGGATCGAACACGCCGCGGCCACCTTGGCGTAGAGAATGAACGACCCCTTGGTGGGATCGCCGTTCAACACGGATCCGTGCGCGCAGGTCGGCAACGGCGGGATCGTCACGAACTTCATCTCCGCGACGCTGCGTCCAAACGGCTGAGCCGCTTCCTGCCCCCGGGAGACGCCCGGAAGCGCCAACGCGAGCGACATCGCGAGCCCCAGCGAAACAGACCGGCCTCGAATGCTCATCTCTCATCCTCCTCTTACGCTCTTATGGCGAATCGCGAGATCCTACCAGCGTGATCCGGCGGCGGCACCTGAAGCTCCAGCCGGCGGCGATGCTGCGCCTGCTGCGGGTCTCTCGACCTTGGCCGTCGTGAGCTCCCTGCTCTTTCGCCGCGGAAAGTGGAAGACCGCGAAGGTGTGACCGGGAGATACGATGGGCGGAGCGATCCGAGCATGCGGAAGAACGACGAGACTGCCGACATCACCGATTGGGAAACAAGCCGTTCTGCGACGGGACGCGTAAAGCCATGCGCTTCGAGGGATAGCTCGGGGTAGGCTCCGCCGCCAGTGGCAAACCTCTTCGTCAAGGGACTGATCGTCGGTTTCTGCCTCGCCGCGCCGGTCGGCCCGATCGCGGTGCTGTGCGTGCAGCGCACGATGTCGCACAGCCGTTTCGCGGGCTTCGTTTCGGGTCTCGGCGCCGCGGCGGCCGACGCGCTCTACGGAACGCTCGCCGCCTTCGGCGTCACGGTCGTCTCCTCGTTCCTGCTGGACCACCGCATGCTCTTCCAGCGCGTGGGCGGCGCCATACTCTGCGTGCTCGGCGCCCGGGTGCTCCTGATGCGGCCTACCCAGCGGAAGAACGAGAACGACCGCGGCCTCTCCGCCGACTTCTTCTCGACACTGGTCCTCACGCTGACCAACCCGATGACGTTCATCGCCTTCGTCGCGATTTTCGCGACCCTCGGCGTGGGGGCCGTTCGGGGGCATTCCGTGCTGACCGCCGAGCTCGTGGGCGGGGTCTTCCTCGGATCGGCGCTGTGGTTCTCCTTCCTCGTCGGGCTGGTCAGCCTCTTCCACGGCCACTTCGGATACCAGACCCTCGTCACGATCAATCGCGTGACCGGAATCTTCGTGATCGGTGTGGGCGTGTTCTATCTCTTCATCCTTCGCGCGCGAAACGAGCCTTCGCCGGAGATGCTCCGAGAGCGCATCGAGGCTCTGGAACACCGGGTGCCCTCCGTGTCGCCCGCCGCCGTTCCCACTCCCTGAGCCAGTCGGGCCAAGAGGGCAGCCGGCCCGGCCGGCTCAGCGGGGCTTCGAGGCCGGTGTCTCGACGCCTGCCGCGGCGCTCCGATTCGCGGCCAGGAGCTTTGCGAGAACTTCGTCGTAGTACGGCTTCTCGCGCAGTCCGGAGTACTTGCCCGGAAAGTAGGCGACGGTGATGTCGGCGCTCTGGTGCCCGGCGTCGAAGTTGTTCAGCACGACCGCCAGCCGCTGGTCGTTGGAAAGCCGGATGTTGTCGATCATCGGAAAGTCGAAGTAGCCGAGCCAGAACTCGGCGGAAGTCGTTTCGATCCCACGCCCCTGCTCGGTGCGCACCGTCACACGCAGCTGCAGCTGCGAGGCGTCGGGGTCCGATCCGAGAACTTCCACCTTGAGATTGCGCCGGACACCGTCCAGAACCAGCTCCCGCGCCACGAACGGGGATTGGGATGCCCCGTCGGGAGCGAGGAAGGAGAGGGTCTTCAGATTGGCGGTGGCGTCGAACGTCACGCCGCCTTCCTCGATGACGAGCATCTGCTTCTTCGAGACCTCCTCGGCGACCCGATTGAGCCGGGCCAGGTATTCCGCCCGCTGAGGATTGGCCTTCAGCTGCCTCTCCAGATGCAGAAAGAGGGGCTTCAGATTCAAGGACTCGTGAAAGTTGTAGACGAGGAGCTCGACGTTCAGCACCCTCTGCTCGATCGTCGTCGGCCCCGAGCCGAGAAAGGAGCCGATGATCGACGTGAACATGTCCTTGCGCAGGGCGCTCTCCGATTCCTCCCGCTTGCTGACGAGCTCCGAGTAGAGCCGTGCGTTGGTCTCGCTCGTCTGCATCCGCTCCCGCAGCGCCGCCTCCCGCGCCTCTCGATCGCGCAGAAAGGAAGACGTCCAGAATCCCAGCACGGCCACCGCGATCGCCGTCAGGAGGCCGCCGACCGGCTTCAGGATGATGTCGGCCTTGTCCCACGCGTCGCGGACGGGCCGCCGCTCGGGTGACTCCGACATCACTTTCTCCCGAGGGAGACCTTGCCCGCCTCGTCTTTCACGACCAGATCGTAGCGGCTCGGCTTCTCGTACAGGGTGACGGTGAGAGAGGGCTTGGAGCCCTTGTATTCGAGCGAGAGCCGGCACTCGCCGGTTGCCGCGACTTTGAGACTGTAGGAGCCGAACTGGTCCGTCTGTGTCGAGGCGGACGTTGCGCCGCAGTCGAGTTTGAGCGAGACCCCTTGCGGCAGGGGCTTGCCGTTCTCACTCACCGTGCCGTGGATCTCCGCCGCGCCGGCTTCCGCGGCCAGGGCCAGCAAAATGACGCCGAAAAGAAGAACCGTTCTCATCATTCACCTCGTGCTCACGACCTAACCCATGCAAGTCTCCTGCGCATTCCGACCCGGGAGACCGGGGTGCCCGGACGGCGCCTCGGTGCTCCGATCTGTCCGTCTCCTACCTGCGCGGGCCGGAAGACGGTGCACCCTTCTCGAGTCCCATCACCAGGGCGGACCGGGCCTTCTCGAGCACCCGCTCGAGCGAGGCGTCCGCTCCGGCCGCGAGCGCTTGGGCGAGCGTGAACCAGGCCACACCGCGGACCTCCTCCGCCTGGGCCGCGAAGGACTCCTGTGAAGTCGTCAGCAGGTAGCGCAGGTCGAAGTGCACGTGGGCGGGGCGGTCCGCGCGTGGCGGAATCGGATGGACGTCGACGTCCAGCACGAGCGGCCCGAGCGGCGCGTCGAGCATCGTGGCTCCCGTCTCCTCCTGCGCCTCGCGGCGCGCCGTTTCGAAGACCGAGGCGTCGGCGGACTCGACGTGGCCGCCCGGCTGCAGCCAGCGCTCGAGCCGGCGGTGAAAGACGAGCAAGAACCCGTCGCCTTCGGGCCGCGCGACCACGGCGCTGCCCGTGATGTGATCGGTCCGGGCGCGCGAGAACGGGTCCGCGCCGGATGAGAGCAGGGCCCGGATCCGTTCGAGCGACGCGAGCTCTCGCGAATCGGCGGGGCGGAAGCGCTCGAGATCCTCGAGCAGGCGCGCGGCCGAGATCATCCGCGCGGCGGACCCGACAACGAAGGCATGCGGCGACGATAGCACCGCGCTCTCGCGCCCTGCCGCCGGCTCGGGATAGTCTCCCGGCCCGACGAACGGAGTGTGAGCTCATGGAAAACGCCGATACCGCGACGATCGACGCCCTCGTGGCCGCGCTCTACGACACCCTTTCGGGCCCGGCCGGGCCGCGCGATTGGGACCGGGAACGGCGGCTCTTCGCGCGGGGCGCGATCCTGGTCTCCGCCGGTCCGGTCGTGAACGAGCTCAAGCGGGGACCCGCCTTCATGGACCTGGAAGGCTTCATCTCCTCGCGCGCTCCCTATTTCGCATCGAACGACTTCTACGAGAAGGAGACCGCGCGACAGACGTTTCGATTCGGGAACATCGTCCACGTGCTGTCGGCCTACGAAGCGCGCCGGCATCCGGGAGACCCGAAGCCGCTCTGGCGCGGGATCAACAGTATTCAGCTCTTTCACGACGGAGACCGTTGGTGGCTCGTCTCGATCGTCTGGGACAACGAGCGTCCGGACAACCCGCTGCCGGCGTGGACAGCCGGCGCAAGCCCTGCCGCCTAACGAAGGCGCAGGCGCTCGCGAACCATCGCCGCCGCGACGAGCCGGACGCCGGTGCGACCGACCGAATCAGGATACAAGGAGGGTGCGACTCGCTCGATCCAGTAAGACATCCGCTCGCGACGCGACAGAGGTTCGCGAAGTTCATCGAGCGAACCGACTCGCGTCGCGGGAGCCGGAGCGCCGCGAGGCAATCAGGCGAGCGGTCGAGGCCCTTTGGCCGAGCACGCGACGGCGTTCCGACCGCCTTCAAGATACCAGGAGGGTGCGCGACTCGCTCGAGTCAGTGGAACATTCACTCGCAGCGCGACCAAGTTTCGCGACCTAAGGAGCGAAACGACTCGCGCTGCGGGAGCCGGAGCGCAGCGAGGCAATCAGGCGAGCGGTCGAGGCCCTTTGGCCGAGCCGCGAGCCGGTGCGACCGGAGGTCGCGCGGACTTGAGCGACGTCAGGAACATCAGGCGAAAGCCCGACGGTCGCAGATTGCCGAGCAAGCGAAGGCGACGGTTAGTCCGCGTCGGTAGAAGTCTCGGCAACCTCGTTGCGGACCGCGCGAACGAGCGCTTCGACGGCGGAGTCCTCCAGGCCCTGCGGGCCGAAGCCGCGGCGGGCAAACTCGACCCACTCGCCCTTCACCTCGACCTGAAGAGTCAGCAGCCGGGCCTTGCCCTGCCAGTGAACTCGCACGGACATGTCTTGCGAAGCGAAGAGAACGGTCCGATCCCCGGAGGAGTCGGCGGACTTCTTGTCGCTCTCCACCGCATATCCCCTCTGTTTCAGGGCCGAGCCGATACGGTCGAAGGCGGCGTCCACGGTCAACATGAAGGGCCTCGCTTCGGTTGGCGCCTATTCTATGGCGGCCGGCGGCCGAAAGCGCGACCCGATCGGCGATCCGATCAGCTCCGCTGGCGCTCCCCCATGGCCAGGAAGAGGATCTCCCGCTTTTCCTCGCGCACGCCGCGGGCCGACGAGAGAGCCGCCGGGCCGCGGTCCCGCCACCAGGCCCGGGCGTCCTCGAGCCTCCAGGGCGGCACCGCGCAGGCCTCGAGCATCCGGTCGAGCTGCTCCGCCGAGGACGGCCGCTCGTCGCGGTCGAAGGAGAGACACCGGCCGATGATCTTGTCGAGCCCCTCCGGAACGGGATTGGGTGAGGCGTCGGCGAGCGGTGTCGGCGGGCCCTCCCTCTCTCTCGCGAAGACTTCGATCGCCGTGCGCCCCGGAAACGGAGAGCTGCCGGTCAGGAGGAAGTACCCGACCGCGCCCAGCGCGAAGAGGTCCGCCCGCGCGTCCACTCCCGACGGATTGCTCATCCCTTCGGGCGCCATGTAGAGCGGCGTTCCCAGAAGCGAGCCGTCTTGTGAGAGCTCGGCGTCGCGGGGGCCGCCCGCCTCCGCGCCGTTCGGAACACGTTCCGGATCGCCGATGTCCTTGACGAGGCCGAAGTCGAGGACCTTCAAGAAATCCGGGATGCCGCCATAGACGCAGATCATCAAGTTGGCCGGCTTGATGTCGCGGTGAATGAGACCCGCGGCGTGAGCTTCCGCCAGAGCGCCGCAGGCCTGCCGGAGAAAATGAACCACGCGTCCCGGGGGCAGCGGTCCCTCGAGGGCGACCAGCTGCAGCAGGTTGATGCCGCGCAAGAGCTCCATCGCGTAATAGAAGACTCCCTCGGCGGTCCGGCCGTAGTCGTAGATCGCAATCGTGCTCGGGTGCGTCAGCCCGGCCGTGAGTTGAACCTCCCGCTCGAAACGCGCGAGCGCGCGCTCGCCCTCGGTGCCGGGCGCGAGCAGCTTGACCGCGGTCGGCCGCCGCAGCAGGGCATGGCGCGCCTCCCAGACGACGCCCATCGCGCCGTGTCCGAGGCTCGCGATCAAGCGGTAAGGGCCCACCTTCTCCGCCTGGCGGCGAAGGCGCGAGATCGTCCGCAGCGAGGTCACCATGACGAGGCCCAAGAGGGCGGCCAGGGCGCCGGCTCCGGCGACGCCGATCGCACCGCGCTTGGCCGGGAGAAAGGCGCCCGGAAGCGCGAAGACATTGAGCGACCAGTGCCGGTCGGCGAAGTCGATCGGGAAGGGAACCTGGAATCCCTCGCGCCGCGGCAGTGCCGAGGCGCCCGCCGGCCGCTCCGCCAGGGGAGGAGCCGCCGGCTTCTCGGTCTCACTCAGCGTGAAGCCGAGGCCCGGGTCGGTCGCGGAGGCCGCGCTGCTGACAACCGCGTCCAGCCGGAAGATCGCGAGCGCGAAGCCCGAGAGCGCCGCGCGGCGCTTGGCCTCCGACCCGGGATCGCCCTCTTCGTAGACCGGCGCGTAGAGCGCGACCGCGGGAGAGGCATCGCGCCGGCCCTCGTCCTCGATCAGCCGGAAAGGGCCGTGCACGACGGTCATTCCCGTGTCGCGCGCCTTTTCGGCGGTGCCCCAGCGCTCCGGGCTCGAGGCGATGTCGAAGCCGAGCGCGCCGGCGTTGGGCGGCTCCATGTACTGCACGGGCACGTAGAAACGCCGTTGCGCCGCACCGCGCGGCTTTCCGTCGGGGCCGTTCTCCCAGATGCGGTACTCCATCAGCCCCGCCGCCTGTCCTTCCGCCTCGTAGAAAAGCCGCTCGGACGCGATCACGAAGGGAAGCCACTCGAAGGCATAGACGAGGCGGCGGCGGCGCCCCAGGGGATCCGATCGGACGAGCGAATCGGTCATGTAATGGAACTGCCGACGAGTCACCCGGCCCGAGGACTCGAGAAGGCTCGAGAGGATTCCGAGATAGTCGAGCGGCACCGCCAGCCTCTCATTGACCGCGCTCTGGAGATGCTGCGCCTGTTCCACGAAGGCGAAATGGGCGGCCGCCTGGGCGCGCGCGAAAAAGTAGGCGCCCAGGCCGAGCGACAGAGCCACCAGGATGCTCGCCACGAGGATGTCTGTCCCTCGAATCGAACTACGCCAGAGGGAAACGGCGGATCGCAGGCGGCGAACCGTGAATCGGCCGGTCTCCGAGCTGATCCGGCCGCTCCCGCTCCCGCTGCTCGTCACGGGCGGGATTATCTTGCGGACAGGCCCCCCGGAGTAGAGCGGCGCCGGGCGGCGGCCCGATATTTCGAGGTCCTAGGACGAATTCCGGCCGGAAGCCTCGCTGGCCACGCGCCCGAGGGCCGACCAATCGAGATCTCCCAGCCCTCTGGCCACGGCCGCCTGGAGGCGATCCCGGACCAGATCCGCGAGCGGCATCGCGACACCGCGGGCCTCTGCCGCCGCCAGGACGAGCCCGACGTCTTTCAGCCCCAGACGCACCGTGAATCCGGGGGGTTCGTGCCTGGCTTCGATGATGAGCTTGCCGTAGGTCTTGTAGATCGGGGCCGGGAAGAGCGACGTCGTCAAGAGCTCCAGGACCTGATCCGGATCGAGGCCGGACCGGCGCGCCAGGGCGACCATCTCGGCGAGCGACTCGATCATCGACGCGATCAGGAAGTTGCCGAGCAGCTTGACGGTCGCGGCCTGAGCCGGCGCTTCTCCCATGACGACGAGCTTCGACGCGAATGCCCCGAGCATGGGCCGGTGCTTCTCGATGACGGCCGCCGGCCCGGCCGCGACCACGGTCAGCTGACCGGCCTCCGCGGCCTGCGGGCGGCCGAAAACCGGCGCGGCGACGAAGAGCTGCCCCGCGCCGGCGTGCTCACGCGCCAGACGCTCCGAGAGCTCGACACTGATCGTGGAGAGTGAGAAGTGGGGAACGCCGGTTGGAAGCGACGACCGCAGCCCCGGCTCGTCGAAGACGACCGACTCGAGAGCCTTGTCGTCGGCGACCATCGTCAGGACCGCCTCCGTCTGGCAGACCTCGGCGATCGAACGAGCCGCCTGCGCTCCGGCGGGAGCGAGCTCCCTCGTGCGCTCGGCCGTGCGATTGAAGACGATCACGGATTGGCCCGCGCGGATCAGGCTCCCCGCGATTCCCCGGCCCATCCGGCCGAGCCCGATGAGTCCGACGCTCATGCCAGCCTCCTTCTCTGCCGCGCCTCGCGAAATGGCGGGTCGGAATCTCGGAGCCCCTCGTTCCGGCGCGGCAAGGCCAAACTTAAGGCCTCACGTGACGCCGGCGTCAAGCCTGACCCGTGCGCGGTGGCCAGCCCCGCCCGAAGAGCCCTCCCATCGAACATTTACGGCCGAGGTGCGTAAAAGGTAGAGCCGGCGGCGGTCAGCCGGCCGATTTTCATGACCGAAGTAGGGGCGGTAACGCGGCCAGCGGGGCCTTTTCGAAGGTTTTTGAGGTTCTTCATGCGCAAGAAACGGTGGATCTGGGTCGTCGCCATCGCGGTGGTCGCGGGCGGGGCAGTCGCCGCCACACGGAACAAGGACAAGGCCGATCCCAAGGCCGAAACGAGCCCCTTCCGCCTGGGCAAGGTCCAGGCCGAGAACCTCCAGGTATCCGTCCGCGAGGTCGGGGTGGTCGATCCGGTGACCAAGGTGGACGTCAAATCGGCCGTTTCGGGCCGGGTGACCTCGCTGCGCGTCCGCGAGGGCGCGGTCGTCAAGTCCGGCGACATGCTGGCCGAGATCGAGCCGGACGTGAATCAGGCGCAGTCTCTCTCGGACGTCCAGGCGAGCGTGAAGGACATGGAGCTGAAGCTTCAGGACGCCGAGCGCGACTTCGCGATGCAGAAGGCGCTCTTCGAGCAAGGACTGGTCGGCCACGACACCTTCCGTTCTTCACAGATCAAGCGCGACCAGGCCGCCGAGAGCCTTCGCGCGGCTCAGATGCGCTACCAGATCGTGGAGGACCGCGGCATCCCGATCTCGGGCAACGCGGCGTCGCAGAAGGCCCACGTCACCTCGCCCATGAGCGGCGTCGTGATCAAGCGCGGCGTCGAGCTCGGGGAGACGGTCACTTCCGGCGTCTCCTCCTTCAACTCGGGGACGGTCCTCTTCACGGTGGCGGACTTGCAGTCGCTCATCATCCGGGTCAACCTGAACGAAGTCGACATCGCCAAGGTCCACATCGGGCAGCCGGTGCGCATCACTCTCGACGCGTACCCGCAGAAGGTCTTTACGGGCAAGGTCAGCTTCGTGGCGCCGTCGGCCGAGCTGGTCGAGAAGATCAAGGTCTTCAAGGTGGAGGTCACGCTCGACGAGCTGGGCGACGCCTACCGCACCGGGATGAGCGCCAACGTCGAGATCCTCGGCGACAAGCGCGACAAGGCCATCTCCATCCCGCTCGAGGCGCTCCAGAAGCGGGACGGACAGACGGTCGCCTACCGGCTCAAGGACGGCCTGAAGCCGAAGCAAGTCGCCGCCGCCAAGGAGGCGCTCTCCGGCCGCAACAAGTTCACCTGGCTCTCCGACCACTGGACGGAGTACTTCGACGTCGTCCCGGTGTCGGCGGGCATCGCCACACTCGAGCGCGTCGAGATCCTCGCCGGGCTGAAGCCGGGCCAGCAGGTTTCGCTCGAGGATCCCTCCAAGAAGAAGGTCGAGAAGGACGACGACACAGATTGAGAAGGTCCGAGGGGCGAGGGGTTAGGGGTTAGGGACGAAGGCGACCCGAGGCGACCACTCCTCGCACCTCACACCTCACACCTAAGAGGACAGTCGGCCATGAGCTCCATCATAGAAACATCCGGTCTGACCAAGACGTTCGGAACAAACGGTGTCGCCGTCCACGCGCTGCGCGGCATCGACCTCGACGTCGCTCGCGGGGAGTTTCTCGCCCTGATCGGCCCCTCCGGCTCGGGCAAGTCGACGCTCATGGCGATCCTCGGGTGCCTCGACTCCCCGACTTCCGGCAGCTACTCCTTGGACGGCCACCGCGTCGAGGGGCTGTCGGGGCCGGAGCTCGCCCGCATCCGAAACGAGAAGATCGGCTTCGTCTTTCAGCAGTACAACCTGCTGCCGAAGGCCTCGGTCGTCCGGAACGTGGAGCTTCCGATGCTCTACGCCGGTGTCGGGCGAAGAGAGCGCCGCGCCCGCGCGATGGAGCTTCTCGAGCGGGTCGGCATCCCGGACAAGGCGAAGGTTCTTCCGGCGGCGCTCTCCGGTGGCCAGCGGCAGCGGGTCGCGGTCGCGCGCGCCCTCGCGAACCGGCCGGCGATG